>Ga0256405_10001068_pt1 | contig 80059 bp, 58 predicted proteins | sample RumenRJG_02DNA_FD_189096 | JGI IMG/M metagenome (GOLD analysis project Ga0256405, IMG submission 189096) | Bovine rumen microbial communities from Lethbridge, Alberta, Canada - RJG_02 | ecosystem: Host-associated > Mammals > Digestive system > Stomach > Rumen | place: Canada: Alberta... | reverse complement strand
ATAGAGAGTGCCAACAGCATCGTCATCCCAGAGGCGGCAAACCGTGAGATCTCTTGTTCAGTGGTTATTAAACGTATGTTGGAATCATTATGATTTCTTTTGAATGCGACTACAACAACGGGGCACACACGAAGGTGCTGGAACACCTGATTGAACACAATGGAGCACGCCCTACTCCATACGGTTTTGATGAATATAGCGAGCGTGCCAAAGACCGCATCCGCGAGGCTTGCGGCATGCCCGATGCCCAGATATTCTTTCTGACAGGAGGAACGCAGACCAATGCCACGACCATCGACTCCATGCTCTATCAGTATGAGGGCGTTATCTGCGTAGAGACGGGGCATATTAACGTCCATGAGTGTGGAGCAGTGGAATTCACCGAGCATAAAATCATTACCTTACCAGGCAACGACGGGAAGATGAATCCGAAAGTGCTGGATAAATATCTCGACGACTTCATGCACGACGGCAATAATGCCCATGCCGTCTATCCTGGACTGGTATATATCACCTTCCCCACCGAACTGGGAACGATTTATACGGCTAAAGAGTTGGACGATATCTATCAGGTTTGTCGGCACTACGAGATACCTCTTTATATTGACGGAGCCCGTTTGGGTTATGGTTTGATGGCTCCTGGTTGTGACATCAGTCTTCCCTATCTCGCACGCCATTGTGATGTGTTCTACATCGGTGGCACGAAGATTGGTGCCCTGTGCGGCGAGGCAGTCGTATTCACCAACCGGCAGGCACACAAACACTTCTTCTCCATTCAGAAACAGCATGGTGCCGTCATAGCGAAAGGAGCACTGATTGGTCTGCAGTTTGAAGCCCTGTTCACTGATGACCTCTACTTCCAGCTCTCCCGCCATGCCATTCAGATGGCGATGAGGATGAAAGACATCTTCCAGAAGAAGGGTTTTGAGTTTTTCATTGAATCGCCCACCAATCAGCAGTTCGTCATATTGCCAGATGCGTTGGTAGCCAAGTTGTCGGAGAAAATGGTGTTCACCCATTGGGGGCAGGCTTCCGGTCACCGCACTATCTGCCGATTCGTCACCAGCTGGGCAACAACGGAAGAAGAACTACAGGAATTGGAGCGTATTCTCTCCTAACATTTCCATTCAGAGAAAGGATGCTTACGGAGCTGACTGTTGTAGTAACGGCGGTCGCCCGTTACTTCCTTGCCTATGAAAGCGGGATTGATGACGGAATCATCAATCGCAGTCAGTTCTACTTCAGCCACCACCAAGCCTGCATTTTCGCCAAAGAATTCATCTACTTCGAACGTATGATTGCCACTGCGAACAAGCCAACGTGTCTTCTCGATGATACCTGGTTCGCAAAGCTTCATCAACTCCTTGGCATCTTCAAGGGGTATTTCCTGTTCAAACTCATAGCGCGACAGACCGCCATCATGACTGGGTCCCTTAATGGTGATATAGCCCTTGTCATCACGAATACGTATTCTGACGTTACGGCCGCGTTCACTGTTGATATAGCCCTGCTGAATATGACTATGACTGAATGACTCCGTTTTATAGGAGTCATTCAGCACTAAGAATTTCCGTTCTATCTCCTGTGCCATTCTACGACATCATCGAGAAGGTCCAAACAAGATAGATAATGGCTAACACTATCAACCCGCCAAAAATCCATCCTAAGATTTTCTTACCTTTTTCTTCTTGTTTCTTAGCGTACATTTCACGCTTTGCTTGTCCTTTTTTACTCATAATATTGACTTTTTAGTTAGATTACTCATTGTCTGTTACGGGAAATTCCATCAGATAGGCTTTGATAAATCCGTCTATCTTGCCATCCATCACACCATCAACATCCGATGTCTGGTAGTTGGTACGGTGGTCTTTCACACGACGGTCATCAAAGACGTAGGAACGGATCTGCGAGCCCCACTCTATCTTCTTCTTGCCTGCCTCAATCTTCGCCTGCGCCTCCAACCGTTTCTTCATGGCACGGTCGTAGAGTTGTGAACGCAGCAAGGCCATGGCACGCTCTTTATTCTTAGGCTGGTCGCGCGTCTCGGTGTTCTCGATGAGGATTTCCTCCTCCTCGCCCGTATCGGGGTCGGTGTACCAATAACGCAGACGGACACCCGACTCCACCTTGTTCACGTTCTGACCACCGGCACCACTGGAACGGAAGGTGTCCCATGAGAGTTTGGCTGGATCAACATACACTTCAATGGTATCATCGACAAGCGGTGAGACAAAGACCGAAGCAAACGAAGTCATGCGCTTGCCCTGTGCGTTATAGGGAGAAACACGTACCAAGCGGTGCACACCATTTTCGCTCTTCAGATAGCCATAGGCGAACTCACCGCCCTCTATCTGCATCGTGACACTCTTGATACCAGCCTCATCGCCATCCTGCAGGTTGGAGATACTGACCTTATAGCCATGAGCCTCAGCCCAGCGCTGATACATACGCATCAGCATCTCAGCCCAGTCCTGTGCCTCGGTGCCACCTGCACCCGAGTTAATCTTCAGCACACATTCCATCGGGTCTTCCTTTTGGCGGAGCATATTCTTGAGTTCCAGGTCTTCAATGAGCTGGATGGCACGCTGATAGTCGGCATCCACCTCCTGCTCCGTCACCATTTCCTCTTTATAGAAGTCGAAAGCCAACTGAAGTTCATCGGCAGCTGCCCGCACCTCCTGATAGCCATCAATCCATTTCTTGATAGCCTTCACTTTCTTCATCTGTTCCTCGGCACGTTTCTGGTCTTGCCAGAAGTCTGGAGCCTGTGTACGAAGGTCTTCCTCTTCGTATTCTATTTTCTTCTCGTCAATCTTGAGATAGTGGTTTAATTTGTCCACTCTATCCAAGACATCCTTTAACTGATCTTGTGTTATCATTCTTTTTTAATTACTCTTCGTACATCGCATCGATTTGTTCCTTGTAGTTCGTGTAGAGCACACGGCGGCGGACTTTGAGAGTGTTAGTGAGTTCTCCCTTCTCCATCGACAGATGGTGAGGCAGGAGCGTGAAGCGCTTAACTTGTTCGTAGTGAGCCAACTGCTGTTGCAACGTGTCGATGCGCTCCTTCATCATGTCGAGTATCTGCTGATTGGTGCAGAGCGCTTCGCGGTTCTCAAACGGAATGTTATGGGCACGCGCATATTCCTCCAACAGCGGATAGACAGGCACGATGAGGGCAGAAACAAACTTACGCTGGTCGGCAATGATACAGATTTGGTCGATATACTTATCCACCAGCAGTTTCGATTCAATCATCTGCGGAGCGATGTATTTGCCATTAGACGTCTTGAAGAGGTCCTTAATACGTTCCTTCAGGAACAGCTCGCCATCCTTCAGATAGCCGGCATCACCCGTCTTGAAATAACCATCCTCGGTAAACGACTGCTTCGTAAGGTCTTCACGGTTATAATATCCTGGGGTAATCGTCGGGCCCTTCAGCAGTATCTCACCCTCGTCACTGATTTTGATGTCAATACCCTCGATGGGCTGACCTACACTTCCTACGGTATAGGGTTCACCCAGATGGTCGCATGAGACGGTGGCCAACGACTCCGTGAGTCCGTAACCCACTATCATGTTGATGCCGATAGAATGAACGAACTCTTCGACATGCGCACTGACTGCCGCACCTGCCGTGGGGAAGAAATGGGCATTCTCAAGACCCAGTTCTTTACGGACAAGCGAAAAGACCGTGCGGTTGAGCACCTCATATTCCAGATGGAGAGCCACAGGCGGTTTCTTGCCAAGACTCAGATATTCGATATTATGCTTGCGACCCACAGCCAGCGCATGCATGAAGAGTTTGCGCTGCATAGTGCTGGAGTGCTCAATCTTGTCCATTACACCCATATACACCTTCTCCCAGAAACGGGGAACAGCCGACATACAGGTGGGATGCGTCTCACGCATAGCCTGCTGCACCTCCTGCGGATGCGTGTTCACAATCATCGTGGCACCCTTTGTCAGTGCCAGGAGAGCCCACCCGCGCTCGAAGATATGCGTATAGGGCAGGAAGTTCATGACGCGGTCCTTGTCATCGACAGGCACACATTTATTGTTAGCCTCAAAAGCAGCATGGAACTGGGAGTGAGGCAGAATAACGCCCTTCGAATCGCCCGTCGTTCCACTGGTGTAAAGGATATTGGCAATATCATCGAAACTGGCTTCCTTCTGTCGTGTTTCCACCTCAGTCTGACGGGGCAGGTTCTCGCCCAACTTCAGGAAATCGCTGAAGTAAAGGGCATTGGGGTCATGGCTGGAAATACGAACCAAGGGGTCGAAGACGATGATACGCTCCAGTGTAGGACAGAGCGACACCACACGGCGGGCACGGTCGTACTGCTCCTGTTCGCCCACAAACAGATAGCGAATCTTGGCATCGTTAATCATGAACTGTATCTGCTGTTCACTGCTGGTGGCATAGAACGGTATCGTTACTGCCCGCACGCCCCAAGCGCCGAAATCCGTTTCCAGATACTGCACCGAGTTTTGCGAGAAGATACCGATGTTCTCCTGCACCTTAACACCGAGATTCAGCAAGGCATTGCTGACCTCTTTGACGGTATTCGACACCTGGTTCCACGACAGAGATTTCCACTCCTTGCCTCCGAAATCCTGATAAATCAACATCTCGCGATCACCGTAATGGGCGGCTAAGTCGTGTATCAACACCGACATGTGGCTATTAATCTGCATAAGCTATAATTATTAATTAGGTGCAAAGGTACGAATAAGTGAGAACAAAACAAAGAGTTTTACTCTTTTTTTGTCGAACGAGAGTACTTTCGGCAAAGCCAAAGGTAGTGCAAATTGAGCGAAATACCAAATTTATTTGGATATTTCCGAAATGCAGCCTACTTTCGAGACACAGCCCTATATATTTCTTAAAAAAAATAAAACAGTACGGCGAATATAGAAATCCTATTATAGGATTTGTATAATTGGACGTAATTGCTTATATTTGCAACAAAAAGGAAGGAGAGATACCTATGGAGTATATATTTATAGCATTAGTCGTGTGGTTTGCATTAGTAATTTTCACACCCAAGAAATAGTCGTATTTTCGTAGACTAACAGAAAAAAGTATTTTTGACTACGCAAAAATACTTTTTTTATGAACAGAGAAGAACTTTTTACATTACCGGTATTATCCCAGAGGCCTATTTCTGTGATAGGGAGAAAGAAACTTTGTGGATGGTGAAGGTTTACAGACGCTGCACCATTTCAAAGGTACAGATGAGAAAGGAGAGATTTTCACAGAACTAAAACGTCTAATTGCAAAAGGGACTATCCCTCAAAACTATCTCCTTGACCGTGAAGGCAAAATCATTGCCATCAACATCTATGGTGAGGAACTTATCAAGAAACTCGAAGAATTGACAAAGAAATGAAATCATTCCCTCTCTATACCCTGATCATACCGTACCTCTTTTTGATGACCACTCACCATACTCACCCAATTGCGGTCAAATGCCGATGTGCAGGGCGTTTGACCATGGTGAGGTTAGCCCTGTAACCTCAAGCTAACCTCAAGGTAACCTCAACAATATGCCGTAAGCGTGCTTTTTAACACGCATCAAAGGATGTAATGAAATAACTTTACAAGACACACGAAATAGAGTATCAACTATTAACTCAAAACATTGCTACTATTAAGAGAAAAAATTGCTAGCATTAAGGGAAAAATTTTTCTGGCAGGCGAAAGAAAAATTTTTTGTAGGCCTACCAGAAAAAACGTCCTCATTATCAGCTACTTGGTACATATTTCGACAAAAGGTCAAAGCCTTTTGTGAATTTTTATTACATTCCGCCATTTTCTCCTTATGATTATGCTGACATGATGGTGAGGTTAACTTGAGGTTAACTTGAGGTTACAGGACTAACCTCACCATGGTCAAACGCCCTGCACATCGGCATTTCACCGCAATTTGGTGAGGTTGGTGAGTGGTTTTTGTTTTCACTCAATGAAATAAGTTTTAAACGGAATTGGCATGTATGAAGATCTGAAGGAATATCATAAAAAAGAGGAGTAAAGGTTGGGGAAAATTGGGGACTTCAGAAATTCTGCCTCACGAGAAAACCTGAAAATTATTTGGTTTTCTTCTTACTTCTTCGTACTTTTGCAATATGTATCCCAATAAGATAAAGCTATGAACATTAAATTGCATACACCTAAAAGTCTGAAAGCAGGTAGCGGCCTTTCAACTGTCAAACAATTCGTGCCATCGCTGCACAAGTGGAGGAAGTGCTTCAGAATGCAAAACGACTGAAAGCCGCAGAAGAGAAAGGACGCGAACTATTAACGAAACCTGGAATATGAGCTATAAACGATATACCAACGAGGCAGTAGAACTGCTGAAGGAACTGATCAGCACGCCCTCCGTCAGCCGCGGCGAAAAGGCTGCTGCTGACTTGCTGCAACGGAAGATAAAGGAATGGGGACTGCCCTGCAAGCGCATCGGCAACAACCTGATAGTGGCAAAACGACTGAGTAAGCGGAAACCTACACTGCTGCTGAATGCTCATATAGACACGGTGAAACCTGTAGCTACATGGACACGCGACCCCTTTACGCCTACCATTGAGGATGGGAAACTTTACGGATTAGGTGCTAATGACTGCGGAGGCGGATTGGTGAGCCTGTTGCAGGCATATCGTATTCTGACGGAGAAGAAAGAAACACCTTATAATATTATATACGTGGCTTCGTGCGAGGAGGAGGTCAGCGGACAGAACGGTTTTTCACTGGTGCTGCCAGAGCTGCCTCCCATCGATTATGCTATTGTGGGCGAACCGACAGGCATGAATCCGGCTATTGCCGAAAAGGGACTGATGGTGATTGACGGTGTGGCGCACGGCAAGAGTGGACATGCCGCACGCAACGAGGGTGTGAATGCCATCTACGAGGCTTTGGACGATTTCAACTGGTTGAAAAACTACAAGTTTCGCAAGGTAAGCCCACTGTTGGGCGAGACGAGAGCCACCATTACCGTAGTACATGCCGGTACGCAGCACAACGTGATACCAGACAAGTTGGAATTTGTCATTGACGTGCGCACCAACGAATACTATCAGAACGAATACCTCTTTGCCTTCCTGCAGAAACACATGAAGAGCGAACTGAAGGCTCGCTCCTTCCGTCTACACTCCTCGTCGTTCCCGGAGGACCATCCGCTGATCAAGAAGTGCAAGCGAATGAGGATGAAGCCCTATGGTTCGCCTACCCTTTCCGACCAAGCGCTGATGCCCTTCCCTTCGTTCAAATTAGGTCCAGGAGAGTCCAGTCGCAGCCATACTGCCGACGAATACATAGGTATTGATGAAATAGAAAAGGCTATCAATACGTATGTGAAACTAATTAAATGAAAAATGAGAAATGATATTCCTCATTTCTCATTTGGCGCGTAGCGCCTCATCTTCCCAGCCATGATTCTGGATTGAGTTTGGCTGTCTCGCGGCGAAGCTGGAACTGGAGGATATCATCCTGCCCGATGCGGCCTAAGGTCTGACGGGTAGAAACCTTCTGACCACGATGCACGTTGACAGAAGCCAGATTGCAATAAACAGAGATGTAGCTGCCATGACGAACCATCACCACCATGGTGCCTCCAAAACTGAAGACTGCACTCACCTCGCCATCGAAGATGGAACGAGCCTGAGCTCCTGACTGTCCTTTGATATTGATACCCTTATTGTCGAGCGTTACGTTATGCAATCCTTCGACATTATACTGTCCGAAATGGCTGACAATGCGATAAGGACCGGTGATAGGCATAGGAAGACTACCGCGATTGCTCTCAAAATTGCCGCTGATGCGACGGTCGTCGGAACTCATTGTGAAATCTACTTCAGCTGCTTTCTTCTTAGCCTCAGCCACTTCCTTGGCATGTTCACGGGCTTCCGTCTCTGCACGACGCTCTGCTGCCAGACGGGCTGCCTCTGCCTCACGAGCCTGTCGCTCAGCCTCCTCACGGGCTTTCTTGTTACGAGCAGCACGGGCTTCAGCCTTTGCCTTCTCTTCCCTTGCCTTTGCCTCGGCAATACGACGAGCATTCTCGCGAGCCACGCGTTCAGCCTCTGCTTTCTTGCGAGCCAACTCAGCAGCACGCTTCTTGGCAGCCTCAGCCTCCGCCTTACGCTTGGCTTCAGCAGCGGCACGAGCCTTCTGGCGTGCCACCTCCTCGGCTATCAAACGGTCAATCTGTGCATTGAGGGCTGCGTCTTTTTTCTTCTGCTGCGCAATGACATTCTGGATTTCCTTCTGCTTTTTCTGCAATCCGGAAACCACGTTTTTCTGCTCGGTCTGCTTGCCCTCCAAAGAACGGCGCTCGCTCTCGCCTCGTGACAGCAATTTCTTTTTATTATCGCGAGCAGCCAACAGTTCAACCTGCTTGGCATTAACCTCAGCCTGTTTCACCTTGACATCTTCGCCCTGCGAGCGCTGATAGGAAGCATATTCGCGCATGAAACGCATACGACGGATCATTTGCGAGAAACTGGTAGCACTGAAAATAAACATCAGTTTGCTCTGCATCGACTGGTTGCGATGCATATAGCGCATGGACTTGACATAACGCTGTTTGCATTCATCGAGTTCAGACTTCAGTTGGGCTAACTCCGTATTCATAACCTCAATCTCTACATCAAGGGAAGAGAGGTCCTTGCGAATGGTATCAATTGTGCGACGTTTGACTGCTATTTCCGTATTCAACATCATCAGGTTCTCCAAACGCCTTTTAACATCAAGTTCATTAGAACGCAGTCGTTTCTCCTGCTCTTGGATTTGCTGCTGTATCTTCTGACGCTGATTCTGAAGACTCTGAACGGAAACAGGTTGAGAAGACGACTTCTTAGTAGAGGTCGTCTTCTTAACGGTTTTCTTTGTAGTTGTCCTTTTCTTTGTGACAACAGTGGTCTTGCCTTTCTTCCTTGCCGTAGTCCGTTTTTGCTGAGCATAGGGACAGAGTGCAAAGGAGATGAGCAACAATATGATACCTAATCGCTTCATCTACCAATTACAAAGCCATAAAGCGACGAAGAATTTCGTCAACAGTTACTTCACGATATTTTCCAGAAATCTCTGTACGCGTCTCCCACTCATCATCATTACCCAGGTAATTGAGGTTCATGCCCATCTTAATAGACTTCTCCGGGGTATTGAACAATATGTTATGGGTATGAGGGAATACTCGCTTACCATTGGCACGGAAGTCTTCGTAGTCCCAATTCAACTGATAGTTGCCACGAATCTTGTCTTCGTACATGATATTGGCCATCTTGATTAAAGCACCATCCTTGTCAGCCAGCCAGCGGTAGGAAAGTTTGTCGCTCTCCATAGAAATCACTGCATCCTCGCCAACCATATCGGTTTGGTAAGCATTCAGCAAATCGTCGGTCACCTTTGATTTTCCTGGTTGGAACAGTTCATTCCAGAACAGTGCCTGGAGAGAATAGAAGTTCAAGCCGCTGTTGCGCATAAAGTCCAACTGATTATAATTTGCCTTGATGAACTGCTTGTTGATACGATCCATAATCAAGACATAGTCTTTGGTGAACTCCAAACGGCCAGCCTCAACAAAACCGAATGCCATCAACTGCAAACGAATCACATCGTCACGCTTCATCTTCAAATTTCCTGTAAGGGTCAATTGCTGATTGCCGACCTCAACAGAGAACTTCACCTTAGAGGTAATAAACTTAGCATACTGTGCATTGTCATTCACTTTCTGCAAGAATTTCTGTGCAGACAGAGTCGATGCTGTAGGAACTTTCGTGTCCTGCACAGCCTTTTTCTTAGTGCCACATGCTGCCAACATCAGAGGCAGAACCAAAGCGGCAAGTTTCATAATACTTGATGGTTTCATTCTTTTTGGTATTTTTTGAGTTTTATCTTTCTTGTTAATATCTGTCGTCTGTCTTCAACTGGCTGACCTGGTTCTGGAACAACTGTCTCTGCTCTCGACAATGACTGCTGCCAAAAGCTGACTGCCTTTTCCTTTTCACCCACAAAATAGTAGATGTCACCTGCATGCTCCAAGAGTACTGCCGAGGTATCGGAATCACATTGCAAAGTCTGGTCAATATAGATTTTTGCTTCGGCATAACGCCCTTCCTTGAAAAGAATCCAAGCGTACGTATCAAGAAATGTGGCATTCTTGGGTTCGGCTTTGATAGCGCGAAAAGACATGTGTTCGGCTTTATCGAGGTGAATACCTTTTTCGCTAAGATAATAGGCATAGTTATTCAGACAGCCATAGTTATCCTCTTTCCATACCAAGCACGAATCGTAGGCAGCAAAAGCCTCTTGGTCCTTACCCTTCTGATGGAGGATATCGCCCATAACCGCATAGAAATCGCTAACAATATCAGGATCGCTTTGCTCGTTGATGACTCCAATACCATTCTGGAAAGCATTCAAAGCCTGGTCAAGCTGTTCCTCGCGATAATAGGCTATTCCCTGATAGTAATAAAAAGCCATTTCATCGGGATTATACTGGCGGGCTGCCTGACAGAGGGAGATGATTCGAGGCATATCATTGGCCTGCCATGCGTAACTGACCAATTGCAGACGGGCAGCTGCATTATCCGGTGCCACTCTCAGTACCTGTTCCAGCACGCCACTGATGGTGTCGTTAGGCATCTTCTTCAAGTTCATGTAGGTAGCACAGAGAATGGCTACGTCTGCATCCATCTGTGGCTGTTCCAGAATTTTACGGAACAGATACAACACTCTGGTAGAATCGCCTCCATCCTGTTCGCTCTGTCCAATCTCCTGGCGCATCAGCAACACACGATCTTGCGAAGTAATATGTTTGCTCAGCAGGACTTTCTCTGTCAGCTCGTCGGCATGATCAGGATCGCCCTCGTCTTTTTCATAAGCCAGCATAGCCATTAAGGCATTGCGATTATCGGGCTCAATCCTAAGGATGTCATTGTAGATTTCCAGTGCTTTCTTTTTCTGTCCGTTCAGGAAAAGTGTATTAGCATAGAGTCCACGGTAGTTTTGGTCATTCGGATATTGATCGGCCAGATTTTTCATCTCCGCAATAGCTGCTTTCTTATTGCCCAACAGCGTATAGAAATTGCTCTTGGCATAAGAGAGGCGTTCGCTTTTCCCTTCAACCGTTTCCAATTTGGTTAAGGTCTTAATAGCCGCCTCATACTCATGCTGTTCCTCATAGAGTTGCGCCAAAACACCCAGGACATCATCCCTTTCGCGATGTTTGTCATACAGGTCTTCCAATACAACTGCCGCCTTGTCGTAGAGATGTAAGTTGATATAGGTATTTGCCAAAGTCTCCTGATAGGTGGAATTGGCAGGCTCCAAAGCAACAGCCTTCTCTATAAAGGCAACCGCCTTCTCTTTCTGCTTGAGGGCGCCATAATACTGAGCCAGATAGAAATATGCTTCAGATTTGGTGGAATCAATCTCCACACAATGGCTTAGCAAATCGAAAGCAGCATCATTATTTCCTTTAGCGCGCTCACAGATAGCCTCCAAAAAGAAAGCATCATAGCGCGAATCTCTGTAGGCTTCCTGCGTGAATGCGGGGAAGACCCAACCGACAACTAAAAGAAATACGACAATCCTATACCTCATGTCTGATGAATAATTACTTTACTCCAGTATGTCCATAGCCTCCCTCGCCTCGTTCCGTCTGGTCAAGTTCTTCAACAACGACGAAATCAGCCTGCTCATGACGGGCTATCACCATTTGTGCAATGCGTTCCCCATCATTGATCACGAAATCTTCCTGCGACAGATTGATGAGCAGCACACCCACTTCTCCACGATAGTCGGCATCGATAGTACCAGGGGAGTTCAATACGGTAATCCCACGCTTCAAAGCCAATCCACTACGGGGACGAACCTGTGCCTCATAACCTTCAGGCAAAGCAATATGCAGACCTGTAGGAATAAGTCGGCGCTCCATTGGACGGAGCGTAATGGGGGCTTCGATATTTGCGCGAAGATCCATTCCTGCGCTCTGAGGTGTGGCATAAGCAGGCAACTGCTGATGCCCGCGATTAACTACTTTTACTTGAATCATTTCGTAACGTTACATCATTTATAATGTGCAAAATTAGTCATTTCTCTCCAAATAGCCATATTTTTCCAAAGAAAAAGTGGAATTTTATATAAAAAATTCATTTTCCCTTTGCATTTTGCTCGCTTAATCGTACCTTTGCACCATGATGGATTGGCAAAAACTTATTTCTAACAAAAGACTGGGACAGGAATACCGACATACAGAGCGTCATGACGACCGCACTGAATTCAAGCGTGACTATGACCGTTTGATTTTTTCTGCTCCTTTTCGCAGACTTCAGAACAAGACACAAGTTTTCCCTCTTCCCGGGAGTATTTTCGTACATAACCGACTTACTCATTCCTTGGAAGTTGCAAGCGTGGGAATGTCATTAGGTAACGACATTGCCCAACAGATCATCAAAAAGCGTCCTGAGCTCAAGGATACGATGTTCGAACAAATCGGACAGATTGTGAGTACTGCCTGTTTGGCTCACGATTTAGGGAACCCTCCTTTCGGGCACAGTGGCGAAAAGGCTATACAGACTTTCTTTACGGAAGGTTCCGGACTTTCACTCAAACAGCAGGTATCATCTGCCTTTTGGGATGACATCACCCATTTTGAAGGTAATGCGAATGCTTTCCGCTTATTGACCCATCAGTTCAAGGGTCGCCGTCCGGGTGGTTTTGTCATGACATACTCCACCTTAGCCAGTATTGTAAAATATCCATATGCCTCATCAGCAGCAGGAACTAAAGGCAAATTCGGTTTCTTTCAGAGCGAGCAACCTTATTTCCAACGAATTGCCGATGAAATGGGACTTTTACGACGCTCAAACGAAGGAGAACCATTGCAATATGTGCGTCACCCCTTAGTCTATCTGGTAGAAGCTGCAGATGACATCTGCTATGAGATTATGGACATTGAAGATGCTCATAAACTGAAAATACTCTCCTATCCGGAGACAGAGGAATTATTCCTCGGTTTCTTCGACAAAGAGACGCAACAGAAATTATTACAACGTATTTCTGACGAGAACCTGCAAGACCCAAACGAAAAGGTAGTCTATTTGCGTGCCTGTGTGATTGGAAAGCTGGAAAACGAATGTGTCAATACGTTCCTGAACAACGAGGAGAAGATTCTGGCAGGAACATTTGAAGGATCGCTGATAAAACACATCAATCAACAACAGCGAGATGCATACAAGCGCTGCAGTCAATTGTCTGTTGAACGCATCTATAGAAGCCGCCCCGTATTGGATGTGGAACTGTCTGGTTATAAAATCATGGCTACACTCATGGAACAAATGACAGAAGCCGTCATGCACCCAGACAGATTCTATTCAAAACAACTTATTGACAGGGTTTCTACCCAATATGACATCAATGCGCAAGAACTTGAAACACGCCTGATGGCTGTCATCGACTATATTGCCGGAATGACAGATGTATATGCCCTGGATGTTTACCAAAAAATCAATGGTATCTCCTTGCCTATCGTTTAAGGAACTAATCTTTTTCTTTGTAGAAGATTTTGTTGGCGCCTGATGTTATCTGCAACTCATTACGGTGTTCACTGATGAAGGAATCGATGTGACGTTTCTTTTTTTCCTCGAATATCTCGTCAATCGAAATCAGAATACCCGTTTCTTCCACATCGCCGAAACCGTAATTTATAGCAGTACCGAAAAGCTTCATGGTAGGTGAAAGCCCCATATATGCATTGACCAATGGTGGAATGTTGTAACCAAGTTTACGGATTTCACGATTCAGAATACGATAGTCTTCCTTGAAAGAATTCATACAGAAAAGCTGTTCGAGCTCTGCCTCGTTTGTTTCAATAATCAGCGGTTTCAACGGGATAATCAGCTTCTCCTTGTCGTCAAAGTATTTTTTGAGGAAATAGAGAATCATATCGCGTCCTTTCCGAATATAGGAAGGATACATGGTCATCTTACCAAAATAATAACGGATATTGGGACGTATCACCGTAATGGCTCCCAGTCCGTCCCACAGATTATCAAGTGCAAAAAGGCTTTTGGCACCCATACGCGACGACTGATAGGGTAAAGACACGAACGAGCGCCCCAACTCAACCGTTTTAGGGGCATACTCTTTGATGAACCTCTCTGAGAAATGGAACATATGACTTGTTGCCAAAATGGGTTGACCATTGGCATCGTAATCCCAGTCTGTACCAAGTAAATAACGATAACCACCGATAATTTCCTCTGCCTCAGGATTCCAGACAATCAACTGTTTGTAACAATTGTCGCAAACATCAAACTCGTCAAGGTCTAACGCCTTGCCAGTACCGCCTCCAGCTTCCCTAAACACGATTTCACGAAGACGACCTATTTCTTTAAGGACGTTAGGAGCGTTGTGGGCAGTAACAACATATATTTTGTTATTGCTCTTGTTAGTTAGTCTCAGCTGCTTGTCGGGTGTCAGTTCGCTCTTTAGCAGTTCTTTGTCAATCGGCTGGATGATTTCCTGTTCCATTCTAATGTTGGTTGTTTTATAGTTCGTAGACTTTATCTTGTACAAATTTTGCCCATTCCAACGGAGTTTTACTCTTGTCAAATGTCTGCCAAGGAATCGGTTTTCCTATTTTGACTTCAAATGACTTTCCCACATTTTTATACATTTCATCTACCAAAAACAGCATGGCGAGATTGAAAGGAAGAAAGCGATCGGAGAAATTGGCCAAGCGATAAAAGAACTTAGAGTTCTGTCCACTGAAGTGGATGGGTACGATGTCTCGATGATGCTCTACACTTTTTACCACGAAAGTCTTTGACCAAGGTATATCTCGGATTACCCCATTCCGTTTTCGCGAGCATATTCCTGCAGGATACATCAGCATGTGGTTATTGCTTTCGAAACCAGCCTTTACCATTGCAGGGAAATTACGCCCCTGACGTCCTGTTTTATTGATGGGGATACAGAGCGGAGCCAAACCTGGCAGGTTCATCAGCAAATCATTCACAAGATACCGGAACCGTCCGTCGTAGTGTCTGCCAATAATAGCTCCCAGCGCCACGCCATCTTCTCCCCCCAAAGGATGATTTGACACAAAAGTATAAAGACGTCCGTCATCCTTGGCAGGCAGGTTTTCCATACCTTCTATTTTCAGCGTCATCTGTAAATATTCTACACATGCCTCCAACCATTCGGTTCCCACTTTGTCCCGGCTTTCCCACAAAAACGCATTGACTTTATCTTGGTGAACAATACGCTTAAGCCATGACACCAAAAAACCAGGCACCCATTTCGCCTTGGCGCCCATCTTGCTTTTCAGAATCTTATCGATATCTATTGTCTTCTCCGTGATCTGTTCCATTTCTCTCTGAAACTACTAACAGTTTGCAAAAGTAACAAATAAGTTTGAGATAAATGCACTTCTGCTATAAAATTGTGCAAAAATTTGCAGTTTTTCACTTTGGCACAAGAATTAACCGATTTACCATTCGGCTAAAAGGGGTTAAACATCACTCAACAGTTCCCCACCATTATACGAAATCGCAATAATCACAAAATCAGATAGTTACAAACGTGACGAATAATTTTAAAGAATATTCACTAAAATAATGTGGGGAAATGTGGGGAAATGAGGTAGAAATTGTTTAACTTTGCAACCGAATTACATTATAAAAGATGAACGCATGCGATTTTTAGGTAACATAGAAGCCAAGATAGATGTCAAGGGACGTGCCTTTCTACCTGCCATTTTCCGCAAAGTGCTGCAGACAGAGAATGAGGAACGCCTGGTGCTCCGCAAGGATGTTTTTCAGCCTTGCCTGGTACTCTATCCCGAGTCTGTTTGGAATGAACAGATGGACTCCATGCGCCAACGGCTCAACAGATGGAACAAACAACACCAGCAGGTATTCCGTCAGTTTGTCAGCGAGGTGGAACTTTTGACACTTGATGGCAACGGGCGGTTCCTGATTCCAAAGCGCTACCAGCGACTGGCCTTTATAGAGCAGGACATCAAGTTCGTAGGAATGGGTGACACCATTGAGATATGGGCTGTTCAAAAAGAAGAAGAGTTGCAAATGAAACCCGAGGAATTCAGCAATACCCTTGAAACGCTTATGGGAGGGGAAGGAGAATAGAAATATGGCAATCACCGCAGAGACATACCACGTACCGGTTCTCTTACAAGAGAGCATTGACGGACTTGACATCAAGCCCGACGGGATTTATGTGGATGTAACCTTTGGCGGTGGTGGTCATAGCAAAGAAATACTCTCACGGTTAGGCAAGAAAGGTCATCTATATAGTTTTGACCAAGATGCCGATGCCGAGCAAAATATCGTAAACGACGAACGCTTTACCTTTGTACGCAGCAATTTCAGATACATCCGCAACTGGATGAGATATTATGGGGTGGAAGAAATTGACGGTCTGCTTGCCGATTTAGGTGTATCATCACACCATTTCGATGACGAAACCAGAGGCTTTTCTTTCCGTTTCGACTCGCCTCTTGATATGAGAATGAACAAACGGGCGGGAAAAACAGCAGCAGACATCCTCAATGACTACGAGGAAGAGCGCCTGGCAGATATTTTCTACCTCTACGGAGAGCTGAAAAATGCTCGTCGTCTCGCTTCGGCTATTGTAACCAGCAGACAACAAAAAAGGATTGACACAACAGGCGACCTCATGACTGTCACCGAAAAACTGCTCCGTTCTGAAAAAGAGAAAAAGGACCTTGCAAAACTATTTCAGGCTCTGCGGATAGAAGTCAATCACGAGATGGATGCACTCAGAGACATGCTGAATGGGGCGTGCCTGCTCTTAAAGAAAGGAGGGCGTCTCAGCGTTATCACCTATCATTCACTGGAAGACAGGATGGTAAAGAATGTCATGAAAGCTGGGAATACGGAAGGCAAGATAGAACATGACTTCTTTGGTCGTATTTCCAGTCCACTCCGCCTCATCAACAACAAGGTGATAACACCTGATGAAAACGAATTACAGAATAATCCCCGAAGCAGGAGTGCTAAACTTAGAATTGCTGAAAAAATATGATTGATATGAAGGACAAAGAACAACATATGACAGATTCCGTCGAAAACAACGACGCCTTAGAGGACAACATCCTGCCGGAAACTTCGAAAGACGACAGTGAGAAAGTCCTTCAGGAAACCATCAAGAAAATCAAAGAGACTGCGAGTGAAGAGGATCCCCGACCTTCTCAGCAAGTCAATCTGAGGACGATCCTTGGCGGTGACATTCTTAATGCGCAAATGGTACGCTCGCAAATCTGGCTGTTTGTCCTTATTGTGGCTTTCACAATTGTCTATGTTGCATTCCGCTATCAGTGCCAACAAGACATGCAGGCTATAGACCGTTTGGAGACACAGTTAAAGGATGCCAAGAATAAAGCACTTGCAGCTTCCAGCACATTGACAGAAAAATGTCGCGAAAGCCACGTGTTGGATATATTAAGACAAAACAAGGACTCGCTGTTGCACATAGCTGACCAGCCTCCTTACATTATACAAATACCAGAATAGGAATAACGTCATGAGTAAATTTGACAACGATAAAGTAATGCCACGCTACATGCTGATTGCTGTAGTGCTTACCCTTTTAGGATTTGCCGTTGTTGGCAAAGCCTTCTATATCATGACGGCCAAGAAACAATACTGGACAGAAGTCGCCGACCGTCTGAAGCGCGACAGCGTCAGCGTAAAGCCCAAACGAGGAAATATCCTCAGTTGTGACGGGCAATTGATGGCAACCTCTATTCCAGAGTATAAGATTTACATGGACTTCAAGGCTGGAGGCGAAAAGAAAGACTCCCTTTGGAACTTGAAGGTTGACTCTATCTGCATGGGACTCCATGAGATTTTCCCTTCCAAGACAGCAGAGGAATTCAAGCAGCATTTGGAGGAAGGGCATAAAAAGATGTCACAAAACTGGCCCATCTGGCCTCGTCGCATCAATTACAACACATTCACTGAGGTGAAGCAACTGCCCGTTTTCAATCTGTCAAAATACAAAGGAGGCTTCCATTATGAAGAGTTTAATGCGCGCCGCCGCCCCTTCGGCTCATTGGGTGAACGTACCATCGGCTCTCTGTTTGGTGCCAAAGACAGTGCCCGTCAAGGACTTGAGTTAGCCTTTGATTCCATCCTACGTGGTACACCTGGTTTGACAAACCGCCGTAAGGTGCTGAATAAATATATGAACATTCCCATCATACTCCCTATAGACGGTTGTGACATTGTAACCACCATTGATGTGAATATGCAAGACTTGGCGGAAAGGGCTGTCATTGAAGAATTAAAACTGATTGGCGGTGACCTTGGAGTAGCCATACTCATGGAAGTTGAAACAGGCGACATCAAGGCTATTGTCAACATGACACGATGTCCTGACGGGGAATACCGAGAAGTAAAAAATAATGCTGTGGCCGATTTGCGCGAACCCGGTTCTGTTTTCAAGACAGCTTCTATGCTGGTAGCCTTGGATGACGGAGTGGTGGACACTTTCTATATGGTTAATACGGGTGGTGGCGTTTATCCCATGCACGGACGCGAGATGAAAGATCACAACTGGCGTCGAGGTGGGTATGGTACCATCTCACTCCCCAGAATCCTTGAAGTCAGTTCCAACATTGGTGTGAGTCGTATCATTGATGAAAAGTATGGCAACAGGCCCGAAAAATTCATAGAAGGCATCTATCGCACAGGACTGGCTGCAGATCTCAAACTTCCCATTAAAGGTTATGCACGCCCACATATTCGTATGCCGGAAAAAGACAAATACGGACATTGGACCAACTGGAGCAAGACAGCCCTTCCCTGGATGTCAATCGGATACGAGACTCAAATACCACCGATTTCAACGGTAACTTTCTATAATGCCATTGCTAATAATGGTATCATGATGCGCCCGCGTTTTGTAAAAAGCATTATGAAAGACGGAAAAGTTGTAGCAGAATTCCAACCCGAAAAGGTGATGGAGCGCAGGATTGCCAAACCGCAAACCATCAAGACCATGCAAACCATCTTGGAACATGTGGTCAGCCAAGGATTGGGAAGGAAAGCCGGTTCACGTATGTTTAAAGTAGCCGGCAAAACAGGTACGGCTCAAATTGCAGAAGGTGGTGGATATAAAACCGGTGTCGTCAAATACTGGTTGTCGTTTGCTGGATATTTTCCTGCTGACAAGCCTAGATATTCCTGCATCGTTTGTCTGAAAAAATCAGGTCTTCCTGCTTCAGGCGGCGGTATGAGCGGTGTCGTATTCCACCACATTGCCGAAGGCGTCATGGCAAGAAATCTGAAATTAGATGTGAAGGATGCCCATGATACCGCCTCAATTAGCATACCTGATGTAAAAGACGGAGATATCTTGGAGGCCGAATATGTCCTGAAACATTTAGGAATTAAGACCAACCAGTCATGGGGAGGTTCATACGCTAACGGTAACCCTATCTGGGGTAAAGCAGAGCGACAGGCAGGCATGGTAACCTTGCAAAAACAGCAAATTGAAAAAGGCATTACTCCTAACGTAATAGGTATGGGTGCAAAAGATGCTGTTTTCTTGCTGGAAAGCCAGGGATTGAAAGTTCGACTGTATGGTCGGGGAAAAGTAAAAAGTCAAAGCTATCCTTCTGGCAAACAGATTGTGGAGGGAAGCGAGTGCATCTTGAGTTTAGAATAAACAAAACTATAGAATTATGATACTAAGTGAACTGTTGAAGTACGTGAATCCAGGCTGTATTATTGGTGATGACCACATCGATATTACAGGAGTCAACATTGATTCTCGTAAGATAGAGAAGGGACACTTGTTTGTGGCCATAAAGGGAACACAGACAGATGGGCATCAATTCATTCCAAAAGCATTGGAGTTGGGAGCCGCTGCCATTCTTTGCGAAGACTTGCCAGAGGAAAGAAAGGAAGGTGTCACTTATGTGCAAGTGGCATCAACAGAAGATGCTGTAGGTCCTGTGGCAACCGTCTTTTACGGTGAGCCTTCTTTGAAACTGAAATTAGTAGGCGTAACCGGTACAAACGGAAAGACCACTATTGCCACCTTATTATATAATATGTTCCGCAAGTTCGGACACCGGTGCGGATTGCTTTCTACTGTCTGCAATTATATCGAAGAAGAAGCTATTCCTGCTGACCATACCACCCCAGACCCTATTGAACTGAATCATCTGCTCAGCAGAATGGTAGAAGCGGGGTGCGAGTATGCGTTTATGGAATGTTCCAGCCATGCAATTGCTCAAAAGCGCATTGGCGGACTGACATTTGCCGGTGGCATATTCACTAATCTGACACGCGACCACTTGGATTATCATAAAACATTTGAGAATTACCGAGATGCCAAGAAAGCATTCTTTGACGGACTCAGCAAGGAAGCATTTGCCATTACCAATGCCGACGACAAAAACGGCAATGTCATGGTACAGAACTGCAAGGCGGAAATCAAGACCTACTCCATCCGTTCAATGGCTGACTTCAGAGCTCGTATTATAGAATGTCATTTCGAAGGCATGTATCTTGAAATAGACGGCAGAGAGGTCGGTGTGCAGTTTATTGGCAAATTCAATGTCAGCAATCTTCTTGCCGTTTATGGAGCTGCCGTTATGTTGGGGAAAAAACCAGAGGACATCTTAGTGATATTAAGTACCCTGAAAAGTGTTGCCGGACGTTTGGAACCTATTCGCTCCAAAGAAGGCGTAACTGCCATCGTGGACTATGCGCACACACCCGACGCACTGGAAAACGTGCTTAATGCCATTCATGAGGTATTGGAAGGTAAAAGCGGACAGGTTATTACCGTTTGCGGAGCTGGAGGCAACAGGGACAAAGGCAAACGCCCGTTGATGGCACAAGAGGCTGCCAAGCAGAGTGACCGAGTCATCATTACCAGCGACAATCCCCGATTTGAGGAGCCTCAAGACATCATCAATGACATGCTGGAGGGACTTAACGCCCAACAAAGGAAAAAGACCATCAGCATCACTGACCGCAAAGAAGCCATCCGTACCGCATGTATGATGGCTCAAAAAGGCGATGTCATCTTGATTGCAGGAAAAGGTCATGAAGACTATCAAGAAGTCAAAGGAGTGAAACATCACTTTGACGACAGAGAAGTAGTAAGGGAAATATTTGAATCGATATAACGAAATAACTCTACATTATGCTGTACTATCTGTTTAGATTCTTAGAGCAATTCAACATACCAGGTGCACATATCTGGTCGTATATCTCCTTCCGTGCCTTGTTGGCACTGATTCTTTCGCTGCTGATTTCTGCGTGGTTTGGCGAACACTTCATCAAATGGATGAAACGACGCAACATCTCAGAAACAGCACGTGATCCGAATATCGACCCATTTGGTGTCGAGAAGAAAGGAGTTCCTACTATGGGAGGCATCATCATCATTGTGGCTATCCTTGTACCTGTATTGCTGTTAGGACGCATGCGTAACATCTATCTGCTGCTGATGATTATCACAACTGTTTGGTTGGGATTCCTTGGCTTTATGGATGATTACATCAAAATTTTCAGAAAGAACAAAGAAGGTCTGAAGGGGAAATACAAAATCATCGGACAGGTCTCTATCGGTTTTATTGTTGGAATCACCCTATGGCTCAGTCCTGATGCTGTAGTCCGCGAATACATAGCCAACCCCCAACAGCATCAACAACAAAAGGAAATGGTGGTCAAGCATAAAGCAGAGAATGTCAAATCGCTGCAGACCACTATCCCGTTCTACAAAAACCACAATCTGAGCTATTCCGACATCATGTCATTTTGTGGAGAATATAAAGTTGCCGCAGGATGGATTCTGTTTGTACTGATGACCATCTTCGTAGTGACAGCTGTCAGCAACGGAGCCAATCTTAATGACGGTATGGACGGCATGTGCGCAGGGAACTCCGCCATCATCGGAGTAGCGCTGCTAATATTTGCCTATGTCAGCAGTCACATTGTCTATGCCGCCTATTTCGACATCATGTATATTCCTGGCTCACAAGAACTGGTAGTATTTCTAAGCGCCTTTGTAGGTGCCATGATTGGTTTCCTGTGGTATAATGCCTATCCTGCCCAAGTATTCATGGGCGACACCGGTTCGCTTACTATTGGAGGCATTATAGGAGTCTGTGCAGTCATTGTGCACAAGGAGTTATTACTCCCCATCCTCTGTGGTATTTTCTTTGTAGAAAGTTTGAGCGTTATTATTCAGACGCAATGGTTTAAGATTCAGAAACGGAAAGGCAAGCGCGTACGCGTTTTCCGTGCCACACCTATCCATGACACATTCCGAAAGCTGGATTCCCAGTTGGATGCCACGAGCACCTATATCTTAAAGGGATGGCCTCATCGCCCATTCCATGAGTCAAAGATCACGGTACGTTTTTGGATTACCACCATTATATTAGTTGCAATCACCATTATAACATTGAAGATAAGATGAGCAGAATCGTCATATTAGGAGCAGGAGAAAGCGGTGCTGGAGCTGCTGTTCTCGCAAAGAAGGAAGGCTTCGACGTGTTTGTCAGTGACATGTCGAAGATTAACGAGAAGTATAAGAAATTGATGGACAACCACCAGATAGAATGGGAGGAGGGCCATCACACAGAAGAAAAAATCTTAAATGCTGACGAGATTATCAAGAGTCCTGGTATTCCTGATACAGCCCCTATGATTGTTAAAATCAAGGAGAAAGGTATTCATATCATCAGCGAAATAGAATTTGCCGGTCGCTATACCAACTCCAAAATGATCTGTATCACAGGTTCTAATGGAAAGACCACGACAACCAGTCTGATTTACCATATTTTCAAGGAAGCAGGCTACGATGCAGGATTAGCTGGTAATATCGGTAATTCTTTGGCTTTACAGGTAGCAGAAGACCCACATGAATACTACATTATCGAACTAAGTTCATTCCAGTTGGATAACATGTACGACTTCCGCGCCAACATTGCCATTCTGCTGAATATCACCCCCGATCATCTAGACCGTTACGACTTCTGCATGCAGAACTATGTCGATGCCAAGATGCGTATCATACAGAATCAGACGCCCAAAGATGCCTTCATCTATTGGAACGACGACCCCATCATCAAGAAAGAATTGGAAAAATACAACATCCAATCTATCCAATATCCTTTCTCAGAGCTCAAAGAAAAAGGAAGTATTGGATATATAGAAGAAGGAATGTATAAAATTGAGAGTCCCGAACCATTCAATATGGAACAGGAGAACCTCAGCTTGACGGGCAAACACAATATCTACAACTCATTGGCAGCAGGTATCGCCTCCGATATTGCAGGAATCAAGAAGGATGTCATTCGCCAGTCACTGAGCGACTTCCCTGGTGTTGAGCACCGTTTGGAGAAAGTATGCACCGTGCGGGGTGTTCAATACATCAACGACTCTAAGGCAACCAACGTTGATGCATGCTGGTATGCACTGGAATCCATGAAGACAAAGACCATTCTCATTATCGGCGGAAAGGATAAAGGTAACGATTATGAACCCATCAAACCACTGGTAAAGGAGAAATGTGCAGGATTAGTCTATCTGGGTGCCGATAACCAGAAATTGCATGACAATTTCGACAACCTGGGTATTCCTGTTCGCGATACTCACTCTATGAAAGAGTGTGTGGAGGCCTGCTACGAAATGGCCGAACCAGGCATGACCGTTTTGCTATCGCCCTGTTGTGCCAGCTTCGACCTTTTCAAGAATATGGAAGACCGAGGCGAGCAATTCAAAGAACTGGTTAGAAATTTATAAAATAATGAACAAGAAGATAGGCAATATATTCAAAGGAGACAAGGTCATCTGGATGGTATTCTTCTTCCTCTGCATGATCAGTATTGTGGAAGTATTCTCGGCTTCCAGCAATCTGACCTATAAGAGCCAGAACTATATCGGCCCTATCGCCTACCATGCTATTACCATTTTCATGGGTGTTATAGTAGCACTCATTACGCTCAATATTCCTTGTCGTTATTTCAAATTGTTAACGCCCTTCCTGATGCTGCTGTCACTGGTGACACTGCTATGGGTACTCGTTGCCGGAACAAAAGTAGGCGATGCAGGTCGATGGATCAATCTTTTCGGATTTACGTTCCAACCATCCGAAATAGCCAAAGGAACCATTGTCTTGGCTGTAGCCCAGATTCTTGCCGCCATGCAACGTGAGAACGGAGCCGACAGGAAAGCCTTTAAATGGATACTTTGGATTACTGGTACAGCCTGTCTTCTGATTGGTTTAGAGAACCTCTCGACTGCCGCAATGCTCTTCGTTGTAGTATTACTGATGATGTTTATCGGACAGGTACCCTTAAAGCAACTGGGCAAACTGATTGCAGTCATTGCATGCGTAGGTGTTTTTGCCATATCTCTGGTCATGCTGGTAGGTCACGACATCAACGACCAAGAACCTGAAGTGGTCAAGACTGAAAAAACAGATCAACCCCAAAAGAGCAAGAATTTTATTGAGAAGATGTTCCACCGTGCGGACACTTGGAAGAGTCGTATCAAGAAATTTGGAAGACCATCCCCCACTCCTATGGAATACGATCTCGATAAAGATGCACAGGTGGCGCATGCCAATATTGCCATTGTATCGAGTAACGTGACAGGCAAGGGACCTGGCCAGTCAGTAGAACGTGACTTCCTGTCGCAGGCATTCTCTGACTTCATTTTCGCCATTGTGATTGAAGAGTTAGGATTACTTGGGGCGTCCTTCGTGGTATTCCTTTACGTTATTCTCCTCTATAGGGCTGCCCGAATTGCGAGTCGGTGCGAAAACAATTTCCCAGCATTCCTGGTCATGGGACTGGCACTGCTTCTGGTCATACAAGCCACTTTCAACATGATGGTGGCTGTCGGACTGGCTCCCGTTACAGGTCAGCCACTCCCACTCATCTCCAAGGGAGGTACATCTACCATCATCAACTGTGCCTATGTGGGCGCTATTTTGAGCATCAGCCGTTCGGCTAAAATGAAAAAAGAACCCGAAGGAACAAAAAATATCGGGTAACTTTCGCCAAAAAGAAATATAATTAGTACTTTTGCACATTACTATATAAATATATAAATAAGGTATATGAACAACGAATTGAGGGTCATCATCAGCGGAGGCGGTACGGGAGGTCACATCTTCCCAGCCATATCCATAGCTAATGCCGTTAAGGCTCTGCGCCCTGATGCCAAAATATTGTTTGTAGGTGCATTGGGACGTATGGAAATGCAGCGTGTTCCCAATGCAGGCTACGACATCAAGGGACTGCCGATTTGTGGTTTTGACCGCAAGAATCTGCTGAAGAACATCAAGGTGCTCTTTAAGATTTGGAAGAGCCAGCAGATGGCCAAAAAGATTATCAAAGAGTTTAAGCCACAGGTAGCCGTAGGTGTCGGTGGCTATGCCAGCGGTCCTACGCTCAACAAAGCTGCCGCTATGGGAATCCCCTGTCTGATTCAGGAACAAAATTCCTACGCAGGTGTTACCAACAAGCTTCTGGCCAAGAAAGCAGCCAAGATATGCGTTGCCTACGACGGGATGGAGCGTTTCTTTCCTGCCGATAAGATTATCAAGACAGGCAATCCCGTCAGACAGTCTCTGATAGAGACCACCGTCACTCGTGAAGATGCCATCCGTTCATTCGGACTCGACCCCACGAAGAAAACCATTCTGTTGGTAGGTGGCAGTCTGGGCGCCAGAACCATTAATGAAAGTGTGTTGCAACACCTGGATTTGGTGCACAGCAGTCATGTGCAGTTTATTTGGCAGACTGGCAAATACTATTATGGCGACATCAAGGCACAATTGGCAAATATGGAGGCACAAATACCCAACCTCGTAGTTTCTGATTTCATCAGTGACATGGGAGTAGCCTACAAAGCAGCCGATTTGGTTATCAGTCGCGCAGGAGCCAGCAGTATCTCTGAATTCTGTCTGATTGGCAAACCCGTCATCTTAGTACCAAGTCCCAACGTTGCAGAAGACCACCAGACCAAAAACGCCATGGCACTTGTCAATGTGGACGCTGCGCTTTATGTGAAGGACAGTGAGGCTCCCGACCAGCTCCTTTCACTGGCTATTGAAACAGTCGGTGACAGCAACAAACTGGATTCACTCAAACAGAATATCCTCAAGTTGGCACTGCCCGATTCGGCAGACATTATAGCCAAAGAAGTCATCAAATTAGCAAATAATGGAAATTAAAGATATCAAAGCAGTCTATTTCGTCGGTGCAGGCGGCATCGGAATGAGCGCCATTGCCCGCTACTTCATCAGTCGGGGACTGGTGGTTGCCGGTTATGACAAAACCCCCAGTGACCTCACGCGTCAGTTGGAGAAGGAAGGCATGCTCATTCACTACGAAGAAAACATTGACGAGATTCCCGTAGCATGCAAAAAACCGGAGTCTTGTCTGATTATCTATACACCTGCTATTCCTGCAGAACATCAGGAACTGCAATATTTCCGCCAACATGGTTTTGAGATACAGAAACGGGCACAAGTGCTGGGTACACTGACACGCGAGCACAAAGGACTTTGCGTAGCCGGTACCCATGGCAAGACAACTACTTCCACCATGTGTGCCCATATCATGCACCAGAGTCATTTGGACTGCAACGCCTTCTTGGGAGGTATTTCCAAGAATTACGGCACTAACTATATCCTGTCGGATTCTGACTATGTCGTCATTGAAGCCGATGAATTCGACCGTTCCTTCCACTGGTTGCGCCCCTGGATGACCGTGATCACCGCAACTGACCCCGACCACTTGGATATCTATGGTACAAAGGAGGCTTATCTGGAAAGTTTCCGCCATTATACCGAGCTTATTCAACCCGAAGGAGCATTGATTATCCATCGCGGATTGGAAATGAAAGAACACCTGCAGGAAGGGGTGCGTCGCTATGACTATGCGCTCCATGAAGGTGATTTCCATGCCGAAAACATTGTTATTGAGAATGGTGAGATTACCTTCGATTTCATCTCACCCATTGAATGTGTCAAAAACATTCAATTAGGCCAGCCCATTCCCATCAATATCGAGAATGGTATTGCGGCAATGGCTATGGCACAACTGGCAGGATGTACTGCCGACGAACTACGTTTGGGTATGATGACCTTCAAAGGTGTGGACCGTCGCTTTGATTTCAAGATCAAGAACGACAAACTGGTGTTCCTAAGCGACTACGCTCACCACCCCAAGGAGATATTCCAGAGTGCCAAGAGCATTCGTGAATTATATCGCAACAGGAAGATAACAGCCATCTTCCAACCCCATCTGTACACCCGTACCCGCGATTTCTACAAAGATTTCGCTGATGCACTGAGTCTGCTCGATGAAGTCGTACTGACAGAGATATATCCCGCCCGTGAACTTCCCATTGAGGGTGTTTCTTCTGCACTGATATACGACCATCTGCGCCCTGGCATTGAAAAGCAAATCATTCGCAAGGCCGATGTACTCGACTTCGTGAAAGGTCGTGATTTCGATGTACTGATTATACTCGGAGCTGGCGATCTTGACAACCAAGTGCCACAAATAACAAAGATTTTAGAAAACAAAGTATGATATACAACTGGAAGAAATCAGCCCTTATCGTGACAGATGTCGCACTGGCATGCTATCTGTTTTTAGCCGTCACCGCTTTCAACAAGCCTGACGACCAACAGGCAGTATGCACCCAAGTGGATATCAATGTCCAAGACAGTAAGGTTGATGGATTCCTGGGAGTTGACGAGATTAAGCAACAACTGACGAAGGCTAAAATCTTTCCGCAAGGTCAACCTATGAAGCAGATTGATGTGCGCAAGATAGAAGAAGCCATCCGCAAGAATCCCTTTGTAGAAACAGCTGAATGCTATAAGACACAAGGCGGACATATCAGAATCAATCTCACGCAGCGACTTCCCGTTGTCAGAGTCAAAGCTCTGAATGGTGATGACTATTATGTGGATGCCCATGGTCAGGTTATGCCTAACACACGCTATGTCAGCGACATCATGATTGCTACGGGTCATATCAGTATGGCTTATGCACAGAAAAAGCTTGCCCGTCTGGGCAGTTTCATTCTTAAGAGTCCTTTGTGGCACCATCAGATAGAACAACTCAACGTGCTCGAAGACGGAACGGTGGAGATAGTTCCACGTATTGGTGACCATATTGTCTATCTGGGCAGTCCTGTCAATATACAGAGTAAACTCAACCGCCTTGAAAAGTTCTACCGCTATGGTCTTAGCGAGGCAGGATGGAATAAGTACAGCTATATCAATCTGGAATTCGACAACCAGATTATTTGCAAGAAGAGGAAAAAAGGAAATAAAAATATTTAAAAGTAAGATGCCAAAAGAATTTATCGTTGCTATCGAACTGGGGTCATCAAAGATGACCGGTATCGCAGGAAAGAAGAACCTTGACGGCAGTATTCAAGTACTGGCTGTGGTGAAAGAAGAGTCATCGTCTTTCATCCGCAAGGGGTATGTTTACAACATCGACAAGACCGCCCAATGTCTTTCTTCCATTATCGCTAAACTGGAGAAACAGCTCAAAACGGCTATCACACAGGTTTATGTAGGAGTTGGCGGTCAGTCAATACGCTCTATTCGCAATGTCATTTCAAAGGAATTACCCGCTGATACAGTGGTAACCCAAGATATGGTCATTGAACTGATGGATGCCAACCGCAACATGAAATATCCCGATCAGGAGATACTGGACGCTGCTGTTCAGGAATATAAAGTCGATTCACAGTATCAACTGGACCCTGTCGGTATTCAGTGCAACCACATCGAAGGCAACTTCCTGAATATCCTTCAGCGTAGGGCATTCTACAAGAACCTCAACCTTTGTTTTGAGGCTGCCAACGTCAGTGTTGCAGAAATGTATCTCGCACCTCGTGCCCTTGCCGACTGTGTGCTCACCGAGACTGAGAAGCGCTCTGGTTGTGCCTTGGTTGACTTAGGTGCCGACACAACCACCGTCAGCGTCTATTCAAAGAATGTGCTGCGCCACTTGGCAGTAATTCCATTGGGTGGAAACAATATCACTAAGGATATTGCATCCCTGCAGATGGAAGAGCGCGATGCCGAAAAGATGAAACTGAAATATGCCAATGCTCTGACAGATAATAATGATATTGACAACAATCTGAAATACTCCATCGACCAAGACCGTCAGGTGGAAAGTCGGAAGTTCATTGAGATTGTTGAGGGTCGTTTGGAGGAAATTATCGCCAATGTATGGTGCCAGATTCCCGAGGAACTCTGCGACAAGCTGCTGGGCGGTATCATTCTGACGGGTGGCGGAGCAAATATGCCGAACATGGAGAAAGCCTTTGCTGCCTACACCCACATCGACAAGATACGCACGGCTAAGTTTGTCACGCCGACCATCATTTCCAATCTTCCCGAGATTACAGCCAAGGACGGTAGCATGAATACCGTACTGGGACTGTTGGCCAAAGGCGACATCAATTGTGCCGGTCAGGAAATAGATCCCAACCAAGACCTGTTCGCCCAAAAGCAGCCACAGCCCGCTGCTACTCTTGACCAGCGCAAAGCGCGTCAACCGGGAGAGACGCCTGCAGGTGTGGTGCGTACGGCGGACGAGGTTAAACGCGCTGAAGAGCTAGCCCGTCAGAAACGCGAGGAGGAAGAGCGCATCGCTCGTGAGGAAGCCGAGGAAAAAGCCCGTGAAGAAGCCCGTATCAAGAAAGAGAACAGCTTCTGGAACAAAGCTTTCAAGGGCTTGAAAGAGTTTGGTAAGAAAATGGTTGAAGAAGAAGAATAAAAGGGAGGATTAGTATATGGATAATGTATTACTGGATTTCGGTGCACCCGAGAAAGAGAACAGCATCATCAAGGTGATTGGTGTAGGTGGCGGAGGCGGCAATGCCGTTAACCACATGTATCGTGAAGGCATCCACGATGTGACCTTCGTGCTCTGCAATACTGATAATCAGGCACTGAATGATTCACCCGTGCCCGTTCATCTGCAATTGGGTAAGGAAGGATTAGGAGCTGGTAACAAACCCGAAAAGGCACGCGCTGCAGCAGAAGAAAGTATCGAAGACATTAAGAAAATGTTGAGTGACGGCACACGTATGGCGTTTATCACTGCTGGTATGGGTGGTGGTACGGGTACAGGCGCTGCCCCTGTCATTGCCCGTGTGTCGAAGGAACTGGGTATCCTGACTGTTGGTATTGTCACGATTCCGTTCCGTTTTGAGGGTGACCGCAAGATTGACCAGGCTTTGGATGGTGTCGAGGAAATGTCGAAGCATGTGGATGCACTGTTAGTTATAAATAATGAACGCCTGCGCGAGATATATCCAGAACTTTCTGTGCTCGATGCTTTTGGCAAGGCAGACGACACCCTGTCGGTAGCTGCTAAGTCGATTGCTGAAATTATTACCGTTCATGGACTGATCAACCTCGACTTCAACGACGTGAAGACGGTGTTGAAAGACGGTGGTGTAGCCATCATGTCAACGGGATATGGCGAGGGCGAAGGTCGTGTGCGTAAGGCTATTGACGATGCCTTGAACTCTCCGCTGCTCAATGATAACGATGTCTTCAACTCCAAGAAGATTCTGTTGAGCATTTCGTTTGCAGGAACGAAGGATGGTAAGGATTCGCTGATGATGGAGGAAATGAACGACGTGAACGAGTTCATGGCAAAATTCGGCGATTTCGAAATCAAGTGGGGACTTGCGACCGATCCTGAACTGGGCAAGAAGGTGAAGGTAACTATTCTGGCCACAGGTTTCGGTATCGAGAATGTAGATGGCATGAACGGTCACTTGAAACGTCATACTCAGGAAGAGGCTACCCGTATTGCAGAACAGCAGGAGCGCGAAGCTGAGAAACAAGATCGTCGTAACCGTTACTATGGTAACGAGGGCTCTACTAAGCGCTACAAGCGCCGCCCACATATTTATATGTTCCGTCCCGACGAGTTGGATAATGATGATGTCATCTCAGCCGTTGAGCAGACACCTACTTACAAACGTACGCGCGAGATACTGGACAGCATCTATAGTCAAGCCAACGGTGACGAACCTGCACAGCAGAATGACACACCTCAGGAACCGATTCAGGGAACTATTGTTTTCTCATAGATCCTGTCAGGTCCACAATTGTTGAAGCACTGCCAGACTTTTCATTTCAGGGAAGTCTGGCAGATGCAGTTTATAATACTGCAACAAAACATCGGTAATGCGATTCCTGTCTTGACGCGAGAAACGGAACAGATGCATCGTGGGGAAATCCATACGCATCAGCAATCGAATCATCTGGGCTTCAGCCGGGCGCAAAATTGCGCTCTGCGATGGTACTTCCTCACAAAAACGCCCCTCGCGCAAATTAAAACAGGCGCCATCGGACTCCAAATTGGGATAGAACCCCAAGAAAAGTGACAGGCGCATCAAGAAAGTAAGATGGAAATTGGCATAGCCGTCAGTAGCAGCATCGAGCCACTGAATGGAGTCGGTGATATACTCAAAGAGAGGGTCGTTACGCTGTTCGGAGCGCAGACTATAATAGAGGAACTCGGCAAGAAACATGCAGATAGCCAACTTTTCGGGCGAAATGGGAATGGACACAAAGGGCGACAGCAAGCGCACGTCATTCAGTTTTTGAAGCGTCATCCGAGGACGCACCTCACACTCTGTCTCCAACAGCGTCAGAGGCTGGAAATACTGTTTCTTCAAGCGCGATTTGCTGCTCTTGGGCACAGGTACGATAAACGACAGACGCCCCCATTTCCTCGTGAACATATCCACAATGATTCGGGACTCTCCATACTTCAATGTATGCAACACGATAGCTGCCGATTTCTCTAACATGAGGGCGAAATTACACAAAATTCATGGAAAAACATCATTTTTCCGCAAGAAAATTTTGATATACGGAAAAATTGCAGTACCTTTGCACCCGCAAAAAGAGCAACCGGTCCCTTCGTCTATCGGTTAGGACGAGAGATTTTCATTCTCTAAAGAGGAGTTCGACTCTCCTAGGGACTACCAACATTTAAATCCGTCATCTGCACAGCCAAGTGCTACTCGCAAGGGGAACGGTGGCGGAGGGTGTAATAACCCGCCCAGGGCAGCCCTTCGGGAGACGTAAGACCCATAAGCTTTAATATTAACAACAAAAAATTTTCAAAAAAATGGCAAATCACAAATCATCCCTGAAGAGAATCCGTCAGGAGAAATCAAGAGCAGAGCATAATCACTATTATGCAAAGACTATGCGTAACGCTGTTCGCAAGTTGCGCGCAATGACTAACAAAGAAGAGGCTGCTGCCCTGTACCCCAAAGTACAGAAGATGCTGGACAAGCTGGCTAAGACCAACATCATCCACAAGAACAAGGCTGCCAATATCAAGTCTAGTCTGTCAGCTCACATCAATTCGCTTGCGTAAATTTCAGATGAACCAAGCATATAAAGGTTGCATTTCAAAAGGAATGCAACCTTTAATATTTTTATACACTTTTCCTTCGTTTAAATGCTATTTTTTTTGTAACTTTGCACGATAATAATGACTATTTTTAAAATGGCAGAAGAACTTAACAAAGAAAACAATTATTCCGCGAGTAATATTCAGGTACTCGAGGGATTAGAAGCTGTGCGCAAGCGCCCTGCAATGTACATTGGCGACATCAGTGAGAAGGGTTTGCACCACTTGGTAAACGAGACTGTTGACAACTCTATCGACGAGGCAATGGCAGGCTATTGCACGCATATCGAAGTAACTATTAACGAAGATAACAGTATCACCGTACAAGACAACGGACGCGGTATTCCTGTTGACGAGCACGAGAAGATGCACAAGTCGGCCCTTGAGGTGGTCATGACGGTGTTGCATGCCGGTGGTAAGTTCGACAAGGGCAGCTACAAGGTTTCCGGTGGTCTGCACGGTGTGGGTGTATCTTGCGTAAATGCCCTTTCGACCCACATGATGTCGCAGGTTTTCCGCAATGGTCACATCTACCAGCAGGAATACGAAAAGGGTAAGCCGCTGTACGATGTCAAGATTGTTGGTGACACGGATAAAACAGGTACGCGTCAGCAGTTCTGGCCCGACGGAACCATCTTCACGACAACAGAATTTAAGTATGATATCATTGCCCGCCGTATGCGCGAATTGGCATACCTGAACGCAGGTATCACCATCACACTCACTGACTTGCGTCCTGACGAGGAGGGCAATCTGAAGGAGCCTGAGGTATTCCATGCCAAAGACGGACTGAAGGAGTTTGTGCGCTACGTGGATCGCCACCGCACGCATTTGTTTGATGATGTTATCTATCTGAAGACCGAAAAGCAGGGCATCCCCATCGAGGTGGCTGTGATGTATAACACCGATTACAGCGAGAATATCCACTCATACGTGAACAATATCAACACCATCGAGGGTGGTACGCACTTGGTGGGATTCCGCATGGCACTGACTCGTACACTGAAGAAATATGCCGATGCGGATCCACAGATCAGCAAGCAGATTGAGAAGGCGAAAATTGAGATTGCCGGTGAAGACTTCCGCGAGGGTCTGTCGGCAGTAATCAGCATCAAGGTGGCTGAACCTCAGTTCGAGGGTCAGACAAAGACCAAACTGGGCAACTCTGAGGTGGCTGGTGCCGTTCAGCAGGCCGTAGGTGAGGCTTTGGCCAACTATCTGGAGGAACACCCCAAGGAGGCAAAACTCATCTGCGACAAGGTGGTGCTGGCTGCTACGGCTCGTATTGCTGCCCGCAAGGCGCGCGAAAGTGTGCAGCGCAAAAACCCCATGACGGGTGGCGGTCTGCCTGGTAAACTGGCTGACTGCTCGAATAAAGACCCGAAAGAGTGCGAGATATTCCTCGTCGAGGGTGACTCCGCCGGTGGTTCTGCCAAGCAGGGTCGCGACCGCCATTTCCAGGCTATCCTGCCTTTGCGCGGTAAGATTCTGAACGTAGAGAAAGTACAGTGGCACCGTGTGTTCGAGGCTGAATCAGTAATGAATATCATTCAGTCGATTGGTGTACGCTTTGGTGTTGACGGTGAAGGCGACCGCGAGGCGAATATTGACAAGCTGCGCTACGACAAGATCATCATCATGACCGACGCCGATGTCGATGGTTCACACATCGACACACTGATCATGACACTGTTCTATCGCTTTATGCCACAGGTAATTCAGGGCGGTCACCTCTACATCGCTACCCCACCGCTTTATAAGTGTACCTACAAGAAATTCTCGGAATACTGCTATACAGAGCAGCAGCGTCAGGCCTTCATCGACAAGTATGTGGAGGGACGCGATGATGATAAGGCACTGCACACACAGCGCTACAAAGGTCTTGGTGAAATGAATCCCGAACAGCTTTGGGAGACCACCATGAACCCCGAAAACCGTCTGTTGAAGCAGGTTTCGATTGAGAATGCAGCAGAGGCTGACGAGATTTTCTCCATGCTGATGGGCGACGATGTTGAACCACGTCGTGAATTCATCGAGAAAAACGCCACTTATGCTAATATTGATGCGTAAATACACATTTAACAATCTTTATTTTTATACTCAGCCCCCCTGTTTGATGGGATATCAAACAGGGTTTTTTATGCCCCGATTTCCCGATGAAATGGGCAAAAATTGTCAATTGTGATATCAGTTATATCAGATATCAGTATATCAGTTTTCAAAATCGGGGAAAAAAGGTTGACTCAAAATTTTATTATATATATAATATAGTACTTTTTGGGGTGCAGAAATCAATTTTCAGAAACTGATATCTGATATCTGATACACGTATAGCAAAACATGTATTAAAATTGCCAATTTCTGCCCTATAAAATTTGGTGGGGTCATGAAATTTTCGTACCTTTGCACTATCGACCTGAGAGGCGTGCGCAGACCCGCATTAAGGAGAATTTTTGCGGGCATTAAGAGAAAAATTTGAGAGCCTTAATGGTAGCAAAAATTTGAATTTGTAAACGCTAAAAACTTAAAAAATATATGGAACGAAAATTACTGACATTCATCACAATCATACTAAGCTGTCTGATAACCATGGCTGAGGAGCAAGCACCCATGAAGCTGTGGTACGAGCAGCCTGCCCGCTACTTCGAAGAGTCGTTGCCCATCGGCAACGGGAAACTCGGTGCACTGGTGTACGGAGGCGTGGACACGTGCTTGGTGCAACTGAACGACATCACGCTATGGACGGGTAAGCCCGTTGACCGCACAATAGATAAAGACGCACACGAATGGATACCGCGCATACGTGAGGCTCTCTTCAACGAAGATTACAAATTGGCTGATTCGCTGCAACTGCATGTGCAGGGTCCCAATTCGCAGTTCTACCAGCCTCTGGGCAATGTCTATATCATCGATGACAATCAGGGCACAACGGGCAACTACCGCAGGGAACTTGACATCGACCAGGCACTGGCTTCGGATAGGTACACGCGCGCAGGGAGCACGATGACCCGCGAATACTTTGCATCGCATCCCGACAAACTGATAGCCATCCGTCTGACGGGCAGCATCAACTGTCGCATCGTGATGAACGCACAGGTGCCCCACCAGGTGAAAGCCAGCGGTAACCAACTGACTCAGACTGGACATGCGGTAGGCGACCCACAGGAAAGTATCCATTTCTGTACCATCCTGCAGGTGAAGACCGATGGACAGGTGACGGCAGCCGACTCGACACTAACCATCCGCGGAGGTAAGGAGGCCGTGATTTATATTGTCAACGAGACCAGTTTCAACGGATTCGATAAGCATCCCGTCCGCGAGATGGCTCCCTATCTGGAGCGTGCCACCGACGACATCTGGCATACCCAGAACTTCAGCTACGAACAATTCCGCCAGCGCCATATCGCAGATTACCAGCACCTCTACGACCGCGTGAAGCTACAGTTAGGTGCGCCACCATGCCATGACGGCATACGGGACACCGCCACCGACCGCCTCCTGAAAGAAGGGTTGCACCCACAATATCTGGAAACCCTCTATTTCCAATACGGACGCTACTTGCTGATCAGTTGCAGCCGAACTCCTGGTGTACCTGCCAACCTGCAAGGATTGTGGACCCCTTACCTCTGGTCGCCATGGCGAGGTAACTACACCGTGAACATCAACCTCGAAGAGAACTACTGGCCTGCCTTCGTAGCCAACCTGCAAGAGATGGCGATGCCGCTCGACGGATTCATCCAAGCACTGGCAGAGAACGGCAAATATACCGCCCAGAACTACTACGGCATTAACCGCGGATGGTGCTCGAGCCACAATAGCGACCTCTGGGCGATGACCAATCCCACGGGCGAGAAACGCGAATGGCCGGAATGGGCTAACTTCAACCTGGGCGGTGCATGGCTGGTAACCGCCTTGTGGGAGCGCTACCTGTTCACGCAAGACAAGAAATACCTGCGCACGACTGCCTATCCGCTGATGAAGGGCGCAGCCGACTTCTGTCTCGGATGGCTCATTCCCAATCCAAAGAACCCCAAGGAACTCATCACCGCCCCCAGTACTTCGCCCGAAAACGAATACATCACCGACAAGGGCTACCACGGCATGACCTGCTATGGCGGAACGGCTGACCTCGCCATCATCCGCGAACTGCTGGAAGGCGTTGTGAAGGCAGGTCCCCTGTGCGGTGATAATGTCACCGCCTACAAAACTGCCCTGAAGCGGCTGCACCCCTACACTGTAGGCAAGGAGGGCGACCTCAATGAATGGTACTACGACTGGCAAGACAAGGATCCACGCCATCGACATCAGTCGCACCTCATCGGACTCTATCCTGGTCATCATCTGCTGGATGCCCGCCTGCGTGAAGCCGCTAAACAGACCCTGATTCAGAAAGGCGACGAGACAACGGGATGGAGCACAGGATGGCGCATCAACCTATGGGCACGACTGCATCAGGGCGAGAAGGCGTACCAGATATACCGCAAACTGCTGACCTTCACCGATGCACAGGACGACCAACGACCAGGCACCCGCCATGCAGGCGGCACGTATGCCAATCTGATGGATGCTCACCCACCCTTCCAAATCGACGGCAACTTCGGTGGTACCGCTGGTGTTTGCGAAATGCTGATGCAGTCGCACGCCGAAGAGAAGAATCACTGGGTCATCGAACTGCTACCCGCCCTGCCCAAGGAGTGGAGCGAAGGCAGCGTCAGCGGACTCTGTGCCCGAGGCGGCTTTGAGTTGAGTTTCCAATGGAAAGGCGGTCATGTGCGCCGAGCCGAAATAAAGGCCCGGCAGTCAGGCACCGTCACCTTAATATATAATAGTCAGCGCAAGACACTCAAACTAAAAGCAGGACAGACACTGCCCGTAAAGACATGGTAAACAATGTTCACAACATCAAGGATGCCCATCTCGAGGAGGCCAGTCATTGGGGCCACTCGGAATATATGGATGAAGGGCTGGTACTGACTGAGCGCATAACCGACGCTCCCATCCCCACCGGTCCTACCCGCATGAACTTCATCCTCATGGCTTTGTGCAAACACGGTCATGCCAGCTACACCATCGACACGAAGAAGCGTGAAGTGAAGCCAGGCGACCTGCTGTTCATTTCCGACCAACACATCGTCAACCACATCACGGCATCACCCGATTTCGAATGTCTGTGCATCATGCTCACCACCCAGTATTATCATGGCTTCGTACAAAACGTGCAGAATGTGTCGTCGCTATTGCTCTTCTCGATGAACAATCCCGTGGTGCAACTGACGCCCCGAGAGATACAGGTGTATAGCAATTACTTCTACACCATCCGCGAAAAGATGAGCGACACGGCACACCACTATCGTGCAGAACTCGTAAAAGCCTTGCTGTTGGCTATGTTCTACGATATGAGCAACGTTATTTGGCGCGTAGAACAACAAGAAAAGAAATCGCCCACGCGTCATGATGTGCTTTTTGCGCGATTCATCCGATTGTTGGAAAAGAACTTCCGACAGGAGCGCCGCGTCAGTTGGTATGCCCAACAACTTTGTGTCACTCCGAAATATCTGTCCGAAGTGGTCAAACTTATCAGCAAACGGACTCCCAACGAGTGGATTGACAATTACGTCGTGTTGGAAATCCGCGTATTATTGAAAAATTCAACTAAGAGTATCAAGGAAATCACCCGCGACCTGCACTTCCCCAACCAGTCGTTCTTCTCGAAATACTTCCGCGAACACGTGGGAATCAGCCCTTCGGAGTATCGTCGAGGTTAAACTCCTTGGCTACATCGCACAGTTCCTGATACCACGCTTCGCCAAAACGACGGATAAGCGGGTCCTTCAGAAACTGATAGACACGCAAGTGCAATGCACTCCCCTTCTTGACAGCATCGGCACATACCGCCCAGCGGTTGTAATTTAGTCCGACGAGTCCTCCGTCAAAGCGTTTTTCACGAATCGGATAGAGCGCACAACTGATGGGTTTGCAAAACTTCGTCTTCCCCTCGCGAAAAACTTTCTCCAGTGCACAAAGACAATTGTCGCCATCGTAACACGTAAACACACAATCCTTGCCCCGCACGATACTCGTCACCAAGTCGCCATCTTTGTCTGTGTAGGCTACCCCCTGTCGGTCAATGACACTCTGAGCCGAAGCCGACAGCATGGGCCAAACCGTATCCAGCGAGTCCTCGATACCAGCTATCTCATCCATCGTAACAGGTGCGCCGGCATCGCCTTCCACACAGCAAATGCCCTTACACTTCTCGTAGTCGCAACAGAAGCATTCCGTCAGAATCTCGGAGGAAATCAAGATGCCGCCAACTTCCAAAATAGGTGGAACAGGATTTACCATACGATAGGTTCTATGTCGTTTTGTTTCAAGTATTCATTACAACGCGAGAACTGATGCTGACCGAACCATCCTCCGCGATTGGCACTCAGAGGCGACGGGTGAACCGACTCCAGCACAAGGTTCTTCTGCTTGTCAATCATGTATGATTTCGAACGCGCATAACCGCCCCAAAGCATATAAACGACATGCTGGCGCTGCGTAGCCAACGCCTGCAAAGTTGCATCGGTAAACTTCTGCCAACCCAGTGCGCTATGGCTGTTGGCCTGATGAGCACGCACCGTCAGCGTAGCGTTCAGCAACAACACGCCCTGCTCGGCCCACCGCGTCAGATTGCCCGTCGGCGGGATAGGCGTTCCGAGGTCGTTCTGTATTTCCTTGAAGATATTCTGCAACGAAGGCGGAAAGGGCACCCCGTCCTGCACCGAGAAACTCAGTCCATGCGCCTGTCCGGGCTCGTGATACGGGTCTTGTCCTACAATCACTACCTTCACTCGGTCAAAAGGACAGAGATTAAAAGCATTGAAAATCAGTCGTCCAGGGGGATAGCACGTACCTTGAGCATACTCCTGACGAACGGCAGTTGTCAGTTGCTCAAAGTACGATTTTTCAAATTCTCCCTGCAATTGTGCCTTCCACGAGGCCTCAATTTCTACCTTTGCCATTAATCCTGAATCAGACACTCACCGGTCATGTCGGCAGGCTGCTCTAATCCCATGATATGGAGAATGGAAGGAGCCACATCAGCTAAGCGACCATCCTTGACGGTGGCGCTGTTGTTGTTGGTGACATAGATGAAGGGTACGGGATTCAGCGAGTGAGCTGTATTCGGAGTACCATCAGGATTGATGGCGTTATCGGCATTACCATGGTCGGCAATGATGATAGCCTCGTAATCGTTGGCCTTGGCAGCCTCAATCACTTCCTGTACACAGTGGTCAACAGCCCATACAGCCTTGGCGATAGCGTTATAGACACCTGTATGACCCACCATGTCGCCATTGGCGAAGTTGACAACGATAAAGTCATACTTATTCTCATTGATGGCTGCCACCAGCTTGTCTTTCACCTCATAAGCCGACATCTCAGGCTTCAGGTCGTAGGTAGCCACCTTTGGAGAAGGAACCAAAATGCGGTCCTCGCCTTCGAAAGGCTCTTCGCGACCACCATTGAAGAAGAAGGTGACGTGAGCATATTTCTCTGTCTCGGCAGTGTGCAACTGCTTCTTGCCCTGACGAGAGAGGTATTCGCCCAGTGTATCTTCTACGTTCTCTTTGGGGAAGAGAATGTGTACACCTGTGAACGAGGCATCGTATGGTGTCATGCAGTAGTACTGCAGTCCGGGAACGGTCTTCATGCCCTGCTCCTCCATATCCTGCTGAGTGAGCACGATGGTCAATTCCTTGGCGCGGTCGTTACGGAAGTTGATGAAGATGACTACATCGCCCTCTTCAATCAGACCGTTCACACTGGCATTGTGGATAGGCTTGATGAATTCGTCGGTCACACCCTCGTCATAGCTTTCCTGCATAGCCTGCACCATATCGGTAGCCTGCTTACCAACACCTTTCACGATGAGGTCGTAGCCTTCCTTCACGCGCTCCCAACGCTTATCGCGGTCCATGGCATAGAAACGACCTACGATAGAAGCGATGGCTGCATCGTTCTTCTCGCACTCAGCCTGCACCTGCTCGATGAAGCCCTTACCAGAGTGGGGGTCTGTGTCACGACCATCCATGAAGCAATGTACGAAAGTCTGATTCTTCAGACCGTAGTGCTTACCCACCTCGATGAGCTTGAAGAGATGGTCGAGTGAAGAGTGCACACCACCGTCAGAGGTCAGACCCATCAGATGGAGTTTCTTGTTATTCTCCTTAGCGTATGTATATGCAGCCTTTACCTGAGGATTCTCCACGATAGAGCCGTCCTTGCAGGCACGATTGATTTTCACCAAATCCTGATATACGATGCGACCGGCACCGATATTCAAGTGACCTACCTCAGAGTTACCCATCTGGCCATCGGGCAGACCTACGTCTTCGCCAGAAGCCTGTAACTGAGAATGAGCTGATACAGCCGTCAGATAATCCAAATACGGAGTTGGGGTGTTGTAAATCACATCACCTTTACCATGCTTACCGATTCCCCATCCGTCGAGAATCATAAGTAATGCTTTCTTTGCCATAATTCTATATTGTTTATATACCTTATTAATAATATCGGCTGCAAAGGTACTTCTTTTTTTTTAATAATCATCATGTAAACCAAAAATATAACAAGAAATTTGGTCAGTCGGATAAAAAACACTATCTTTGCAGGATAACTAACAATCAGAGGCGGTGACAATTATTTGCACCAAGACTGTTCAAAACAAAAACTATATTATGAACGCAAAAAGATTATTAATGCTGGCGATGATAGCCGGCGTAACAACAACGACAATGAGTGCACAACCAAAATTAAGAGCCGACAACATCGACGAGGTGCTGAAGGCAATGACACTGGAGGAGAAAGCACAACTATTGGTAGGTGGAGGTAACGACTCTTTCACAGGGTCGGGAGCCATGTTAGGACACCAGAAGAGGTTGGTGGCTGGTGCGGCAGGTGTCACGGTGGCTATTGAGCGGCTGGGTATTCCTGCCACCGTATTAAGTGACGGACCTGCTGGCGTACATATTGACGCCAAGCGTGAGAACGACCCCCACTCCTATGCCGCCACAGGATTTCCTATCGGGACCTGTCTTGCTTCCACATGGAACACTGATCTGGTGCGACAGGTGGGTGAGGCGATAGGTAATGAGACATTGGAGTATGGATGTGATGTCATCCTTGGTCCAGGCATGAACCTGCATCGCTCTCCCTTATGCGGTCGTAATTTCGAGTATTACTCTGAGGACCCGATATTGACAGGACTGATCGGTACGGCAATGACCATCGGTATCCAGAGTCAGGGTGTTGGTGTCTCTGCCAAGCATTTTGCCGTTAACTCTCAGGAGTCAGACCGTACCCTGGTCGATGAGCGTGTCAGTCAGCGGGCGGCACGTGAACTTTACCTTCGTGGTTTTGAGATCATGGTGCGCAGGAGTAATCCCTGGACACTGATGTCCGCTTATAATAAGGTGAACGGGGAGTTTGCCCAAGGCAACAAAGACCTGCTGACTAGTATCTTACGTGATGACTGGGGATTCAAAGGAATCGTCATGACGGACTGGATTGGTAAGCGTAACGGGCTACTCACCACGAGTGAGGTGGCAGCAGGCAACGACCTGATGATGCCTGGTTATGCGGAACAGGCAGAGGATATTGTCAAAGGTGTGAAGGACGGCACCCTGAAGATAGAGGATGTCGACCGTAATGTGCGCCGTATGCTGGAGTATATTGTCAAGACTCCGCGTTTCCGTGGCTATAAGTTCTCTAATCGTCCTGACCTGAAAGCACATGCCCAGATTACCCGTCAAAGCTCAACAGAGGGTATGGTACTCTTGAAGAACGACGGTGTTCTTCCCATCCGCAACCTCAAGACAGTAGCTTTGTTTGGTGTCAATAGTTACGATTTCATGTCTGGTGGTCTGGGTTCTGGTGCCGTGAATGTTCCTTATGTGGTTGACATGGTAGAAGGTTTGAGAAACGTAGGTGTTAAGACCACTCCTCTGCTGACCGATATCTATCAGAGTTATGTGAAATATGCCAGTCTGAAACTGAAAGCCGACAAGAACCCTATCATGTGGTTCTTGGATACCGGCAAACCCAAACTCGACGAGATAGAGATCTCCACCCGTTGTGTCACCCATGAGGTGAAGGAGGCTGATGCCGCTATTATCACCATTGGTCGTCAGGCAGGTGAGGGTTTGGACCGTGAGATAGAGGGAGAGTTCAACCTCACTGCCACGGAAAAGGATATGATAGCACGTGTCAGCGACCAGTTCCGTCCTCTGGGCAAACCGGTCATCGTCATTATCAACAGTGGCTCTGTGATGGAAACAGCATCATGGCGTGACCGTGTGGATGCTATTCTCTGTGCCTGGCAGCCAGGTGAGGAGGGGGGTAACTCCGTGGCTGACATCCTGACGGGTAAGGTCAATCCTTCAGGAAAACTGACCATGACATGGCCGATCTCTGCTACTGACCATCCGTCCACGAAGAATTTCCCGCAGGAGATGGACAACTACACCTTCCGTGAGTCGTTGGGATGGGGTGCCCAGATTCCTGGTCACGACTATACCAACCACGAGGAGGATATCTATGTCGGCTACCGGTATTTCGACTCGTTCAACAAGAATGTGGCTTATCCCTTCGGTTACGGTCTCAGCTATACCACTTTTGAATATAGCGATGCTGCCGTTAAGGTGAACGGTGATGTGGTCACCGTTTCCATCACCGTCAAGAATACGGGCAAGGTAGCTGGTAAGGAGATTGCTCAGGTCTATGTTGCTGCTCCTGCTGGCAACATCGAGAAGCCCAGTCATGAGTTGAAGGGCTTCGCCAAGACACGCGAGCTGAAACCCGGTGAGAAACAGACACTGACCATCCAGATACAGAAGCGCGACCTGGCTTCGTTCGACGAGGCTAACAGCCAGTGGATTACCGAGGCTGGTCAGTATGCCTTCCAAATCGGAGCTTCCAGCCGTGACATCCGCGCCACCGTCAATGCCAAACTCACGGAATATACCGAGAAGGTAAGCAATGTCTTGGCACCTAAGCACAAACTGAATATTCTGACCGCTTCGAAAAAGTAAGCAAACGTACTGGAGATGTACCGCTTATACCGACAATGTTTAACGGCAATGTTTTGCCTCGTGTCTGTCTTTGTAATGGCAGAAGATAACAAAACAACCACAGATATATGAGAAAATTATTATTGACTATCATCGCTGCACTGACAGCATCTTTCGTGTATGCCGAAGACGGACACCGCCTTTGGCTGAGATACGACATTGTCCGTAAGGCACAAGTAGAGGGACCTGTAGGTTCACCAACCAGCAGTATTGCCATCACCGAACTCGAGAATCACTTCCTCGGTTCCCATGCCATGCTACGGCTCGATCCTACCCTGCCCGATGACGAAGGTTTTACCATCAGTGGTAACGACGACCAACTCACCATTACCGCCCGTCGCCCCATCGGACTGCTTTATGGGGCTTACGAGGTATTGCGCCTGCAAGCCACCGATGCACCCATCAAACCCATGACGCAGAAGCCTCAGTTCAAACTCCGTCTGCTCAACCATTGGGATAATCTCGACGGCAGCATTGAGCGCGGCTATGCCGGCAACAGCATCTTCGAATGGTTCCATCTCGACGAGAATCTCATCCGCGAATATGCCCGTGCCAATGCTTCTATCGGCATCAACGGTTCGGTTTTGAATAATGTCAATGCCTCGCCTAAGATGCTCACCAAGGAGTATCTGCGCGAAGTGAAGAAGATAGCCGATATCCTGCGCCCATACGGCATCCGCGTCTATCTTTCCATCAATTTTGCCACCCCCATGGCACTGGGTTACACCACGACTGCCGACCCGAAAGATGCCAAGGTAGCACGCTGGTGGAAGAGCAAGGCTCGCGAAATCTACAAACTGATTCCCGACTTCGGCGGTTTCCTGGTGAAAGCCAATAGTGAAGGACAGCCTGGTCCTGGTGATTACCAACGTTCGCATGCCGATGGTGCCAATATGTTGGCAGAAGCGCTCGAACCCTTCGGCGGTATTGTGATGTGGCGCTGCTTCGTTTACGGTGCCAACCATAAGGGTGAAGACCGTGTGAAACAGGCTGTTTCGGAATTCAAACCCCTCGATGGACAGTTCCATAAGAACGTGATTCTGCAGACCAAGAACGGACCACTCGATTTCCAGCCCCGCGAACCCTACAGTCCTATTTTCGACCAGATTCGCGAGACACCTAATATGGCAGAACTGCAAATCACGATGGAATATCTCGGTCAATCGACCCATCTGGTCTATCTTGCCCCCATGTGGAAGGAGTTCTTTCACTATGTAGAACCCCAGTGGCTGACGGGTATTGCCGGTGTAGCCAATATCGGCAAGGACACCAACTGGTGCGGTCATCATTTCGCACAAGCCAACTGGTATTGCTTCGGACGTCTGGCATGGAACCCACAACTCAGCAGCGAGGCGATAGCCCGCGAATGGCTCGAACAGACATTTACGACCGACGAAACTTTCGTCAATACCATGACAGCGTTCATGGAAGACTCGCGCGAGGCCTGCGTCAACTATATGATGCCGCTCGGACTGCATCACATCTTCAATTTCGACCATCACTACGGTCCCGACCCAGGCGGTTTCAAACCCGAATATCCCATCGAGTGGTGCCCTGTCTATTACCACAAAGCCGACAAGAATGGTGTTGGTTTCGACCGCACCTCACAAGGTTCCAATGCCGTCAGCCAGTATCGCGAACCCTATGCCTCGCAGTACAATAAGTTGGAGACGTGTCCCGAGAACCTGCTCCTGTGGTTCCATCATGTGCCCTGGGATTATAAGATGAAGGACGGCTCCACCCTATGGGAATCATTGCAATACCACTATACCAAGGGTGTCATTGCCGTGGAATCGATGCACAACACATGGCACACCCTCATGCGCCATTATGTAGATGAGCAGCGTTGGCGCGAAGTGGATGAACGTTTAAGTCTTCAGGAGACCAATGCCCGTGAGTGGCGCGATATCTGTCTGAAATACTTCGGTCAATTTGCAAAACCCTGACAGAATATTACAAATCATAAAGAAAAGGCTGCGCAGCGATTGCGTAGCCTTTTTTCTTTTCAACTATGAACTATGAACTATGAACTCATTCAGTACTCAAACGAGCTTCCTCCTAAGAATTCCCTCAGCAGTGAGGTGGGTGGAATCTGCGTTTCGGGTATTGGTTTGATGTACCGCAGGAACTTCAGTAATCGGTAAGCCTCAGCATACTCCACACAATTTTCGGGCACCTGCTCCAAGATGGGGATGGCTTGCGAACGAATCACAGCCAACTCAAACATCATGGCAGTATTGAACATCGCATCGGCATTCTCCTGGAAGGGGAATATCCAACGGTTCTCACCCCTGCGCACCGACGGCCATCGGCGTATGGTGTCCTGTGCCGACACCCCACGGTATTTATAGTCGCGAACGATGCGGCGCAGCAGTCGGTTGTCCGTCGTGGGAATATAGTTGTGGTTGTCCAGCAGTATCGTGGTCAGTGCCGATGCATAGACGTAGAACTTCTGGTCTTCCGGTATCTGTGCCGTCAGTTCGGGGTTCAGCGCATGAATACCCTCCACCACCAGCACCTCGTTGCCCTTCAGTTGCAGTTTGCGTCCACTCATCTCGCTCTTTCCGGTATGGAAGTCATAGCGCGGCAGTTCCACTTCCTCGCCCCTCATCAGCGCATTCATCTGATTGTTCAGCAGTTCGATGTCCAATGCATGCAGATGCTCATAGTCGTAGTCGCCGTCGGCATCGCGCGGAGTGCGGTCGCGACTCACGAAATAATCATCCAGCGAAATGCCCACCGGTCGGATGCCGTTCACTGCCAAGTGTACCGACAATCGCTTACACGTGGTGGTCTTACCCGATGATGACGGACCCGCTATCAGCACCATCTTCACCCCACGGCGCTGTTTGATTTCGTCGGCTATCTGTCCGAATTTCTTCTCCTGCAGGGCTTCCGACACCTGTATCAGTGCGTTCGCCTTCCCACTCTCGATGGCTTCGTTCAGGTCGCCCACCGTGCGCATACCCAGTATCTCCTGCCATCCGTGGTGCTCCTTGAATATCTCAAACATTTTCGACTGCCTGACAAAGGCACCCAGTTTCGAGGGGTCTTCCCTCGAAGGTATGCGCAGCAGCAGTCCGTCGTAGTAAGGTTCCAGTCCGAACAGTTTCAGTTGCGACGTATTGGTCAGCATCGCCCCATAGTAATAGTCGGCATACCCGTCCAGTGTATAATAGGTGGTATAGAGCCGTCCCAAGCTTCTCAGCAGTTTGGCTTTTGACTTCGAGCCCATCTTCTCAAACATCTTGATGGCTTCCTCCGTGGTGGTTTCATGTCGGTGTATGGGCAGTGCTGCGTCTATCAGTTCCTGCATCCTCGTGCGCAGGTCGTGGGCGTCGTCGGGTGTAATCACATCGTCATTTGCATTTCGCCCTTTACCCTTCACTCTCCTGATATCGACATAATAGCCGTTCGACACCGGTATGTCAATCACCACCGTACAGTTGGGCCACAGGTCGTGGGCTGCTTTGTTCAGCACGAAAAACAGCGAACGGGTGTAGGTGCGCTGGGCTGATGCATTGGTCAGATCAAGGAATTCCACATCCTTGTCGCGGAACACTTGGAAGTGCATTCCCTCCACCTTGTTATTCACTCTCGCACAGATCGGACCGTACTCCATTTCCAGTCCGCTTTCAGAAAAAATTTCAGAAAGTGTGCTTCCAATGTTGCAATTCAGATTTTTTTTATTATTTTTGCAACGGATTAGGACTTTTTGTTCCATAAACGTTCTGGTTATTAGTATATCTGCTGCAAATTTAGCAAAAAAAAATTGAATAATATATGTCTATCTGGATTATTTTCAAACTACTCGGCTCGCTGGCCCTCTTGATGTTCGGTATGAAATCAATGAGTGAGGCTTTGCAGAAGTTGGCGGGTCCTCAGCTCCGCCATGTCTTGGGAGCTATGACCACTAATCGTTTCACGGGAATGCTGACGGGTATGCTCGTCACCGCTTCCGTGCAGTCCAGTACCGCCACCACCGTTATGACGGTTTCGTTTGTCAATGCGGGTCTGCTCACGTTGGCACAGGCTATTTCCGTCATCATGGGTGCCAATATCGGTACTACGCTCACCGCATGGATCATGTCGGCAGGTTTCTCGTTCAACATCACCGACTTTGTCTATCCCGCTTTCTTCATTGCCATCATTCTCATCTACTATAAACAGAAGCGTTATATCGGCGATTTCCTCTTCGGTATCTCCTTTATGTTCTTGGGATTGGGAACGTTGCGACAGACGGGCATCGACATGCACCTGGGCGAGAATCAGGCAGTGCTCGATTTCTTCGCCTCCTTCGATCCTAACTCCTTCTCCACCACCATCATCTTCCTGCTCTTGGGCGGCATCCTCACCTTCTGTGTGCAGTCGTCGGCAGCAGTCATGGCTATCACCATGATTCTCTGTTCGTCGGGTGTGCTGCCTATCTATCAGGGTATTGCCCTCGTCATGGGTGAGAACATCGGTACCACCGTCACTTCCAATCTGGCTGCCATGTCGGCTAATACGCAGGCACGCCGTGCAGCCTTGGCGCACATGTTCTTCAATGTCTTCGGTGTCATTTGGATTCTCTTCATCTTCCGCCCCTTCGTCGATATGGTATGCGGCTTCGTGGGTTACGACCCCACCATGACCAAGGAAGTTGCAGGTACGGCGGCATTCCTGGCTAATGCTGCCAAGCTCAGTTTCGTACTGGCAGCCTTCCACACCTGTTTCAATGTGGCTAACACGGGCATCCTCATTTGGTTCATCCCGCAGATCGAGCGTTTCGTCTGCTGGGTTATCAAAGCCAAGAAGGTCGATGAGGACGAGGACTTTAGGCTGCACTTCATTACGGCTGGTTTCATGAAGACTCCCGAACTCTCGGTACTCGAGGCGCAGAAGGAGATTCAGCTGTTCTCCGACCGTATGCAGCGCATGTTCCACATGGTGCGCGACCTCCTCGAACTCTCCAGTTCGGCTACGGCTAAGAATAAGAGTGCACAGACGGGCGATTTCAATAAGCTCTTTACGCGCATCGAGAAGTACGAGGGTATTTCCGATAATATGGAACTCGAAATTGCCAAGTATCTCGACTCCGTAAGCGATGCCCACCTTTCCGACGATACCAAGGCTAAAATCCGTGCCATGCTGCGCGAGATTTCTGAATTGGAGTCTATCGGCGATGCCAACTATAACATCGCACGCACCATTTCACGCAAGTATCAGGGCAAGCAGGAACACTTCTCCGAGAAGCAGTACGACCATATCCATCAGATGATGGAACTCACCGACGAGGCTCTCACGCAGATGAACCGCCTGCTCAATGGTCGTAAGGAGTCCTTCGATGTCAACCGTACCTTCAACATCGAGAACGAAATCAACAACTACCGCAACCAGCTCAAGTCGCAGAACATCAACGATGTCAACAACCATGAATATACCTACGCCGTAGGCACCATCTACATGGACATCGTCAACGAGTGCGAAAAACTGGGCGACTATGTAGTCAACGTAGTTGAGGCACGTATGGGAAAAAGGTAACCTGAAACCTGAAACCTGCATCTTGAATCTTGAATCTTGAAACCTGAATCCTGAAACCAAAATAAAAATTCAGCATAAATGAAGCAAATAGTTAGAATATCATTAGCATTGTGTTTGGCGATTCTGTCGCCAAACACAATCACCGCCCAGGTAACCACCGCAGGCATCAGCGGCGAAGTGACAGCAGGAAACGAAGAGGCCATCGGAGCCACCGTCACTGCCAAGCACGTACCTTCGGGTACCGTCTATCGCGCCATTACCAATATCGATGGCCATTACACCATCTCGGGTATGCGTGCCGGTGGACCTTATGAGGTCGAAATCAGCTACATCGGTTTCCAGACCGGGCTGTTCACCGATGTCGAGTTAAAACTGGGTGAAATCAGCGTCATTGATGCACAGCTCCACGAGGCAGGCGAACTGCTGCAGGAGGTGATGGTGATTGGCAAGCAGAACAATACCATGCGTTCCGACCGTTCGGGTGCTGTCACCAACCTCAATGCCGAAGCCATGTCGGTGGTTCCCACCATCGGACGCTCCATGACCGACATCATGAAGATGATGCCCCAGTCGGCAGCTAACGGTCTCTCCGTCGGAGGCGGTAACTTCCGTCAGTCTAATGTCACCATCGACGGTGCCTCGTTCAACAATGCCTTCGGCCTCGACGAGACACTGTTGCCTGGCGGCGGCACTCCCATCTCGCTCGATGCGTTGGATCAGATGACCATCTCCGTCACGCCCTACGATGTGCGCCAGAGCGGATTCGTCGGTGGCGGTGTCAATGCTGTCACCCGCAGCGGTACCAATCAGTTCCGTGGCTCCGTCTATACCTACATCACCAGTTCCAGTCTGAAAGGCTCACGGGTGGGAAACACATCACTGCCCATCACCGACGGACGCAACGACACCTACGGCATGACCTTCGGAGGACCCATCCTCAAGGATAAGCTCTTCTTCTTCGTCAATGCCGAGATTGAGGACAACAAGACCGCAGGACCCATGGCACGGGCGGGAGACGGCGGCACGTCATTCTCAAGCACCAGCCATCGCCCCATGCTCAGAAAACTGGAGGGCCTCTCCGACTACCTGCGCAACACCTACGGACTGGAGACCGGTCCCTGGCAGGACTACAGCGTCAAGACACCAGCCTATCGCATCCTGGCACGTCTGGACTGGAACATCAACGACAACCATCGGTTTAATATCCGCTTCACCAAGTCCAACCGCAAGAACAGCAATCCTGCCACCATCTCGCGCTCCATCGGCAGCAACCTGGAGCGAGCCATCTATAACGGCAGCCGCTACGACTATGGCAGCAACACCAACTATGGCATGTCCAGTTTCTCCAGCCGCTATTATTCCGAGTTCCGCTTTACCTCACTGGCTGCCGAGCTGAACAGCACCTTCGGAGCATGGCACAACACGCTGCGCGGCACCTACTCCTTCCAAGACCAGCCTCGTTCCAACGAATACGGCATCACCGTCCCCGTCATCGAAGTCGTCATGAGCGACGGACAGTCACACTATCCCACATGGGCACTCACGGGCGACCTCTATTCCTATGGCAATGTGGCACAGACCAAGACCACCGTCATCACCGACGAGGCAAGCGTCACCTTCGGCAAGCACAACCTCTTTGCCGGCATCCAGTATGAGCATAACTACGCCTCCAACGGCTATGCACAGGCGGCAGCAGGCTACTATGCCTATGAAGCCACGAGCCAGCAGGTGGCTAACGGTCAGTGGGCTGACATCTTCAACGCACCCCCGCGCCTCTTCGGTATCACCTACGGCAACAATGCCGACCACTCTATGTTCACGGCAGAGATGAAGACCAACCAATGGTCGTTCTACCTACAGGACAATATCGCCCTTTCCGACCGCTTCCGCCTCTCTGCCGGTGTCCGTCTGGAACTGCCCTCCTACCCTTCACTGCAGAATAATTTCAATCAGGAATACTACGACCTCGACTTCGGAGGCAGCCACTTCCGCACCGATAACGTACCCTCCGCCAGTCTCAGCTTCTCGCCCCGTGTAGGCTTCAACTGGGACATCCTCGGCGACCGCCGCTTCATCCTGCGTGGCGGCACGGGTGTCTTCGTCGGCCGTCTGCCCTTCGTATGGCTCGTCTCGTCAGTACTCAACTCAGGCATGGGACAGACCTCCTATGTCGCTACCGACAGCAACGGAAAGGTGAAGCCCACCTTCACCATGAGCCAGCAGGACATGCTACAGCAGATCAACGCCCAGAGCGCCACCTCCGTACCCAGCGGTCCCACCATCATGAGCAACGACCTGCGTATGCCCAAGACGTGGAAGTCATCGCTGTCGTTCGATGCCCGTCTTCCCTACGACATCGACTTCACCGTCGAAGGCATCTACCAGCGCGACCTCAACCCCGTGGTAGTCAGCAACAAAGACATCTACTGGGACGGCACCTCCACCATCGACCTCGGTCATGGCGACGTACGCCGCAAGATGTCCTATTACGATGCCAACCACTCCGCCTATGTACTGGAGAATGTCGGCAGCGGAGCCTACTACGCATCACTCAGCTTCCAGCTGCGCAAGAAGTTCGACTTCGGACTCAACCTCTCAGCCGGCTACACCATCTCACGAGGCAAGTCCTTCAGCGAGGGCATCGGCTCGCAAGTCTCGTCAGCCTATTACAACTACCGCCATAGCATCCATGGTGTCAACGACAACGAGACAGGCTACTCCATGTACGTAGCCCCCAGCCGCCTGCTGCTGGCAGCCTCCTATCAGCTCAAGGGCAGCAAGCACTCCGCCTCCACCTTCAGCCTCGTCTATGACGGCTATCAGTACGGCTACTTCAACGATTACGCCTTCAGCCGTTACTCCTATGTCTTCGACAACAATGTCAATAGCGATGCCCTGGCTCAAGGCAACCTCATCTTCGTGCCAGCCAGCCGTGAAGAGCTCAACAGTTGGGACTTTGCCGACAATGGCACCGTGAACGGTCAGACCTATACCGCCGACATGCAGCGCGACGACTTCTGGGCATACATCGAGCAGGACGACTATCTCAGCAGCCGCAAAGGCCAGTATGCCGAGCGTGGCGGTGCCAAAATGCCATGGCATCACCAGTTAGACTTCAAGTTCCTCCACGAGCTGTCGTTCGACTGGGGTAAGACCAAGCACACCCTGCAGTTAGGACTCGACATTCTGAACCTCCCCAATTTCCTGTGCAAGGACTGGGGACTTTACCAGCAAGTGACGAGCAATGCCCTGCTGAACTTCCGCAAGGACAAGTACACCTATAACTTGGTGAACGGTCAGCGACACACCTCCACCTATCAGAACTACGACAACCCTGCTTCCACCTACCAAGTCATGTTTACCATCAAGTACCTGTTTAATTGAGGTGAGAGGGGTTCTTTTTGTATTATTATTTACATTGTCCCTCCCTGTTTATCCCCAAAATGGGGGAGACTGGGAGGACGATTTTCGTCTATGGTGCGACGATGAAGATATTAGTATTGCTTCTTATGAGGAAGTATTTGATATCTTATCACGATATAACGAACATCCAATTAATTTAAATCAAGCTACTCGAGAAGACTTAGAGCTATTACCATTTCTCACCAATCAACAAATAGAGGAAATCATTTCCTATTTAGACCGCTACGGAATATTTCGTTCTAAAGGAGAGCTATTAATGTTGGCAACATTAGATACTGAACGTCGTCAGTTATTGCAACACTTTGTATATTTGGGAGAGCCTCGACAAAGAGACAGTAATTTTCAATTGGATTCTTTATTTGTCCATGGTAAGCATCAATTATTATTAACAGGTCGCGTACCCTTATATAACAGAAAGGGGGATCAAAATGGTTATTTGGGACCTAAATATCGACACTCATTCCGTTATCTTTTAGATTATCATAACCGAGTTAAAATTGGAATAACTGGAGCTCAAGATGCCGGAGAGCCCTTTTTTAGTAATAAAAACAAATGGGGATATGACCATTATTCCTATTTTATGCAAATAAAAGATTGGGGAATTATCGAACAACTTAACCTCGGAATGTATCGAATACAAATGGGAATGGGACTTGTCATGAATTCCGGTCTATATTTTGGGAAACTCTCATCTCTTCAATCTTTAGGGCGAACTACAACTAATATACGCCCTCATTCTTCTCGCTCTGCAGAAGGATATTTGCAAGGTGCTGCAGCAACTTTTCGGCTACATAAAGATTGGAAAATCACCACATTTGCTTCATTCCGTTACATAGATGCCACACTTAATGATAATGGAAGTTTGAGAACATTGCTTGAAAGTAATTATCATCGAACTCCCAAAGAAATGGAGAAAAAAAACAATGCTCATAAAGTAGATCTTGGGGGAAGTTTGGGTTTTCACAAAGGTAAGTTTTTTGCTCATTCAAATATTAATTATACGATATTTAAAACTGGCTTAGAACCAGAAAACAAGACAGCATTATACCGACGATATGCAGCCAAGGGTAATAATTTTTTAAATCTTAGTCTAGATTATAGCTATACAGATTCTCATTTTTCTCTAATCGGTGAAACAGCAATGAATGAGAAAGGAGCGTTGGCAACGATACACCAATTAAAATTCCGTTTTTCCAATTACTTAAACACAACAATTATTCATCGCTACTATGACAAGAAATACACCTCGTTTAACTCCAATAGTTTTAGAGAAGGAACAAGTATTCAAAACGAACATGGCATATTTTGGGGACTAAATTGGGAACTCCCACGAAAGCTCTCAATATATTGGTATATAGACTATACCCATTTCCCTTTTCCGCGTTATCAAGTTAGTTCTTCTAGCGATTCTTTTGACACCATGCTTCTTACATCAATTCATTTAAATAGTATTTGGAAACTGGAAGGACGTTATAGATTACACCTCCGCCAAAAAGACAATGATAAGAAAAATTATCTTCTAAACCAAACAGAGCATAGAGCAAGAATGAGGTTAATAGGGAACTTATCCAACAATATCTCACTACAAACACAAATGGATGGAGTAAGCATTCGGTTTAAAGATAAAAATCTGGGGTGGATGGTATCGCAGGAAATAGCCTGCAAATTGCATCATTTACAACTAAATGGGAATTTTTCTTATTTCCACACAGACGACTACGATAGTCGTTTGTATCTACATGAGTACCCTTTATTATATGAATATGCTTCACTGATGCTATATGGGAAAGGGATAAGGTATGCCGTAAAAATACGTGCTGACATAGGGAGCAAACTGATGGTAGTTGCAAAAATAGGGGTCACAAACTATTTTGACAGAAGTAGTATTGCCAGCGGGATGGAAGAAATTCGGGCATCATCTATGGCTGATATTGATTTTCAACTTCGGCTCAAATTTTAAATATTATACTTTTCTTTTGCTTTATTTCTCGTTTTTTCGTAACTTTGGCTTCGCCGAACTTACTTTGCACTCGGAAAACAAAGAAAAGTAAACTTTCCTTTGGTTTTCTCTCGTTTTTTCGTAACTTTGCAGCAGAATATGTGAAAAAAGAACTAACTAATTTTATAAAAACCTATTTACAATGGCAACAAACGGAATGGCTCAAGAGACTAAAGGCTTCTATAAGCTCTCGTGGGTGCAGCGCATCGGCTTTGGCGCTGGCGACTTGGCGCAGAACCTGATTTATCAGACTATCTGCATGTATCTCCTCTTTTTCTACACGGATGTGTATGTGCTGGGCGGCGATGCCGCGAAATCGGCTGGACTGGCGGGCACGATGTTCCTGGTGGTGCGTCTGGTAGATGTGCTGTGGGACCCGCTGGTGGGTACGTTCGTGGATAAGCACAACCCTGCGTGGGGTAAGTATCGCAGCTACTTAGTGATGGGCGGTATCCCGTTGACTATCTTGGCTATTCTGTGTTTCTGGGATGGTTTTGCGCCTTCGCTGATCTATGCGTATATTACGTATGTGGGTATGTCGATGCTCTATACACTGATTAATGTGCCTTACGGCGCGCTGAACTCGTCGCTGACACGCGACACGGACGAGATTACGATTCTGACGTCGGTGCGTATGTTCATGGCGAACGTGGGCGGACTGGCGGTGTCGGCGGGTGTGCCTATCATGGTGGCTATCTTTGCCTCGTCGCAGACGCTGCCTATCGAGATGGCGCTGTTCATGGGCTTGGGCTCGCTGCCTTCGTTTATCTTCATGCCGCTGGTGCCTGCCATCAAGAAGAAGGTGGGTAAGAAGAATATGTTCTACATCTTCCTGACAGTGGCTATCATCGGTATGGCGCTGCTCTACGTAATCAGTAAGATGGGTACGGTGAAGGAGAATATTACACTGGTGTATATCGCGCAGTTCATCAAATCGACGGGTGTCATCGTGGCTACGGGTTATATGTGGGCTCTTATACCGGAGGTGATTTCGTATGCGGAATATACCACGGGCAGACGTATCGCGGGTATCGTGAATGCGCTGACGGGTATCTTCTTCAAGGCTGGTATGGCACTGGGCGGCGTGGTGCCCGGACTGGTGCTCGCCATGACGAACTATGTGCCCGCTGAGGAGGCTCAGACACTGCCAAAGGATTCGAGTGCATGGTTCTACACGATGCTGATCTACTCGCTGGTGGGTCTGTCGCTGTTGATATTCTGCTTCTCACAGACGAAGGAGCGTGTGGTAATGGACCAGTCGGAGTCGGCTAACGTAAAGGTGAGCGACTTGTGGATGGAGTTCATGCGCAACCGTCCGTTGCGTATCATCGCCCTGTTCTTCATCACTGCCTTTGCCATGATGTCGGTGGGTAATGCTGCGGGGGCGTACTTCATGAACGACCTGGAACTGCAGTCGCCACTGGCTCAGGAGGGTATTCGCTGGTTGGTATGTATCATTCCTGCCATCCTGCTCATCGTGGCTATGTTCATTATCTCGAAGTATGAACTGACCGACGAGGTGATTGATGATATCAACAAGAAGATTGAGGAACGGAACCAATGAAGGTTTCAGGTTTCAAGATTCAAGTTTCAAACCTGAAACCTGAAACCTGAAACCTAAAACCTTAAAGTTCAAAAGGCGATGCAGGCAACTGCGTCGCCTTTGCTTTTAGCTGGGCTTGGGGATTGTCTTTCCATGCATAGCGGATGCGGACGGGGGCTGCTACGGGGCTGTCGATGGTGACTTGCGTGCCACGGGCGGTGGCTGTGGCGTTATGGAAACGGCCATCGGAAGCGGCTACCTCAAATTCGGCTACGGGACCGTCCTGCAAGGGCTGGTCGAAGGTGATGATGACTTGCTGACCCATGACCTGATGGCGCAACGGACGGGGCGAGAGCTGTACTTTCTTGCCATAGACGAGGCGGTCCATACACTGGGCGGCTCGCTCGGCTACTTCCTTCTTGCGCAAGGGATGGATATCAACGGGCTCGCCAAGGTCGATGGCAACGGCGAGTTCGGCACGGGAATCGCCAAGGGTGACCTGACGCTGGGCTTCACGCAGACGTGCCCACCCGCTATTGACGGGCTCGGTCTGTGGGGTGAGGGGTTGCGGATTACCGGTCTGCTGGCGTCCGTCATGATTGGCTAACTGCACGATACAGAAAGGCAGTTGGGGCTGTTGCCACAGGGCACGCCAATTGCCCATGAGCTTGCGCAGGAGGTCGGCATAGGGTGCAGGATTACCGGTATTGGACTCGCCCTGATACCATACCACGCCACTAAGGGCATAGGGGGCTAAGGGATAGACCACGGCATTATAGAGGGTGGAGGGTATGTTCTGCAACGAGACATCGCCACTGGGACAGGGAGGCATCTGGGCACCGGCATGGTGGAGCCAGGTAGTGGAGAGTTGACAGTTGACAATTGACAATTGACAGTTGACAGTTGACAATTGAGAGTTGGGCAAGTTGAACCTGCTATCGCCGAAAGCGATACAATACGGTTTCTCGGGGATGAAATGGGCAATACCATATTTATTAATAAAGCGGACGGTGATGACATTATCGCCTTCATGAAGGAGTCCGTCGGGGATGTCGTAACGACGCGGGGGGTATTGATAGTAGGTGCGACCGACCTGACGCCCATTGACATAGGTGATGTCGGCATCGAAGAGGGTGCCGAGGTAGAGACGGGCGGGTTGGGATGCCTGCTCCTTGGTGAGCAGCACATGCTGACGGAGCCAAATGCTGCCAATAACGGGGCGACCACCCGTTTTTGCCCATTCCAACGAATACTGATCAACGGGCGTCCACTGGGAATCGTCGTAGTCGGGGGCAGCAAAATGGCCCTGCACACCCGGGTCTAACTCGTCGAGCATAGCATTCCAACGCTGGTCAGCCAACTGGTTGGCTTTTGCCTGCGCAGCCACATAGGCATCGTCGGCATAAAACCGGGTGCGCTCGACATACATGGGATAGTCGCGACGGAGGGAGTCGGCTGAAACCCATGCCTCAATGGGGGTGCCACCCCAACTGTTGACAATAATACCCTGGGCTACACCCGTGCGCTCGTACATGCGCTTGCCAAAGAAGGTGCCGAGGGCGGAGAATCGCCAGGCGTTCTCGCGGTTGAGGGGCAACCAGTTGATAGCGGTCTTGCGGATATCATGCTGCACGCCATGGGCATTGGTCTCGTTCTGCACACGGAACAGGCGCACCTGCGGAACATCAAAAGCATTGATTTCATCGACATACTGAGGATAGACACGCTCGATGGGGACATCGACATTCGACTGACCCGAGAACAGCCATACATCGCCCACCATGATATTGGTGAGGACGACATCACCGACCATCAGGGTATAGGGTCCGCCTGCCTTCATCGCGGGCAAATCGGCACGAAAATGACCCTGGGCATCAGCCACGGCTATGGTTTGGAACTTGTGGAAACGGATGGTGATGCGCTGACCGGCATCGGCAGTTCCCCATACGGGTACTTTCTTACCACGCTGCACGACCATGCCCGACTGGAACAACTGGGGCAACTGTACCTTGGCTTCCGCAGAAAGACCAAGAAGGAGCAAAAGGAAAAAAACGGTCTTCTTCATCTTGAATCTTGAAACTTGAATCTTGAAACTTGAAACTTTATGATTAGTACTAAAATTTATAGTGCAAAAATACAAAAAAAATGACTACTTAGGGCAAAAAAGTGGATATTTCAGCATATATGAAACAAAAACAGTAGGTTTATGTTACATAAAAAAATGTCAAATTAAAAATAAAGTACTAATTTTGCAACAGAAATTAATTCATAATAGTAATTGTTTTATACATGGACATATTTAGGTTAGTAGTTGTATTGTTTTCAGCGATTCTTGCTGAAGTAGTACTGACCCGCATCGCACTGAGAAGCGTGGCGCGGGTTAACCTACTTCGGCAAAGCAGCGAAACACTCAATGAAAACCGTATGTCAGTTGACAGTTAAAAAAGTAATCATAAAGTTCAAAGTTTAAAGATAAATTTAACAACTACTGACTATGGCAAAATTACCACGTTACTTATTTCCGAGTGACTACATGGCTGACCCTTCAGCCAACGTGTTTAACGGCAAACTGTATATCTACCCCTCGCACGACCGCGAGGCTGGACATGCTTTCGACGATGATGGCGGACACTTCCAGATGAAAGACTACCACGTGCTGTCATTTAATGATGTGGAGAACGACGAGGCTACCGACCACGGCGTGATACTGGATGTGGAACAGGTGGCTTGGGCTGAAAAACAGATGTGGGACAATGATGTCGTGGAAAAGGACGGCAAATACTACCTCATCTTCTCAGCAAAAGACTATAACGGCGTGTTCCACCTGGGCGTGGCTGTGGCTGACAAGCCCGAAGGTCCTTTCGTTCCACAGGAACAGCCTATCCGCGGTTCTTTCTCTATCGACCCCAGCGTGTTCAAAGATGACGACGGACAGATCTATACGTACTTCGGTGGACTGTGGGGCGGACAGCTGCAGTGGTATCAGGCTCCTGAGAAACTGGTGAAGGAAGGTGGCGTTGACTTAGGTCCTGCCGCTGATAAGAAAACACAGTTGTTTGCACCTGCCGACGTACCTGCCCTGCCCAGTTTCGTAGCACGCATGAGCGACGATGTGATGCAGTTTGCAGAGGCTCCACGCAGCGTACTGGTGGTGGATAAGAACGGTGAACCGCTGAAAGCCGGTGACCCACACCGCTTCTTCGAGGCTTCGTGGATGCATAAATACAACGGAAAATACTACTTCTCATATTCTACGGGCGACAGCCACATGTTGTGCTACGGCATCGGTGACAACCCCTATGGACCATTCACCTATCAGGGTGTGATACTGGATCCCGTGGTGGGATGGACCACTCACCACAGCATCGTAGAGTACAAAGGACAGTGGTATCTGTTCTATCACGATTGTGTGCCTTCAAATGACGTGACACACCTGCGCAGTCTGAAAGTACAGCGTCTGTTCTACCGTGAGGACGGAACCATCGAGAAGGTAAAGAACGAATAAAAAAGTCTATCTAGACTATTACTAACTATTATCACAGGCATCGCGGTGAAATCGGGGATTTCGTCGCGATGCATTCATTTTTCAGAGTATCAATGTAGAGAGCCGGTCGGGTGCAAAACACTGTTGGGCGACATCCTGCAACGCAGGGGCTGTGATAGCATCTATCTGCTGGAAGAGATAGTCAATATCGCGTTCGCGGTCGTAATGCAGAAAACTCTTGGCGAAATCGAGGGCAAACTGCTCGCGGTTGTCGCAGGCTATGGCTATCTGACCTTTGATCTGACGCTTGGCACTGGCAAGCTGGCGTTCGGAGAGAGGATGCTGCATCAGTCGGTCGAGTTCACGGTTTACCAACCGCTTGCAACGATTGACATCATGATGGTCGCAACCGAAATACACCGACCAGCAACCGGTGTCGCTATAACTGGACATAGCACTCTCGATGGTATAGACCAATCCATGACACTCGCGCAATGAAAGATTGAGACGGGCATTCATACTGGGACCACCCAGCATGTTATTCAACAGGTAGAGGGGCATGCGCCGCTTATCGTTGAAACCGAACGTTTTGCAACCTATCATGACGTGAGACTGGTGGTGAACTATAGTTTCAGGTTTTAAAGTTTCAGGTTTCAGGTTCTCAGGTTTCAGGTTTGCATCTTGAAACTTGACACTTGAATCTTGAATCTTGAAACCTGCATCTTGAATCTTGAAACTTGAATCCTGAATCTTGAAGCCCTCTTTTGGCGTTTGAGCCTCCAAAGCAGTGACTAAACGGTGGAAGTTGACATCGCCATAGGCAAAGAAGATGGTGTTGTCAGGACGGTAATACTGGTGGGTGAAGCGCTGGGCATCGGCAGCAGTGAACGACTGCACGCGCTCGCGAGTACCTAATATGTTATGTCCGAGAGGGTGCCCCTGGAAGAGCTGATTCTCAAACTCGTCGTAAATGAGTTCGGCAGGCGAATCGTTATAACTCTCGATTTCATCGCAGATAACATCCACTTCATGCACCAGTTCCTGGGCAGGATAGGTGCTGTTGAAAACAATATCCGTCAACAAATCGACAGCACGCGAAACATGTTCCTTGAGAACGGCAGCATAGAAAACGGTGTCTTCCTTATTGGTGAAAGCATTGAGATCGCCACCGACCCGCTCAAGACTATTGAGAATCTGAAGGGCGGAACGGCGACGGGTGCCCTTGAAGGTGACATGCTCGCAGAAATGAGCCAGTCCCTCATCGCCAACTTGCTCATAACGGGAACCGACCTTCACGCCGATGCCGCAATAAACAACGGGCGAATCGGCAGGCAAATGGATGATTCGCAGTCCGTTGGAAAGTGTATGAATATTATATTTTGTCATTTCAGCTGCAAAGATACGAATAATTAATAATTATTTTGTAACTTTGTCGGCAAAATCAAAAAAATATGAGAAAGGTAATAGGTATTGGAGAAACGGTGTTGGACATCATTTTCCGCGACGAACAGCCTATCAAGGCGGTTCCAGGAGGCAGTGCTTTCAACGCCATCGTATCATTGGGTCGCAGTGGTGTACCAACAAGTATGATCAGTGAAACGGGTAACGACCGCGTGGGAAGAAACATCATTGAGTTTCTGAAGGAAAACAATGTGGACACCACCCACCTGAATGTGTATAGGGAATCAAAAACACCGCTGTCGCTGGCTTTCCTGAACGAACGGAACGATGCGGAATACATCTTTTATAAAGACCACCCAAACGACCGGATAGAGTATGCTTACCCCGATATTCAGCCCGATGATATCGTGGTTTTTGGCAGTTTCTTCGCACTGAACCCCGTGATTCGACCAGAGGTGGTTACCTTCTTGAACTATGCGCGCGAGAAGGGGGCCATACTCTACTACGACGTGAATTTCCGTTCGTCGCATCTGAACGAACTGGTGAAGATTACCCCCAACCTGCTGGAGAATCTGGAATTGGCTGATATCGTGCGCGGTTCGGCAGAGGATTTTGAAACACTCTATAAAACGAGTGACGCGGAACGGGTGTATCGTACGCAGATATCGTTCTATAGCAAGAAATTCATTTATACCAGGGCATCAGAACCCGTGGAACTGTGGGACAACGGTGGATTCCATAAGACTTACCCCGTGAAAACGGTCAATACGGTGAGTACCATCGGTGCAGGTGATAATTTCAATGCGGGACTTGTGTATGGACTGATTAAGAACAACATTACCCGACAACAAATAGACACGCAACTGACGGAAGAACAATGGGATGCAGTGATAGCCTGTGCCATGGAGTTCTCAGAAGATTGCTGTAAATCGATTTCGAACAACGTTTCGCCTGAATTCGGACAACAGAAAAAAGCAGAACTGGAAAAGGCAATGGAAGAGACTGTGGAGAGTTGAAAATTTAAAGATATAAAATTATGCAGGAAATTACTAACAAAATCTATTACGTAGGCGTGAACGACCGGAATAAGTCGCTCTTCGAGGGCTTGTGGCCCCTGCCTAACGGGGTAAGCTATAACTCTTACCTCATCGACGACGAGAAAGTATGTCTGATTGACACGGTGGAAGTTGACTTTTTCACCCAATTCATCGAGCATATTCACGAAGTGATTGGTGAACGTGCCATCGACTATCTGGTGATTAACCACATGGAACCCGATCATAGCGGTTCGATAGCACTGATTAAGAAGTATTACCCCAATATTCAGATTGTGGGCAATAAGAAGACTTTCCAGATGATGGAGGGTTTCTATGGTATTGCCGACGGTACGGTAGAAGTGAAAAACGGCGATTCCATCGAACTGGGCAACCATACACTGAACTTCGTGCTAACACCGATGGTGCACTGGCCTGAGACGATGGTAACGCTGTGTTCTGCGACTGAATCGCAGAAAACTATCTTGTTCAGCGGTGATGCCTTCGGCTGCTTCGGAGCCTTGAACGGTGGTGTGATTGACGAACAGATCAACTGTGACTCCTTCTGGTTGGAGATGGTGCGCTACTACTCGAATATCGTAGGTAAATATGGTACACCGGTGCAGAACGCCCTGAAGAAACTGGCTGACGTGAAACTGGACTACATCTGTGCTACCCACGGACCCGTATGGCACCAGTATATAGATAAAGTGGTGGCAGAATACGACCGCATGTCGAAATACGAGACAGAGCCAGGACTGGTGATTTGCTACGGTACGATGTACGGCAATACAGAACGTGCGGCTGAGGTGATAGCCCGTGCTGCTTCGGAGGCTGGTGTGAAGAATATTGTGATGTATAATGTTTCGAAGACCCACCACAGCTACATTATCCGCGACGTGTTCCGCTACAAAGGACTGATTGTTGGTGCACCAACCTACAACACTGCCCTGTATCACGAAATGGATGTGCTGCTGTCAGAACTGTCAGGTAAGGATATCAAGAACCACCTGCTGGGATGGTTCGGCTCCTATGGTTGGGCATCGAAGGCTGTGAGCGAAATTGCCCGATGGAATGAAGAAAAACTGCACTTTGAGCCCGTGGGCGAACCTGTAGAAATCAAACAGGCACTGAGCCCAGAGACCAAAGCGCAATGTGAAGCCTTAGGAAAGGCGATGGCAGAACGTTTACTTCTTCCAGAAGCGTGAGGTGATATCCTCAAAGGTGCCATCGTCGGTCAGACGGTAGAGCCGCTGATTGGTGGTAGGTGATTTGAGGGGCCCCAAGTGTTTGATAAACGGACCGATTTTGATATAGTCAAAGTCGGTCTTTTTAATGGCACCCGATATACGGATGCGACCGCTATACCACGCTACCTTGAATTCGGGGTGAGCCTCGTGGATATACTGTGCCAATTGGTTGACAGCCTTCGGATCGGCATCACCACCCATAAAGGCGATGCACGTAATGTCATCGCCATATTTCTGCACAAAAGCATCGATTGCATCGGCATCCAAGGGAAGCCCGATGTCTTCCCAGAGGTAATGGCTATGGCAGCCTGGGCAGCGACAAGGGCAATTCGAGATATTGATTGCCAACGTCACCTCATCGGGTATCTCTTGGAATACGATGCCTGTGTTTACATACTTCAGCATTTGGCTATCAGCATTTAGCTCTTAGCCTCCGCATGGGCATAATAGCGACGTGCTGCCTCTTCCTGACGTGGTTGTGAGAAGTTGCTCACGCGCTTGAGGTAACCAATGATACGGGTCATGTAATCGACATTCTTAGAATGGCAGTGCGGGCACTCCTTCAGGTAACGCTTGTCAATATGACCGCAATCATTACATACGGTATTGGGGATATTGAATGTGAAGTAGTTGCAACCTTCCTGTGCAGCAACCTTCAGCAGATGGGCATATTGCTGCTTGCTGAGGTGCTCCTCAAGGTTCATGTGGAGGGCAGAACCACCCGTGAGATGCTCAATATAGGGGGCACCGTGCAACTTAAACTTATCAATGACGCTGAGAGAATCGTCTTCCACTACATAGAAATAGCTGTTGTAGCAGTCGCGTGGCACGAAGTAACCATCCTCGCGATCCCACTTGGCATGCTTGACACCTACGTTCTCAGCAGGAATCATTTCGCAGTTGAACATCACATCCTTAGTACGGTACTGCTTGTTGTATTTCTCGATGAGACCGAGGATTCCCTGTACGAAGTGCTTGTAATCGTCGTTAGGAGTAATCTTCAATCCCATGAACTCAGCAGCCTCCACAAGACCATTGATACCGATGGTGAGATACTGACGCGAAATGTTGATGTAACCGGCATCGAACAGAGGCAACATACCGTGCTGTTGCAGTTCCTTCAGATTCTCGTTATACGCCAACTGCACCTTGTGGCAGAGGTCGATGATAGAACCGAGATACTCCAGATAGTCGAGCTTGTGGTTGACAGCATACTGGATGCAACGGTTCAGATTGATGGTGAGCACACTCTTCGAACCTGTTGACACACCACCTGCACCGAGGGTATAGCTGAAACCATTGTCGGTAATCTCGTTGCGCAGACGGCAGCAAGAGCTCAGCGAATCGGCATTGTCGCTCATATAGGTGAAGAAAGAGTGACCTTCGGCATACATTTCTGCGGTGAAATCGCCCCATTCCTTATCCTTGCACTCGCCATTCTCGTCCACCAACAGCGCCATTGTTTCTACAGGGAAGGTAAGCAGGGTCTTGGTGCGCTCGTGGTTGAACCACTTCATGAAGCGCTTCTGCAACCATGACAGACCGTTCCAATCGGGCTTAGAACCATCGGGGAAGTAGAACTCACCAAAGATGCTCTCGAAATAGTACTTATCGTAATAAGCAATATTCCAGAACACAGCCTGATAATTGCGGGCACCGGTAGGCTGGTTGAGCGTATAGACAATCTGCTCGAAATAGTCGGTAATCACCTTATCGAGGGTACGCTTCTTCAGACTCAGGTCAGCCTGTTCGTCAGTATGCTGCCAATAGTCCTGTCCATACTCCTTACCGAGGAAATAGTTCATATACATCAGGAACTCTGGTGTGGCGCAGGCTCCACTCAACATACTGGACACCATGAACACCATGTTGACGAAACCGCCGCAGAAACTCTTCAGGTTGGTTGGTGCTGTAGAGTTACCACCAATGGAAATGGTACCACCAATCAACCAAGGATACATCGTGATGGAAGCGCAATAGTTGGCAAGACTCGTCTCGTCGTTCTTATATATAAAGTGGTGGGTCAGCTTGTCGATATATTCGTCAGCCAACTCCTTACCATACATCTTCTTGATACGATCAGTAAGCAAACGACGGTTCAAGCGGATGAAGTTAGATTTTGGTAACTCACCGATGAGTGTCGCAATATTTTTGTGCTCCACGTTGGCATTTGCGTCATACTTTGAACCAGTTGCCGCATTCACTGAGTCGCAATATTCTGACAAGAACTGCAACTTAGCCAGTGTCTCACGATCCTCGGAATGAGCTTGGCGATAGAGCATAAACGACTTAGCCACCTTATAGTAGCCTTCGCGCATGAGCGCTTCCTCCACCTGGTTCTGGATATCCTCAACGGTGATGTCGTTGTGAATGTCTAAACGACTGAGAATCTTAGAGATAGCTCCAAGGTCGGTGGGTTGTTCAACACTGTCAAATGCCTTCAAGATGGCATTCATAATCTTGTCCAGCGAAAACTGGTCTTTCGATCCGTCACGCTTTGTGATCGTAAAGTTTTTAATTTCCATTGCTCCTATATATTTTCAAGTTTTTAATTTCTCAAAGTTTACGGAATGTTTTCCGTTTTGGACAACTTTTTTATTTTCTCGCTCGAAAAAGTTTCCCATTTTGGAAAACTGAACTCGGGTGCAAAGATAATAATTTTCCGTAAAACCATCAACATATAAAATCTAAAAAAATATAAAAACGCAGCAAATTAATATTATTCCATCTTTTATTCGTACCTTTGAGACTGCGTCTCGAAAATACTTCCACTCGAGAAAATCCAAAATTCTTTTGGTTTTCTTCTCGCTTATTCGTACCTTTGTCCCCGTATTAATAAAGGTATAAGATTTGAAGTCATTTGAAGAATTGGGCGTTTGCGAAGAGATTCGTCGCGCCATTGAAGAGTTGGGGTTCGTACAACCCATGCCCGTACAGGAGGAAGTTATCCCTTATTTACTTGGTAATCAGAACGATGTGATAGCGCTTGCCCAGACAGGAACGGGTAAGACGGCAGCCTTTGGCATTCCCGTTTTGCAGCGTATTGACACAACGCGGAAGGAGACGCAGGCGCTGGTGTTGGCTCCTACACGTGAGTTGTGTTTGCAGATAGCCGACGACCTGCGCGATTTCTCCAAGTATATGGAGGGTGTACACGTAGAGGCAGTCTATGGCGGTGCCAGTATCGAACAGCAGATTCGTGCACTGCGCAAGGGTGTGCAGGTGATTGTGGCAACACCTGGACGATTGATTGATTTGATGAATCGAGGAGTGGCTCAGCTGGACGATGTATATAATGTAGTACTCGACGAGGCAGACGAGATGTTGAATATGGGATTCTCGGAGAGCATCGATGCCATTCTGGAGGGTGTACCTGCTGAGCGCAATACCCTACTCTTCTCGGCTACCATGAGTCGTGAGATTGAACGCATTGCCAAAGGCTATCTGCACGATTACAAGGAGATAGTGGTAGGTTCACGCAACGAGGGTGCAGAACACGTGAACCATATTTATTATATGGTGAATGCAAAAGATAAATATCTGGCTCTGAAACGACTGGTGGACTATTACCCTCGCATCTTCGCCATTATCTTCTGTCGCACGAAGTTGGAGACGCAGGAGGTGGCCGACAAACTGATTAAGGACGGATATAATGCCGAAGCCTTGCATGGTGACCTTTCGCAACAGCAGCGTGACCTCACGATGCAGAAATTCCGTCAGCATACGGTACAGTTGCTGGTGGCAACGGATGTAGCGGCACGAGGATTGGATGTGGACGACCTGACACACGTCATCAACTATGGTCTGCCCGATGATATCGAGAACTACACCCACCGTTCCGGGCGTACAGGACGAGCCGGCAAGAAGGGTACATCATTAAGTATTGTACACACGCGCGAGAAACATAAGATTCGCAATATCGAGAAGGAAATAGGCAAGGCTTTCGAAGAAGGAACGATTCCATCGCCCGAGGAGATTTGCAAGAAACAACTCTACAAGGTGATGGACCAGATAGTGAAAGCCGATGTGGACGAAGAGCAGATTGCCCCCTTCATGCAGGATATCAGTCGCTATTTCGAATATGTTGACAAGGAAGACCTGATCAAGAAAATCGTATCCTTGGAGTTTGGCAAGTTCTTGGAGTATTACAAGAATGCGCCCACACTGACGGCTCCTGAAAGCAGAAGAAAGAAGGACGATGGACGAGGCAGAAAGAAGGAGGAAGGCAGAGGCAGGAAGTCAGAACGCAAAACGGAAGCAGGCTATCGCCGGCTCTTCATCAACTTAGGTAAGAAAGACGGTTTCTACCCTGGTGAACTGATGCAGTTCCTGAATAAGAATGTGCGTGGCCATGTGGAGGTAGGACATATCGACCTTCTGCAGACGCAATCGTACTTTGAAGTGCCTGAAGACGATGCCCAGCGCGTAATGAAATACGTGAACGGTCAACAATACAAAGGTCGTGAAGTACGTTGCAATGATGCAGCTGAGGGAGGAAAAGGCAAAGAGCCCAAAAAGCCAAGAAACGCCAGAGATTCCAGAGAACCTAAAGAATCCAGAAAACCCAGAGACTCCAAGCGCTCCTTCGGCAAAGACGAATGGATGCAATTCCTGAATCCGAAAACAATGAAACTAAAGGGCGAAATTCCCAACTTCGAGGAAGAGGGCTGGGCCATCCGCAAACCTCGCAAGAAGAAATAAAACAAAGAGACGCTTCGAATGGAGCGTCTCTCTTTATGATAATATACAGTGATACCTTATTCTGGTATATACTTGGGATTCACTGTCAGGGTGAACGTCTTAATGGTCTTCCAGTTAGAAGCATCACTTGATCTCTTGAGATCAAATTCGCCCATCATAACACCGTTGTCATATTTATCGACGACAGCTTGTACGCGCTGGATTACCTGTTCATCGGTAACAGTCTGATCATTGATTCCTTCCAAAACACCAGCCAAATCTTTATCAAATGCTTTCACAATCGCCTCTTGACCTTTGACATACTGCATTTGGTCAATGCGGTCGTATTTGTAATACACACGAGTCTTGGTGGTGTCGTCATCCTTGCCGCACGACTGCACAGCCATACCCATCACTACAACCAGCAGTGTGAGCATCAATGTTTGAATTTTTTTCATTTTCTTTCTTATATTTGTTAAAAATCACTGCAAAGAAACATTTTTTCCTTCAATACACCAAACTATTTAAGCTTATTTAACACCCATTTCATTCAGCAGGCGGTCGGCATGTCCCCACTTATCCATCATGTAGAGCATAAAGCGCACATCAACATTGATGGTGCGAGCCAACTGGCGATCGAAGAAGATATCACTCGACAAGCTGTCCCAGTTGCCATCAAAGGCAAGACCGAGCAGTTCGCCCTTCTTATTAAAGATAGGTGAACCTGAGTTACCACCGGTGATGTCATTGTTAGAAAGGAAACAGAGTTGCAGCGTACCTGTCAAGGGGTCGGCATACTTGCCATAATCCTTCTGGGAGAGCAGCTCGTGCATCACAGGCTCTGCAAAATATTCGAAGTTATCGGCAGACTTCTGCATCTTCTCCCACAGCGAACGGGCTGTAGTATAGTAGCCGGAAGGGTTGCCACCCAAGGTATATTCGCCAATCTGTCCGTAGGTCATACGCAGCGTGAAGTTGGCATCAGAATAGTTGGGCATATCCTGTTCCATGCGCAGTTTAGCAGCACAGAGATAACGCTCCAGTTCATCAATCTCACTATTCAGCTGACGACGATTGACATTGATCTGTGACATCAGCTCATTCAGATCGAGACCATACTGAACACCCAAGTCCTTCATATAGCGTTTCTTATTGAAGTAGATGGGTTTGTCGTTCTTCATCAGTACCGATTTATACAGTGCCTGCACATAGGCAGTATAATCGCCCTTGAATTTCTTGTCAATCGTCTCGTAGAATCCAGGGATATACTCTTGATCCGTTACCTGCTCGCGATAGTTTTTCAGCAGTGCAGCCAATATCTCCATATCCGTAGCCTGGTCCCATTCGCTGGTATTATCCTTGAAAAGATAGTACTGCTTCTTAGGTTTGTCGGCAGGACCTTCCACCTTCTTGCCCCACTGCGTTGCCCAAGCACGAGATGTCAACTGGTCTTGCAGGAAGAATGTTTCAGTAAACAAGGTACGGATGCGCGTCAGTTTCAGGCGCTTCTGATAAAGATCAGCCATTTTATCGAAATCAAGCTCGTTTTTCAGATAACCTGATTCCTGTTGCCACTGACGGAGCTTAGCCTCAAACTGCTGCTTCTGCTGAATCAGCCCGATGCTGTCGATACACTTATTCATACCGATGGAGTTCTTCCAATAGTTCGATGAATTGGCGTATTTTGAATCATATTTGATGCGCACAGCCTCATCGGCACGCATGTGGCGAAGCATGATTTCCTGTTTGATGCCACGCACCTGAACACGGGGAGCATTCATCGCGTCACGACGCTCCTTGATACCGTAGCTGGAGAGATAACGGCTGGTAGAGCCAGGATAACCCATAATCATGGCGAAGTCGCCAGGCTTATAGCCCTCCATCGACACCTTTGCCCAGTGCTTGGGGTGATAGGGCACGTTATCCTTCGAATACTTGGCAGGGCCGTTGGTCTTGGGGTCGGCATAGATGCGGAATACGGAGTAATCGCACGTCTGACGCGGCCACATCCAGTTATCCGTCTCGCCACCGAACTTACCCATCGACTTGGGAACGGCAAATACCAAACGCACATCCTCGAAGTCACGATAGGTGGTACAATAGAGCTTGTTGTTCTCGTAGAAAGGTTTCAGTTCCACACGCAGCGTAGAGTCCTGCTTGCGAATCTCCTTTTGCCAAGCATTCTCGATGGAATCGACCTTTTCGCCTTGTTTTGCCAATGGCAGGCCTTCGAGCATAGGGCGCAATTCCTCGGTCACGTCCTTCTGGTCGATCATGAAACTGACGAAGAGGTTTTCGTTGGGCAATTCCTCCGAATACGACTTAGCGATAAAACCGTTCAGCATATAGTCATGCTCCACCGTAGAATGACTGCGGATGCACTCAAAACCGCAATGGTGGTTCGTAAAGACGAGTCCATCAGGGCTTACCACCACACCTGAACAATAGCCGCCGAAGTTAATGACGGCATTCTTCACCGCATCATCACTCTTATACAACTGGTCTTGCGACAGTTGGAATCCGTACTGCTTCATCTGGTCATAGACGGCAGTAGGCAGGTCAAACAGTGTCCACATGCCCTCATCGGCATAGGCTCCCATAGAGCAAAGACACATCAAAGATACTAATAGTTTCTTCATATTGAGTTGGTTATTTAAAATATTTTCCGATAACGGGCAGTTTTGACAACGGCAGGTCGCGCTTGATGATAACTGTCATAAAGAGCAAGACAAATGCCGTATTGACAGCCAACGAGAACCAGAGGGGCTGACTGTCCCTCACTACCGTCATCACAAAAAACGCTACCAGCGCCAATGTTACATAGATTCCGATGTCCTTCAACGGATAGTCGATGGGATAGTATTTCTGTCCTACAACATACGAGATCAGCATCGCCACACCATAACCGGCAAAACCACCCCACGCACAAGCCATATAGCCGTATTGGGGCACGAAGATGACATTGACAACCAAGAGCACTGCCACTCCGATGCCTGAGAAGATGGCTCCCCAGATGGTCTTGTCGATGACTTTATACCAGAACGAGAGGTTGAAGTAGATACCCATCATGATTTCTGCCGCCATTACGATGGGTACCACGCGCAGTCCTACCCAATAGTCGGCTCCGATAATATACTTCAACACATCGAGATAACCCACCACCATGAGGAATGCCAAAAGCGTGAAGATGATAAAATACTTCATGGCCTGGGCATACATCTCGTGCTGGTCTTTATCCTTTACGCCAGCAAACACGATGGGCTCGTAGGCAAAGCGGAAAGCCTGTGTAATCATCGCCATAATCATGGCAATCTTCGAACAGGCACCATAAATTCCCAACTGTGCCTGCATGTCGGCACCCTTATAGAGATAAGGAAACAGCATCTTGTCGGCAGCCTGGTTCAGAATACCTGCAATACCCAGCACGAGGATAGGCCATGAGTAGCTGAGCATGGTGCGCAACAGCTTGGTATCGAGTTTCCAGCGGAAGCCGGTATATTCGGTAATAAGACACACGGCAAGCATCACCGTACAAACCAGATTGATATAGAAAGCATAGGCTACGTCCTTACCGTCCATGAAATAGAAATAGACGAGGTTGAGCGCGATGCTGACCACGATATTCAACAGTTTGAGCGCTGCAAACTTCATGGCTTTCTTCTGTTGGCGCAGGTGGGCAAAGGGGATGCACAGGAAGGCATCGATAGCCACCGTCACAGCCATCACGCCCACGTATTCCGGATGCTCGCCATAGCCCATCAACTCGCTGATGGGATTGAGCAACAGCAGCACCACCACGGCAAAAGCGAGCGACACCGTACCCACAGACATGAGGGTCGTGCCATAGACGGTTTCTGAATCAGTATGGGTTTTATTGGTGAATCGGAAATAGGTAGTCTCCATACCAAACGTCAGCAACACCAGCACCAGTGCCACGTAGGCATAGATATTGGTGATGATGCCGTAGCCTCCGCTTGCTGCCGTGAGCTGGGCGGTATAGAGGGGTACAAGCAGATAGTTCAGGAATCTGCCGATGATGCTCGAGAGTCCGTAAATAGCGGTATCTTTGAAGATGGATGCTAACTTTCCCATTAGTTAAAAAACAAATAACAGATTAATATCGCGGCTATGATGCCTGCCAAGTCTGCCAAAAGACCGCAGGCAACTGCATGACGTGTCTTAGAAATACCTACTGAGCCGAAATAAACGGCTAATATATAGAAGGTGGTATCGGTGGAACCTTGGAATACACACGACAATCGTCCTACGAACGAGTCGGCTCCATAGGTAGTCATCGCATCCACCATCATGCCTCGCGCTCCTGAGCCTGAGAGGGGTTTCATCAGTGCTGTAGGCATCGCATCCACCCATTCGGAATTGGCACCCGTCAGATCAACACACCAGCGCAAACCGCCTATCAGCATATCCATCGCACCCGAAGCACGGAAAACGCCGATTCCAACGAGAATAGCCACCAGATAGGGAATGATGCGCACGGCTGTCTGGAAACCGTCCTTTGCGCCCTCGATGAAGGCATCATAGACATTGGCTTTCTTGCGCACGCCAGCAACAATGAAACTCACAATGATAACCATCAGGAGGATATTGGCTACTGATGTGCTCACCTTGTTCATCGTATCGCTGTCCATCTGCGAGAATCCCCAGATGATGCCTGCCACCACTGCACAAGCGCCTCCCAGCGTCAACAGCAGGGTGCGGTTCAGCAGATTGATGCGCTGAAACAAAGAAGTGGCTATGATGCCTGCCAGCGTTGAGAAGAACGTAGCCAACAGGATGGGCATAAAGATATCGGTGGGCTGTTGGGCTCCCATCTGTACGCGATACACCATGATGCTGACGGGTATCAGCGTCAATCCTGATGTATTCAGCACGAGGAACATAATCATGGGGTTCCAGGCAGTGTCCTTCTTGGGGTTCAGTTCCTGCATCTGTTCCATTGCCTTCAGTCCCAGTGGTGTGGCTGCATTATCCAACCCCAGCATGTTAGCCGCCAAGTTCATGAAGATAGAACCCGTGACGGGGTGCCCCTTAGGAATATCAGGAAACAGTTTGGAGAATACAGGCGACAGCAGGCGAGCCAGAAAATTGACCACGCCACCCTTCTCGCCCACCTTCATGATGCCAAGCCAAAGTGACAGTACACCTGTGAGTCCCAAAGAAATTTCAAAAGCCGTTTTCGAAGATGAGAATGTAGAATCCATCATCGCAGGAAACACGTCCAAGTCTCCCCAGAACACCAACTTCACCGTTGCAATCACAAAGGCAAGCAGGAAAAACGCTACCCAAATATAATTCAGAACCATATTGAGTGCAAAGGTACGAATAAGGGCTTAAATGGCAAAATGAAAAGTGAATTTTCTTGCAAAAAAGAGCGCCTACTCACGCAGACGCTCTCTTGAAAGAATTGTTTATGATTGTATTTGATGGGTTCTTTATTAATACCACTTCACGTTAGGATCCTTTACCCAGTCTGAGAACTTAGCATACTTAGAAGCAATGCTCTCACGCTCGTCAGTCCACATGAAGAAACGGTCTACTTGAATCTTTCCTGCAGGTACGCCCTGAGTTGCCTCAAGTTCAATAGTAACCTTCTCGCCATTCACAGTCTTTGTAACTCTTACAGGAATGCTCAACGGATTCCAATTGAAGTTTCCCTTGATATAGAACTCCTTAATGTCAGTATCAGGATTCAGGTTTGTAGGATCATTGATAACCATAGTGCTTGTAGAAACACCATACATCTCATGAACCTCCTGACCACCGACATACAAAGGCAAAGTACCACCAGCATTCAACAGAACAATACGGGCACCATCAGAGGTAAACTCAACGTCGAATACAACATCATTGTAGTCAAGATCTGCGCCACTTTCGAGAGCACCAAGGTCCTCAGCAATGATACGACCGCCGCTTGGTTTTTTAATACCTGGAGTAATGCGAATGATCCAGTCATTATAGAAACCGTCAGCCTCTACAACGTCGTATTCGCTGCCCTGAGTCTTGCTGTGGTTATAATCGAAACCAAGGAAATGCATGCCGGTTACATCAGCATCGCTTTTTACAAGATCCTTTGCATTCTCCTTTGCCCATGCCATAATAGTAGTACCAGGAATGATGACACCATGTGTATTGTCATAGTGATCGTCATAAGAGCAGTGGAAGCCGAAGTTAGCTGTGCTGGTCTCTACCTGGAGTTGAATCTTGTCAGAATAGTACACTTTACGATTGTTCCAGTCTTCACCCTCAGTACCAGGCTTCAACTGACCGCCAAAGACATTGCCATAATTACTCTCATCACCTGCATTGTAATTATTTACATGATCTCTGTTATTCTCACCAGTACCACAATAGAAGAAATTCATATTTGACTTACCACGATCCGTAGAACTTACGTTCTGACAGAAAAAGTTCTTATAATCAAGAGATACTCCCTGAGGCTGATTGACTGCAGTAAAGTAAGCAGTAACAATAGCCTTCTGGCTTGCAGTCAGAGGAGCAGGAACATACCAACTCTCACCCCAATTGTTTCCATCTGCATATGTAGAACGTCTTGAGGCAGCTTCGGTGTCATTAATTATTGGAGTGTTATACACCCATGTCTGATTACTTGCTGGCTGACCAAATGTGTTAACAAACAACTGCTCAAACTTCTGAGTTGTCTGCTGGGCAGGGGTCAGCGGAGCAACCTCTTTGTCACTTACGCAACTTGCGAAAGCAAGGGTTACGAAACCCATCAATAATAACTTCTTCATCTTTACTTAATTTTCTAAATTTTTAATGATCTATTAATACTCAATTCACTTAAGAAGACATGTGTGTGATTTTATTCAACGATGCAAAAATACATTATTTATTAGAAAAATCAAACACTGAATGGTTAATATTTGTAAAAAAGCAGTGAAACGATTGCATAAATCAAGTTTTTGATACAATTCTTGTTGCGGATTCAAGCATTTTTTGTAATTTTACACCCTGAAAAAAAACGAATCGATCATGAAAAAGAATCTCGTACGTACATTATTTATAATATGCGCTGTGGGGGCACTGACTACATCGTGCATCAGAGACAAATTCAAATATTATGGATATGAAGACCAGTTGGAGGGCTATTTCCCCGTTGACTCCATCGAGCGCGGGCACACGTGGACGCTGACAACGGCGGCTACAAGCGGCGTGAGTGGCATTCCCAACGGTGCCGAACGCGTAGTCCTGCTGTCGGGAAATCCCTTTTCGGAGAGTGGTGTAGAGGTGCTGGGCGAGGTTTACACCTCGTCGCTGGCTGGTCAATATGCCAACATCGAATACGTGAGCGACCCCACATTGAGCACCGTCTATGCGGCTGCCTTGGACAAGGACGGCAAGTATCTTGCCATCGGTTCTGCCAAGGTGAACAACCAGATTAAGCTGACTACCACAGTGCCTACCACCCAAGCTAACGCCATCACTCCACAGGCGTTCCGCTATTGCTTCGAGGCAGACTACCCCAACCCAGGCGATTGGGATTACAACGATGTGGTGATGACCATCGAGAAGGAGATAGCGCCCGACGACCACGATGTGGTGCTGCTGCACGTGACACTGGATGCCGTGGGATTTGCCAAACAGATAGGTGCTGCCGTCCGACTGATGGGCTATGCCAACGATAAGGTGACGATTACTGAGGACGATAACAGCTCGTTCATTCGCTATCCGGATCGCGAACGCGCGCTGCTGAAACAGAAGGAACTGCAGTTTGCCGCCATCAACGGCAACGCTACCATCGGACTCTTCGACGATGCTCACCTGGTGATGTATCCTTTAGCAGCTGATGGCAGCGTCTATCGCCGATACTTCAATACGGTGGAGAACCCCTCGGCAAGCAACAACGGAGCCACCCAGCCAGCTCAAACGGTGACCTACTACCTTGACTTTGGCGATGAGAACATAGCACGCCGCTTCCAATTGACCGAGGTTGACCCCTTTATCCTCGTGCAATACGGCACGGCAGGCAGCAACATCTGGGAGGTACACTCCTACCCCTACAAGTTGACTGAGGTGATTTACGGATACTACAACGGTGCGGCACAGAGCTACAACAACGGATTTTCGTGGGCTGTCGTAGTGCCCGACGGTAATTTCCGCTACCCGCTGGAGGGGCAGCCCATCGGTATGCGCAAGAACAGCATCGTTTCGGGAGCCTATCAGACGGCAGGCCATTCGTTCGGCGAGTGGATTCTTGACCAGGATGATGCCCAAGACTGGTATCTCTACCCCGCCGATGGTGCCGTTTACTAAGTGACATCGTGACAAGTGACAAAGTGACATTAAGGCACTTCCTGTGGGTGAACGGGGAATAGGAGAGGAAGAGTAATATATTTATGTATAAATATTATAAATATATTAAATATATATTATATATATACTATATATAAATATTATATAATTATAATTATATAATATTCTATAAGGGCAGTTTTGCATATCGGGAAGATGCTTAATGTCACTATGTCACTTGTCACGATGTCATTCAGCTCTCATTCAGCCGATTTGAAATTTTCGTACCTTTACATTGTCAAATGAGAGATGAAGCGGATGCCGCTTGGCGAGGGAAAAATATTTTGTAGGCCTGCCAGAAAAATTTACCTCGCCTGCCAGAAAAAACGAAGCCTCGATTTCGGCAGAACGCGAATAACAAACAATCCTTCATTGACCTTAAAAAAATATTACAATCATGGCATTGAAAGTAAAAAAGCGGGGTGCCTACATCACGTAGGCGCCCCACTTCATTTATCAGTAATATTAAGTATTTGATGTCGAGATTATTGTGCTGACGAAGTGCTGTTCGTCATCGTCTTAGACGATGGATAGTTGTACCATCCGTTTCTGTCACCTACACGATCAGCAACAGCCGATGTTGCCCAAGCAGCAAACGAATTCTCTTTGAACTCCATAGTAAATTCACCTTCTACCAACTCGTTAGTTTCCTTATTAGTATAGGTAGCTTTGTAAGTGTTCGTAATCGTCTCTGCATCAGCCGTGCCAGGATAAGCATCCTTAATATTCACACGCTCGATAGGCCAAGCCCAGTCAACAGGAATCATCACTACGTGAGGATAAATATCATTGTTGGGGAATGCATAGGTCTTATTGGTGGTGCTAACCTCGATAGAAACGGGCAGTTCCGCGAACTCGCCGTTCCATCCTGCAGGAACAGCAACCGTGCACTCAGCAGGAGTAACACCGCTTACAGAATTACCACCAGTACCACCAGTGTTAATCATCACACCCTTGTTCTGACCCATTGCCTGATGAATCTCCTTACCGTCAAACAGGTAAGCGTCACCGATCTTAGCCTTAATCTCGTAAGTAGCACCGGCAGCTACGAGCTGAACCTTCAGCTGTGCCTTGTCGTAGATTACCTTACCTGCATTCTCGCCAGTTCCCTCTTCCTTCACTACATAAGAAACCTTCAATACTACGTCATTCATATCGTAGTCAGTATTCAGCGTCTGGTCCTCGAAAGCGTAGGTATAAACTGCGGGATCACCATAGATCTTACCGCCGCCACCGCCAGGATTGTTACCCATACCCGTGCAGTCACCCTCTGGGATAATCAGAGCAGAAGAATTTTCAGTAGTGTAATTCAAGTTTAGACCTTTAATATAACTCAAAGTTGTATAACCATTGTCTACTGTGCTATTAAAATCTGCCTCTCCTTGATGATTTACAAGACCACCTTCGCTCTCTGGATTCCAGTCAAAATAAATATTACCAGACGCACTAAGGTCGGCACCCTGATTAGCCCATACAGTTTCTGTCCTAACAATAGCATACGAACCAGAAGCTGTTGGACCAGCAAACTTTGTGGAGTTAATATATATAGCTCCTGCCTTAATTTCGCTTAAGTTGTAGAGAGTCTGTGTTGCCTGATTGAACTCAGCACGCCCATCAACGTCCAAACGGCTGTTATCAAGCAATGTCAGAGTCCCGATACCTGCATCTTCAGTAAAGTGCATATAGCAGCCATTGATGATAGTAGAGTTGTATGAGTCTGCAGCCTGCATATTAGTACGAGCTGTGATATGACCAAAATTCGTAAATTTACCGCCACTAGTATTGCGAAGAACATCAACTGTGATAGTGCCTTTATTGTAAGTATCAGAACCATTAACATTCAATTGACCATCGAAATCAATAGTTCCTGCATTATAGCAAGCAGCACCATTATTTACATTGAACGCAGGATTAATACCATCTGCTGCCTCAATAGAACCACCAGCCATCACCACGATACGACCAGCATTGCTCATATCGGTATTACCATCAAGAATAATCTTACCACCAGGAGCCACAACAAGTGTTGGACCATTCAGTGTATTGCCATTCAAGTGAACGGTACCCTCAATATAAATGACAGCATCATTAATAACTCCATAGGTTCCATTAATGTTGAAAACCTCTGTAATTTCAGTATCAGCTGCAACACGATAGTGCTTACCATCACCATTTCCTGGGAAATGCTCAGTTGGATTGGAATTTTTATCACTCAAAGTATGATTTCCCTGACTTGTATCACCTGTGATAATTGCATCTGTAAGAGCTGTATAAGAAGCCATTCCTTCCAAAGAAATATTAGCTACTGTGAAGTTGTTACCATAAACAACCACTGATGCCGGATTCAAATAATTATCCAAAGTCTTTACATAGTCGGGATAAACACTGGCATTCTCAGCGGCACGACTTGTTGCAGCAGCACTTGCCCCACCGATGTTAGCAACTATCTGACCATTCTTTACATCAACTGTGTTGACAACACTACGATTTTTACTATCGTACGTAGCCACATAGACCTTCTCTAATGAGTTAGGAAGAGTGAAAGAGGTAGAAAGAGTCTTTCCTTCCTTAACTGTCTCCATAGCAAAGAATTTTGCGCTGCTGTCATACAGGGGATTCTTGTCGTAAATACCAACAGTATATTCTTGGTCAAGACCCAAGTTAACAGAAATATTGGCAGTCACCTGCGAAGCCATGTCCCAAGTCTGTCCGTCAGGAATCATAAAACCAAGCTGAAGCTCAGCATTCTCTTTGGCCTTCTGCTCTTCATTGATACCACTTGAAGAACCATCAACGTCCTTTACACAACTGCTGAAACCAGCCAGAAGTGCTAAAGCGGCCATACCTTTCATCAAATACTTTTTGTTCATTTTCGTTAGATTTTAATTATTAAATATGTGTACTTTATTCTGCAAAGATAGAAATTTAATTTCTTTCTACAAAATAAAATTAAAAATATCTGCCATTTTTTAACATTTGAACGACGATATGGCAAAAATTAGTATCTTTGCGACACAAAGATATAAAACAATAATTATGAAGAAGTTATCACTCCTCTTTTTCATGCTTTTAGCTATGAATTGCCGCCTCAGCGCACAAATAGCAGTTCCCAAGGAACAGCCGACCCTTGATTTTGTCATGCAACTCCGGGTAACCTTGGGAGCGTCGTACAGTTTAGGGCAGACACCTCATGGGGTCAGGAATGTCATTCCCATTACAGGCGGAACATTTGAAGGGCCAAGACTGAAAGGAACCATTCTGAATGGAGGTGCTGACTATCAACTGGCCAGCAGTAATGGAGAGCGCACGGAACTGGAAGCGATATACAGTATCCGAACGGACGATGGAACCTACATTCATGTCCGCAATTGCGGTATCATCTCGACAGGTAAAGATAATAAAGGTCAGGATACCTTTTATTTCAAGGCAGCTCCAAGATTCGAGGCACCATCCGACAGTCCCTACAATTGGCTTAACAACGCCATTTACGTCTGTCAGCCAGAATGGTCACCAACATTCCAGGGAATCATTCTCAATGTCTGGATGGTAAAATAATCGAAAGCGAGAAGAAACAGAGAGTTGCACGGTTTGCGCAACTCCTTGATTGTCAGTGTGGACCAGCCAGGGCTTGAACCTGGGACCTCCAGATTATGAGTCATATTTACGGATTTTGCATGAAATGCCATGTTAGTGCAATAGTCTGTAAATAAAAGGATTATTTCTTTTGGCATTTGCAGAAAATTGTGTAATTTTGCAGCAGTTTT
>Ga0256405_10001067_pt1 | contig 80262 bp, 65 predicted proteins | sample RumenRJG_02DNA_FD_189096 | JGI IMG/M metagenome (GOLD analysis project Ga0256405, IMG submission 189096) | Bovine rumen microbial communities from Lethbridge, Alberta, Canada - RJG_02 | ecosystem: Host-associated > Mammals > Digestive system > Stomach > Rumen | place: Canada: Alberta... | reverse complement strand
ACATACTCCGAACTCATTCAACCTGTCAAAACACATCATGATAGTCTCTCTTGAAATCAGTTGAGGATAATCCTTGCCCAGTATCTTGCCTGTAAACTCCACAACAAACTCCTTCGCATCCTGATTCGGAGATGGGAGGGTAGCTGAGAAGTGGAATCGTTGCCGGACAAACGGGCAAATTTCAGTCTTGTATCCACCTCAACCCTTGATTCCCCCAAAGAGTTTCGGCGAGAAATATGTTCGGTTAGCTGAGGTGGAGTTGGAGGGTCTTGTATCAATCTTAAACTGTATCAGGATAATCTTGCCAGCAAGGCAGACACTCCCTCAAAACTGTATCATATTGATCTAAAAGATTAGTTGGATAAATTGGAATTTGTAGGTCACTTGAACGAGATGGTGTAGAAAGAGTAGTTTTGGACACCGTCAACGGTATGCCATATTTCGGGGTGGGAATGCTTATCCCTCAAGCCGCAATAATCTTGTCCAAAGAGCTTCATTTCACCAAATTGAAGTCTCTGTGTAATACCGGATGTCACTGCAAATAGAGGTATCTCGTCCTCTATGGAAACGGGCTTATCGAGAATTGTTTCCATCAGAATGTATTGCTGCATCCCACCGTCCTTAAAAGGGATGACGTAATTTCTGGGAATTGCCAAATCTCGTACCTTCCCGTTGATGGCGAAGGCTATACAAACCGAGTCTTGCACTTGCTGCATCATCACTTCAACTACAAGTGAATCTTTTCCTTTGTCGAGACTGATGCTGGTCTGAATGGGGAAATCGCTCAAATCTGTCTTTGAAACAACTCCGTCCTGACATTTGTAATGGGTCAGGGCAACTTCTTCCTTGCTGGAAAAGTCAGAACTGACAACCATCTTAAGATAAGTCTTCTGGTCTAATCGCATTGACAACTGAGAAGGTATATCAGTCTCCATCGCCTCTGAGTAGTTTATCTTGACAGTTTGACCAAACACATTCAAGTTTAATAAAAGGAATGCAGAGAAAATAAAAGTTCTGAACATAGAATCTTAAAATTGCGATTTATCGAATACAAATATAACCATTTATGCCGAAATTGGCTTCGGGCCGATATGGAAAGCAGTCAAGGCCAGTTCGCTACGCTAAAGCTCCGCTCACTCGCTTTGGTTCCATCCTCCGGAGCTTTGCCCCTGCCTCAACCGTCGTGCTTCCAACCACAGATTGCAATCACACGATGAAGGATACCCACACCTAAGGTTTCGGGAAGCCATATTATGAACAAATAACTAGAACGCCATACCGTCCTCATCATCATTCTCGTGCAAGCCAAACAGAAGCCGGATCTCCCTTTGACCCGCTATCTGTACTGCGCTACTGACGGGAACGCCTTTACATCCTATACTAAACACAAAAAGACATCCATGGGCCTGAAAGACTATCATTACTACAAGTGCAATCACGCTGGATGCGGCACGAATGAAAATGCCGAGCGGATGCACGAGCGCTTTGAACTCATTCTCTCCCGCTTCAACCTTGAAGAGAGAATGCTGGAACGATTTCGGGATGTTGCCCGCTCCTTGTTGGAGGAATACACCAAGGAAGCCGTACAGCAGCGCACTACCCTTAAGAAACAACTGACAGAACTTGAGAATAACCAAAGGAAGATGGCAGTCCGCCGGGCTCTCGGGGAAATTCAGCAGGATGTCTATGAAATCGGGGTGCAGGAGTTGCAGTCCAGAAAGGACGTTCTGACCCTCGAATATGAAAAATGGAATGAAAAATTATCGAACTCGGAGGGCTTTATCTCCAAGGTTATCGCAACTGCCTCAAACATAAGGGATTTGTGGAAGGAAGGGAGCCTTGAAACCAAGCGAAAAATCCAAAAACTCGTCTTCCCTGACGGGATTTATGGGGACAAAGAAATTAGCGATTATCGAACTGAAAACAGGAATCCATTCTTCGGTCTAATCGAAAGATTTTCAGAGACTTGTATAAAAACAAAAGAGACAAGTCCTTTCGAACTTGCCTCTTCGGTGCGGTAGGTGAGAGTCGAACTCACACACCCCAACGGGCACTACCCCCTCAAAGTAGCGTGTCTACCATTTCACCACTACCGCAGTTAAAAGGGTTGGGACTGCAAAAATATGCATTTCTGTAGAAAATACAAAAAATTTCATAAAGAATTTCAGAATTTTGTCTACATTTGCATCCGCTTCCACGTGCTGGAAGCATGAGGATTTATCATTAATTATTAAACAGATTCACAATGGCTGTTAAAATTCGTTTACAGCGCCACGGAAAGAAGAATTTCGCATTCTTCCACATTGTTGTGGCCGACACCCGCGCCCCTCGCGACGGTCGTTTCATCGAGCAGATCGGTTCGTACAACCCGAACACCAATCCTGCTACCATTATCTTGAATGCCGAGCGTGCCCTCGCATGGCTGAAAGTAGGTGCTGAACCTACCCTCACCGCTCGCCGCATCCTCTCCTACGAAGGTGTTCTCCTGCGCCATCACCTCGACGGTGGTATCGCCAAGGGTGCCCTCACGCCGGAGCAGGCTGACAAGAAATTCGCAGACTGGAAGGCCCAGCGCGACGCCAAGATCGAGACCAAGAAGAAAGGTCTGAGCAAGGATGCCGCAGAAAAGGCACGGGCTGCTGCAGAGGCGGAAGCCAAGGTCAACAACGAAAGGGCCGAGGCAATCGCCAAGAAGAAAGCCGAGGCTGAAGAAGCTGCCCGCAAGGCCGCCGAAGAAGCCGCTGCTGCCAAGGCTGCCGAAGAGGCTGCCGCTGAGGCGACTGCTGAAACTCCTGAGGCTTAAGGACATGTCCCCGGCAGGTGAAAACTTGCTTCGGATCGCCCAGGTATTGAAATCCAACGGTACCGACGGAGCGCTCATCATCGGGCTGCAGGCCTTCGGACCGGAAGATATCGACACACAGGAACCGGTGTTCATCTATTTTGATGGACTGCCGGTTCCTTTTTACTTTGAAAGTTTCCAAGAAAAGGGACGCAACCGGGCACTGGTCCGCCTGACGGGCGTATCCTCCCTGAAAGATGCAGAAGAGCTCGTCGGACAAGGAATCTTCCTGCAGGCGGATGCCCTTGACGGAGAAGAAGAAGGATTCGAAGCCCTCATCGGGTGGATGTTACTGGACAAAAACCGGGAAGAAATCGGAGAAATCACTGATTTCGAAGACATTCCGGGGAATCCCTGCCTCTACGTAGAAACGTCCCGGGGGCAAATCATGATCCCCCTGCACGAAGAATTGATCCTGGAAGTTGACGAGGAGCGGCAACAACTCGTCATGGATGTGCCAGCGGGACTGCTGGCCTGACGCAAACGATTACTACAGATTGATTTCCACGGAGCAGACATACTCAGCCGGGCCGGTCAGCCAGACCTCCCGGGCAGCGAAGTTCCCGCCATGGCCCGACGGCACAAAATCGACTGTCAACGGACTGATCCGGGCCTGCAGGCGATATGACACGCATCCGTCCTCGGAATAGTCCTCCCGTTCCCCGTGCAGATAGGCGGCAATCGCCGATGCGACGACCCCCGTACCACAGGCAAGCGTCTCGTCTTCAACACCTTTCTCATAGGTTCGAACCCAAAGGACCCCGCCTTTATTCTCCACGAAATTCGCATTCGTCCCCTGCGGCGCGAAACGGGCGTCCTGACGGACCCTCCGTCCCTCGGCCACGACATCGAACAGGGCCAGATCCTGCACAAAACGGACATAATGGCGGGTACCGGTATCCAGGAAAAATGCATCCGGAGAAAGCTGCTGCACTCCCCCGACATCCTTCATTTTCAGCCGCACGACTTTCACGTTCCCCTCGGATGACAGCAGTTCCGCCTCATGCATCCCGTCCGGAGCCTCAAAACGGAAATGGCCAATCCCCCGGTCGGCAGCAAACGCGACGATGCAGCGTCCGCCGTTCCCGCACATCATCCCGCCGGATCCATCGGAATTGTAATAGACCATCCCGAAATCACCCTTATCGCTGTTTTTCAGCAACATGATCCCGTCCGCCCCGATGCCGCAGTGCCGGTCGCACAGCCGCCGGACCTGCTCTTCAGACAGATCGGAAGTACAATTCCGGGCATCCGCAACCAGGAAATCATTCCCGGCACCGTGATATTTGAACAACTTCATGGTATGCAACGATTAACCCAGTTCTTCCCGCAACAGGTCGCCCAGCAGGTGCAAACCTTCGCGGATTCGCTGAGGAGTCATGAAAGAAAAATTCAACCGCATGGTATTCCGTCCGGACCCGTCCGTATGGAAGAAGCTGCCGGCGACATACGCCACCCCCGCATCCAGCGCCTTGTCATAAAACGCCACGCTGTCAAAGCCTTCCGGCAGGGTCAGGAAAAGGAAAAGACCGCCCTCTGGCTGCGTCCACGTAACTCCTTCCGGCATGCATCCGGGCAGTGTGGATAGCATCAGGTCCCGCTTGGAACGGTACAGTTCGACACTGCGCGCCAGGTTCCTGTCCAGCCGGCCCGAACCCATGAATGCCGCCGCCATGTACTGGTCGAAAACCGGAGGGCACAGGTCCAGCGACTGCTTGCAGACATAGATCATATCCAGGATATCCGGGCGGGCGAAAATCCACCCCAGACGGAACCCCGGGGCAAAAATCTTGGAAAAGGACCCCAGATGGATCACCCGGTCGGGATCCATGGAATACAGTGTCGGGAGCGGCTCTCCGCTGTAACGGAGTTCCCGGTAGGGACAATCTTCCACAATCAGGAAATCGAATTCCTGCGCCAGGGAAATGAGGATTTTCCGTTGCTCCAGAGAAAGGGTTTCGCCGGAAGGATTCTGGAAATCCGGAATCATGTACAGGAATTTCGGACGGCGCCCCAGCTGGGCCAGGACTGCGCGCCATGCCGACTCGTATGCCGCCGGATCGGCAGAAGGAGCCACCCCCACGATCTCCGCCCGATAGGACTTGAACGACTGGATGGCACCAAGATAGGTCGGATTCGAAGTCAGGACCACATCACCGGGATCGACCAGGACACGGGTGCAGACATCGATTCCCTGCTGGGAAGAAGTCGTGATCTGGACGCGCTCCAGCGGGATGCCATAACGGTCCGAGAGCACTTTCCGAAGGGCGGGAACCCCTTGCGTGGCGCCATACTGGAACGCCTGGGCACCCACTTGGTCAATCACTTCGGAAGCCAGCTGCCGGATATCCTCCATCGGAAAGGTATCCGCGGAAGGGTATCCGCCGGCAAAAGAATAGATGGCATTCAGGTCCACCCGCTTGAAAATCTCACGGACGGGTGAACGCATGAACGAGGCGGTATCCTCAGAAAACAAATGCCAGTTTTCCATTACCGCAGCGCCTCCTCCAGGGCGATTGATGCATCCGTCTTGCTGTCCCGGTATTTCACGATAACCGGTGTATACAGCTGGATACCGGCCTCACGGCCAGGGCCTTTCGAGATAGGACGGCTGCCCGATACGACGACGGCTCCCTCGGGGATGACGAGACGTCCCTGTGCATCCGGCCGGATAAAATCGCCGTTCACCGCATCGTAAACCGGCGTCCCGCGCGTGATGACGACACCGGACCCGATGACAGCCCGTTCCCGCACGATCGTCCCCTCGTAAATCCCGCATCCGCCGCCGATAAATGCCTCATCCTCAATGATGACGGGCAAGGCGCCCGCGGGCTCCAACACCCCGCCGATCTGGCAGGTTGCGGCCAGGTGGACATGCTTTCCAACCTGGGCGCAGGACCCGACGACGGCATGCGAATCCACCATGGAATTCTCGTCCACGAAAGCGCCGATGTTGACAAATGCCGGCGGCATCACAATGACGGACGGCGCCAGGTACGCTCCCCTCCGGATGGAGGTTCCTCCCGGTACGATCCGGACCCGGTCTTCCAGGTCGAATGACTGCAACGGAATCGTATCCTTGTCAAAAAATGCGAAATCGCCTTGGGACATGTCTACCACCTTACCAAGACGGAAACCACTAAGTATCACTTCTTTGACCCATGAATTCACCACCCAGTCGCCATTCACTTTCTCGGCTACCCGCAACTGTCCGGTTTCCAGGGCCGTAATCACTTCGTAAAAATGCTCCAGTTCTGTCATAGCAAAATCTCTTTCATCAAGTTCATCGTCGATTCAACGGCCGGTGTCAGCGGCAGACGCATCTCACTGCTGCAGAGACCCAGCACGGAAAGTCCGCCCTTGACAGGGATCGGGTTGCTTTCTACGAAACAGGCCTTGTATAAAGGCGCCAATCCTTTATCCAGCACGGCCGCCTCTTCCATCCTGCCGGCACTTAGCGCCTCCGTCAAGGCTTTCATCCGCCCCGGAACCAGATTGGAGACCACGCTCACAATCCCATCGGCCCCGTTCTTCATCAATTCAAACGTCTGGTCGTCATTCCCGCTCAGCACGGAGAATCCGTCCGGGGCATGGCGGACGATCTCCAGGATTTGGTCGATCTTTCCGGAAGCTTCCTTCACCGCCACGATATTGGGGATTTCCGCCAGGCGCAACGTCGTTTCCGCCAGCATATTGGCCCCGGTCCTGCCCGGGACGTTGTACAGGATCAGCGGCTTGTCCGTAGACGCCGCGACCGCCTTGAAATACTGGTACATCCCTTCCTGGGTCGGCTTGTTGTAGAACGGGACGACAACCAGGAAAGCATCCGGGTTACAAGGGGACAGCAATTCCATGTTCCGGACCGTACCCGTCAGGGAATTCGTTCCGCAACCCGCGACAACCGGCACCTGTCCCGCCATCTCTTTCGTGACGAGCAACAAGTCTATTTTCTCCTGGTCGTCCAGGCAGGGCGTCTCCGCCGTCGTTCCGAGCGGAACCAGAAAATCGATGCCGGAAGCAACCTGGCGCATGACCAGATTCCGGTAAGCATCCATGTCCACGGCCCCGTCCCGGAAGGGTGTCACCAGGGCCGTTCCACATCCCTTGAATCGTATCATGTTCATTCCCTTTATTTTAGAAACAACTCGCGAAATTCGTGCACGCCGGTCAGGTTTTCTGTCATGAGCGCAGCCATCACCGCACCCTCGGCAAAGCCCTGCCGCGAAAAAGTCTCATGCTCGAATGTAAGCCGGTCGCACAGGCCCTCGAAGCCGACGGTATGGATTCCAGGGACTTCTCCGACCCGGACCGAAGCGACGTCCGGATGGACATGCATCTGTTCCTGAACGATGGCAGCCAGGGTTTTGGCCGTTCCGCTGGGAGCATCCAGCTTATGGCAATGATGCTTCTCCACGACATACGGGGCATACCCGCCCGCCTTGGCCAGCAGGCGTGCAGCCGTTTCCACCGCTGCCGAAAAAACGTTCACACCGACGGAGAAATTGGAGGCCCAGATCATCGGTGTCCCGCACTGACGGAAATAAGCGACCACCTCGTCATGGATGTCATTCCATCCGGTCGTTCCGACGACAACGGCCTTGAATTTTTTCGCAAGCACCTGATAATTGGAGCGAAACGCATCCGGCGTCGTAAAGTCGATGCAGACGGACTCCCGGGCGACGGCCTCGTCGAACGAGGCGATGTCCTCGCTCCAGCCTGCGAAAGGGACCCCGCGGGCAGCCAGCGCCTTTTCCACCATTTTCCCCATGCGGCCGTAACCGCTGATAACTACTTGTACTGCCATGTTTTATTCTGTCTTGAAAAGCATGTCGTGCAACCCGCAGATGATTTCGCGGATCTTTTCACGGTCAACGACGAAACTGAGGCTCATCAGGTTCGCGCCGACGGACACCATGTACACCGTCCCAGCGATATCCAGCACCCCGCTCGTCAGCCCCTGGTGATAAACCACATTCCGACCCGTGACGGACACCTGTGCCTTGTCCTTGTACAGCGTCGTCGAATAGATCTCGGAAATCTGCTCCACGGCTTCAGCGGTATGGAGTTGTCCGGCCGGGATGGTCAGTGAGACCTTGGATTCCGAGGCGCTGACCAGACTGACCGCCACCCGGCAATCGTCCAGGATCCGGAAGACGCGGGAAAGCATGTCCTTTACACCCACGATCTGGGAGGACTCAATCACCAGGAAATCAATCTCATCCCGGAATGCAACGGACTTGGGGCCGTCCGGGATGCCTTCTCCCATGACGACCGCGGAGCCCTCTCCTTCCGGATTCATGGTATTCAGGACATAAATCGGTATGTTCTTCCCGCGCGCCGGCTCGATGGTCAGGGGATGCAGGACCCGGGCGCCCAGATACGCCATTTCAGCCGCTTCTTCGTACGAAATCCGCTCCAGGCGCTGCGTCTGGGGAACGACGCGGGGATCGGCCGTACGGATACCGTCTACGTCCGTCCAGATTTCCACCCGGTCCGCCCGGAGCGCCATGCCGAAGAGGGCAGCCGAGTAGTCGGATCCCTCGAAGCCGAGCACGGAAGTCGCACCGGCGGTCGTTGATGCGACAAATCCCTGTGTCAGAACGACATCCGCGCCCTTCATGATCCCGGGAACCACGCGGCGGATATTCGCCTTGGTGAGGGTCATGTCCGGACGGGCACTCATGTAATTGTCGTCTGTAATGATCAATGTGCGGGCGTCCGCCCAGTGGCTCACCACCCCGTTTTCATTCATCGCGGCGTTCACGATGATGGAAGACAATACTTCGCCGGTCGACACAATGCGGGCGCGGCTGCGGGGAGACAACTCTCCGATCTTGCATACGCCGGCTACGAAATCTTCCAGGGAATCGCAGACTGCCCCCACGAGGGAAGAGGTTTCTTTCAGCAAGTCCGGATTTCCGCCGAGCAGGTCTGCACATACCCCTTCATGCCGCTCGCGCAGTTTGTCCATCAGGTCTTTCACTTCTGAAGTATGCTGGGCTTGGGCTTCTTCCGCCATTTCGACCAGCAGGCGGGTTACGCGGGCGAAAGCAGATACAACAACCAGGGGAGAATCTTTCAGGCGGGTCTTTACGATGGATATGACCCTGCGGATGGCCTGCGCGTCCTGGACGGAGGTTCCGCCGAATTTCATCACAATCATGTCAAGTTCGTTTTATCAGAAAGTAAAGAAAAACATGCTTCTGCCATGCGGACATATTGGTCCACTGCTATTTCAATATCTTTCAAGAGTATGTGCTCTTCGTCCCGGTGTGCGCACAGGATCGAGCCGGGGCCGCAGATCGCCCGGCGCGTGAATTTTTCCAGGCGCGGGGCATCGCTGCCGAAAGCCACAGTCTTGGAAGGAATCCCGGGCTGCGTGAAATAGGTCATGGGGGTATCCCCGCCGAAATCCTCGATCTCGACCGTGTTGCTGCAAAGGCCCATGACCTGCCGCACAACAGCGTCCGCGCTGGAGGAGGTTGTCCGGAAATACAACCGGAACCGGACTTCCGGACTCAGGATATTCTGGGGATTGTCGCTGACCAGGCGGCCGACATTCCAGGTTGTAGCACCCATGAGCGGATCCTCCGGGAAATCCATCCCGCGCAACGCCTGCATGAAATCCACAAAGCCGTCCACGGCGCTTTTCCCGAACTCGGGATATCCTGAATGACAAGGTGTTCCATGAATGGTAACCCCAAATGACCGGGTCCCTTTGCTGGCGGAAACCATACAATTGTCCGTAGGCTCCCCGACAATGACGACGGCGCCGCCCGGACAATCCCGGTTATACGCCTTCGCGCCGAACGAGCCGGTTTCCTCCCCGGCGAGCAATAGCAGCGCAAACCCGCTCAATCCCTTTTTCTCCAGCGCCCGACAGGCGGTAAACATGGAGAAAAGCTGGCCTTTCGCATCACAGGACCCGCGGCCGAGGACCCGGTCCGGCAAAAAGACTGGCGGGATATAAGGAGGCACCGTGTCCAAATGCGTGCAGAAATACACCTGCGGTTCTCCCCAGGAGAACAACAGGTTCAAGGTCCCGTCTCCCACTTCGAAGGAACGGACCGTACAGGCGGGAAGACCGGGCGCACCTGCATCCGCTTCCAACAAACGGGTGCAAAGGTATTCCGCGAGCCACCGTTCTTTCCCGGACGTGGAGTCGATGGACAGGATGTCCCGGAACAAATCCAGATCCAATTGATTATCCATAAAGTCCCCCGTTGATTGAAATCACCTGTCCCGTTATATAAGCGGCCTCGTCGGAGACCAGGAATGCGACCAGTGCGGCCACCTCCTCCGGCTCTCCGAAACGCCGTGCCGGAATATCTTTTTTCAAGGCTTCTACATCCAGTCCCTCCACCATGTCCGTCTTGATGAAGCCGGGGGCGACGGCATTGACCGTCACTTTCCTGGGTGCCACCTCCTGCGCCAGGGCCTTGGTCGCGGCGATGAGTCCGCCCTTGGCCGCCGAATAATTGGTCTGGCCCGGCAGCCCTTTGAGGCCGGACAGAGAGGCCATGTTGACAATCCGCCCGAACCGGTGCGAGACCATGTCCTGCAGCACTTCGCGGGTTACATTGTAGAAGCCGCCCAGCGATGTCCGGAGCACGTCATTCCACTCCTCCGAGCCCAACCAGAGCAGGAGGCTGTCCCGGCGGATGCCGGCATTGTTCACCAGCACCTCGATGGATTCGCCGGGATGCGAAGCCCGCCAATCCGCCAGCGCAGACGCAACGGCAGACGGATCGCCGACATCGAATTTCAACAATTCCGCACTGCCGCCTTCCGCCTGGATGCAGGCAAGCACTTCCCGGGCCGCCGCATCGTTGGAAACATAATTCACCAACACATGGAAACCCTCCCGGGCCAACCGCAAGCAGACCGCCCTTCCGATTCCCCGGCCGCCGCCTGTCACCAAAGCATTTCGCATAACTCCGTTTCTTTGCATGATACAAATATAATCATTAATCTGCTAAATTACACCTTCCCTTTTTTTCCTTATCTTTGTTTCCATGGATCATTCAGTCGTCATCATAGGCAGCGGACTGGGCGCCCTGGAGTGCGGAAGCCTCCTGGCCCGGCGCGGCTACCGGGTAACCGTGCTGGAACAGCACAGCCAGCCCGGCGGATGCCTGCAGTCTTTCTGCCGGAGGATTCCTTCCGACACAGGTCCCGGGAAGCATCCGGGCGGCGCTGATGCCCCGCAAAGCGTCCGGTTTGACTGCGGGTTCCACTATGTCGGCGGACTGGGTGAGGGGGAATCGTTCCGCCCGCTGACCGACCTGTTCGGCCTGACGGACCTCCCCTGGATACAACTGGACCCGGACGGGGCCGAAGAGGTGTATGCCGAGGGAGAATCGTTCCTGCTTCCGAGCGGCCATGAAGCATTTGCCGACCGGCTGGCCAGCCGTTTCCCTGCGGAGCGCAAGGGGATCCTTCATTTTACAGAAGTACTTAAAGGCATGGGAGACAGAATGTTCCATGCATTCAAGCCGGGTGCGGGATTACCGGACGAGACCGGGCGCAGCGCCCATGCGTTCCTCTGCGAAACCATCCGGGACCCCCTGCTCCGCCAGGTCCTGTCCGGAACCGGGCTCAGGATGGAACTCCGCGCGGAGACCCTGCCCCTGTACCCTTTCGCCCAGATCAGCAACTCGTTCCTCCAAAGTGCCTGGCGCCTGGAGGGCGGAGGAAAAGCCATTGTGGACCGGCTCATCCGGATCCTGCTGCAAGCGGGCGGTGTCCTCCGGACCCGTGCGGCTGCAACCCGCCTGGAAGAGCGGCCGGATGGATCCTTCCAGGTTGAAATCAATGGGAAAGAGATTTTGGAAGCCGATTCTGTCATCGCTGATATCCATCCTGCAGCCGTGCTCTCCCTGCTCGGAGAACATCCCCGGATCCGGCCCGTCTTCCGCCGGCGCATATCGGGCCTGGAAAACAGTTTCGGCATGTTTACGGCCAATTTGCTCCTGCATCCGGGGAAACTTCCCTACCTGAACCGCAGCCTGTTCATCCATGCGCCCGGCAGCGACTTGTGGCATCCGGACGGTCGACGGACGGAAAGCGTCCTGGTCCATTTTTACCCCGAAGGAGACCGGATCGACCTGCTCAGTCCGATGGCCTGGCCCGAAAAGGCCCCAGGAGGCGCGCCCGGGCGACGCAACGAATCCTACGAAACGCTGAAAAACAAGAAATTACAAGAATGTCTCCACCTGGCCGCACAACGATTGCCTGGGTTGGAAGACGCCATTCAGGCCGCCTGGACCTCGACCCCGCGGACCTGGGAAGACTATACCGGGGCACCCGGCGGATCGGCCTATGGGATCCGGAAAGACTGGAACAATCCGCTGGGGACGTTCCTTTCCGTCCGGTCTCCGCTTCCCCACCTCTTTTTCACGGGCCAGAACGTCGGCCTGCATGGCCTGCTGGGCGTATCCATGACGGCAGTCAGGACCTGTTCCTGCCTGCTATCCGATAACCCACTTGCTGCCGGGAATCAGTGAAATCAGTTTCGTCGTAACGGCACTGCACAAGAAGGTCAGCAAGGCAATCAAAGGAATGGCCAAGGCGACCGGGACAGAAGGATCGGCCGGGTCTCCCCCGATAATCCAGCCGGCGATCGGCGCCAGGAACAACAAGTGCATCAGGTACATCCCGAAAGAGAGCTTGCCCAGTGAAGTGACCAGGGCAGGTGCTTCCTCTTGCCGGATACAGGTGAACAGCAGGAACAAGCCGAAAGTAGCCAGGACGACATTGGGCGTACAGAACTCCCAGGACCATTCCAGCATCGGTGTCTCGATAAGCTGGCCCGGAACGCCTTTCAGCCAGAAAGACCAGGCCGTGAAGGCACCGCCCACGAGGAAACAGAGCCACCCGACCGTCAGTTTCCGCTTCCGGGTCCAGTCCAAGTGGAACCGGATATAGTGCGCCAGGACCAGATAGCCCAGATAACCGGAACAGTACCAGAGCATGGAGAAATTATTCCAGAAGCATTCTCCCCACAATTCCGGGCTGACAAAGCGGTGAAGCCAGGGGATCAGGGTCGACAGACCGAAAAAGCCCAGGAAAATCCGCTCTTCCTTCGCCGTGGCCTTCTCCAGCCAGGGGGAAACCACAGGGATGATCAGGTACAGGCTGATCAACGGATACATGAACCACAGGTGACCGGCCATGGAAGGGAAATTGAACGGCAGCCGCTTCAGGTCGGCCAGGGACTGCTCCCAGCTCATGGCGCCCCAGGCGAGAGGCAAGAAGGTGTAAATCAACATGAAGCAGATCATGGGCGGCAGGATCCGGGTGAACCTGCGCCGATAGAACTGTGCCATGGTCTGGCCTTCCCGCAGCGGCACGAGCAGGAAGGCGGACACAATCATGAAGAGCGGCACGGAGACCCGGCCCAGGAATCCGTCATAGAAGGCGACCCAAAACCGGTTGGCTTCATTGGCCAGCATGGACACGTTGCCGGCGAGGCCGGACGCATCCGCCGCGTAAAAATTCTCGCTGGCGTGCACCAGCATCACAAGGAAACACGCAACAACACGGATGTAATCGATGAAAGGGATGCGCTTCATGCCTGTTATTTGGTTAAATGCTCGATTTTGCGGATCCTACCAGCGCCGGACGACCAGGGTGGAGTTGGTCCCGCCGAACCCGAACGAATTCGACAGGAATATATCGAAATGCTTGTGGATCAGCGTGTCCGGAATCTTCAAAAGAGCGCTGTCTTCGTCGGGATGTTCGAAATTGAGGTTCCCGGCAATGAAATCTTCCTGCATCATCAGCATCGAATAAATCACCTCGCTCGCTCCCGCCATCCACATTTCATGCCCGGTCTGGGACTTGGTACTGGTGACCGGAACCGTCCGCTCGCCGAATACGCGGACAATCGCCTTGGCCTCATTGGCATCTCCCACATGGGTCGAAGTCGCATGGGCATTGATGTACCCGATCTCTTCCCGGGAAATCCCGGCCTGGGAAAGTGCCATCTCCAAGGAGCGGGCAGGTCCGTCCACGTTCGGGCTGGAGATGTGGTCCCCATTGCCGGAGAAACCATATCCCAGCACTTCCCCGTAGATCCGGGCGCCGCGCCGCAGGGCACTTTCGAGGCTTTCCAAGATCACCGTCGCCGCACCGCCGCTGGGCACCAGGCCGTCGCGGTCCCGGTCGAAAGGCCGGCTGGCTTGCTCCGGGGCATCTTCCCGGACAGAAAACGCGGATATCCCGTCGAAGGAACCGACCGCATACGGGTTGACCTCCTGCGCACCGCCGCAGACGACCATCTCCTGCAGGCCGCCCCGAATCAAAAGGGCTCCCAGACCGATGGCATGTGACCCGCTGGCACAGGCCCCTGAGACGGTCAGGTTCATCCCCCGCAGCTTGAAGATGCAGTCCAGGTTCATGGTCACCGTGGAATTCATGGACTGGAAAATGGCGCCGGAACCGCAAAGGGTCGTATCTTTCTTCTCCCGGATGGTATCCACGGCACGGACAACCGGTTCGGCCGAAGAATCATTTCCGTACAGCAGCCCGACGACATGATCCGCCAGATACTGCTCGTCAATGCCGGCATCCCGAAGGGCATCCCGGGTGGCACAATAGGCATATTTCGCCTGCTCAGGCATGAAGGCCCGCTGCTGGCGGCTGAGTTCGGCCTTGAGATCGGGCATCGGCAATTTCCCGGTCAAGCCGGACCTAAAGCCCATGTCTTTCCGGGCAGGATCCAGCACGATACCGCTCCGGCCACAATACAACGCATCCCGTACTTCTTCCAGCGTGGTCCCCAGACAGGACCAGATTCCCATGCCAGTAATAACGACTCTATGTTGATTCATACTATTTTACTTCTTAAAATACTTTCCGACGACCGGTAAGTTGGAAAGCGGAAGGTCTTTCCACAGGATATACCCGACGAAAACCAGGATCAGCGCCGTGTTGACCAGCATTTCCGGCCAGAAGGACAGGTGCTGGTTCGACAGCAGGATGCCGGCCAGCAACACGGCCGACAGGAGGGTATACATCAGGATGTCCTTCATCGGGTATGCGATCGGATAATGTTTCTGGCCGACGAAATAGGACAGGAGCATGGAAACGCCGTACCCGGCGAATCCGCCCCATGCACAGGCCATGTATCCATATTTCGGGACGAAAATAAAATTGACGGCCAGCAGCACGACACATCCGATCCCGGAGAAGACCGCGCCCCATATCGTCTTGTCTATCAGTTTATACCAGAACGAAAGGTTGAAATAGATTCCCATCATGATCTCCGCGGCCATCACGATTGGGACGACCTTGAGGCCTTCCCAGTAATCCTGGTTCCGCAGCAGGTGTTTCAGGATGTCGAGGTATCCCATCACGCAGAGGTATGCCAGCAACGTGAAGATGATGAAATACTTCATGCCGTCTGCGTACATCTTCTTGTTATCTTTGTCCCGCACGCTGCCGAAAACCAGGGGTTCATAAGCATAGCGGAAGGCCTGGGTGATCAGGGCCATGATCATCGCGATCTTGCTCGCAGCGCCGTACAGGCCGAGCTGGACCGATGCATCCGCGCCCTTGTAGATCCACGGGAAAATCATCTTGTCTGCCGTCTGGTTGAGGATTCCGGCCAGGCCGAGGATCAGGATGGGCCAGCTGTAGGAAAGCAGCCGTTTCATCAGGTCCCGGTCGAAGCCGTAAGCGATGCCTTTCAGCTCTTTCCAGAAGAAGAATGTCACGAAGGCCGTGCAGAACAAGTTGATATAGAACACATAGCCGACGCCGATCTCGGGATTGTACAGCCTGGCGGCCCAGGGATGCGTGGCCGCGAGCTTGGGCAAAAGGACCAGGACCAGCAGGTTCAGCGTGATGTTCATGATGATGAACAGCAGTTTCAGGGCCGCGAATTTAACGGGCCGGCGCTGATACCGCAGGTAGGAGAACATGATGGCCTGGAAAGCGTCCAGCGCCACGATGACGGCCATGGTCCAGATGTAGGACGGATGGTCCGCATAACCCATTCCTCGCGAGATGGGGCCGAGAAACAGGAAGACCAGGGCGACGAAGAGGGTGGAGGTCGTGCCGACCGATGTCAGGATGGTGGAATAGACTTTGCGCGGGTCCTCTCCTTCCTTGTTGGCGAAGCGGAAGAAGGTCGTCTCCATGCCGTAAGTCAGCAGGACCAGGAAAAAGGCCGTATAAGCATACAAGTTGGTGACGACGCCGTATCCGCCGCTCGCCGCCGTGAAAATATACGTATACAGCGGAACCAGCAGGTAGTTCAGGAACCGCCCGATGATGCTGCTGAGTCCATAGATGGCCGTATCCTTGGCCAAGGTCTTAAGATTCGCCATGTCTTCTGCCGCGCCGGGGAAGCACTGATTGCAAAAGTAACGAAAAACAATGGAATAACCGCCGGATGGCTTCGGAAATGACAAGCGGCCTATTGGTCATAGGCCTTGATCGAGACGGTTTCGGGCTTTTTGAAGCGGCCGATCTGCCAGAAGATGCTTAGCCGGAAGGTCCGCCCCAGACGCTGGATCCAATGCTCCGAAACAAATCCGCTTCCCGACAGGGAGTAATAATACGGGGTTGCGCCATGGAGGATGTCCTCCGCCGACAGCGTGATCCCACAATGCTGTTTTTCAAATAGTTTTGAGCACTGGACGTCCCAAGTGGGCTGCATGCGGAAGGCCACCGCCTGGGCCGCACGAATGGAGGGTTCCAAGGAAAAGAGCGAGGAGAAAGACCATGACCCGGTGCTATAGTCCGTATTCAAATTGCCATGGAAAAACGACATTTCGTTGCGGCTCCCGGCCGGCAGGGAATACACGGAGCGGTTATATCCTCCGCCCAGGGAAACGCGCAGGTCAGGCATGGGACGCAGGTAGACCATCCCGGTCAAGGAGAGCGCCTCCCGACGGCCCAGATTGGCATAGGTGGAGAGGGTGACGCCGTCTTCCCCCAGGGTCACGATCCGTTCGATGGCGTTCCGCGTCCGCCCGTAGGTCCCGTTCAGGGAGATATTATTCAACCACTTGGATGTGAATGATTTTGTATAGTTCATCATCCAGGTCCCGGTCCGCTCTCCTCTCAGGGCAGGATTGCCGGAAGAAAGGTTCAGGGGGTCCGCATAATTGACATACGGGTTCAGCTGGCTGGCGGACGGGCGCAGGACACTGATTCCGTAAGATGCCGACAGGCGGTGTCCGTTCCGGAAGAAGGAAAGCCCGGCCTCGGGCAGGATCCGGCTCTCGGACCATTCGAACGGCGTCTGTATGGTACTGGAATACATTCCTTTATTCCAAACATGCTCAGCTCGGAAGGCAACCGAGTATCCGACAATCTCTTTGTAGATTTTCCCCAGCAAGACCGGACGGAGATACAGGACCCGCTGCCGGTAATCCAGCCCGTTATCCCATTCCGGCAAGGCGGTCCGGTGGCTGTCCGCTGTACCGGTCGTGAGATAATTTTCGGTCAGATTGGAATAGGTCCTGTCATAAAAGCCAGCCTGGGACGTTAAGCCCCAGCGGTTTTGCCGGGAAGGATCCCGCATCGTCAGGGAAACCTCGGCCCGGTGTTCCCGCCGTCCGGCCGAAGTGGTGATTTCCCGACCGGAAGGACGTTCCATGGACTGATCCGTCAAGCGCTCCCGACCGCTTTCATCGGCTTTCGCGAAGGTATATTTCAGGGCGATTTTGTTGTTACGTCCCCATTTCCGGGATAGGGAAAGACCGGCATTCAGGTCAAGGGGGCTATCCGTCGCGCGCTGCCGGCTGAAACCCGAAGTGGTTTGCTTCCCGGCACCTATTTCCTGCAGGAAGGATTCCGTCTGCGACCAGGCATCTGCATTCCGATACGTTGTTTTCAGGGTCGCCAGCAGGTCGAACCGGTTTTTCAGGACCGGACGGAAGAGGTCCAGACCCGCGCGGTGTGACCGGGAAATACTGCGTGAAATACGCCGTGTCCCTGTGATTTGCCCGATTCCGGCCGCTGTCCGGTTGTTTCGGGTTTCCAAGGCGGGTTCTCCTGAAAATCCGAACCGGTAGTTCACGCCGACACCGATGTACGGTGTATTGGCGACAAGGTCTGCCGAAGCATGGTCATGGTTTTTCGTATCGGCATCTGCTGCAAGTTCCGCCGCCACGCCGTAGGGCAAAGCTCTTTTCAGATGGATCAGCAGGATCGGAAGCTCGTTATTGAACTCCGGGGAATGCGGCAGAATCAGTTCAATCCGAGATAGATAGGATGCCGGAATGAAGTGCATGGGATATTGCCGGGAAGCGCTGATCAAGCCGTTTTCCTTGTCGTCAACCAGGATTTTCGTAATCGGTTCGTTCCGGTATTCGAGTTTCCCCTGCCGGCCGGCATTGGAACGCAGTTCAGGGATTTTCCGAATCATGGATGCCATATCCAGCATGGCAGCATCAGGGTCGGCCGAGACGTTGTAGATAATCCGGTCCGAGGCCTGCCGCAGCGGGGACTTGGCACGGATTCGCGACGGTGCGATTTCGTTCGTGTCTCCCTTTTTTTTCTGCCGGGCTGTTTCCTGCGCCAAGAGCGGCAAACCGGCAAACAAGCTGCCGAGCACCAGAAAAACGGATATGCCTTTAATCTTCCGGCTCAGGTTCATTACATCATAAGTCTTTGAGAGTTTCAAATTTATAAAAAAATTTGGAATAACGGCAAGACTGACGTTGTGGGCATGGTTGGTGACTTGTCCCTGGTACGGTTCAGCATCCCATCTGTACCCGTACGGCGTTCGTCCCGATGCTGTTCCGTAATGGCTGTCTTTCGGCAGGGGGCTGTTCCGCCATTGCTGTCCTCCGGCTCCGATGTTGTTCCGCCCATAGCTATCCTTCGGCTGGGGGGCTGCCCCCCCGTCCTCCGTCCAGGGGCCTGCGGAGCGGTACGCCCCTTTCGGGGCTATCCTTCCCACGCCTCCGACACCCCACCAATCGGAGATTGTCGGGGGCCCCGTTCCGACACCCCACCAATCGAGGATTGCCGGGGACCCCGTTCCGACACCCCAACAATCGGAGATTGCCGGGGACCCCGTTCCGACACCCCAACAATCGGGGATTGTCGGGGACCCCGTTCCGACACCCCAACAATCGGGGATTGTCGGGGACCCCGTTCCGTCGGCGCGGGCCCCTTCCGCTCACACGGCCGCGGACGGCCATGCCGCCCGCAGGCCCCGGACTGCAGCCGATCAAGTGGAGAGGTTTGCTGCTGCCAGATTCTTCGCCGCGCCCTTCGGCAGGCTCCAGACGGTTTCAGAATGACAGTTGTGGGCAGTTCGCCTGCACTGTATGCCATGAAATGAAAAAACAGCCGTGTTTGTTCATCTTGTGGCATGATTTCTCGCAATTTTGCCCAAAACATGGCCATGAAATGAATAATTGCTGCGATTCTTTCATTTCATGTCCAGGAAGGTGGGACAACGGGAGAGGACTACTTAGATTCTCCTTTGGCCCTTTTTTCCTCTGCTCTTTTGTCCCTTTGCCCTAGTCCTCAATTACGTACGTTCGCTCATTCGTCTTCCCGTAAAAAGGCATTTGACGTGACAAGGCCTTGGAGGGAGCTGAAGGCGGGGGTTATGTCAAATGACCGGCCTGCAACGGGGGTCATTTGACATGCCCCTGGCTCTGACACGTCTCTATCCACTCCTCGTGTAAAGTGCCTTTTTCCGGCCACGATTGAAGGCTTTTTTCGTGGCCATACTGTACTTGCGGGACAGTTCGGCCACGTCTGAACCCCTTGATTGTGGCCGGTCCCGAGTGAGACTCCGCCCTCCGGTTTCGTTCTTGGGGTTGGTGCCCCTCCCGGCCTCTGGACTGCGCCCCTCCCGGCCGTCGTCCGGGGCCTGCGGAACGAATGTATTCCTGACACCAGGCCGCCATTTCCTTGGAAAAACGGAATAATCTTAAAAAAAGTTTGTGTTTTTGATAGAAATTGTTTTTTTGCGAATGACCACACAAATATCATCCTCTCAACGATGCAAGGTTCTTGTTATTGTGGGGTTTACTGTATAACCAATGATGTCTTATCATGAAAAAATGTATTTACATATTGGCTGCCGCGGTTTGCACGGTCGCGCTGTCCGGGTGCTCGAAAACGCAACCGGAGGTTGTCCCGGAAGATGAACCCATCGTGGTTGAAGGGGACAATACGCTGGTCCCCATCGAATTGACGACGAAGGGAAAAGGTTTCGTCGAAAACGGGAATACGTTTGCTTACAAGCTTTTGCAGGAAGTTGAAGCACAGCAGGCGGGCAGTTTCACCCTCTCCCCGCTGAGCCTGAACCTTGCATTCGGACTGCTCCTTGAAGCGGCAGAGGAAGGGGAGGTCCTGGACGAAGTCTGCGAGGTTCTCGGGTTCAAGGATGGCGGCAGGGAAGAGGTCCGACAATACTGTACGACGATGCTCAGCAGACTCCCGGAAATGGACAAGTTGTCGAAAGTACTGATGAGCAACCTGGTCGTGACGAACAGCCAATTCGGAAAAACGGATCCGGACTTCGAGAAATCAGCCGTTGACTTTTACGGCGCACTGGTCCGGAACATGTCCTTCCGTCCCAGGCAGGAGGTTGTCCGTTTTGTAAACGACTGGGCATACGAGCACACGGAGAAGATGATCCGGGAAGCGCTACATGAGGGTGATCTTTCTGACGCGACGACGGCGGTTCTCGCCAATGCGTTGTATTTCAACGGGAATTGGACGAGCCGGTTCAAAAAGGAAGATACGTCCGGGGAAACGTTCCGGCCTGAATCCGGGAAGAGCAAGAAGGTGGAGATGATGAAGCAGAAGGAGCAGTTCTCAATCGGCGAGACCGAGAAAGCTTCCGTCCTGCGCCTGCCCTATGGAAACAAAGCATACGCGATGGATGTGTATCTTCCGAGAGATGGCCGTTCTGTACGTGAGGTTATCGACGAGCTGGCGAAAGGCGATCCGCATATCTTCTGGAACAGTAGCGAGGTAGATCTCTGGTTGCCGAAGTTCGCGAACAGTGAAAAAAGGATACTGCTAACTGGTATTCTGAGTAATTTAGGGATGACGGATGCTTTTGGAAAAGCTTGGCTGAAACTCTTCTCAGAAAATAATCTGTCTGCTGTTGGGAATGTTTTTCAAGTCTCTTCAATTGATGTGTCAGAGAGCGGAACAGAAGCCGCTGCCGTGACGGTGATAACAACAATTGGCTCAAATGGCCCTGTTGCAGACATTCCCCAAAGAACATACGTCTTCCACGCGGACCATCCGTTCGTGTACACGATTACGGAAACGTCCACAGGGGCCGTCCTCTTCGCCGGGGTGTACCGGGGAGAATAGAACAGGTATATCAAGTACTAGCAAGGCGCGTCAGCGCCGCACCGGAGCGTTTGCGAGACTTGGCGTGGCAAGTCGAAGCAGCGGAGGTGCCCGCTGAAGCGTTAGCGGAAGCGGTGTCCCCCTGAAAGGGGGTGGCCGTCAGGCCGGGGATTGAACAGCCCCGGGATAGCTCCGGCTATCCGCAGGGGGGCTCGGGGCTATCCTATTCTCCCGTCAAGGAATAACAAGGCGCCATCGGGCGCCCGGTCGGTCCGGGTATTTTGGAAAAAGGAGAAACCCCCGAATCGTTTATCCGGAGGTTTGCCAAAATACGGAAAGGACGTTTATAAAGGCGCCCTCAGGCGCCGCACCGGAGCGTTTGCGAGACTTGGCGTGGCAAGTCGAAGCAGCGGAGGTGCCCGCTGAAGCGTTAGCGGAAGCGGTGTCCCCCTGAAAGGGGGTGGCCGTCAGGTCGGGGGTTGAACAGCCCAGGGATAGCCCCGGCTATCCGCAGGGGGCTGTCGGGGGAATCCTATTCCCCCGTCAAAGAGTGTATCGCCAGACCGGACCGGAGTTTGGGCTCGAACCAGGTCGTTTTCGGCGGCATGATGTTCCCCGTATCAGCGATGGCAATCAACTGGTCCATGGAGACGGGGTAAAGGGCGAAGGCAACCGCCATCTCCCCGCTGTCCACGCGTCGGGAAAGCTCTCCGAGTCCCCGGATCCCGCCGACGAAGTCAATCCGTTTGTCTGTGCGCAAATCCGTGATACCCAGCAATTTGTTTAGAACGAGATTGGACAGGATGGTCACATCAAGCACGCCGATCGGATCCTTGTCGTCGAAGCGGCCGTCCTTTGCCTGCAGACTGTACCAGTTCTTCCCCAGGTACATCGAGAAATTGTGAAGACAGGCCGGAGCATAGGGTTTGGCCGGACGGCCGCAACGCGGCTTGCTCTCCAGTCTGACTTCGAAATCTTCCTCCAATGCTTTCAGCAACTGCTCCGGTGTCAGGCCGTTCAGGTCCTTCACCACCCGGTTGTAATCAATGATCTTGAGCTGGCTCTGCGGGAAGCAGACAGTCATGAACCAATTGTATTCCTCCTGCCCTGTATGCGCGGGATTGCCCGCGCGTTTTTCAGCACCGACACGCGCTGCGGCAGCCGTCCGGTGGTGACCGTCAGCCACATAGAAAGCGTCCACCTGCGTGGTGAAAATCGACGTGATTTCAGCGATGACCGCTTCGTCCGCAATGGTCCAGAAAGCATGGCCGAAGCCGTTCTCATCCGTAAACTGATACTCCGGCGTGCCGGAGGCGGCGGCTGCGACGATTTCATTCAGCCGGGCGTTGTCCCGGTAGGCGAAGAATACAGGCTCGATGTTCGCATTCTGGATGCGCACATGGATCATCCGGTCGTCTTCTTTGTCTTTGCGGGTCAGCTCATGCTTCTTGATCTTTCCGTCGGCGTAATCGTCTGTGTGGGCGCACAGTACCAATCCGTATTGTGTCCGTCCGTCCATGGTCTGGGCATAGACATAATAGCAGGGTTTGGCATCCTGTACGAGCCAGCCGCGTTCTTTCCATTTCTTGAAATTCTCCACGGCTTTGTCGTACGTGCGCTGCTCATGTTCCCCGGCCATCGGCTCGAAATCGATTTCGGGTTTCGTAATGTGCAGGAGCGATTTCTCCCCGGCCATGTTCCGGGCCTCTTCGGAATTCAGGACATCATACGGGGGAGCGGCTACTTCCGTGACCAGGTCTTTCGGCGGGCGGATGGCTGCAAAAGGTTTGACTCTTACCATGTTCAGTGTGCTATTTATTGACTTGGAAACGGGTATTGCCGGTGGCGAAATAATCCACGATCTGCCGTGCGGCAGCCAGTCCGGCATTCATGTTGGCCTCGGCTGTCTGCGCACCCATTTTCTTGGGCGTCGCAAACACGCGCAGGCCGAACTCTTCCTGCATGGCGGCATAGGAGTCCGGTGCGACGTCCGTAATGTATTTCAAGTCGGGACGTTCGCGAAGCGCCTTTGCAAGTCCTTCTTCGTCAATTACTTCCTTCCTTGCCGTGTTGACCAGGACGGCGCCCTTCGGCATCTTGGAAACCAGCTCGTAGCCGATGGATCCAATCGTTTGCGGCGTGGCCGGAATGTGGATGGAGACATAGTCGCAGCTGCTGTACAATTCCTCCAGGGAGGCGGCAGGGACTGCGCCGGCTTCGGAAATCCTTTCAGCCGGGATGAACGGGTCGATCGCCATGACACGCATGCCGAGCGCTTCGGCTTTCTTGCCGACCAGGCGGCCGACATTGCCGAAAGCCTGGATACCCAGTTGTTTGCCCATGATTTCGCTTCCGGTGGCGGGCGTGAACTGGGTGCGGGCCATGTAAATCATCATGGCGATGGCCAGCTCCGCCACGGCGTTGGAATTCTGTCCGGGCGTGTTCATGACCACGACACCATGGGCCGTCGCCGCAGCCAGGTCGACATTGTCGAAGCCGGCACCGGCACGCACCACGATTTTCAGCGACTTGGCTGCATCCAGCACTTCGGCGGTCACTTTGTCCGAACGGATGATCAGCGCATCCGCATCGGCTGCGGCAGCCATCAGTTCATCCTGTCCGGGATACTTCTCCAGCAGCGCAAAAGTATGGCCTGCGGCCGTTACGATTTCCTGAATCCCCGCGACGGCAGCGGCGGAGAAAGGTTTCTGGGTAGCGACAAGTATCTTCATGGCCTACTTCGTTTTGAGTGTTTCGAATTCTTTCATGCAGTCGACGAGGGCCTGGACATCCTCCTTGGAGCAGGCATTGTAGATCGAGGCACGGAATCCGCCGACGGAGCGGTGTCCCTTGATGCCGATCATGCCGCGCTCTTTTGCAAAGGCAAGGAATTCATCCTGAAGGTCTTCGTGGCCGGGAGCCATGACAAAGCACACGTTCATGATGGAGCGGTCTTCTTTGGCAGCCGTCCCGACAAAGAGCGGGTTCCGGTCGATCTCGGCATACAGCAGGTCTGCTTTCTCCTGGTCCAGTTTGTGGATGGCTTCGACACCGCCCATGCTCTTGATCCACTTGAGGGTTTCGTTCATCACGAAGATGGCGAATACCGGCGGCGTATTGAACATGGAAAGCTTGTCAATGTGCGTGCGGTAATCGAGCATCGTCGGGATGTAGCGGCTCACTTTGCCGAGGGAGTCCTTGCGGATGATGGCGAAGATGACGCCGGCAGGACCGACATTCTTCTGTGCGCCGCCGTAGATCAAGGCATATTTGCTGACATCGACGGGGCGGCTCATGATGTCGGAAGACATGTCTGCGATCAGCGGAACCGGGCAGTCGAGGTCTTCCTTAATCTCCGTGCCGTAGATGGTGTTATTGGTAGTTATGTGCAGATAATCAATATCTTCCGGGATTTCGAAGCCCTTCGGGATATAGGTGTAATTCTTGTCGGCAGACGAGGCGATGGCATACGCATCGCCAATCCCTTTGGCTTCCTTCAGGGCCTTGTGCGCCCAGACCCCCGTATCCAGGTAGGCCGCCTTGTGCTCGAGGTAATTCATCGCGACATAGAGGAATTGCAGGGAAGCGCCGCCTCCGAGGAAGACAACCTCGTGGGTGTCAGGAATATGCAGCAGCTCTTTCCAAAGCCCGCGGCATTCGTCCATCACGGCATCCCACTCTTTTGTCCTGTGCGAGATGGAGAGGACGGAAACCCCCGTTCCTTTGAAATCTTTCAGCGCGGCGATCGCGTTGTCAATGGCCTGCTCGGGAAGGAGGCAGGGACCGGCATTGAATACATGTACTTTTCCCATATCGAATTTTAAGTAAAAATGAACAGATTTATAACGTTTTTATCGCGTATTGTGCGTAAATATAATAAATTTCTAATAATACCGGCAATTTGCCGGGATAAAGATGGCATTACCAGACCAGGACCCGGACTTTATACATGTCAATGTCGTCCACCGTGATCGTCTTTATGTCCTTTCCACCGCCAGTCTGGACAGCATCCGTGTATCGGATCGTGTGGGTGGACCAGGAAAAGTTGCCCTCGGACATGTTTCTGCAGTTCATTCAGGCGTTGGTTTTTACCGATATCCCAACAAATAGGAAATGACAGACATCCGCACGAACATGCCGTTCTGCGCTTGCTGGAAATAATAGGCGTATGGCGTATCGTCCACGTCTTTGGCAATTTCCGTGATGCGGGGCAGCGGGTGGAGGATTTTCATGTTGGGGCGGACACCCTGCAGCATGGAGGCGGTCAGTTCATACGTATCCTTGACCCGGTCGTAGTCCTCTTTGCTGGGGAACCGTTCCTGCTGCACCCGTGTCATGTACAGGATGTCGCAGTCGCCCAGGTGTTCCTCCAGGGATTCGGTTTCCTCGAAGGGAATCCCTTTTGCGCGCAGCTGATCGAGATATTTCGAAGGCATCCGCAGTTCATCCGGTGCTGTGAAGATGAAACGTGAGTCGAAGTTGGACATGGCCTGGGACAGCGAATGGACGGTCCGGCCATAGCGCAGGTCTCCTACCATGTTGATTGTCAATCCGTCCAGCGTTCCTTGGGTCTGCAGGATGGTATACATGTCCAGCAAGGTCTGGGTCGGATGCTGGTTGGCACCGTCCCCGGCATTGACAACCGGGACGGGAGCGACTTCCGCTGCAATCTGGGCGGCGCCCTCCATCGGATGCCGCATCACGATCATGTCCACGTAACTGGAGACAATCCGGATGGTGTCTTCCAGGGTTTCTCCCTTGCTTTGACTGGTATTCCTGGCGTCCGGGAAACCGATGACCCTGGCACCCAGACGGTTGATGGCGGCTTCAAAGGACAGGCGGGTCCGGGTGGAAGGCTCGAAGAACAGGCAGGCGATCACTTTTCCGGACAGGAAATTCTGTTCGCGGTTGTTTTCAAACTCTTTGGCGGCTTCGAGCACATGGAGGATCTCGTCTTTGGTAAAATCCTGGATGGAAATAAGGCTTTTTGGCATGTTATTATCTTCGTTTTAATTTGTTTTTCAATCAGAAAGGGGTTGGACTTCGCATCCGGTCACGTCCTGGATCCGTTCGAGGAAAGCCGCCTCGTTGCAGAGACGGACCGATACCTGCATCGAACAGGTTTCACCGAAATCCTGGTGGCTGACGGTTGCGCCCAAATCTTTGAGAATCTTCATGACCGGGTTCATTTTCAAGTAGTCGAAATCGATGCGGTACCGGGCAGAAGCCGTTTTCGTAATGACGGTCGCCGTGTCCAGGGCGTCGGCCGTGGCGGTCTTGTAGGCGCGGATCAGTCCCGGGATGCCGAGTTTGATGCCGCCGAAATAGCGGACGACGACGACCAGGACATCGCTCAGCGACCGGCTGTCGATTTGCCCGAGTATCGGACGCCCCGCGGAGGACGAGGGCTCCCCATCGTCGTTGGCTCTAAAGATATCTCCTTGATAACCAATGCGGTATGCGTAGCAGTGGTGGCGGGCGTCGTGATACTCCTTTTTCAGGGCATCGACAATTTCTTTGACTTGCTCCGGGGATTCGACGGGATAAGCATGTGCGATGAACCGGCTGCCATTGTCCTTGAAAAGCCCTTCTGCATGTGCAGCAATGCTTTTGTAGGTATCCTGGATGGGGGTTCGGTTCTCGTCCATTGCAATAAAAGAGGATATTATTCCAGACTTCTAAATTAGGTAAAAACGGATAAATTTGCAAAGGGACGGAATTATTTTGTACCTTTGGGAAATGATTGATTCCGGATGACGGACTCGTCCGGAGAGAGAAGGTCTAAATTTTTTAGCTGATGACTTTACGTTACAGAATATCACTCAAGGGCTTGAAGGGGTTTGCCAGGGTTTATGACCTCAGCGCCCGGACAACGCTCTATGATTTCCATAAATTACTCCGGGACGAATTGGATTTCCCTCATGACCAATTGATCCAGTTCAAGGCGCTGGACGCCGGGGGCGGCCTGGTCGCCCGTTATGGCTTGTTCGATCTGGGTTGGGGTGCGGTCGATGCCGTCACGCTGAAAGATACCCTCGACAAGGGAATCTGCTCGTTTGTCTACTTCTATGATGTGACCAACAAGAAAAGTGTCATTGTCACGTGCGAGGGCGAGGTAGAGGGAGGCAAGGATTTCCCGGTGCTTGTCGAATCCAAGGGACCGCTTCCCGCAGACTTCGAAAACGGGTATGTGGCCTATGAGGACCTGCCTGAGAGTCAGCGCCATGTCCATGAACCGCACGACGAGCCTGCCTGGGCCCGGGAAGCCGGCGATGACGCTGGCTTCGACGATGCGGATGACGACATCGATGACGATGACGACGAAGAAGAGGATGATGACGAAGACGGACAGGTAATATACGACGGCTCCGAGGAGTTGGATTTTTAACCGTCCCTCATCCGCCGTGTCCGAAAAGCGCCTCCTGAGAATCATCGTCGGCCCGACAGCTGTCGGGAAGACGGATTACAGTATCGGAGAGGCAATCCAATGGGGTTCTCCCGTCATTTCGTGCGATTCCCGGCAGATTTACAAGGAAATGTCCATCGGGACAGCGGTCCCGTCCGCTGCCCAATTGGCGGCAGTCCGGCATTATTTCATCCAGACGTGCCCAGTTACGGAGCTGTATACCGCCGGACAGTATGAGGTGGACGCACTCCAGTTGATCCGTTCGCTTTTCGATCAGGGGCATGATGTCCTGGTCATGGCGGGCGGATCGGGTTTTTATGTCGATGCCTTGTGCAACGGGCTGGAAGAAACGCCGCCGACAGATTTGAAGCTGCGGGCGGCCCTGATGGCCCGTTTGGCCTCCGAGGGATTGCCGGCCTTGGCCGAAGAACTGCGCCGGTTGGATCCGGAGGCGGTCTCCCGGATGGATGTTTCTAATCCACAGCGGGTTGTCCGGGCGCTGGAAGTGTGCATGGCTTCCGGGCGTCCGTTCTCTTCTTTCAAGCCGTCCGCTCCGAAAAAAAGGGATTTCGCCATTGAGAAAATCGGGCTGCGGCGTTCCCGGGAGGTCTTGTACGACCGGATTGACCGGCGTGTCCTCCAGATGATGGAGGAAGGGCTCCTTGAAGAAGTCCGTTCATTATTGCCATATCGGGACCTGCCTGCGTTGCGCACGGTGGGATACCGCGAATTGTTCGACTGGATCGATGTGGAACAAGGACGGATTCCCGGCGGGGGAATGGCCGCGGCGACAGCGGGAGAAGCTCCCCGCAAGATTCCGTCATCCCTGGATGAGGCAGTTTCCCTGATCCAGCAGCATACCCGCAATTATGCCAAACGGCAGATGACGTGGTGGCGCCGGGATCCGGATATCCATTGGATCGATCTGTAAGAAGGCAACTCCTTATCGGAAAACGACTTCCAGACCGTCATAGGCGGCCTTCAGCGGCGCCGGGAGATCCCGGTCCAGTTCCGCTTGCGTGCCGTGCAGGGTCCGGGCCATGTGGGTCAGGTATACCGGCTGTCCTTCGGGCGGGAGGTAGCGTCCGGTCTTGAGCAGCATGTGCGTGGTGCGGAGGACGGTTTCGGCGCTCGAGTGTGTGAATATCCGGAAATCCTCGTCATGACCCATGCCCATGGTCGCCTCCATGATCAATCCCGTAATCGGCGTCCCTTTCCGGTGCGAGTCGATGCCGGCCAGCCGGGCTGCGGCTGCCGGAATGCCGCCGGTGTCGGTGGCATACACAACGCGTACTTTTTGTTTCTCAATGAGATACATGAGCGTTTGCTCTGCGGCGTCTTGGGTTGCATGGTTGGCCGGGAGGGCCGTCAAGGTGACCCCGCTTACCGTAACGGACTCGCCGACGGCCAGCGGAACGATTTCCGGGATGGGGAGTTTCAGCCGCTGCGAAACCTTGGCGAAATCCTGGACAGCCCGCCGGTACCAGGTCGCCCCGAGGTAGACGAGGGGGGCGCCGAGTTTCAGGGCCGCTTCGGGGTTGTAGTGGTCGCCATGCGAGTGGGTGTAGAAAATGGCGTCCGGCCGGAAACCCTCCGGCACCATGTCGGCATCCGTCGGCGTGAAATCAATCAGGATTTTACCATCAATCAGGATACTGGAGAGGCGCCGCATTTCTCCCCGTTCGTCCCGCCCGTGCCAGTCTGCCGCCCCGGTCCCGAGAAACCGGACCAGCAGGGGGCCGGATGCGGTATTTTCCGCTTGTTGGATTTGCCTGGCGGCTGCCGGGATTCCTCCCAGCCCGGTGGCCAGCGCTGCGCCGGCACCTGCATGCAAAAATTCTCTTCTGTTCATTATTTTTCCAGCCAAATTAAAAACTCATCTGTACGGGACCGCGCGACAATAATGTCCGGAATCCGGGTTTTCTTGCTGTTCCAGTCAGGTCCCGAAGGGGTACCGGCCGTGTCCAGTTGCACTTCCAGCCGCCCGCCGGCCAGCCGGGTGACGCGGCCTACGGCATCCTTGGCAAGGATGCAGCTCCTGGATACTTTGAAGAACCGGTCCGGATCCAAATCGGCCGCTGCGGCATCCAGCGACCCGTCCAGGAGATACACGGTTCTGTCGCGGCAAACGACATGGTTGTCTTTGTCCTCGGAATAGAAACACAGGATGTCGGAGGTCTTGACGGGTACGATATGGTCTCCGTACCGCATGAGGAAACGCTCTTTGTAGACCTTTTCCGAACGGTCGGCGAGTGCACCGAGCAATTTGCCGACATCCAGGGCGGGCACCTTGCTGCGGCATCGCTCCACGGCCCGGAGCAGGGCGGCGGGTTCAATCGGTTTGAGGAGATAGTCTATGGAGTTGACTTCGAAGGCCTTGATGGCATAATTGTCATACGCCGTCGTCATGATGACCGGGGCCGGGACGTCTATTTGCCGGAAGATTTCAAAGCACTTTCCGTCAGCTAGTTCAACATCCATGAAAATGAGGTCGGGCCGGTGTGCCGGGTCGGAAAGCCAGGCAACGGAATCCTGTACGCCGGAGGTGGCTCCGATGACGGTAATGTCCGGACAATAGGCTCCGAGGAGTCGTTCGAGGCTCTTCCGGGCCATGGGTTCGTCTTCAATGATCAGGGCATGCATGGGGACTAAGAAGCTGTTTTAAAATAATCGTTCTTGTTTCTTTCGCGGCCTTTCCGGCCATTTTCTCCTTTGTCATCAGTCACGTAGCTGCGGCTACGCTCCTTCTTCCAAAGCCGAAACTGTCTCGAAAACTCCGCATAATAAACTTCGGCAATCATTTCAAAACAGCTTCTAAAGGAGGGGAAGGGTGACGGAATATGTTTTTTCGTCCTGGCGGATGTCAATGGTCTTGCCGCCATGGTCCAGGAACTGCTGGCGGACGTATTTGAGCCCGACGCCCGTGGAGGCGGGCGGCGTCAGTTTCAGCCTGAGGTCGTTGGTGACCGTCAGGGATGACCCGCCGTCCGAACAGATCCGGACATGGAGGGGATGGGAGGCCGATATGATGTTGTGTTTGAGTGCGTTCTCGACCAACAGTTGGACCGAGCAGGGGACGACATAGCGCTGCATGTCTTCCGGCCGGATCTCCTTTTCGACCACGAATCCGTCCGGGAAGCGGATCTGCATGAGGTGGAGGAACATGTCGGTATAGGTCATTTCATCTTCGAGGGAGACCAGCGGTTCGTTCTCCGCCTTGAGCAGGTAGCGGTACACGCCGGACAGGTCATGGATATAATCGCTGGCTTCCTGGGTTTTCTGCTCACAGACAAGGGCGTCCAGCACATTGAGGGAGTTGAAGAGGAAATGCGGGTTGACCTGCTGCTTGAGGATCAGGTACCGGAATTTTTCCTGGTTCGCGCGGTCGCGTTCCGCTTCCATCGAGGCCCGGGCATCGGCCGCATAGCGGATCATGTAGATAACGGAGAAAGCGGCGGCTTCGCAGACGAAGGACAAGGCCAGCAATTGCAGGAAGCGCCGGGAGGAAAAGTCCCGCTGCAGCGAGAACGGGAGGCCGAGCTGGACGAGGAAGGCGGTCAGAATGCAAATGAGCAAGAACCCGGCGGAACTGATACCGAGTACCCACCATGGGCCGTGCCGCCCGCCCGACAGGTTGGTATAGTAGATAAGGGAAACCGTTGCGCCGATCAGGGTCAGGAGTGCGACCGGGTTGGACAGGATTTCAGACAGCGTGGCGGCGGCGGAACTTCCTGTGAACAGGCCGGAAGAAAACAGTTGCTGCAGGATCAGGCGCAGGAAGAAAATCCCGCCGACAGCCAGGGCTAGCCAGGTGATCTGGGAGTAACCGGCTGAATTGCCGGACGTGTCGGGGACGGGGGAAAAGCGCCGGAGGAACCAGACGATGCCCCATCCCAGAAGTTCCGTCGTCAGGAAGGTAGAGACCGCATGGGACAGGATCGGGGTCTCCAGCAGGCGCTCCACGCCCAGGGCGACGCCGGTTCCCAGGGCATACCCCAGGACGTTGACGAGGATGACACAAATGGCTGTCAGTCCGAACGATCGTTGCTGCCCGATGCACAGCAGCACGGTCATGGTCATGGTCAAAAGGGTCAGCAGCAATTCATCGCCCACTCCGGCCAGGCGGCACAGCACCGTCGCGAGTGCATGGAGCAGCGCGAATCCATGGATGATCCAGGTATTTTTCGAGATTTGCATGGGACAGGAGCCTAGTCTGCTAAGATAATCATTTTGTGCTGAAGAAAAAAGCTTATATTTGCTTGGAAACAACCCAAATGCACGCAAAGATGAAAAAGAAAAGACTTCTGGCCCTTGCTTTGACCCTTCTGGTCCTGGTTCCGGCCTATGCAGTCCTGAATGAGAAGAATCTCTCGCATACCCTTTCCGTCCTCCGGTACGAGCTCCGCTCCGCCTGGAAAGACATGGAAGCCCGTGCCGAACGGACCCGGGGAAGCGGAGCGCGGCAGCATGCGCGCCTGGTGCAGATGATGCAGCGCAGCAATGAGCTGTCACTCATGCTGTACTCGCAGAAGCAGGATTATACGTTCGACATGACGTATGCCCTGAATGAAGTCTCCCGCCAGTATCATGAATTCTCTGCCCGGAAGTTGCCGTTTGACGATATCATTACGCGGCTGGATATCGACATAGACCGGTATGACCGCCTGGTCCATACCCTGCGCAGTCTCCCGCCGTCCGATTCGGTTGAGTATGTGGACAGTGTGGGACGGGTCATCCGCCTGGCCGCCGGAGCTCCCGTTCCCGATACTTTGCGCCGTTTCAATTCCCGCCGTTCCGGCGCTTCCCGCCGGGAACGCGGATTCGAATTGGATTCTTTGGGGAAAGTGGACCGGGACAGCTGCCTGTTCTATGCATCCAGCCTGCTGGAGTCCACCCGGAATCAGAAAGCACAGCTGATCCGGGACAGCACGCATTACGCCGAGACGTCGGCGATGCTCAAATCCGCCTATGATTATGCCCAGAAGCGGTACAAGACGGTCCAGAACAAAATTTTCATTGACGGACAGACAGGGTACGGATCCATCCTGAAAGCCTTCAGCCGGTATTGGCGCCTGGCCATGAACGATGCGCGGGAGAAATACAGTCCGAAGGCCCTGGCCGGGGTCCACAGCCAGTGGCGGGGGCCCATGGTCATCGGTTTTTCCGTTTTCGTCCTGTTCTACCTGATCCTGGCTGCCCTGCTCAGCACCATTCTGGTCGCGGTCCTGACCCGGAAAGTCTCTTATTTCCGGAACGGATACTTTGCCGGCCACCGGTTTGAAATGACCCTGATAGTCGGGGTGGTCATTTTCGCGCTCTCCATCATGGTGGCCAGCGCGGCGACCCGCCAGAATTTCATCGCCATGGCCTCGAAGCTCCTGGTTGAATTTGCCTGGATGCTGGCTGCGATCCTGATTTCCCTGGTCATCCGCCTGGACGGAGACAAGATCCGCAAGGGCATCCGCCTGTATTTCCCGATCCTGCTGCTCAGCCTGATCGTCATTTCCTTCCGGATCGCATTCATTCCCAACAGCCTGCTGAATATCATCTTCCCGCCGCTGCTGCTGGTCTTCACCCTGCTTCAGGGATGGATGCTGTACCACTACCGCAAATCGTTGCCATATTGGGATGTCATCTTCGGCTGGGTTTCTCTCCTGATGATGGTCGCCACTACGGTCATTGCCCTGAAAGGATATGTCCTGCTCGGAGTCCAGCTGTTGATTTGGTGGATCTTCCAACTGACGCTGCTTCAGACAATTACGGCGGTTTACGATTTGCTCCACCTGTATTATGTCCGGCATATCCGGTCCTTGAAAGAGCGTTATATCGCGGATCATTCCAATCTGCCATGCGAGACGGATGAAGACCTGATTGCCGTGACCTGGCCCCATTCGCTGGCCAAGCAAGTCCTGCTACCGGTTGCGCTGGTCCTGTCGGTCCCGTTCAGCCTCTACATGGCATCCAGCGTGTTCGATCTGACCGGGGTGTTCCAGGAGTATTACCGGTATCCGTTCCTCCAGGTCGAGGGATACATCCACCTGTCCTTATCCAAACTGGTCCTGGTCGTCACGCTGTTCTTCCTGTTCCGATATCTGGTCTATCTGGCGAAAGCCTGTTACAGGCTCATTCGGATCAAAACGATCCTCAAGGGCGCTTCCGGACGGTTTTTCCATGAGAATCAGGCCAATTTTACCCTGGCGGAAAACCTGATCGGCATCTTCCTGTGGGGTGTTTACATCATTGCGATTTTCATCCTGCTGCGGATTCCGACCACGGCCGTCAAGGTGATCGGCGCCGGTCTTGCGACCGGTTTGGGTTTCGCGATGAAGGATATCCTGAACAATTTCTTCTACGGCATCCAACTGATGTCCGGCCGCCTGCGGGTCGGGGATTTCATCGAATGCGACGGCATCCGCGGCAAAGTGGACAGTATCAGTTACCAGAGCACGCAGATTGTCGCGGCCGACGGGGCGGTGATGGCCTTCCCGAATGCCACCTTGTTCAACAAGAATTTCAAGAACCTGACAAAGAACCATTCGTACGAGATGCTATCCTTCGATGTCGGCGTGAAGTACGGTGTCAATGTGGACGAGGTGCGCCAGATTATCCTGGAGGCGCTGGAGCCCTTGAAAGTGAAGGATGTCTATGGCCGGGACGTCATCGATCCGGCTTTCGGCATCCAGGTCCGTTTCAAGGATTTCGGAGACAACAGCGTGAATCTCTCCGTTTACCAGTTTACGACCGTGGAGGAACACTATACCTATCCGGCCAAGGCGAAGGAATTGATCTACAATGCACTGAACGAGCACGGCATTGAGATTCCGTTCCCGCAGCGCGACCTGTATATCAAATCCATGCCGGAAGGGTAGTCCGCCGGTCCTGCAAATACCGCCGTTCATCCTGAAAAAACAGCCGTTCGTCCCTTATTAATATAAGGAGTTGAAACGTTTTGTTATCTTTGCGCACTTTTCTTCCGGGTGTTTTTTCCCGGGAAAGCAAGGCTAAGACTAATAGCGTGATTCTAAAATGAACGGAAAAAAGCATCTCACCTTTTGGCAGATGTGGAACCTGAGTTTCGGGTTTTTCGGCGTGCAGATCGCTTATGCGTTGCAGAGCGCCAATATCAGCCGTATTTTCGCGACACTGGGCGCTGACCCGCACCAGTTGTCCTTCTTCTGGATTCTTCCCCCGCTGATGGGAATGATCGTCCAGCCCCTGATCGGGAAATGGTCTGACCGGACGTGGTGCGCCCTCGGCCGCCGCAAGCCGTATCTGCTGGTCGGCGCCATCGTTGCCGTGCTGGTCATGATTTTCCTGCCGAACGCCGGCAGTCTCAACCTGTCCACGGCATACGTGTTCCTGGGACTGAATGCCGCCATGTGGTTCGGCCTGTTCTCCCTGATTTTCCTGGATACTTCCATCAATGTGGCCATGCAGCCGTTCAAGATGATGGTCGGGGACATGGTGGGCGAAGAGCAGAAAGCCTCGGCCTATTCCATCCAGAGTTTCCTCTGCAATGCCGGGTCATTCATGGGGTATCTTTTCCCGATCTTCTTTACGTGGATCGGCATTGCGAACACGGCCCCGGAAGGCGTTGTTCCGGATTCGGTGAAGTATTCCTTCTACGTCGGCGCGGCGGTCCTGATCCTGTGCGTGCTCTATACTTTCTTCAAAGTCAAGGAGATGCCTCCCAAGGAATATGCCGAGTTCCATGGCATTGACCCTGCCGAGCAGCAGAAGGAGAAGAAAGAAGGCCTCATCGCCTTGCTGGTGAAAGCCCCGAAGACATTCTGGACAGTCGGCCTGGTGCAGTTCTTCTGCTGGTCGGCCTTCCTGTACATGTGGACCTACACCAACGGCGCCATCGCTTCCAATTGCTGGCACACGACTGATGTCGCTTCGGAGGCTTATCAGGCCGCCGGGAACTGGGTCGGGGTCCTCTTCGCCGTCCAGGCCGTCGGGTCCATCCTCTGGGCCCTTGTCCTGCCCCGTTTCAAGAGTTTGAAGACCGCCTATGTGGTGAGCCTGCTGCTGGGAGCCGCCGGCTTCGCGTCGGTGCTGTTCATCCATGACCCGTATGTGCTCTTTGCCTCCTACTTCCTCATCGGTTTCGCCTGGGCAGCCATGCTTGCCCTTCCTTTCACGTTGTTGACCAATGCGTTGGAGGGCAGTCCGTACATGGGTTCCTATCTGGGCCTCTTCAACGGAACCATCTGCCTGCCGCAAATCGTGGCGGCCGCAACGGGCGGTGCCGTCCTGCACCTGGTCGGCGGAAGCCAGGGAATGATGCTGCTGCTGGCCGGTGTCTACCTGGTGCTCGGGGCGCTGTCCGTCGGAGCGATCAGCGTTAAGAAATAATGGATAACCAGTATATATGTTTAACTAATTTCATTCTGATGAAAAAGATTTTAACCCTTGTAGGGATTTTGCTCTCGGGCATGTTGTCCCTGCCGATGTCCGCTCAGGGCGGATATCAGGTTAAAGGAGTGGTCGTCGACGAGGTCGGGCCGGTCATCGGAGCCTCTGTGATTGAAAAGGGGACTTCCAACGGTGTCTCGACCGGACTGGACGGCGACTTTATCCTGAATGTCTCTTCAGCGGATGCGACCATAGAAATCAGCTGCATCGGCTATGCGACCCAGTCTTTCAAGGCTTCGGACGTGCCGGCTCAGATTACGCTCGTCACAGACAGCGAGTTCCTTGACGATGTGGTCGTCATCGGCTATGGTACTGTCAAGAAAAGTGACATGACCGGTTCGGTCGTGGCCATCAAGAACGACGAAATCAACCGGGGTGCCCTGACTTCACCGAGCCAGGCCCTGTTGGGTAAGGTTTCCGGTTTGAACATCACGCCTGCTTCCGGTCTTCCGGGCGAGGGCGCGACCATCCGGATCCGTGGTGCGGCGTCCCTGACGGCTTCCAACAATCCGCTCATCGTCATTGACGGGGTTCCTGTCACCAATGACGGCGGCGCCGGTATGGGTGATCCGCTCGCATCGGTCAATCCCAGCGACATCGAGAGTTTCTCTGTGTTGAAAGATGCTTCTGCGACAGCTATTTACGGATCGCGCGCTTCGAACGGTGTCATTATCATCACGACCAAGAAAGGCGCCAGCGGCCGGCTGAAAGTATCCTACAACGGCAGTGTTTCTGTCAAGCAGAACATGGCGACGCTCGACATGATGGACGGGGATCAGTTCCGCGAGGCGGTGAACCAGTATCATCCCGAGTATGCCTCCCTCCTGGGAACGGACAATACCGACTGGCAGAGCCAGATTTATCGTCTGGCCCTCCAGACCGACCACAACCTCAGCGTGACGGGCGGCAAGAAGGTCCCGTTCCGGGCCAGCGTCGGTTATAATTACGACCAGGCTACCATCAAATTGGGTGACAACAGCCGTTACAATGCAGACCTGAACCTCTCGCCCAAGTTCCTGGATGACCACCTTTCCATCAATGCCAACATCAAGGGCATTTACCAGTCGACCAACTGGGCGAACAGTGGTGCTGTCGGCGGCGCGATCGCTTTCGACCCGACGCATCCGGTTTATGCGGAAGACGGTTCATACTGGAACTGGTACAGCGGTTCGACGCCCAACTCAATGGCGACGTACAACCCGATGTCTACACTGTATGATTATTTCAACAATGGCAAGACGCTGCGCTCCATCGGCAACCTCCAGGCGGATTATAAAGTCCATGGATTCGAGGATCTGCGCTTCAATGTCAACCTCGGTTACGACGTGGCGAAGACGGATGGCCACCAGTATAACGAGATCGGTTCCTACAGTTCCCTCCGGGCGACGCCGGACCGTGCCGTTTATTACCAGAATTACAACCGGAACACCCTGTTGGAGGCCTATGCGGACTGGAGCCATGAATACGCGAACTCCAATCTGGATGTGATGGCGGGTTATTCCTGGCAGCACAACTATGTAAAATACGACAATACGGAATATTACAATGTTGAGCCGCGTTGGAATGAGGCCGACATCTATGAGGTCAAGCCGACGAATCAGAAAGAGTATTATCTGATTTCTTTCTTCGGCCGGGTCAACTATTCGATTGCATCGAAATACCTCTTCACGGCAACCGTCCGTGAGGATGCCTCCTCCCGTTTCTCCAAGAAGAACCGCTGGGGCCTGTTCCCGTCGGCGGCTTTCGCCTGGAACATTGCCCAGGAAGACTTCGTGAAGAATCTGGGTGCGGTGACACAGCTGAAACTCCGTTTGGGATGGGGCCGTACGGGCCAGCAGGATATCGGCGATGACTATTATCCGTACATCGCCCGGTATGTCTATGCCACGGATCAGCGGATGCGCTACAACATGGGCGGACAGAATGTCAACGTCCTGGCGCCCCAGTCCTTCAACCCGGATATCAAGTGGGAAACCACCGAAACCTGGAACATCGGCCTGGATTACGGCTTCGCCGAGGACCGGATCACCGGTACCGTCGAAGGCTACTACCGCCGGACCTTCGACTTGCTGAACAGCATCAGCATTCCGCTGGGAACCAACTTCTCCAACGTCCTGACGGATAACATCGGCGAGATGGTCAACAAGGGTATCGAGTTGAGCCTGAATGTCGTGCCGGTTGAAACGAAAGACTGGCACTGGAGTGTCGGCGGCAACGTGACCTTCCAGAATACGGAAATCACGAAACTGACCTCCCGCAACCTGGCCGGTTACCTGGGTGTGACGACGGGTCCGAACCTGGGCGGTACGGATGGGTATACCTCCCTGCACCGTGTCGGATTCTCCCCGTATACGTTCCACCTCTATGAGCAGGCTTACAACGTGGACGGCGAGCCGTTGCAGAATGTACTGATCGACCGTGACGGCGACGGAACCGTGACGGAAGCCGACCGGTATGTGACTGGCTACAGCCCCGTTCCGGACGTCTATTTCGGTGTCAACACCCGCCTGAGCTGGAAGAATTGGGACTTCAGCATGAACGGTCACGGATCGATCGGGAACTACGCCCTGAACCGGATCGCCATGGCTTACTCCACGGCTTATTCCGAGGATGCATCCAAGAACTTCATCCAGAACTGGAGCAACACCTACCTGATTCCGGGCTGGACGGTCCTGAATGAGACCAAGCAGAAATATTCCGACCTCTTCGTCGAGAATGCTTCTTTCTTCAAGATTGACGACATCAACTTGGGTTATACGTTCAAGTTCAAGCGCCTGGCTGAATCCCTCCGTCTGGCCGCTTCGATCCAGAATGTCGCGACCATCACCAAATACCGGGGCCTGGATCCCGAGCTGACAAGCGCCGACGGCGTGGATAACAACATCTTCCCGCGTCCGAGGCTGTACACGGTCCGTATCAATGTGAACTTCTAATTTAGACGGATATGAAAAAGATTTTCAGATATACCCTGCTGATTGCCGCATCCATGAGCCTTTGTGCATGCGTGCAGAACCTGGATACGATGCCGCTCAATGAGACCGATTATACGGAAGACAATGCCTACGACGCCGGTGAATCCGCTTATCTGGCCGGACTCTCCGAGATCGCTTCCTACTATTCCTTCGTGAGTATCAATGATCCCGGTTCTTCCGATATCAGTGTCAAAGATGCCGGCCAGAGCGAATTGCTCCGGCAGTACATCAATCTCAATGAGTTGAGTGCCGATTCTTTCAAGTGCGTCTGGGCGGGCGATTCTTATGTCGCTGAATTGCAGAGCGATTCGTGGACGGCGACGGAGAATGCCGCTACAGTGGCGGTGTATACCCGTTGCATGAAAGGGATCACCCTTGTCAACGAGTACCTCCGCCAGACGGAAGCCGACAAACTCGAAGCGCGCGGCCATGGCAATCTCCAGTCGAAGGTGGCCGGTTACCGTGCGGAAGCCCGTTTCCATAGGGCCCTGTTCTATTACCTCCTGATGGACTTGTACGGAAATCCGCCTTTTGCGACAGCCGACAATATCACGGGCGAGATGCCGAAGCAGATCGGCCGTGCAGCCCTGTACGAATGGATCGAGAAAGAATGCCTGGACCTGCTCTCCGGCAGCGACATGCCTGCCAAGGGTGAGGTTGTTTATCCGAGGCCGACAAAGGGTTCCGTCGAGGCGCTCCTGGCCCGGATGTACCTGAATGCCGAGGTTTATACCGGCACGGCGCAGTGGCAGAAAGCCAAGGATGCCGCCAAGGCCGTGATCGGCATGGGCTACACCCTCCATTCCAATTATGCGGAACTGTTCATGCAGGACAACACCGAAACCGGTGCTGCCGCCGAGGAGTTCATTTTCGGCATTGAATACGACAAGGACCATGCGCAGAGCTGGGGTGGCACGACAACGCTTTCTTCGGCCGCTTTGAGCACCGGTGCCAACACCCAGTTGGCCTATCTGACCGGTGTGACGAACGGGAGCATGATCATGCCCGAAAGCTGGGATGGCTATCACGTCGCCCCTGACTATGTGGACCGGTTCGAATTGAAGGGAGTCAACTGGGACAAGACCGGGTTCGGTTATAACCGGGAGACGTCCGACAAGCGGGCCTTCTTCTACAACGAGGGAGAACCTGAATTCGATGTCATGACGGCCAAGACCGGGTGGCGCTGCTGGAAATTCAGCGGACTGTATTCCGACGGGCGCGTCGTGGATCAGAGCCTGGATACCTACAAGTTCTCCTCCTGCGATTTCCCCTTCTTCCGGCTTGCTGAGATGTATCTCATTTATGCAGAGGCGGATGCCCGTCTGAATGGCGGCAAGGTTACCGATTCGGAAGCCATGGGTTACATCAAGGCCCTGCGCGACCGTGCCGGTGTCGCTACGCCCGAGCAGATCGATCTCGACTGGCTCCTTGACGAGCGGGCCCGCGAGCTGATGTGGGAAGGACACCGCCGCACGGACCTGATCCGTTACGGGTACTTCACGTCGGCCTCATTCCCTTGGGCGGGCAAAGGCGGCGTTGCCAACGGAAAGGTAGCCATTCCGTCCTACCGGACGATCTACCCGATCCTGATGACAGATATCAATGCCAATACCAACCTGAAGCAAAACCCGGGTTATTGATAAATGATTGCGCGTATGAAAAAGATATTATATTTCGCTGCGGCGTTATCCCTGGCCTTCGGCCTGGTTTCCTGCGAGCGGGAATTTGAAAAGACCACGGTTGGCGGCGAGACAGTCGCCCCGGTGCTGATGACGGTCGGTGACGTTGTCGTCGATGCGAACAACAGCAAGGCCGAATCGGTCATCTTCAACTGGTCCCCCGCCTCCTTCGGCGCTCCGGTCCAGATCCAGTATACTCTTTACATGACCAACGGAACGGAAAAGAGCCTGCTGGCCCAGACTTATTCCACCAGTGCTACTGTGGAAAAGAGTTCGATCAACTCCGGCGCCGTGACTCTCGGCATCGCCAAGAATGCGACCGGCCCGGTTTCTGCCTATGTGGAAGCAGCTGTCTACCAGAGTGGTGCATCCATGTTTGCTACGACGGCACAGTCCAATACGATCTCCTTCTCCGTGACGACTTTCGATGCTCCGAAGGACTTCATCTTCCTCCCGGGCTATTACAACGGCTGGGGTGACAGCAACAATGTAGACGAATGGCGTGTCTGGGAAATCGAGGGCGGCAAGAAGATTTACCGCACCCTCGTCCAGCTCAAGGAAGACGAAACCAACACGCCCGGAATCTGCCCGCTCAAACTCTTTGCCGGCGGTGCCTGGCTGGGCAAGAATGACGGTTATGAAGGCACCTGGCCGGGTGCTGATTACGGCGACAATGACGGCAACTGGGGCGTTCCTGCTTCGGAACCGATCAACTTCATTACGGTGGACCTCAATACCAAGAAGGCATCCCGCGAGCATGTGACGTCCGTTACCATGATCGGCTCCATGGGCGGAGACGAATGGAAGACCGATATCAACTTCGTCTATGACGGGGCCAAGAATATCTGGGTGGCCGGACCGCTCAATTTCTCAGCTTCCGATGAGTATCTTATCCGCCTGAACAAGAGTTGGGACGGTGAGTTCAAGTATGGCGGTGCCACGCAGACCAGCCAGTTGGTTGCCGGCGGTTTTGAACTGGATAACGGTTCTACGGCAGCCAACATCAAGTCTCCGGGCGACGGCTCTTACCTGGTTAAACTCCATGGGAACCAGACCCCGATGGTCATTGAGTATGAAAAACAATAATCCCGGGAAAGCGATATGAAAAAGTTTTTGAACATATTGACTGTCGCCGCCCTGCTGGGTGGCGCCCTCTCCTGCGAAGTGCGTCAGGAGGACAGCTTCTCGATGGACCCTGTGGCCCCCGAGATGGCTTCCCACGGTGATATCCTCATTACGGACAACACGGAAAGCGAGGATGTCAATTTTACCTGGTCGGCCTACCGGAATCTTCCCGAGGGGTTGACGTATACCCTGCGTGCGACCTATATCTATGATACACAGGTATTCGCCACGACGAACAATACGACTTGGAAGAGCACGAAAGCGGAATTCAAGAATATGATCTACCGGATCTTCCCTTCCCTTCCGAAGAATGATTCTTTCGTACTGAGTTTCGATGTTTTCGTGACAGACGGGGAAAAAGAGTATGCTTCCAGCACGATTTCGTTCAATGTCTATGCGAACGGTGAGGCTGTCGCATCCGAAGTCAGCCTGGTCGCTGAGAACGTCGAGTTGGATCCGTCCGCTCCGAAAGACAATGTGAACCTGTTGACCTGGTCTCCGGCCCGCCTGGTATTCGGAGAAGAGGTAACCTACGATGTGTATCTTTCCCTTGACGGGGGACAGACCCGTTCCCTTCTGGCTTCCGGCCTGACCGGCCAGGAATATGGCATGACGGTCGATGAACTCAATGAGGCCATCGTGGCGGCCGGCGGTGCCGAAGCGGCTGCAGTTCCCGTTACGTTCATCGTCGTTGCGAAGTGCAACACGCTTTCCAACGGCGTGGAATCCACTTCTTCCACCATGAATGTGACCACCTATCTGGCTACATTCCCGGAGAAGTTGTATCTGCCCGGCAGTTATCAGAACTGGGATCCGGCATCGGCTCCGACCATTGCCCAGAGCACGGCCCAGAAGGGCTTCTATGAGGCGATTGTCGATCTGACGACCGCTGACGGAAGCGACGTGGCCTTCAAATTCAGCCCGAATCCCGCTTGGGATGGCGACTTCGGCGGTAAAGTCGAAGCGGCCAAGCACATGGGCTATGCCGGTACTGTCGGCTCGTCCGACAACATCACCGTGCCGAGCGGCGTTTACAACTTGGCGCTCGACAAGAAGTTCGGCACGATCACGTTGGTCAAATATGAGTCTCTCGGAATTATCGGAACCGCTGTCGGCGGATGGGACAACGATGCCGCGACCCTGGAGTACGATCCGCAGGCGAAGACCTTCAGCGCTACCGTGACCCTGGTTCCGGGCGAGTTCAAGTTCCGCTTCAACAGCGATTGGGATTATTCCCTCGGCGGTGAACTGGACAATGTGACCAGCCAGGACGGCAAGAACGGCAACCTGGTCAATGACAAGGAAGGCGAGTACAAAGTCGTGCTCGACGTCTCTGCCGCGCCTTACAAGGTCAAGTTCATCAATACCAGTTTCCCGGACAGGCTGTATATCCCCGGCTCGCATAACGGATGGGCCTTTACCAATTCCATCGCCGGTGACGGCGAAGGCCATTACGAGGGCTTCCTGAATCTCGGCGGCGAGTGGGGCTTCAAGTTCACTCCGGCCCCGCAGTGGGGTGCCGAGTGGGGTCTGGACAAGACGAAACCGGAGCCGGTTGACGGCGAGAAAGGCTTCAAGATCTACAATCTGACGGATTCCGACGCCGGCAATATCATGGAAGGTTCCGACGGTTCCTACCATAAAGTCATTGTGGATCTGACGAACCTGACGGTCAGTGTCGCCCCGATCACCTCGATCGGCATTATCGGTGCATTCGAGGGGAATTCCTGGGCTTCTGATTATGCTTCCATGACTTACAATGCCGAGTCTGACAGCTGGAAGGCGACGGGTGTCGCCATCCCGAAACGGACCGAGTGGAAGTTCCGCATGAACGGCGGTTGGGATATCAACCTGGGACCGGTGGAAACAGGCGGCAGCCTGGAGAACCTGGTGCAGGATGGCAAGAATGCAGTCGAAACGGACGGTGCGGTCTATGATGTCGAACTGTTCATCTCCACGACCCCGTACAGGGCTGTGTTGACGAAAGTCGGCGACGTGGATGCACCCGAACTTCCTGAGGCGATGTATCTGGTCGGCGAGGGAATCGTGGATTGGAATACCTTCCTTCCGATGACCCCGCTGGCAAACCAGAACGGCGCTTTCTGGGCCATCCGCTATATCGAAGCGGGCAAGGGCTTCAAATTCAGCCCGAAACCGGCCTGGGAAGGCGACTTTACCGGACTGGATTCCAATGAAGGCTATACGGTGGACGGCGGCAACTGCTTTGTCGCAGAGAGCGGCATCTATGCCATCGGGATCGACTACGGCAAGGGCAAAGTCGTCGTAGAACCGGCCAAAGTCTATGGCATCGGCGAAGCCTTCGGCGGTTGGGATGTGATGATGGACGCTGCGAAGTACGCTGCCAGCGGCAAAGTCCTTGTCGGGACGGCTTCCGCTAACGGTAATATGCGGACTTATGTAGCAACTTCGATTCTGGACGATCCGGCGAACTGGTGGCATGCCGAGCTGATCGTCAAGGACGGCCAGATCGTCTGCCGCGGTGCTGGCGGCGAACCGGAAGCCGTGGCCTTGAAGGCCGGGCAGAAGGTTACGCTCGATTTCAACGCCGGAACCGGTACGATTGAGTAAAAAATCACGTATCTTTATGGACTGAAGGCCCTGACCGGCCTTCAGTCTGCTATTTAATGAAACACATGACAAGGAGCAAATTACGTTTATTCGGCGCCTTCGTGGCGCTCCTGCTGGGAGCCGCGGCCTGCGATCCGTCCGGCAAAGAAAAGCCGCAGGCAAGTGTCACCGTCTCCGTCACTCCGGGAGCCTTATCCTTCACGGCGGCCGGTTCGGAGGAACAAACCCTTTCCGTAAAGGCGGACGGGCGATGGACCAGCTCCAAGTCTGACAACTGGGTCACGCTTTCCCCGGACAGCGGAAACGGCGATGCGGAGGTAAAGGTAAAATCGGCCCGGAATACGGGTAAGGCCCGTTCCCTCACGATTGCATTCACCGGTTCGGGCAGTTCTTCCGGAAAGACGGTGACCGTATCCCAGGATGCCTACGAAGAAGCGTCCGAGACCCCGCTTTCGCCGGAGGCGGATGCCTTTGACGGGACCAAACGCTCTTCCCTGACCTATCAGTTGCTCATCTATTCGTTCGCGGACAGCAACGGCGACGGCGTCGGGGACTTTGCCGGGATCACATCGAAACTGGATTATCTCGACAAACTGGGGGTGACCGCCCTGTGGCTGTCTCCGGCGCATCCGGCGATGTCCTACCATGCCTATGACGTGACGGATTACGGTTCCCTGAATCCTTTATACGGATCCGCCGGGACCAAGGAAAGTGCGGAAGCAGACTTCAAGGACTTGATTGCCAAGGCACATGGCAAAGGGATCAAGATTTATATGGACTATGTCTTGAATCATTCCGGCAAGGACAATCCTTGGTTCCAGTCGGCCATTTCCAATCCGGACGGCCCCTACGGGGATTATTATGTCATTTCCGAGAATCCCGATGCGGACGTGAAGGCGGGAAAAGTTCCGAATTTCGAAGGGACGACTTCTGCCGGAATGGGGACCTGGTATCCCGTCTCCTCGGGCTCCCGGGGCTATAAGGGCCGCCTGCGTTTCCATCTGGACTGGACGGCTGCCCAGAAAACAGTGACGGTTTCCCCGTCGTCCCTTTCGCCCCAGACCTCCAATCCTTCGGCCCGGATGTGGCTCTGGATCGGCAGCGTGGGGGCGGTGGGCCTGTACGAAGTGACTCCGAATGTGTTCGAAATCATCCTGGATGTGGATACGGACTGGGGATTCCTGGTCCGCACGTCCACGTCGACCTGGGACGGGGGCACGAAATGGGGCGCTCCTGCCGGGAGCGGACCGCTGGAAATGGATAAACCGTTCACGCTGGGGAACGCTTCTCCGGGAGACATTACCTTTGGCGGAAAGACGGTCTATTATTTCGCCAGTTTCAGCGAGTCGATGCCGGACCTGAATTACGGCCTGTCGGCTAGCGTCGCGGATTCTCCTGCCTTCAAGGCGATTGCCGCCACGGCGGACAAGTGGATCGGGATGGGCGTGGACGGATTCCGGCTCGATGCAGTCCGGTGGATTTATCAGAATTCCACCGGCAGCCAGAACCCCGCGTTCCTGGACCAGTGGTACCGGCACTGCAATGACTCCTGGCATGCGGCGGGTCATGCCGATAACCTGTTCATGGTCGCCGAGGCCTGGATGGATGGCGGACATGCCCAGGAAAAAGCGTATTACAAGGGCCTTCCCTCCTGTTTCGAATTTGATTATTGGGGAAAACTCAAGGATGCGGTCGTCTCCCAGAAGGGGAGCGCCTATGCGCCGGCAGTCATCCGTTTCATCGAAGACCACAAGGCCGTTCGCAGCGACGCGGTGACCTCTTTGTTCATGACCAATCACGACGGGAACCGGGCGGCTTCCGATCTCGGACGTTCGCTCCCCAAGGAGAAGCAGGCTGCGGCCATGCTGCTGACTTCGGGCGGGAAACCGTTTGTCTATCAAGGAGAAGAACTGGGTTATTGGGGGACGAAGGATGGCGGAGACGAATATGTCCGGACGCCCATTATGTGGGACAAGGCCGGAAAAGATTGCGCCAGGAAGGGCGTGAACGGCAAGGTGGATGCAGCCATGCTGACGGCTTCCATTTCCGTGGAGGCGCAGGATGCCGATGCGGGATCCCTGCTGCAGGTATACCGGACTTTTGCCCGGTTGCGGAACACCTATCCGGCACTGGCCGAGGGGACCATGACGGCCCTGACCGGTGCCCCCGATGTGATGGCGGCGTGGTACATGACCGCTTCGTCCGGCCAGAAGATGCTCGTGGTCCACAATGTGGCCGGGGTTACTTCCTCCATGGTCCTGAACGACGATCTGTCCCATCCGGTCGCTCTCCTGGGCAGCGGCTCCGTGAAAGAGAAGACGTTGACGCTGGCAGCTAATTCCTCTGTTGTGTTTCTTTTGTAAATTACTAAACTCCAGATAATCATGAAATTCGTTAAATGGATCCTTCCGGTGCTGCTGGCTGTCGTGGCGGTATCCTGCCACCGGAATAAGCCCCAGGCGGCTCTGTATACCGTACCGGCCCCTGAAAATGTGGTCATGTACCAAATCAATCCGCGTGTCTTTGCACCGGAAAAGTCTTTGCAGGCGATTATCCCGCAGTTGGACTCCATCAAGTCTTTGGGAACCAACGTCGTATGGATTATGCCCATCTACCCGATCGGGAAGGAGAAATCCAAGAATTCTCCTTACAGCATTGCCGATTACCAGGCAGTGAATCCCGAATTCGGAACCTTTGAGGACTTCAAGATGCTCGTAGACGAGTGCCACAAACGCGGAATGGCCTTCATCATGGACTGGGTGGCCAATCATACCGCCTGGGACAATGTCTGGATGGCCTCCCATAAAGATTGGTATACGAAAAACGCCAAAGGGGAAATCATTTATCCGGAAGGGACGGACTGGACGGATGTGGCGGACCTGAACTATGACAACCACGACATGCGCAAGGCCATGACCGAGGCCATGATTTATTGGGTCCGGGAAGCCGGTGTCGACGGGTTCCGCTGCGACGTGGCCGATGCCGTGCCGGCCGATTTCTGGCAAGAGGCGATTACGGCCATCCGCAATACGGCCGCCCGTCCGATCCTCATGCTGGCGGAAGGGAATGATCCGGAAACCTTCAAGGGCGGTTTCGACATGAACTATGGCTGGGATTACATGAATGCCCTGCGGGATGTGTTCTGTCGGGATTCCTCTGCGCGGAAACTGATCGCCGTCGATGCCGACGAATATGCGAAAATCCCGCTCGGCAAAGTCAAATTGCGCTTCATCACCAACCATGACGAGGCGACGAAAAAGTCGACGGTGGATGAATTCGGCGGCAAGCAGGGTGCACTGGCAGCCTATGTTTCAGCCATTTTCACCCATGGCGCCGCCCTGCTTTACGGCGAGCAGGAAGTGGCTTATCCCGATACCATCAACTTCTTCCGTTACCAGCAGGTGGATTGGAATGCCAATGCCGATGTCCGTGCGGCCTACCGCCGGATCAACCTTATTTTCCGGGACCATCCCGTCCTGCACGGGGATGGCGTGGATTCCTTCACCGATGATGATGTCCTGATGTACGAAAAGCGCGGTGAAAACAACCGGTACCTGGTCATGGTCAATGTCCGCGATTCCAGTTTTGCCGTGAAGACCCCTTCTGCCTGGCAGAATGTAGAATTTACGAACCTGGTTACGGGCAAGAAGGGCCGTTCCGGTGCCCGGGTGCCCCTGAAACCCTATGAATACAGGATTCTCATGAAATAATGCATATATGAAGAAGGCATTGACAATGATCGGATTATCTGTGGCCATGGCCTGCTCGTGCCAGGGACCTTCCGTGGACTTGTCCGCCGTTGCGGAAGCGACGCCGGAGCAAGTGCAGCGGGTCGAGCCGCTGTCCTGGTGGGTCGGCATGCAGACGCCGCTCCAGCTCCTGATCGGCGGGCCGGGCATCGGCGGGTATGACGTGACCCTGGAAGGCGGTACCGGCGTCCGGGTGAAGTCCGTCCACCAGGCGGACAGCCCCAATTACCTGTTTGTGGACGTGGAAGTGGCCGCTTCTGCGACTCCGGGGACCTACTGGCTGGTGTTCAGCAAGGGGAAGGAACAGTTCAAGTATCCGTACGAAATCGCCGCGCGGGAGGAAGGCTCGTCCAAGCGGACGAGTTTCACCACGGCGGACATGATTTATCTGATTTTCCCGGACCGGTTTGCCAACGGCGATCCGTCCAATGACAACACGCCCGACACGATTGAGAAAGTGGACCGGAACGTGCCGCTGGCCCGTCACGGAGGTGACATCCAGGGAATTATCGACCACCTGGACTATATTTCCGAATTGGGTGCGACGACCATTTGGTGCACGCCGATGCTGCTGGATGACCAGGATTTCGAATCCTATCACGGCTATGCCTGCGGCGACTACTACCACATCGATCCGCGGATGGGCTCGAATGAGCTTTACCGGCAGTTCGTGGCCAAGGCGCATGAGAAGGGACTCAAGGTCATCATGGACATTGTCACCAACCATTGCGGGACATTCCACTGGTGGATGAAAGACCTGCCTTTCAAGGATTGGGTCCATGTTTTCCCGGAATATACGGGGACCAATATCGCCTTCTCCACCAATATGGACCCGAATGCCTCCCGGTATGACCTGAACCTGCAGGAAAGCGGCTGGTTCGTGCCGATGATGCCGGATATGAACCTGGATAATCCGTTTGTACTGCAGTACTTCCAGCAATGGGCGGTCTGGTGGGCAGAATATGCCGGCCTGGATGGATTCCGGGTGGACACCTATCCGTATAATGAGAAAGGGCCCATGAGCCGGTGGTGCGAAAGCGTGATGCGCGAATACCCGGACTTGAACATCGTCGGGGAATGCTGGACGTCTTCCTATGCCCAGCTGGCTTACTGGCAGGGCGGCAATTCGAATAAAGACGGCTTTGACTCCCATTTGCCGTCCATTATGGATTTTCCGTTCCAGGAGGCCCTGACGGCGGCCCTTTGCGAGAGCGGGGACAATCCCCAGTGGGGCCGTGGCATGATCCGCGTCTACGACTGTCTGTCGCATGATTTCGTGTATCATGACCTTTCGCGGATGATGACTTTCTTTGCCAATCATGACCATTCCCGTATGGGCGACACATTCGGACATGATCCGCGCAAAATGAAGATCGCGCTGGCGCTGCTGGCCACGGTCCGCGGTATCCCGCAGTTGTATAACGGGGATGAGATGATGTTCTCGTGCCGGCCCGGGGACTGGAGTGACGGCTCCAAACGGATCGATTTCCCGGGAGGATGGGAAGGAGATGAAGCCCAGTTATTTACGCCGGAAGGGCGGGCCGCTGCCGGCCAGACGTCTACGGCGGATTATTCCACGGCGGCCGATTTGCATGATTATACGGCACGTCTGTTCGGCTGGCGGAAAGGCAAAGAAGTGTTGCATACGGGCAAGACCCTTCATTTCATGACAAGGGACAACACCTACGCGTTTTTCCGGTATAACGAAACCGATGCGGTCTTCGTCTATGTAAACAATACGGACCATGACATGCAGGTTCCGTGGAACCATTATGCCGAACTGGCACCGGTGGCCGTCCGGGCCCATGACCCGCTTTCCGGGACAGACCTGACGCTGGACGGCAATACGGTGGTTCCGGCGATGAGCGTACTGGTCGCTGAATTCAAACGGTAACTGCCGGATCATTCCGGAAACGAGAACGCCCTGGAAGTCAAATGCTTCCAGGGCGTTCTGTCGTTAGGTGACCTGCTATTTGAACCACTCGGTCAGGTGGTTCTTGGCGTACAGGTAATACACGGCAAGACCGACCCAGCTGGTGATCAGGACAAGGACGGCGGAAATGATCTTACCGACCACGGAGATGGGTTTCTTGAGGATGTCGATCACGGCGAGGACGGACAGGACGACACCGATAATGTAAATAAGGGTTGACATGATTTGAATTTATTAAGTTGTTGTGATAGGACTTATTCTGCGTAAAGATAAAATAATTCTTCTTTTTATACAAGCCTTTACCGGTGTGACAGCGTCTGTCCGCCAATGAATTCCCGCATAATGGAAGTCGGCGGGATGGCCGCGATTTCCGAAGGCTGCAGGGCGACGATGTATCCCAGGAATTTCAGCAACCGGATGGCTTCCGTGTAGGCCGGTGAAGCCGGCGAAATCCGGCGCAGCAGCGGCTCGGCATAATACCGGAGCATCGGGAGCTCGAAAATCAGGGCGGAATTGAAGACGGCGTCAGCATTCTCCTGATAGGGGAAAATGTTGCGGCTTTCTCCCCGGCGCACGCTGTGCCAGCGCAGGATGGTATCTTCCGGCGTGATGCCGCGGACCCGGTTGTCCCGTACGATGCGGCGCAGCAGGCGGTTGTCCGAGGTGGAAATGTTGTTGTTCTCGTCAAGATTGAGCGAGGTCAGCGCCGAGGCATAAACCCGGAAAATCCGGGTGTTGTCGACGGCGGCCGTCATCTCCGGATTCAAGGCGTGGATGCCTTCCATAATCAGGATGTCTTTCTCTTCCAGGCGCATCCGGTGTCCGTCATAAACCCGCTGGCCCGCCTTGAAGTCGAATTTCGGCAGCTCGACTTCTTCGCCGCGCAGCAGGGCATTCAACTGTTCGTTCAGCAAGTCCAGGTCCATGGCATGCAGCGACTCGAAATCATATTCGCCGTTTTCGTCGCGCGGCGTGTGGTCCCGGTCCACGAAATAATTGTCCAGTTCAATGACTTTCGGGTTGAGGCCCAGCACTTTGCACTGCAGGGCGAGCCGCAGGGACGAGGAGGTTTTCCCGCTCGAAGAGGGGCCGGCGATCAGCACGATCTTCACCTGCGAACGTTTCCGGAAGATTTCATCTGCGATGCCGGCGTATTTCCGTTCATGCAAACTCTCGGCGATGTTGATGATTTCCGTCGCCCTTCCAGCCAGAATGGCCTTGTTGAGCGATCCTACTCCGCTGATACCGACAATGTTGCACCAGTCGGAATACTCTTTCAGCGTAGCCGCGATCTTGGATTGCCGCGTCATCGGCAGGACTTTGTCGAAGTCATTGATGGACGGCAGCTGCATGCAGAATCCCTGGCTGAATCCCGTGATGTCGAATTTCGTCAGCATGCCGGTGGAGGGCACCAGCGGGCCATAGAAGGTATCATCCAGGCCGTCCAGCGAATAGACATGGACCGTGAATTTGCCCAGGCTGCGCAGCAATTCTGCCTTATGGTGCTGCATCTGACCCTCGTAAATCGCGATGGCATCCTCGGCCAGCATGGTCTTGACCATGAAGGGAAGGTCTGCTGCCACAATCTCCTGCATCCGCACTTTGATCCGGTCCAGTTCGTCATCGGTCAGGAAATGGACGGGATGGTGCCCCTCGTCGTTAGGCATCTTGTCCTTGAGCTCGCAGTACAGGCCGCTGGGAAGGGAATGGTCGATGACCAGGATCTTGTCCGGGTAGAATTCCCGGACCACTTTCTGCAGGACAAAGCAGAGGGAGCGGATATACGTCCGCCGCCCGTCGGCGTGGTTGTAGCCGATGAATTCTACTTCGTGCGAGACGGCGACCGGGTAACTCAGGCCTTTGAGCTTGTGGTCGACCAGTGCAGCCAGGACCGGGTACATTTTCCCCGTCTTTTCGTCCTTCACCCGCGTGCACCATTTTTTTGAAATATCGGACAGGGTCGACCCCAGGGTTGCGATGTGGCGTTTCCCGTCGTTTGTGCACCAAATTTTGATTTCGTTGTTATCCATCGTAATTATTTATCTAATATCTCTTTCAAATAGGGTCCCGTAACGCTGGCCGGGTCACGGGCAATCTCTTCGGGGGTTCCTTCCGCCACGATCCGGCCGCCGCCGGCTCCGCCCTCCGGACCCAGGTCGAAAAGGTAATCCACGCTTTTCAGGACATCCAGGTTGTGTTCGATGATGATGACCGTATTCCCTTGATCCACGAGCTGCTGTAAAACCCCCAGCAGGACCTGGATATCTTCAAAATGCAGGCCGGTCGTGGGTTCGTCGAGGATATAAAGGGTGTTTCCCGTCGCTTTCCGGAACAGTTCAGCCGCCAGTTTCATCCGCTGGCTCTCTCCGCCGGACAGGGTCACGGCGGATTGTCCGAGATGGACATATCCCAGGCCCACATCGACCATCGCTTTCAGTTTCTGCGCAATCTTCGGGACATTCTTGAAGAACTCATAAGCCTCGTTGACAGGCATTTCCAGCACGTCGTTGATGCTCTTCCCCTTATAATGGACAGCGAGGGTGTCGTCCTTGTAACGCCTTCCGCGGCATTCCTCGCAAACGGCATTGACCGACGGCAGGAAGTTCATTTCGATGACCTTGATACCGGCGCCCTTGCAGGCTTCGCACCGGCCGCCGGGCACATTGAAGGAGAAGCGTCCGGCGCCGAAACCACGCACCTTGGCGTCGATGGTGTCGGCGAACAGGTTGCGGATGTCCCCGAAGACTCCGGTGAAGGTGGCGGGATTGCTCCGCGGTGTGCGTCCGATCGGGCTCTGGTCGATTTCAATCAATTTGTCGATGTTCTGGATGCCGACGATTTCCCGGTGGGGGAGCGGTTTCAGCTTGGCGTGGTAGAACTTGTTCTTGAGCACCGGCATGAGCGTTTCGTTGATCAGGGACGACTTGCCGCTGCCGCTTACGCCGCTGATGCCGATAAAGGTTCCCAGCGGGAAATCAATGTCCACGTCTTTGAGATTGTTCCCGGTTGCCCCGCGGATCCCGAGGGTCAGTCCGTTTCCGCGCCTGCGGTGTCCGGGGACCGGGATGCAGCGTTTGCCCCGGAGGTAGTCTAACGTGGCGGACGGGCCGACAATGCATCGGGCGAGGGTGTCCGGGTCCGGTTTCCGTCCTTTCAGGAGCAGGCTCAGCGGCCCGTTCAGGCAGATATGTCCGCCCTGCTCTCCGGCACCGGGGCCCACGTCCACGAGCCAGTCTGCAGACAGCATGGTCTCGGCGTCATGCTCCACGACCATGATGGAGTTGCCTTCGTCCCGGAGGGTTTTCAGCGAGGCGATCAGCTTGCGGTTGTCTTTCTGGTGCAGGCCGATGGAGGGTTCGTCGAGGATGTACAGGACATTGACCAGTTTGGATCCGATTTGGGTCGCCAGGCGGATCCGCTGGCTTTCTCCGCCGGACAGCGATCCCGTGGCCCGGTCGAGTGTCAGGTAATCCAGGCCTACATCCAGCATGAACCGGACACGGTCGTGCAATTCTTTGAGGATGTCGCGGGCAATGAGGTTTTCCCGTTCGCTGAGTTTTTCCGGCAGTGAATCCAGCCACTGTCCGAGGGCGGACATTTCCATGGCGGCAACTTGCGAGATGGTCAGTCCGTCAATGCGGAAGCACTTGGTTTCCTCGCGCAGGCGGGTTCCGCCGCAGACCGGGCAGACGATTTTCTCATCGATGTCGTCGACGACGCCGGGGAAGGAAACCATTTCGGAAAGGTTGCCTTCCCCCACCCGGAACAGTTCGTCGGATCCGAAGGCCAGCAGGGAGACGGCATCGTCCGGGATGGCCGCAATCGGGTCATATACAGAGAAATTGTATTTCCGGGCAATGGAGCGGATGATATCGAATTTGCGGGTTTCACGCATTTTCCCCAGCGGGGCGATGCCGCCGTCCGCAATGGACAGGTTCCGGTCCGGGAAAATCGTATCGATGTTCACGTCGACAATCATCCCGAGTCCCTTGCAATGCGGACAGTATCCTTCCGGGGAGTTGAACGAGAAGGTGTGCGGGGCGGGTTCCTGGATGGACAATCCGGTTTCCGGATCGATCAGGTGCTTGGAATAATGCTGCAACTGCCCGGTTTCCATGTCCATGACGGCAACGGAGCCTTTGCCCCGTCCCAGGGCCGTCATCACGGATTCCCGGACCCGCTTGGTATCCCCGGCTCCCGGTTTGAGTTTATCGACGACCAGTTCGATGAAATGGGGCTTGTAGCGGTCCAGGGCCGTCACTTCGGCCAGGTCCCGGATTTCCCCGTCGATGCGCATCTGGGTATAACCCCGCCGGCGCATCTGGTCGAAAAGTTCTTTGTAATGTCCCTTTCGGCCCCGGACAAGCGGAGCAAGCAGGTAGCATTTCCGCCCGGCGAAACGGGTCATGATCAGGTCGACGATCTGCTCGTCGGTATAACGGACCAGTTCCGCCCCGTTTGCGGGGGAATAGGCCCGGGAAGCCCGGGCGAACAGCAGCCGGAGAAAATCGTAGATTTCCGTGATGGTCCCGACAGTGGAGCGGGGGTTGTTCCCGGTGGTTTTCTGTTCGATGGCGATGATGGGGCTCAACCCTGTAATTTCTTCGACTTCAGGTTTTTCCAGAATCCCCATGAAATGTTTGGCATAGGTGCTGAGCGTATCCATGTAGCGGCGTTGACCCTCCGCATACAAGGTGTCGAAGGCGAGGGAGGATTTTCCGCTGCCGCTCAGGCCGGTTACGACGACGAAAGCGCCCCGGGGGATGCTGACGTCCACATTCTTGAGGTTGTGCGCGCGTGCGCCGTGTATTTCAATGTATTCTTGTTTCATGCAGGATTACTTAGATCCATGACCCGTCCAGTCCGATTCCGTCGGGATCTTCATCCGCGGACTCTTCCGGCTCGTTGAAGGGTTGGAGGAACGGATTGTGGGTGCGTTCGTATCCGATATCGGTCTTGGGACCGTGCCCGGGGATGACATCCGTGTCGGACGGAAGCCCCATGAGTTTGTCCATGATGCTGACAATCAATTTGTCGTAGTCGCCCCACTGGTTGTCGGTCCGGCCGATGCTTCCGGCAAAGAGGGTATCTCCGCTCAGGAGCAGGCCGTCTTCGCGGTCCAGGAAGCAGACGCCGCCCGGGGTGTGCCCCGGCGTATGGATGACTTCGAAGGAAATCTTCCCGCTGCGGAGGATGTCGCCTTCCGATAGGGGAAGCCAGTCGAAGGAGGTGTCCGGGGCTTTCAGGCCGAAAGCGGTGCTGATCTGGTCGTCATGGGCGAGGATGACCGCGTCGTCCGGATGCATGTAGACGGGGATATCATATAATTCCGACAATGCCTTGACGCCATAGATGTGGTCGAAATGTCCGTGGGTGAGGAGAATCTTTTCCGGGCGGATTTTTTCTGCGGCCATGTAACTGCACAGGCGCTGCATTTCAACCTCTCCGTAACATCCCGGGTCCACAATCACTCCGCAGCCGTCTTCGTCCCACAGCAATGGGCAGGAAGTTTGAAAGGGATTGAAAACAAATGATTTGATATTCAGCATGTAAGGAATAATTTCGCAAGTTTCGTGTAAGTCGTTTACAAATTTAAGAAAAAGACTCTAAATTTGTAAGGATAACCATTTCCATTTCAACTTCTCTTACCATGCACATCGGAATTGCGGGAAATATCGGCAGCGGGAAGACGACCCTGACCAAAATGCTGGCCGCCCACTACGGGTGGACTCCGAAATTTGAATCCGTCACCTATAACCCTTATCTGGAAGATTATTACAAGGATATCAAACGCTGGTCGTTCAACCTGGAGGTCTATTTCCTGGAGCAGCGGTTCCAGGACGTGCTGGAGATCGCCCGTTCGGAGAACACGGTGATCCAGGACCGGACGATTTTCGAAGGCGTGTATATTTTCGTCGCCAACAACCTGGCCATGGGCAATCTTTCCCAACGGGATTTCGACACGTACATGCGTCTTTTCCATGCGATGATGTCCCTGGTGAAAGCGCCGGACCTGCTGATTTATCTCAAAAGCTCCATTCCGCACCTGGTCGCCCAGATCCAGAAGCGGGGCCGGGCGTACGAGAAAAGCATCGAGCTGGATTATCTGGCCGGATTGAACGAGCGGTATGACCAGTGGATCGGATCCTATGAAGGGCGGGTCCTGGTCATCGATGCCGATAACCTCGATTTCGAGAACCGGCCGGAAGATTTCGCCCATATTACCGACCGGATTGATGCGGAATTGTTCGGTTTGTTCCCGGATTCGGCCCGATAATGCCGCAATCTCGAAACATCTTCTTATCTTTGCAAACCATAAACAGATTTACCATGCATATCGCCATTGCCGGAAATATTGGAAGCGGGAAAACGACCCTGACCAAGATGCTGTCCGCCCATTATGGCTGGACTCCGCGTTTCGAATCCGTGGACTTCAATCCGTATCTTTCTGATTTTTATGAAGATATGGAGCGCTGGTCTTTTAATCTGCAGATTTATTTCTTGAACAAGCGGTTCAAGGATGTCGTGGAGATTTCCCAGTCCGAGGATGTGATCATCCAGGATCGTACGATTTATGAGGATGCCCGGATTTTCGCCCCGAACCTGCATGCGATGGGGCTGATGAGTTCGCGTGACTTCGAGAATTATTCGGATCTTTTCGACCTGATGATGTCGCTGGTAAAAGCTCCGGATCTGCTGATTTACCTGAAAAGCTCGATCCCGAATCTGGTCGCGCAGATCCAGAAGCGCGGGCGCGAATATGAGAAGAGTATCCGCATCGACTACCTGACCGGCTTGAATGAGCGGTATGAATCCTGGATCCGCGATTATGACCACAAATTGCTCGTCATTGACGCGGACCGTTACAAATTCGCCAACCGCCCGGAAGACTTCCAGGCCATTACGGACATGATCGACGGCGAACTGTTCGGACTTTTCCCCGAGAAATAATATAAATAATTGAAAAATATGACAGAAAGACTGACTATTATTGACTTTGTAGAAAAGTATACCCGCCAGTTTTCCGGCCATACTTTCCTGCGCGAGAAAGTAGGTGACTCCTGGACGGAAACTTCTTTTGAGCAAACCCGGCTGGAAGCCTACCGGATCGGAGCCGGCCTGATGACTCTCGGTTTGGAAAAGGGTGACAAGGTGGCGCTCCTCTCCGAAGGACGCAACCTCTGGGTAATCGGCGAGCTGGGTATCCTGTATGCCGGCGGCGTCAACGTTCCGTTGTCCATCAAGTTGGAGGAGAGCAACGACTTGCTTTTCCGGATCCGCCATTCGGATGCCCGCTATGTCATGGTTTCCGGGGCGCAGCTGCCTAAAATCCGCAAGATCCTTGCGGATACGCCGCTTGTCGAAAAAGTGATTGTTTTCGATGAAATGCCTGAATATCAGGAGAAAGAAATTTCCATAAAGGAAGTGCAGGCGATGGGAGACGCTTTCCTGGCAGATCACCGGGATGCGTTCGAAGCCCGCTACCGCAGCGTCGGTCCGGACGACTATGCCAACATCAGCTATACTTCCGGTACGACGGCCGATCCGAAGGGCATTCTCCTGACGCACCGGAACTACACGGCCAATGTCGAGCAGGCGCATTCCGTCATCGGGATTGACGTGGACGATGTGATGCTGATCATTTTGCCGCTGGACCATTGCTTTGCACACGTGGCCGGTTTCTATACGATGATGTCTTACGGCGGCAGTATCGCGACGGTTCCGATCGGAAAGACGCCGATGGCCTCCTTGCGGAACATTCCGATGGCGATCAAGGAGACCCGTCCGATGGTCATGCTTTCCGTGCCGGCCCTGGCCCGCAATTTCCGGAAAAACATCGAAAGCGGCATCAAGGCAAAGGGACCGACCGTGGAGAAACTCTACAATTTCGCCCTGAACAACGCCATCAAGTATAACAAGGAGTATTACAACCGCGGCGGAATCCTCTCCTGGTGGAGAAAACCGCTCATGTGGCTGTTTGATAAATTGATCTTCAAGGCGGTGCGGGAGAATTTCGGCGGACGGATGAAGTTCTTCGTCGGTGGCGGCGCCTTGTTGGACATCGAGCTCCAGCGCTATTTCTGCGCGGTCGGAATGCCGATGTTCCAGGGCTACGGCCTGTCCGAGGCGACGCCGATCATTTGTTCCAATGCGCCCGGCCATGCCATTTTCGGCTCTTCTGGACGGGTTGTCAAACCGATGGATATCAAGATCTGCGATTCCGAGGGCAAGGAATTGCCGTATGGCGAGCGGGGTGAGATTGTCATCCGGGGTGAGAATGTCATGGCCGGTTACTGGAAGAATCCGACGGCGACGGCCGAAACCGTCGTGGACGGATGGCTGCATACCGGAGATATGGGCTATATGAAAGATCCTGAGTTCCTTTGGGTGGTCGGACGCTTCAAATCCCTGCTGATTTCTTCTGATGGGGAGAAGTATTCCCCTGAAGGCTTCGAGGACTCGCTGACCGACGGCTCCAAATACATCGACCAGGTGATCCTGCATAACAACCAGGATCCGTACACCATCGTTTTGATCGTGCCGAACAAGGAGGCTTTGGCCGCGTATGCCAAGGAATCCGGGGCCGATCCCGAAACGGAAGAGGGCAAGAAAGTGATGCTGCGGAAGATCCAGGCGGAAATCGATGCCTACAAGAAGGGCGGCGTCCATGGCGGCATGTTCCCGGAGCGCTGGCTGCCGGCGGCCGTGGCCGTGCTTCCCGAACCGTTCACGGAGCAGAACCACATGGTTAACAGCACCATGAAGATTGTTCGCGGGAAGGTCGAGAAGTATTACGAAGACCGGATCGCTTATGCGTATACCGCAGAAGGGAAAGAGTTGCTGAATCCGAAGAACATCGCTTCGCTTTAGCGATAAGGTGATATGACAGCGGGTCAGCCGGTTATCCGGCTGGCCCGCTGCTTTTTGTCAGATGCTTCAGAGGCTGTCGTGCAGGATCTTGACGATGTCGTCGGTCGAAAGCGTCTTGTAGCCGCCGGTCGTAATGATTGCGTTGGCGGCGATATCGCCGATCATCTCTTCGGTTACGCCGATTTCAGAGATGTGCCGGACGACACCGATTTCATCCATCCAGGATTCCAGCGCCTCAATCCCTTGCAGGGCAAGTTCTTCCTGCGTTTTCCCTTCAGGACGGATCTCCCAGACATTCCGGGCGAAACGGGCGAATTTTTCCACGCCGTACGGCAGGATGTGCCGGTAATACGCGCCGGAGACGGCCGACAGGGTCATTCCGTGCGTCGCATTGGTGAAGGCCCCGATGCTCTGTCCGATCATGTGGACCATCCAGTCCTGGCTTTTGCCCATCTTCGTCATCGTGTTCAGCGCCATGGTCGCCGTCCACATAATGTTGCTCCGGGCTTCATAATCGAGCGGATTCACGGAAGCGATCCGGGAGGCATGGACCAGCGAACGCATCAGCCCCTCGCCGATGTAATCGGACGTATTGTCGTCGGTTCCGGACAGATACTGCTCCAGCAGGTGGGACATGATATCGAACATGCCGGCCGCCATTTGCCATTTCGGCAGGGAGAAGGTGAATTCGGGGTTCAAGATGGAGAACCGGGGCATCATCCCCGGTTGGAAGACCTTCCCGATTTTCTGGTGCGTTTCGGGGTTGGTAATGACCGAACCGCCGTTCATCTCCGAACCGGTTCCGACCATCGTCAGGACGCTGCCGACCGGGATGGTCCGGCAGGACGGCTCCTCCTGGCGGAGGTAGTATTTCTGCCAGGGATCCTCCTCGCACCAGGCCGATGCGGAAACGCCTTTGGCATAGTCGATGACGGATCCTCCGCCCACGGCCAGGATCAGGTCGACGTCGTTTTCACGGGCCAGCCGGGCTCCTTCGCGGAGTTTGCCGATCGTCGGATTCGGCATGACACCGGAATCCTCGACGACCGTTTTCCCTGCGTCCTGGAGCACTTGCATGACCTTATCATAGATGCCGTTCCGCTTGATGGAACCACCGCCGTAGCACAGCAGGACACGCGGCCCGTACTGCAATAATTCGCCGTGAAGAAAATTCAGGGCATCCTTCCCGAAATGGAGTTTTACGGGATTGTAAAAGGTGAAATTACCGAGCATGGGAAAACGGATTCGTTATTCTTCCGGGCTGAAATCTTCCTTGCCGACGCCGCAGAGCGGGCAGACCCAATCTGCCGGGATGTCTTCGAAAGCTGTTCCGGGAGCGATGCCGCTGTCGGGATCGCCGACTTCGGGATCATACACATAACCACAAATGTTGCAAACGTACTTTTTCATGATGCGATCAGTTTTTATTTGTCCCAATATCGGAAAAAAACTTCAGATTCAATGCAACTGCCGGAAAAATCATTCTCCGGCAATGATTCTGGCGTCTTCCGTGCGGTCGATGCCGATCCGGGCGGCCAGGGCGTCCCGCCGCTGCTCGATTTCTTTCCGATGCTTCATGACCCGGTTCTCAATGAAGACCATGACGCTGGCCAGGAAATAATAGATGACCGTCTGAAGCGTCAGCGCGAAGAGCTGGCTCCGGGCTGCGAGCAAGTCTCCGCCGGCCGTGCTCATGTTGATGTAGGCCTGGCACCCGAAGGTGGTCGGGAAGATGTAGGAGAACAATTTCCAGAATTTCGGGAAGGCGGTTACCGGCCAGGAGGTTCCGGTCAGGAAGAGGCAGATGGGAGACATGAACAGGAACAGCACGAAAACGGTTTCCCGGCGCGTGATGAACGTGCTCCAGGTCATGCTGAAGAAGACACAGTCCGTGATGAAGAACAGCAGGAGCAGCAGGATGTCCCAGTAATTTCCGCGTTGCGGCAGGCCGAAAATCGCCGGAACGATGAATGCGATATACAGCGAGATGGCCAGGTAGACTGTCCAGTAGGCCGCGCCCCGTCCCAAGATAACCCGCCCGATGCCGTGTCCTTCCAGGGTGTCCGGCAGGGAAGCGAAACTGCGGTTGCGCTCCCGCATGGTTCCGGCCAGCAGGGACATGCCGTAGAACATGGTCTGCTGGATGATGAGCAGGAGGATGGCGGAAATCAGGAAGATGCTGTAAGAGAATGCGTTGTTGTACGGGTTGTTCTCCTCGTACGGAATTGGCTGGACCAGCGCGGCAGCTTCGGCCCCCGTAAAGCCGGCGGCAGCGTACCGTTCAATTTGGATTTGTCCGATCTCGTGCAGCATCACATGGTTGGCAGCCATGAGGGCATTCTTGTAATACAAGAAGCTGCTCATGTCGCAATACACGGACAAGGTCGCCGTTTCCATGCGGGCGAGTTTTTCGCCGAAATCCCGCGGGTAGAGAACGATGCCATTGACTTTCCGCTCCTGCATGAGGCGCCGGGCTTCATCCATGTTGACGCACCGGTAAGCGACTTCGACTTCGCGGGTCGCATCCAGCTCTCGGGTGTACCGCCGGCTTTGGGCGCAGTCTGCTTCGTCTACGATGGCTATGGGCGTGTCGTTCAGGACACCGTTCAGGTAAACGACATTGTACAGAAGCGGGTATATCAGGCCGGCGACAATAAAGATCAGTAAGACTCCGCCGTCCGAGAATATCTGTCGCAACTCATGCGTGGCAATTCCCCAGAAGTCTTTCAGCCAACTCTTTATATATGTTTCTTTTTGTGCCATGATTCAGGTGTTATTCCTTGGGGAAATTCTGGTAAATAAAGGCTTTCTTCAATCTCGGAAGAACGGCCAGGGGCAGCAGCAGGAATACCAGCAGGTGGATGACTTCCTGCCACCAGCCGGCGAAACCGGCGCCGAAGATAACTTCCTGGACATAGAAGAGATAGTAATGCCGTAACGGGAAGCCTGCGGACCACCCCTGGATCCAGGGTGTCATGGCTTCAATCGGCAGGGTGAACCCGGATAAAGAGAAACCCAGCACGCTGTACAGGGCGCCGATGCTCAGGGCCAGTCGCGGGACGGGCAGGCAGCCGATGATGAAGATGGCGATGGCTTCACTGGCGAGGACCAGCAGGAAAATGGCCAGGGCCATGTTCCAGAGGGATCCCGCAATCGGGAAGTGCATCCAGTGGTACAGCAGGACGACAAGGGTCAGTCCCATCGAGAAGAAAAGCAGGGTGTAGACAATCAGCTTGCCGGCCAGCGCATTGAGCATGGAATCCCCGGAGACGCGCAGCAGGTGGCGGGAAGTCCCGTATTTGAGTTCTGCACCGAGCGAGTAGATCACGATGATGATGACGATCATCTCGAGTATCCCCGGCAACATGATGTTGGTCAGGTAGTAACCATAATTGGTCGTCACATTCCCGATCTGGTGTGTATCGATGTCGATCGGCCGGATCCTGCCCATGATTTCCCGCTCATTCATGCCTTTGGCCCGCAGGACCTGGCGCTGGACCGCGCCGTTGGTCAGGTTGATCATCGTCAGGATATCCTTGTAAGCCAGGGCCCCGCCGACAAAGTACAGGCTGTTGAGGTAATACGTGAAGGTCGGCCGGCGGTTCGCGCTGACATCGGCGTACATCCCTTCGGGAATGACGCAGATCGAGGTCAGCTTGCCGCTGATCATGTCTTCCCGCGCTTGCTCGAAGGTCTCGTAGACAACGGTTCTGCCCAATTGCGTGGCGTCCAGTTGCTGGATGAAATTCCGCGACAGGGAGGACCGGTCGTTGTCGACGATGCCGATGGGCAGGTCATGCGGCAGCCCGTCCCGGAAAAACGTCAGGAAGAAAATGGCGCAGAAGGCCAGGGTGCCGATGGAACCGATCAGATAGACCGGCCGTTGCCGGAAGATCCGCAATTCCCGGCGCACCACCGCCCATATTTCATGCCATGTGCCCATTACTGTTTTGTGGTTTCTTTGACGATGGCGCTCATGCCCGGACGGAGCCCTTCGACGGCGATGTCGGGAACGGCACGTACTTCGAAGGTCTTGGCGTCATACAAACCGGTTTCCTTGGTGGCTTTCCAGGTGGCATAGGATTCGCGGACGGCGATGTAATTGACCGTGGCGGGGATTTCCTTGCCGTCAAGGGCGGGGATGCGGACCGTAACTTTGTCGCCTTGTTTCATCCCGTGGAGGTAATCCTCGCGGACATTGAAGGTGAACCAGACATCCGCCAAATCCGTGACAGTCATAATCGGAGAACCGGTTCCGACCAGCTCTCCCACCTTCGGGAACGTGGCGGAAATGATTCCGTCAGCCGGGGAGGTCAGGTACAATTCACCCAGGTAACCTTCCACTTCCTGGAGGGCGCCCTTCGCGCGGTCCACCAGGGCGGCAGCCGCTTCCTTGTCTTCGGCGCGCGCCCCCTTCAACGCCATGTCATACTGGCTTTGGGCCGCTTTCGCCTGGGCGACGGAAGCATCGTACTTCGCCTTGGTCTCGTCGTATTTCTGGGCGGAAATCACTTTCTGGTCATACAGTTTCCGGACCCGTTCGAACGACTTCCGCATGACATCCTCCTGCACGAGGGCCTGCTGCCAGAGTTCGTATGCTCCGGTAATCTGCTCTTGCTGGGCACCGTTATAGGCTTTGCGGCGCTGGGCCTGGGCCGCAGCGACGGCTCCCTGGGCCTGGGCAAGTTTTGCACGAACCTCCGGAGAGTCGATGAGGACAACGGTATCGCCTTTGTGAACCATTTGTCCTTCACGGACATACATTTCTTCTATACGGCCGGGTACCTTGCCGGAGACGCGGTATTCACTGGCTTCGACTTCTCCCTGGATGGTCAGGGGTTTCGGTTTGGTGATCAAATAGCCGGCGACGGCGATGATCAGGATGATGGCGAGCAATGCGACTACACCGATAACCAGGTTGTAGCTTTTTTTCTGTTTAGTCATGATATGTATTGTTTATTTTTCCGATTGATAATAACCTTGTGCTTTGAGAAGATTCGATGCGGCCATCTGCAGGTCTATGCCGGCGTCGATCAGTTCCGAATGCGCCTGCAGCCAGGCCGTCTGGGCGGCCAGGACCGTATTTGCATCGATGACACCGGCCTCGAAACCGACGGTTGCCGTACGCAGGTTCTCTTCTGCGCTGTCCAGGTTGCTGGTAGCCATGGCCAGTTTCTCCCCGGCCTCGCCGTACTGCTGTCGGCTCTGGGCTACTTGCATGGAAATCAGGTTTTTCGCTTCGTCAAGCTGGTCGCGGTACAGGGTGGCTTCCAGGCGGGCCTTCTTGGTTTTCTGCAGTGCTTCCGTTCCATGGAAGAGCGGGATGTTGACTGCGACACCGGCCGTGAACATGCCTCCGTTCCAGCTGTTGGAGAATCCGTGGAACGCGTTGGGGTTGCTGACCAGGTAATTGGCCGTCAGTGCGACTTTCGGCATCATGTCCGCCCGGGCGATGAGGGCTTTCTTCTCGTAGATTTGCGAAGCGAGTTCCAGACTGTGGGTTTCCGGGCGGTCCCGCCAGATGGCCTCCATGTCCTTGTCTTCCGCCCGCCGGGGGAGTGGAACGACCTCCAGCGTTTCGTCCGCGAGGGTGATCCGGCTGTCCAGCGGGAGACCGATCTCCTTGCACAGCAGCATCTTGGCCAATGTCAGACCGTTGGTTGCCTTGGTCAGCAGCATGTCGGCTTCGTTGGCCTTCACTTTGATTTGGAGCGCATCGGACTGCGTGGCGACTCCTTCCTGGACTGACAGGTTGACATCTTTCTCCAGTTTGTGCAGGAGGTCGGCATAGGATTCTGCCAGCCTTTTTTTCGCAGCGATGCTGACAATCTGCCAGTATGCCTGGTCGATGCCCACCACGATGTCGGCATATTCCATGTCATACCGGCTGCGGGCGAGTTCTTCCGCCAGGCGGGCGGCTTGGTTCGAGAACAGGATTTTTCCGCCCATGAAGACCGGCTGCTGAAGGCTGACGGCCCCGACATAAATATTGTGGATGTCCAGGTGGAGGGCATCATCGATTTCTTTCCCGACGGCATTGAACGTGTTTTGGATGTCCGGCGCGCTCATGCCGCTCAGATCCATCTGCTGGAACATTTTCAGGACGGTCTGCCACATCGGGCTTCCCATGTATTCCGCCGCCATTTGCGGATTGCTCATGATGGCCGTCTGCAGTTGTGTCATGGCGTCGGTCATTCCGCCGGCGATCTTCTGGCCGATGCCCGCGACAGCTCCGTCCAGCGCGGCTTGCGCCGTGGTCCCCATGTTCGTGAGCATGGCGCTCTGGGCGTCGCTGACCAGGGAAAGTTCCCGGTTATTATATAGGTAGGAGCCCGTTGCGCTGATATTCGGAAGATAGTTCGCGCGGGCAATCTTGCGGTCGTACCCGGCCATCCGGACTTTCGTACGGGCCTGGTCCAGTTCTTTGCTGTTTTGAATGGCCATCTCGCGGCATTCCTCCAGCGTCAGCGTTTGCTGTGCCCGCATGCCGGGAGCCAGCGTGAGTGCCAGAAGCAGGACAGAAACGGTTTTCAAAGTTTTCATCATATAACTAACACTTTTTGTTTTCCGAGGGTAGCATTATGCAAAAAAGTTGCCTTTTTACGACTTGTCAGGTTCTTAAACGGGGTAATTACTCTTCTTTTGGTCGAAAAAAGCGAATAATTGTGAATTGTATGATTTTTTGCTACCTTTGCGACGAAACGATAACACGACCGATTATGGACCATTTGCAGACCATCGATATCCGCCGTTTCCGGAAAATGTTTCCCGGCGAGTTGGATGCGCGCCTGGGGGATGATTTTTTCATTACCGAATTGAAATTCTCGCAGAATGACCCGCTGTATGATTCGGGTCTCAAGATGATCGAATACCCGTGCCGGGTGGACGGGTTCATGGCGATTTTCTGCATCAAGGGGCATTTCAAGATGGACATCAACCTCCATACGTTCGATGTCCGGGAGAATGCGCTCGTTTGCAGCGTTCCGGGCTATATCATCCGGGTTTCGGACCTGGACCGGAGCCAGGACATGCACTTTGTCGTCGCGGCAATTTCCGGGGAATATATGTCCAGCCTGCGGTTTGATTTCAATAAACTGTTTACAGAGAGCCTGTCGCTGCTCAATTCTCCGGGCATGGTCCTTTCCGAAGAAGAACTGGGGATATGCCGCCGTTACCTCCGGCTGGCCCTGGATATCATGGATACGGACATTGCCAATAAAAAGGATATTATCGGGGCGCTGCTGTCCTCGATTTTCTATTATCTGGCTTCTGTGTGGTCGGAGGAGTTGTCAAAGATGCGGCAGACTACTGCCGGCGGAAACGCCCGGGCCAAGATGCTGTTCGAACAATTCCTGCATCTGGTGGCGGAGTACCATACCTCCCAGCGGAACATGGGATTTTATGCGGATAAGATGTGCCTCACTCCCAAGTATTTATCTAAGCTGGTCAAGCAGGTGAGCGGCCGGTCCGGTCCCGATTGGGTGGACTCATTCGTTATCCTGGAGGCGAAGAATATGCTGAAATACTCGGATATGTCGATAAAAGAAATAGTGTATCAGTTGCACTTCCCGAACCAGTCAGTTTTCTATAAATTTTTCAAATCGCATACGGGGTTGACTCCGAGTCAGTACCGGGCTTCATAACGGTGGATTTCCGGGTCTGAATAACGAATTTACTTACAGTTTGTAAAACGAGGAATTCGACGAAAATATTATTTATTTTATCGTTTTATTAATTTAAATTTTAAAGAAAAAGTTGCAAAATGAATTAAAATCACTACCTTTGCACTTGGACATTCGAAATGAATATTTCATGTCTATTTGTTAAGTTCGTTTTATATATGAGGCAGGTTGCTTTGGGGAAGGCACCTGCCTTTCTTCTTTATACGGGGGAATTTGTGCGGCTTTTCTGTTAACGGACGCGTTTGATGCCGGCGGGCAGGTCAACCTGCGATACAACGGACCCGTCCGCTTTTCGGCGATGCGACACCCGGATCACCCCATGCGGCGTCGGGAACGTCCCTTCGGCCCATTGCAGCCGGCCCAGGTGCGGCTGGATCCGGACCTTGCGGAATCCGATACCGACCGGCTCGATGCCGAGGACATGCCGGCTCATCCAGGCTGCAGGCCCGGATGCCCAGCCGTGGCAGAAACTGTGGCGCAGTCCGACATAACAATAGGCGCCGCCGTCGGCATGGATGTCGAATTTCCCTTCGGGCACAATCTCATCGATGCGTCCCGCGTTCCGCGCGTCCGCATAATTGAAATCCTCCCAGAAGGTGGTGGCCCCCAACTCCAGCATGCGTCCCCAATATTCGGCAATCAGATCCATGGCCTCTGAATAATGCCCGCCTTTGGCCAGGGCTTCCAGAAAATAATAGCCCATGAAAGAAGTGAACTTTTCCGGCCCGTTTTTCAGGATAATCTGCGAGGCCGTTTCGGCATCCAGCATCCCCTGGATGGCCAGCAGCGAGGCTGCCTGGTTGTTTCCGACAGCATCGGGAACATAGGTCCTCAGTTGCCGGGCGGCCTGGTCACACTGCTTCTTTAATTCCTTGTCATTCAGCCATCCGGCCATCTCGGCCCCAGCCTCGAGCGCCCAGACGGACAGGGCTTGGAGCCCCGCGTGGATGACCGCCGGCTTGTCATTGGAAGGCCAGTCCACGAAGCGGCCCTTACCATAGGCTTCACGGTTGCCTTCCAGGTTCTGCAAGACCGTGTGCAGCAATTGAGACAGATAGGTCTGCTGGGCTTTGAGATAGTCCATGTCCCCATACCACCGGTACAGGTGGTTCTGCAGGATGATCCACCACAGGGAATAGGAGCAAATGCCGTTCATCCATCGGGTGGCGGGCGTCGCGTCCCGGACGTAATCCAGGCTCTTCCGGACGACATCGTGATTGCCGAACACGGTATTCACGGTCATGACTTCCGGGTGCATGTCGCCCATCCAGACAAGCCGGTCGCGTTTGATCCCGTCCCACAAATAGTCTTGCATGTTGAGGTGGACCGTATACGCGGCGGTTTGCCAGATGCGGTTCAACCGGTCGTCATCGCAGCGGAACGAGCCGAGGTAAGGGATGTCACGGTACCGGGAAATCGCACGGATGGCGACAACCGGGATTTTTACATCCTTGTCCAGCAAATCGATGCGGGCGAACCGGAAACCACTGTTCCCGAATTCCGCGCTGCCCAGCCAGGGAACGGAGACCTCAAAGTCCCGGACCGAATGGTCGTTGGTGGCCGTACTCCCCGGCGCATTGACATTGCTCAGGGCCTCTGAAACGGATTCTCCCAAGCAGAGCCGGAACCGGGCGGCTTTCTTGCTCCCGGAGATGGCCCGGACAATCTGGATTCCGCCCTGGATTTCTTTCCCGAAGTCCAGCAGGATGGATGCCGTCTGCCCGTTTTCCGAAAGGAAGAGGGTTGTTCTCGGCTCTGTGGTCGATACTTGTCCTACATAGGGGACAAGTAGGTTATCTGCATGGGATACAGGACCTTCCACACGGATAATCCGGGATGGCATGAGGTATTCGGTCACGAATTCAGATTCGGTGCGGGTAATACCGGCAGGATTCTGTGCCAGCGCAGCCTGCGAGAACAGCGTGCAGATCAAGGCGGCAGATAAGAGGCGGGAAAGAGTTGTCATTCTGGGGTCTTTTTACAAAACTACGGATTTGCCGGATTTAATCAAACGAAAAAACTGTATATTTGTGGTAATCGGCAAAACACTGGAACTAAATTAACAGGATATGAGAAAAATGCATTTTTTCATGGGCTTGGCGGCTGCAATCGCCGTTTTGTCCCTGGGCGCCTGCTCCAAGCAGGATAATCACAACCTGCGTCTTCTTTACTGGAACATCCAGAACGGGATGTGGGACGGCCAGAATGACAATTACGACCGTTTCGTGGCATTCGTGAAAGCGCAGGATCCGGACATCTGCGTCTGGTGCGAGGCGCAGTCTATCTGGAAAACTGACTCCGATGAGGCGATGGCCAAGGAGGACCGGTATCTGGTCGACCATTGGGGAGAACTGGCGGCGCGTTATGGCCACAAGTATTGGGGCATCGGCGGGCACCGCGACAATTATCCGCAAGTCATTACGTCCAAGTATCCAATCACTTACATTGATAAAATCGTCGGGGAAGAGCCGGACAGGGTGGTCACCCATGGAGCCGGCTGGGCAACGGTCGAAGTCAACGGGAAAAAGATCAATATCGTGACGCTCCATACTTGGCCGCAGGCTTATGCTTTCCGGGCGGAGGACCGCGAGGCATCCAAGGCAGAACAGGGCGGCGATAAGTACCGGGCCATGGAGATGCAGTACATCTGCGAGCATACGATCGGAACGGTTCCCGAGGCGAAGGACCAGATGTGGATGATGATGGGGGACTTCAACGCCCGTTCCCGCGTGGACAACGCCCAGTACGGGTATGCTGACGACGACCCGAAACTGCTGGTCCACGACTATATCCGGAACAATACACCGTATATCGATGTCATCAAGGAAAAATATCCGGATGAGTTCAAGCCGAGCACTGGCGGCAAGAAGTCCCGTATTGACTATGTCTATTGCACAAAACCGCTGTATGACCGGATTACGTTTGCGGATATCATCTGGGACGAATATACGACTCCGGTCCGGGATCCCCAGAAACTCTCCAATTTCTGGCGTCCTTCGGACCACCTTCCGATCATGGTGGATTTCGATATGAAATAGGAAATTACTGGGCGAATAACCGGTCGAGCAGATTTGCGCGCGCATACGTCAGTCGGCGGATGCGCGCGATTTCTGCTTCATAGGTCTTTTCCGGCATCTTCGCCTCGGTGCTGGCCTGGTAGTAGAAGGGCCAGACGGTATAATTGGCTTCGATGGCCTTGTGCATCCTCACGGGCTGGAGGTCCAGCTCCCGGTCGATGGTGTCCAGCAGGGCGGCGCGTTTGGACTCCCAGCGTGCCCGGACCTTCATCCGGAAGTCAGGGTCCTCCCAGAGGCGGTTGAACCAATCCGCTCCGCGGGGTGCTCCCGGCATTTGGAATCCACTGTGAATCATTAATTTGTCCAGATAGTCCCAAGCTCCTCTCCGCTCGTTGTCCCAGCCTTTGTCCACATCCCAAATCGGGCCGAAAAAGAGCTTGTCGCAGTCCCGGCGCTTATACATGTAGGTACTGGTAAAGCCGTCCATATCCGCTGCCAGTTCCTTGATGATTACGAAATCAATCAGTGTTTTCTCATCGAAGTATTTCCTCCATCCCTTTTCCGGATCTGTGAAATCCTCGCCGTACAAGGCATCCTCGGCATCCTGGATAAAGTTTTCTATATAAGCGTATTGAGCCGGATGGTAATCTTCGGCGTCCGGATATTTATGGTTGATTTGGATCCGTTTCCGTGCCGAGTTGAACCGCTCCGGCGCACGGGCACCATGCACGTCTGTTTCCAGGATATGTCCTCCCGTGATCTTGGCGGGATCCGCTCCTTCTGCCGCGGTCAGTTTCTGGACATCGATCCGCCCGTCACCCCGCTCCATCTGGTCACTCAGCTGGTAGAGCCCGTGGTACTGGTTGTTCATGTAAACGTTGATGAACTGGGATGCGGGCGTGAACAGGACGGCTTTTTCATGGTGGTAATGCTCGGCCGGGTCGAACAGGATATGCGACAACGTGAATGCAAGATGGTTGCGTATCAGTGATTTATCCATATCGTGGGCCAGGAGGACCCAGCTTTTTTCCCGGGCATGGTCCAGTCCGACCGGACTGACTTTTTCCGGGAATTTCAGCCGGTAAGGCTTTTTTGGCAGAATCCAGGTAGAATTGCCACGCCCGCGGACCCCGATGACTCCGTCAGCAGGGCGCCACCAACCCTCCCGGGTATGGGGGCTGTACAAGGTTGCGCGCGCGGGAACGTATTCTGTTTTCGAGGTGATTTCTTTTTCCGGTTGCAGCCGGATCACCGGTAGTTCCGTGTTGATTTGCGGGCAGTTCAGATCGACTGTGTAGGCCTTTTCGTTTCCGTTTTCGGCAAAGACGACCAGGGTGACGGGATCGGCGAACGAGATGCCGCTCCGGTCGGATTCAATCTTTTTCCCGTTGACCCGGACTTCTTTTCCGGTTATCTTGAATCGGGGGATCAATCTATCCGGAGAATCCCCGTCGATCCAGTCCAGGTACATCCCTTTCAGGGTCCGGTTTTCCGTGTCAAGGGTGAATTCGATATCATGGGAGAGGCTGTTCCGTCCTTTCTCCAGGACAAAGCTGACGAGGTCGCAGTTGCCGCTCGCAGGTTTCTGCTGCGGTTCATCTTTTTCCCGGCAGGAAATGCAGACTGTCAGGAGCAAGACGATTCCGATGATTCGGGAATGTTTTACGTGTGCCACACGATTCATGCTTGCGAAGGTATCGAATTATCCCTGTTTTTTTGTATATTCGTCTGCCAGGATTGTCCTGACGGGTTCTATGTGATAGTTATTTATAAACTGATTGGATGGATGAGTAACAAAGTTTTATTGGGAGGAGCAGTTTTTCTTCTGAGTCTTCTGGCAGTATCCTGTGAACAAGAGGAAAAGGCACCTGCCGAGGTCGCGATAACAACAAAGATATCCCTCCAATCTTACCGGAATGCAGCGGGAGAGTTTGTTTCGCCGCGGTTTCAATCGGGCGATCAGGTCCGGTTGCAGGATACCAGTAATGGGGAAACGGACGTACAGGGACCTGTTAGTGCAGGCAGCAACCTGTCTTCTTTCGGTTTTACATTGAAAAGCGCTTCGGATGGCGATTGTCTCGCTGCGGTATATCCTTCGGAGGCTGATGTTTCGTTCAACGGGATGACGGCTTCCTACTCGATTCCCGAGAAGCAGGATGGAAACGACATTTCCTTACCCATGATCGGTTGGACAACTTATTCGGAGGATTCCTTTTCCGGACACAGCATTCGGCTCAGCGCCTATATGTCACTTGTCCGTGGCGTCCTGCAAAAAGGATCTTATTCCGTTCAGAAAGCCGTCCTGACTGCAAACGGCGGCGAGAATCTCGCCGGCGCCACCCGACTTGATATGAACAATGGGACCTGCGAGGCATCCTCCTCTTCCGTGACGGTCACTTTCCCGACACCGCTCGATTGCCGGACCAGTGTCCGTTATGTTTCGTTTTTTGTCGTTCCGGGCTCCTTTAAGAATGGCTTTACGGTTACATTTTATACCGACGAAGGGGAACAATTCCAATCAGAGAATACCAAACCGGTCACACTCGGGCCGGGAAGTGTTTTCGACACGGATCCAGCCAGTATGGGAAGGCAGCTTTTGGCTGCCGGAGGTACGAAGGTGTATCTTTTCGAAGAAAAACTCTCCCGGGCAGCTCGGGATTACAAAGCCGGCCTAATCTGGGAGTGGGACTCTTCCACTGAAACTGCAAAGCTCTCCCGCCCCGACCATATCGACGACGCGAAGCCTGTCTATGATAATAAAAAGCTGCTGATTACCAGTTCCTACTCCTGGTGTGCCCTCGTTGATATTGAGACCAAGAATTTGGATTTCTACGCGACCGGCCTGACCAATGCGCATTCTGCGGAAATTCTTCCTGGCGATCGGATAGTGGTAGCCTGCGCTGAAGGCTATATCGCCATCTATGACAAGTCCCGGAGCAATGTCCAGATTGCTCAATATCCCTTGACCTCTGCCCACGGGGTGGTCTGGAGTGAAAAGAAACAGCGTCTCTATGCAATTGGAGGAACCTCTCTTCAGATATACAGGCTCAACGAGGAGTGGAATACGGCTCCTGCCCTTGTCCTTGAAAAAACAGTTTCCAGTTCCGGATTCGTCACAGGGATGCACGATATGACTGCTGTCGATGAAAATACCCTAATCATCGGAGGGAATAAGCTTGCGTTCTTTGATGTCAACACGGAGCGGTTTACCGGCATTCCTTCATATAATAGTGTAGCCGGCTTTAAATCAGTCAATTATAATTCAGCGTCAGGGGAAATGTATTACACTTATGCCTGGCAGAATTACTCAGAGGGTGGGTACAACTGGTCCAGCCACTGGATCCGTTATACGGACAATCTGAATAATACTTTTTCTCCTAGTATAGAGGCGCAGGGAATTATCCGTGTTGAGGATATCAATATGTATAAAGTCCGCGTCTTCGCTTGGTAGGTTAAGCGGGCTGCGCAGGCGCATCATTCCGTCCCGTTCCGGGTCGTGATTTGCCAGGCTTCGCCTGCCACATCACTGGACCCTCCCGCGGGGCGCTTCACTCAGCAACAAGGAACTGCGGCTACCGCCGTTTTTGCCATCCGTCTGCCGCCGGGAAAACTTTTTTCCCCCGGCGGCAGACGGACAACAAAAATGCCCGACTATCGTCGGGCGTTCCTTGTTGCTGAGTGGCTCTGTTAGTGATTCCGTTGGGATTCGAACCCAAGACCCACAGCTTAGAAGGCTGTTGCTCTATCCAACTGAGCTACGGAACCATGCTTACAACTGACGGCAGCGGGGCCTGCCGGAGAATTGTGTGCAAATATACGTCTTTTTCCGGGGATTCCAAGTTTTATTCTTCATGGAGCGCTGAGGGATATATGCATCCCCGGCCACAAAAAAGCGGGGTATTTGTGGCCGAAGAGTTGCAGAAGCACAGGTTGGCCACGAAAATGACCACAAATCGTGGCCGGGGTTGGATCGGTGGTTATGCCTGGGGAGTCTTTTTGCTGAGCACCTCAAGCAAGACCACGAGGACGATGCCTGCGATAGCCCAGAGGATGGCCCCGGGGATATGCATCATACCGGTGGCTTCCTGCAGGGGGACTCCGCCCGTAGCGAGAGTGGCGGCTGCTTCGGCGGCGACATCAGGGGAGAGTCCCTGATGCAGGAATTCGGCCTTGTAAACGGCCTGCATGTCGTTCCAGGGCCAGACCTTGACGAGCGAGCCGAGCACGAATCCCACCAGCACAAGCATGGTTTGCCGTTCATATCGGCCGAGCAGCCAGTGCAGGAATTTGGCGAATGCCAGGATGCCGATAACACAGCCGATGGCGAAAACGATGAGGACCGGCCAGTTCAGCGTGTTGAGCGCATTCATGATGAATTCGTATTTCCCCAGGATGACCAGAATGAAGCTCCCGGAGATTCCCGGCAGGATCATGGTGCAGATCGCGATGGCCCCGCAGAGAAAAATGAACCAGAGGTCGTCCGGCGTCTGGGTCGGGGAGAGGGTGCAGATGGTTACCCCAAGTACGCCGCCCAGCAGCGCCCACAGGATATCCTTCCCTTTCCAGTCCTTGATATCCAGCAGCATATAAACGGCAGAGGCGATAATGAGCCCGAAGAAGAAGGCCCAGGTCTGGACAGGATGGTAGACGATGACATATTCCATCAACTTGGCCAGCGAGAAGATGCTGATGCCGACACCGGCCAGGAGTGCCAGCAGGAAGTTCCCGTGGATTTCCTTCCAGAACGATTTCCATTTCCCTTGCAGGACCATTTTCCATGTCGCCGGAATCATGAGGGCATTCAGTGCCTCGATCAGTTCGGTATAGATTCCGGTCAACAGGGCAATCGTCCCGCCCGACACTCCCGGAACAACATTTGCGGCGCCCATTCCGAAACCCTTGAGCGCCACAACGATATAATTGAAAAGGCCTTTCATCCTCAACCGATTTTTGCCAGATACTTCTTGATTTCCCGGAACACTTCCGCTTGGGAAAATGCTTTTTCCGGAGAGTCGGCGACAACCAGGTCGAATGTCCCTCCCGGCAATTGTTCCCGGCCGATTTTGAATTTCGCGCGGGAACACTTCGCCATGAATTCAATCGGGAATTCGGTTCCCTTGATCAGCGAGATGAACAAATCAGCGTTGGTGTTGAGCATCAGGTCGATCTTCTCGCGGTTGGGCCTGCCGAACCAGTTCAGGTCCCGGCGCAGGACCGTTGTCGTGATGCTGGTAATCAGCCGCTCTTCGCTGCCGATCTTCCGGAAGTCAAAAAAGAAAATCTCCCCCTTGATGCCATGTTCCCGGTAAAAAGCGAGGATTGCATCCTTGCAGAGATCGAAGGACGTATCTTCAACGTTGATGAAAGCGACGGCTGACCGGATTTGTTCAATCGGCGTAATGCCGGTCGGCTCCTTGCTGGCATACTTTTTCAGGGCCTGTTTCCGGGCGAAATCCTTAATGAATTCAAACATAATCTACTTCTCCTCCGTTTTCCGCAATTTTCTGGCGGATCTCCGTCTTGGCGTCTTTCCAGCGGGGCACATCAATCTTCGTCCCGATGACTTCGACGACCTTTGCCGCAATGATGGACCCGATCTCACCGCAGACTTTCAGGGGCATGCCCAAAGCATGGGCATACAGGAACCCTGCCGCATAGGTGTCGCCGGCGCCGGTGGCATCGATGGTCTGTGCCGGCCAGGCCGGAATGTAATGATACTCGTCGCCGGACTGGACCATCGAACCGTCTTTTCCGACTTTCACGATTGCGATTTCGCAGTGGTTGGTCAGTTCCTGCAGCGCCTCCCGGGGCTCTTTTTTGGTGAAAGCACGCGCTTCCGTCTCATTGGCAAACACGATGTCTACGTATTTGTCGACCAGGTTGTGCAGGAAGGCATCATTGGATTCCACGACATTGTAAGACGCCATGTCGATGGAAATCAGGCACCCGGCCGCCTTGGCCATCTGGACGGCCTTACTGATCAAGTCCTGATTCTGAACGAGATAGCCCTCAATATGGAAATAATCATATCCCTCGAAGTACTCGGGTCTCAGATCCTCCGGGCCCATCTCCAGCGCGGCGCCCATATAATCGGCAAAGGTCCTTTCGGCATTGGCTCCGGTGATGAAAACCATGCATCGTCCCGAAGATTTCGTCCCGTAAAGCATGGTGGTTTTGACGCCGAATTGCTCCATCGTGCTCTTGAACAGATTGCCCAGTTCGTCATTGCCGATTTTTCCGATATATCCGGAAGGCATGCCGAAGATGGAAGAACAGGTGATGGTGTTCGCCGCCGATCCGCCGGGCACATATTTAACCCCGATTTCCTTCAGGGCGGACCAGATCTGGTCGCCGGTCTCCATGTCAACATGCTGCATGCTTCCTTTCGGAAGGTGATACTTTTGGAGCAGTGTGTCATCCGGCAGGACGGCCAGGATATCAGTCAGGGCATTGCCGATTCCGAGGATCGATTTCATCAGTCACCTTTTTATTAAAATGTAAAAATTTGCTCAGCCTACAAATTTAGGCAAAATTATTGTCATTTGCTGTATTTGGTTTAAATTCGCAGGTTAATGCCACGCTTCCTGTCCCCGTCCAGGTCTGGAAAAAGGAACGGAGGCATACGGTGCACATCTATGGACAAGAGGACGAAAGATATTCTGAAATACGTGGTTTCCATTGCCTTGGCGGTGGTGCTGCTTTACTTTTCCTTCCGCAACGTGAAGTGGTCGGACTTCTGGACCGCATTATCCTCCTGTCATTGGGAATTTGTCCTGCTGTCCATGGCTTTCGGTTATGCTGGATTCTGGCTGCGGTCGCTCCGCTGGCGGATGACCCTGCTTCCGATTGATGAGAAAATTGACCGGTTGACCTGCCTCAATGCGGTGAATATCAGCTATGTCGTAAATCTCGTCCTGCCCCGCGCCGGGGAACTGGCCCGGTGTGGGTACGTCACCAAGCATTCCGAAGTCGGTCCGGACGGGCGCAAGAAAGCTTCCCTGGACAAGGTGTTGGGAACGGTTGTGCTGGATCGCTTATGGGACCTTCTCAGCTTGATTATTATCTTGTTGGCTACCTTGCTGTTTTTCCGGGAACGGTTTTCCGCATTCTTGGAATGGGGCGCGTCGAACATGCATTTCAGCCCTTCGTGGCTGCTGGTCGGCTTGGTCGTCGCTGTCGGACTCGCTGTCGCAGCGGTTTGGCTGCTGCGGGACAAAAACCGGCTTTGCGGGAAAATCTGGGAACTGGTCCGCGGGGTCGGGCAGGGGCTGACAACCTGCCTGCACATGAAGCAAGGCTGGCTTTTCATCGTCTATACGATCCTGATCTGGGGAACCTATGTCATGACTTCTGCAAGCATCATCTGGGCTGTGCAGGATGTCGATTTGTCGGCGATGGGAGCGGCCGGAGTCATGGAGACGATCGCTGGAATGGACATGATGGATGCCTTCCTGCTGATGGTGGCGGGGGCCCTGAGTTCCCTGGTCCCCGTCCCGGGCGGTTTCGGCGCGTTCCACTATGTGGTCAGCCTGTTCCTACAGTCGGTGTACGGGATTCCGATGGCAGTCGGGATGGTGTTCGCCACCCTTTCCCATGAGTCCCAGATCCTGACGCAAGTCATTGCCGGTCTGTCCAGTTATGCAATCGAATCTTTCCGGAAAGGGATTCCCGGAAAAGCGGAAACGAAATAGGCCCACCTGTCCGCTTGGAGTTCGCCTTAATCCTGCAACAGGGACAGCGGGATCTGTTTGACGGACCGGGTATAATTCATGGTCGAGGAAATATGCTCATCAGACCCGTAGCACAGCGTCAGTCCGTCCCAAAGGCGCATCCGGTAACGATAATTCGGGTCTTTCTCATAAGGCGTGCGTGACCAATAGCAGTAATTCCGCGTGCAGAGTGGCGTGAGTCCTTCCTCTGTCAAGGTTTTGTTGATGGTTTCAAAAACCAGGTGGATCTGATTCAACTGCTCGATATCGGGCATGTCCCAGGTTCCGTCTCCATACTTTCTGCACCATTCCAGTGCATCATGCCAAGGTCTCTGGAAAACCTCCCCGGCCGATACAAGCCATCCTGTCTGTCCATCCGGATCGATGGAGAAAAGGATGCCCTTTCCTCCTGCATCCACCAAGGTTCCGATGCGCGGGTCTGCCGGATCCGTCGGAACGGTTCCGCCCCGGAAATAAATCTGGGCCTCGGGGGGAATCAGTTCCCCGTCCTCGAACCAGGACTCCTCGTTGATTCGTTGCGATGGAGAAACATAGATGGCCTTCAGGAGATTATTCCCGCCTCCGTCTTTCATTGGAGCGCAGTCCAGATATGTCAAAAGGGGATTGCCGGAAATATCGAGTGCGGTAAGCCAATTCCCATAGCATGTCAGGAAACGGAGTCGCGGATTCCCGGACAGGTCCAGAGAATCCAGGTCGTTGTCGTTGATCTGCAGCACTTCCAGTTTTGTCAGGACACTGAGATCAATCGTTTGCCCGACGGGGCAATATCCGATATTCAGCTCTCGCAGAAGCGGGTTGCAGGACAAATCGGACAACATTCCGGCTGCATTCGGGATAAAGAGCTTTTCCAGCAACGGACTCCCTGAAACATCAATATGACAGGTAGCGCAGTTCTTTTCATCTTGCGGGAAATCGACATGCAATTCTCGCAGCTCCGGCAAATGGGAGAAATCCGGCATGGCTCCGGGAAGGTGATTCAGATCGATGAATCGCAGGGCTGAATGGTGGGAAATATCCGGATACGACAACCACGTAAACCCCAGGTTCAAATCCTCCAGGGCAGGGTTCCCGGACAGGTCCAAAGCCCCCATCACAGCGCCCAAAGCGCTGTTTTTCTCCAAGTGGAGGATCCGGAGTTTCGGATTATGGGATACATCCACCTCGCGCAACGTTCCGATCGGTCCCCATACTGTTTCCCAATTGTCTTTGTAGGGGCCGATGTAATAATACTGAGAGTCGATGGGATCGCTTTTATTTCCGCTGTCGTACCAATCCCCGGGGCAGTCGATGACTTCCAGATTTGGCATATATTCTATCCCGCTTAGAGACTGCAGGTTAAAAGCATTGCTGGGCGATAGGGAAACCGTGGTGATCCTTTCTGCTTCCGCAAAACTGATTTCGCCATTGGCATCCCAGTCATAATTGCTCAGCAGATATGTCAGAAAGGCAGGGTCCTTTACGGGGATGGGATCCTCTTTCAGGATGGCACGCGTGAAACTTTGCTCTTTCGATCGGACTTCACCGTCCCTTGCACGGGCGAAGGCTGTCCAATAATAGGTTTTTTCGGGAAGGATGTGCGGGATCGTACAGGAAAACTGCGTCCCTTTCAGCTCTCCCGGGATCTCCCATGTCTGTCCATCCGAATCCGTAACAGTGAAGCCACAGGTTTGCGCCCGTCCGTCAGAAAGGGTGCACATCAAGTGTACAGATTCTCCCTGAACTTGTGCTTCAACTGCAAGAATGGAGGGTGCATGATAATCCCCGCTCTCTTGTTCCGCCCGGCAAGAGGGGAGGACAAGGAGCATGGCTGCAATCGCGTGCAGGAATATGGAGCGGAAGTGTTTCACGGAGATATGTGGTCTCGCTTGCAAAAATAGTGAAATTGGTCGGATTGTTTACCGATAGATTGTTCATTTCTTTTTCGCCCCGGGCTCATCCCGGCCAACTCCGCTGCCGTACAGGGTTTCAATGTCTTCGCAGGAAAGCCCGGTTACCGTGATCACCGCCTCGACAGAATACCCCAGATCCAGCATACGCCTTGCAAGCTCACGATCCCTTTCAGACCGCCCGACTTCACGGCCTTTATTCAGCCCTTCCGCTAATCCTTCCTCGCGTCCTTCTTCGCGCGCAAAATCCTTCTGCGCAATAATGTCCAATGCTGTCGTCATATCCTTGTCATATATTTTCCGTTCCGCCGGGCTCATCCCGGCCAACTCCGCTGCCGCGAAGGGTTTCAACGTCTTCTCTGGAAAGCCCGGTTACCGTGATCACTGCTTCAGCGGAATAACCCAGATCCAGCATACGCCTGGCAAGTTCACGATCCCTTTCAGACCGCCCTACTTCACGGCCTTTATTCAGTCCTTCCGCTAATCCCTCCTCTCGTCCTTCTTTCCGTCCTTCTCTCAATCCTTCTTTCCGTCCTTCCGCTAACCCTTCCTCCCGCGCAAAATCCTTCTGCGCAATAATGTCCAATGCTGTCGTCATATCCTTGTCATATATTTTCCGTTCCGCCGGACTCATCCCGGCCAACTCCGCCGCCGTAAACAGCCGCTGAAACAAACCCTCTCTGAACTCCAACGGTCTGTCCTCCAAATAACTGATATACCGGAAGGCAAAAGCCAGCTTCTCCAGCAGCGTCCGGCATTTGTGCCATTCTTCCCGCCCGTACGGAAGACGCGCCAATTCGAAATAAACAAAATGCAGCGCATCCGTCATGAGCTCATTCCCACGGTCGCTCCGCAGCGAATAACTGCTGACCAGCCCTTCCCGCAGCACCGACGCCGACTCATGCGGCAAAGAAAAGTTCACGATGCTTACGACATACACCGGATTCAGCCGGTAACCGCGGGCCGGACTGCCGCCGCTGCCCTCCCCGGACGAGAGCAACTGCTCCCGGATGGGATACGTCGAGTAAAACAGCGCCCGATCACAAAAGTACGTCTGCTGACCCAGCTGCATCTC
>Ga0256405_10001065_pt1 | contig 80376 bp, 74 predicted proteins | sample RumenRJG_02DNA_FD_189096 | JGI IMG/M metagenome (GOLD analysis project Ga0256405, IMG submission 189096) | Bovine rumen microbial communities from Lethbridge, Alberta, Canada - RJG_02 | ecosystem: Host-associated > Mammals > Digestive system > Stomach > Rumen | place: Canada: Alberta... | reverse complement strand
CCCATTCCGAACAGAGAAGTTAAGCCCGCCATCGCCGATGGTACTGCCCCACCAGGTGGGAGAGTAGGCAGCTGCCGTTCTTCGGATCCCCGGACCAACGATGTTGGCCCGGGGATCTTTGTTTATATATCTATCAGATTTCTTCGGAGATGTTGTAGCGGTTGCGGTCGGAGGAAGTGCGGGAGATCATCTCGCAGACGAAGCCCGCAAGGAAGAGCATCACACCCAGGATGACCGCCACGAGGGCAAGGTAGAAGAGGGGCTGGTCCGTAACCGCGCGGTAGGGAATGTGGTGTGCCTGGTGGACGAGCTTGGCTATGATGATCCATACAGCCATGATACCGCCGATGATGAACATCAGTATCCCTGGATAGCCGAAAAAATGCATCGGCTTCTTGCCGAAGGTCTGCAGGAAGGCCAGGGAAATAAGGTCCAGGAAGCCGTTGACGAAACGGTTCATTCCGAACTTGCTCTTGCCGTATTTCCGTTTCTGGTGATGGACGGGCTTCTCGCCTATATCGCTGTACCCTGCATTCTTGGCAAGATATGGTATATACCTGTGCATCTCGCCATAGACTTCTATGTCCTTGATAACCTGGCTTCGGTAGGCTTTGAGACCGCAGTTCATGTCGTGTAGCTTTATGCCGGTGATCATGCGGGCCGTAGCATTGTAAAGCTTGGACGGGAGGTTCTTGGTAAGCTTGTTGTCCTGCCTGTGCTGCTTCCATCCTGAAACGAGGTCGTATCCGTCTTCTAGTATCATGCGCCGCATCTCGGGGATCTCCTCGGGAGAGTCCTGCAGGTCGGCGTCCATCGTGACTACGATATCTCCTGCAGCCTTGCGGAAGCCGCAGAAGAGGGCTGCTGACTTGCCGTAATTGCGGCGGAAACGTATGCCCTTGACGGCGTCGTCCGTGGTGGAGATCTGCCGTACTAAATCCCACGTGCCGTCGTCGCTGCCGTCATCGACGATGATGGCCTCATAGCTGAGCCCTTCACGATCCATTACTTTCCTGATCCAGGAGAGCAGTTCGGGAAGGGATTCCTTTTCGTTGTACGAAGGGATGACGATGGAAATGTCCATGGCTACTGCTCGTCGGGGGTGTTGTCATTCTGGCGGAGATCCGCGAAAGGATTGCGGGACGGGATATTGCGCGAAAGGATGGCGGAAAGCACCGTTCCGAAGATGAAGCAGTAAATGAAGTTGGTGAAGAAGGACACCTGGCCCATGTTGATTTCCTGCATCGCCTCGAGGCTCTCTGCAGGAAGCATGGAACCGTATGCCTCAGTGGCCGCTTCGATGGCCTGAGAATATGTGTCAGGGGCAATCCATGTGACATATGCGAGATCGAACGCTGCGAAGATCAGCGCGGACAGGAATGCAGTCACCATGCCGAAACGGAAGGTGTCGGAGTTGTCAAGTCCCGGATGGGCAGCCGCATACTTGGTCATGAACAGTTTCATGAGGTAGATGCATCCTCCGAACTTCGCCGCCCACAGCAGGAAATTCAGCAGTGTTACGAGCAGTGCGGTGCCCGTAGATCCGGAGACCTTGGCCAGCAGGTAGGTAATGACCACGTAAGCACTTGATACAAGCCCTAGGACCAGCCCGGCCTTGCCGGCGCTGTCCCAAAGGTCTTTGCGGGGGATGCGTTTTTCCATTTACAATATCGTTTGTCCGAATACAAAGATATAAAAAAAGTTCGTACCTTTGTAAACTTGTAATTTTTTAGAGTTATGATTAACATCACGTTTCCTGACGGCAGCGTCAGGGCCTACGAATCGGGAGTTACCGGTTATGAGATCGCGCAGAGCATCAGTCCGAGGCTCGCTGCGGAAGTTTTGGCAGTATCCGTAAAGGCAAAGGGCGACACGTCCGTCGGCAAGGGCGTTACATACGACCTCATGCGTCCCATCACCTTCGATGCTTCCGTCAACCTCCTCAAGTGGGAGGATGACGAGGCCAAGCGCGTATTCTGGCACTCCTCCTCGCACCTCATGGCCGAGGCGCTCGAGGCCCTCTATCCCGGCGTCAAGTTCGGTATCGGCCCCGCCGTCGAGAACGGTTTCTATTATGACGTGGACCTTGCCGGTCATCAGATCACAGATGCCGACCTGCCCAAGATCGAGAAGAAAATGCTCGAACTCGCCAGGACCAAGGAGACATTCACCCGTATCGATGTCTCCAAGGCGGCAGCCATGAAGCATTTCCAGGACAAGCAGGATCCGTACAAGTGCGAACTCATCAGCGAGCTTGAGGACGGAACCATCACTTACTATACCAACGGCGCTTTCACCGACCTCTGCCGCGGACCTCACCTCATGAATACCGAGGTCATCAAGGCCGTCAAGCTCACCGCCATCGCCGGAGCATACTGGCGCGGTGATGAGAAGCGCCAGCAGCTTACCCGTATCTACGGCATCACCTTCCCCAAGAAGTCCATGCTGGACGAGTATCTCCAGCTCCTTGAGGAGGCCCGCAAGCGCGACCACCGCAAGCTCGGCAAGGAGATGGAGCTCTTCACCTTCTCGCAGCGCGTTGGTCTCGGTCTGCCGCTGTGGCTGCCCCGCGGCGCCGTCATGCGCAACATCCTCGAGAACTTCCTGCGCAAGAAGCAGGCTGAGCTCGGATATCTCCCTGTCGTCACCCCTCATATCGGCGCCAAGGACCTTTATGTCACTTCCGGACACTACGCCAAGTACGGCAAGGATTCGTTCCAGCCGATCCGCACCCCTCAGGAGGGAGAGGAATACATGCTCAAGCCGATGAACTGCCCTCACCACTGTGAGATCTTCCGTTCGTCGCCCCATTCCTACAAGGACCTCCCTCTGCGCTATGCCGAGTTCGGCACCGTATACCGCTATGAGCAGAGCGGAGAACTCCACGGACTGACGCGCGTCCGCGGTTTCACCCAGGACGACGCGCACCTCTTCTGCCGTCCCGACCAGCTCCAGGAGGAGTTCGAGAAGGTCATCGACCTCATCCTCTATGTTTTCAAGACATTGAAGATGACGGAGTACATGGCCCAGATATCCCTCCGCGACCCTCACAACAAGGAGAAGTACATCGGTTCCGACGAGAATTGGGCCAAGGCCGAGCAGGGTATCATCGATGCCGCTGCCAAGAAGGGCCTCAAGACCGTTGTCGAATACGGCGAGGCTGCATTCTACGGTCCCAAGCTGGACTTCATGGTCAAGGATGCCATCGGCAGAAGGTGGCAGCTCGGCACCATCCAGGTCGACTACAACCTCCCCGAGCGTTTCCAGCTCGAGTATACCGATGCCGACGGCTCCAAGAAGCGTCCCGTCATGATCCACAGGGCCCCGTTCGGCTCCATCGAGCGCTTCACCGCCGTCGTGCTTGAGCACACTGCAGGACACCTGCCCCTCTGGCTCGCGCCGGATCAGGTTAAAGTGCTGCCTGTCAGCGAAAAATATTCGGAATATGCGGAAAAAGTTTGCGATTTGCTGAAAAATTCCGATATTCGCGCTTCGATTGATGGCAGGAACGAGACGCTCGGCAAGAGGATCCGCGAGGTCGCTCTTCTCAGGGTCCCGATTCTGGTCATCGTCGGTGAAAAGGAAGTTGCCGATGGCACCGTCTCTGTGAGACAGGAGGGCGTCGACAAGGGAACTATGACGATTGACGGATTCACGGACTTCTTCAAGGCCGCCGTGGCTGAGGAGCTGTCCTGATCCGCATGCATATATTATTTGTTGAATTTTAATTAGGAGGACACTTTTATCGCAGCACCTTACAAACCGGCCCCAAGGCCTACGGGGTCCAGACCTAACGGTCAGAGATCAGGCTATGGCCCTCAACGCAAGGAAGAGGGTGAATTGAACATCAACGAGGAGATTACCGCGCCCCAGGTGCGTCTCGTCGGTGACAATATACCCGAACCGGGTATCTATCCCATCGCCAAGGCATTGGCCCTGGCCGATGAACTCAGTCTTGATCTGGTGGAGATAAGCGCAAAGGCCGATCCTCCCGTGTGCAAGATACTCGATTACCAGAAGTTCCTGTACCAGCAGCGCAAGAAAGCCAAGGAGATGAAGGCCAACGCCGCCAAGGTGGTCATAAAGGAGATCCGTTTCGGTCCCAACACCGACGAGCATGACTTCCAGTTCAAGCTCAAGCATGCCAAGGAGTTCCTTTCCGAGGGCTCCAAGGTCAAGGCTTCGATCTTCTTCCGCGGCCGTTCAATCCAGTTCGCCGACCAGGGCGAGAAGCAGCTTCTCCGCTTCGCGGTGGAGCTCGAGGAGGTTGGAAGGGCCGAGAACATGCCGGTGCTCGAAGGCAAGAGGATGACGATGATGCTTGCACCCCTCAAGAAAAAATAGCCTGCGTGGCAGGCCTGTATATTATTAACTTATTAAAAACAATAAAATGGCAAAGCTTAAGACCAACTCCGGTGCCAAAAAGCGTTTCACGCTTACCGGATCGGGAAAAATCAAGAGAAAGCACGCTTACCACAGCCACATTCTCACGAAGAAGACCAAGAAGCAGAAGAGGAATCTCGACCATTTCGCCATCCTCTCGAAGGTGGACGAAGGCCGTGTAAAGGAGCTCCTTGTTCTTTAGTATCATTAATGTCAAACTTGGATGAGCAGTAGAAGAAGTACCTCACGAGAGGTCACTGCCTCCAGAAAAAAAACGTATTATGCCAAGATCAGTTAATTCAGTCGCCTCCAGGGCGCGCCGCAAGAAGATCCTCAAGAGAACCCGTGGTAACTTCTTGTCGAGAAGGAATGTTTGGACGGTTGCGAAGAACACCTATGAGAAGGGTCTCACCTACGCATACCGTGACCGCAGGACCAAGAAGCGCAATTTCCGCGCTCTCTGGATCCAGAGAATCAACGCTGCCGCACGTCAGTACGGCCTCACGTATTCTCAGTTTATGGGTAAACTCGCCAAGCAGAACATCGGTCTCAACCGCAAAGTGCTGGCGGACCTTGCCATGAATAATCCTCAGGCATTCGAGGCTGTCATCAACTCTGTAAAGTAGTTTGATGTGAGCTGGAAGGAGTTCTACCACAACCGTTGGACAAGGTTCAGTTTCTGGGCTCTGCTCTATGTGTTGTGGGTCGTCTGGCTCGGAAGTTACTGGTGGCTCCTCGGCCTCGTCGTCATCTTCGACATGTTCATCACCAAGAAGGTGAAATGGACATTCTGGAAGAAAGACTACAAGGAGGGAGAGAAGCACAATGTCTGGCTTGACTGGCTCGATGCCATCATCTTCGCCGTCATCTTCGTGACATTCATCAATATCTTCTTTTTCCAGGCGTTCAAGATCCCTTCATCCTCCATGGAGAGTACGCTCTATACCGGAGACCATCTCTTCGTAAGCAAGCTGGCATACGGCCCCAGGGTCCCCGAGACCCCGCTGACCATACCTTTCACGCACAATGTCATCTTCGGAAAGGAGTCCTATTCCACTCTGATCCACAACAAGTACAGAAGGCTCAAGGGTTTCGGTCACGTCAAGAGAGGCGATGCGGTCGTATTCGGATTCCCGAACGGTGACACCGTTCTGAAAAAGGCCCCGGTCGAAGACTACCACGCCCTCGTGAGGGCGAACGGCAGGGAACTGGTGGAAAGCAGGCTCGGTCCGATCATCGTCCGCCCGACGGACAAGAAGGACCACTACGTGAAGCGCTGCGTCGCTCTCCCGGGCGACACGCTCACGGTCAAGGACGGCCTGGTCTACATCAATTCAGTCCAGCAGGAAGTCTATCCCGGCATCCAGCTTTCCTACAAGGTCGTGACCAACGGACAGCGTATCAACTCCAAGGTCCTCGAGAAACTTGGGCTCAACATCGGAGAGCTTTACTATGATCCCGCTCTTCCCGGATACCCCGAGATGCCCCTTACGGCGGCGATGCTCGAAAAGGTGAAGGACATGCCGGGCATAGTGGGCGCCGAGCCCAACATAGAGACTTATCCGTCGGCCGATGCCTATGGCATCTTCCCGTTCTCTCCGGATTACCGCTGGACGCGTGACTGGTTCGGTCCGCTCTGGATTCCGAAGAAAGGCGAAACGGTCGAGCTTGACACGGACAACCTCCCGCTGTACGAGCGCATCATCACCGCCTACGAGAAGAACGACCTGAAGGTCAATGACGAAGGCATGATCTTCATCAACGGAAAGGAGGCATACAGCTACACCTTCCAGCAGGATTATTACTTCATGATGGGAGACAACAGGCACAATTCCCTGGACTCCAGGTACTGGGGATTCGTTCCTGAGGATCACATAGTCGGGAGACCGTCTGTGATCTGGCTCTCAACCAACCGGAACGCGAAGTTCCCGAAAAACATAAGATGGCGCAGATTCCTCAAATTTGTGTAGAACATTTGGATTTGCGAAAAATTTGAGCGAAATTTGCAGCCCCGTAAATTATTTAGAATCAATTAAAAGTATAAAGATATGGCAAAGGTTTGTCAAGTTACCGGTAGAAAGAGAATGAAAGGCAACAACGTTGCCCATTCCAAGCTGCGCACCAAGCGCGATTTCTCCCTCAACCTCAAGACCAAGAAGTTCTGGTCCGAGGAGGAGCAGAGGTTCATCACTTTGAAGGTTTCCTGCAAGGGCATGAGGATCATCGAGAAGAACGGTCTCGACGCCACCCTCCGCGAGGCCCGCGAGAAAGGATTGGTTAACCTTGTTTAATTTTAACGACTATGGCAAAGAAAGCTAAAGGAAACAGGGTGCAGGTCATCCTCGAGTGCACCGAGCAGAAGGAAAGCGGTGTCCCTGGAATGTCCAGGTATATCACCACCAAGAACAAGAAGAACACCCCCGAGCGTCTTGAGCGTAAGAAATACAATCCTTTCCTCAAGAAGGTTACTGTTCATCGTGAAATCAAATAATTGATAGGAGATTAAACTATGGCAAAGAAAGCCGTCGCAACGTTTGCTGCCAAGGCCGGTGCTAAGAGCATGGTCAAGTGCATCCGCATGGACAAGTCCCCCAAGACTGGTGCCTATGTCTTCACCGAGCACCTCGTGGAGGAGTCCAAGGTCAAGGAGTATTTCGACAAGAAGTAATCTCCGGTTCCGATTTATTGAGGGACGGGGTCCGATTTGGGCTCCGTCCTTTTTTTAGTTCATCGTTTTTGATTATATTTGTCAGTTAAAGGAATCGTGCCATGGGAATATTTGACAAAGGTACAGCAAAGACTAAGCAGAGTTTCTTCCAGAGGCTTTCCAGGGCCGTCATGGGCCGTTCGAAGGTTGATGACGATGTGCTCGACGCCATCGAGGAAGCCCTTGTCTCGTCCGACATGGGAGTGGACACCACCCTCAAGGTCATTGACCGGCTGGAAGAGCGCGTGGAGAAGGACAAGTACATGTCTTTCGATGAGCTTGTGGCATTGCTCAGGGATGAGATCTCCAAGCTCATCGACCTTGACGGTACCGAGGAGGTTGTTCCCTTCGATTTCTCGCACAAGCCTTACGTGATCATGGTCGTCGGAGTCAACGGCGTGGGCAAGACCACTACCATCGGCAAGCTCGCCGCCATGCTCCGGGAGCAGGGCAAGAAGGTCATTGTCGGCGCAGCCGACACCTTCCGCGCGGCGGCCGTGGACCAGCTGCAGGTCTGGGCCGACCGGGCCGGCGCGGACATCGTCCGGCAGAACATGGGCTCCGACCCGGCCTCCGTGGCCTTTGACACGGTCAAGGCCGCTGTAGCCCGCGGGGCCGACGTCGCCATCATCGACACCGCCGGCCGCCTGCACAACCGTATCGACCTCATGAACGAGCTCACCAAGATACGCAATGTCATGCGCAAGGTCATCCCCGACGCTCCGCATGACGTGCTCCTCGTCCTGGACGGTTCTACCGGCCAGAATGCCTTCCAGCAGGCCAAGGAGTTCTCCCGCGCTACCGACGTGACTTCCCTGGCCGTCACCAAGCTTGACGGCTCCGCCAAGGGCGGCGTAGTCATCGGTATCGTTGACCAGTTCAAGATACCCATCAAGTTCATAGGCATCGGCGAGGGCATAGACGACCTCAAGGTCTTCGACCGTCAGGAGTTCGTCACCTCACTCTTTACACCCGAAGATTTGAAGAAATAAACACACATATACGATATGAAGCTGTCTTACAATTGGCTCAAGGACTATCTTGAGTTCGATCTCACTCCCGCCCAGGTGGCGGATGCCATCACCTCGATAGGCATCGAGGTGGACTCGGTCGAAGAACAGGAAGAGATTCCCGGCGGTCTCGCCGGCGTAGTGGTCGCCGAAGTGCTCGAATGCGAGCCGCATCCGGATTCCGACCATCTCCATGTCACCAAGGTGGATGCCGGTAACGGCGAGCCTGTCACCGTGGTCTGCGGCGCTCCCAATGTCGCCGCCGGCCAGAAGGTGCTCTTTGCCACCCTCGGTACCGTCCTTCCCGGTGATTTCAAGATCAAGAAATCCAAGATCCGCGGCGTCGAGTCGTTCGGCATGATCTGCGCGGCCGACGAGCTCGGCATCGGCGACGACCATTCCGGCATCATGGTGCTCGAGCCCGAGGCCGTCGTCGGCACCCCCGCCAAGGACTATCTGCACCTCAAGACCGAGGCCGTCATAGAGTATGAGATCACCGCCAACCGCGTAGATGCTGCATCACACATCGGTGTCGCCCGTGACCTTTATGCATGGCTGAGGCTAAATGATATCCCTTGTAAGTTCCATATGCCCGACGTCTCTGCTTTTCGCGAAGGCGAGGGTGAGGGGATTCCCGTCGAGGTCCTCGATTCGGAGGGCGCTCCGCGTTACACCGGCATCACCGTCAAGGGGGTGAAGGTAGGCCCTTCTCCGGAATGGCTTCAGAAGAAGCTCATGTCCATCGGTCACAATCCCATCAACAATGTCGTTGACATCTCCAATTTCATACTCTTCGAGATCGGCCAGCCGCTCCATACCTTCGACGCCTCCAAGATTGTGGGCGGCAAGGTCATTGTCCGCAGGGCCTTCAAGGATGAGCCCATACGCACCCTTGACGGCATCGACCGCAAACTCTGCGACCGTGATATGGTGATAGCCAATGACGAGGGCCCCATGTGCATCGCCGGCGTGTTCGGCGGCGAGGACTCCGGCGTGACCGAGGCTACTACCGACGTGTTCATCGAGAGTGCCTATTTCGATCCCGGTTCCATACGCAAGACAGCCAAGAGCCAGACCCTCCAGACCGACGCATCATTCCGTTATGAGCGCGGCGCCGATCCCGAGGCTGTTCCCTTCGCCCTCAGGCGCGCCGCCCTCCTTATCCAGGAGCTGGCCGGAGGAGAAATCGTCGGCAAGGTCCAGGAGGTCTATCCCAACAGGATCGAGCGCAGGCGCATCGAACTTGATTATGGCCGTATCCAGCGTTTCATCGGCAAGGAGATAGGGACCGAGACCATCGAGAAGATACTTGAGTACCTGAACTATGAGTTCGTTGAAAGGACAGACGGCGGTGCAGTCGTCGCCGCGCCTACATACATGGTCGACGTTACACGTGAATGCGATGTGGTGGAAGAGATCCTCCGAATCTACGGTTACAACAATGTCGACCTGCCGCAGCATATGAAGATGTCGGTCAACGCTTCGCCGTCACCGGATCCTGAGGCGGTCCGCAACTCCATTTCCAACTTCCTTGCTGCCAACGGTTTCGTCGAGACCATGAACAACTCCCTCACCAAGGGAGAATATTATGACAAGCTGGAGACCTTCCCGGCTGCAGCCTGCGCCCGCGTGGTCAATCCTCTGAGTCTGGACCTCAATGTCATGCGCCAGACCCTGCTTCTCGGCGGGCTTGAGGTTGTGGCCTACAATGCCAACCGCCAGACTTCTTCCATGAAGTTCTTTGAATATGGTTCTGTCTATGCCCGCAAGCCCGAGACCGAGGGTACCACCCTCGCCGGGTATGAGGAGCATCCGTGCTTCGCGTTGTTCATCACCGGTACGCCGGACAAGTCATGGCGCAGCGAGGCCGGCAAGAGCGATTATTTCCAGCTCAAGGGCTATGTCGAGCTGTTGCTGAGGCGTTATGGAGCCAGGCTTTCCCAGATGCGTTGCACATCCGCCCCTTCCGATATCTTCTCCGAGGGCATGACGTACAGCATTCCCGGAGGACGGGAGCGTAAGCTTCTCAGCATGGGTACCGTCAATCCGGCCTTGGCCCGCCGCTTCGGTGTGAAGCAGCCGGTATTTGCCGCTGAGATCGACTGGAATGCACTGTTCGAGCTTGTCAAGCGCGACAAGGTCGCTTTCAAGGAGCTTCCCAAGTTCCCTGAGGTACGCCGTGACCTGGCCCTTCTCCTGGATGAAGATGTCAAGTACGCCGACCTCCAGGCCAGCGCGGAGCGTGTCGCAAAGAAACTCCTCAAGCAGGTCACCCTGTTCGACGTTTACCGTGGGGACAAGATCCCTGCCGGAAAGAAGCAGTATGCCTTGGGCTTCGTGCTCCAGGATACGGAGAAGACCCTGACCGACGCCGATGTAGAGCGTGTCATGGACAAGCTCCTTTCCACGTTCACCAACGAATTCGGAGCAGTCCTTCGCTAGTATGGAAAGGTTCATCCGGATTGTCCTTGCGGTCCTGGTTTCGGCCGTCTGTCTCTGCTCCTGCGGCAGGGACGGGAAGGTCATACCCAGGTCCAAGCTTTCAAGGATCTATGCCGAGATGTTCCTTGCCGACGCGTGGTTGAACACCGCCTCTATGGAAACCAAGGAGCGGGCTGACACCATGGCTTTCTATGAGCCTATATTTGAGAAATACGGCTATACCGTAGAGGACTACTGGGCAAGCGTATCATATTACCTTCAGGACCCCGACCGTTTCTCCAGGATATTGAACAAGTCCAATGCTATGCTTGAGACCGAGTTCAATGCGCTCGAGAAGCAGCGGCAGGCCGCGTTTGATGCTGCCTCCGAGTCGGGAACACGTATCAAACCGAAGTTGTTCCATCCCGTATACGGGGTAGATGGCGCTCCCATAGATCCCGGTGCTCCCGCACTTGTCAAAGCGAATCCCAAACGATTGGAGGACCGTCCGTTATGATGCGTGAAGAGATAGTTTTCGGGCCAATCCACAGCCGTCGCCTCGGGTCATCGCTCGGCATAAACGTCCTGCCGGAAAAGGGTAAACTGTGCAATTTCGACTGCATCTACTGCGAGTGCGGATGGAACCGTGACGGACGTGGAGACACACGCCTGCCATCTTCCTCAGACCTTCACAATGCTTTGGAAGCCAAGCTTTCCACCTGTGCCCGGGATGGGATCGGGATAGACTCCATAACCTTCTCCGGTGACGGAGAACCTACGCTCAACCCCGATTTCCCCGAGATGGTGGACATTACGCTTGAGCTTCGCGACCGATATTTCCCGGCCGCCCTGGTGTCCGTGCTTTCCAATGCAACGATGGTACACAAGGATGCCGTATTCAATGCCCTGCGCAAGGTCGACAATCCCATTCTCAAGCTGGATGCTCCTACAACGGAGCTTGCCAGGCTCATCAACCGTCCTGCTCCAGGATACCGGGTTGAGGATATAGTTGAGGCCCTCAAACGTTTCGAGGGAGATTTCGTGCTCCAGACCATGTTCCTCAGGAGTGACGGTTTCGATTCTTCCGCACCCGAGGTCATCCGTGGCTGGATGGACATAGTCCGGACCCTCCGTCCGCGTGAGATCATGGTCTATACCATAGACCGGGCGACTCCGCAGGCAGGGCTGTTAAAATTCACGGTCGGGGAGATGCGTGAACTGCTCGCCCCCTTGGCCGAAGAAGGATTCAATTTGCAGATAAGAGGATAATAATTCTATACATTATGGATACATTGTGCAAGAAATACGGGTATGCCCCGGACAAAGAGAAGATTGACAGGAGCCTAGAAATCATCGCTGCCAATCTTGAGAACGTCATCTCTCCCGATGTCTTGAAGGAGTGTTTCTCCATCATGGACGTTACGACCCTGCACACCGATGATACGGTCGCTTCCGTATCCCGTCTGGTGGACAAGGTCAATTCTTTGGCGAAGGATTTCCCGGAGTACCCGCGTCCGGCATCCGTCTGTGTATATCCCAATTTCGCTTCGGTCGTCGCTGAGCGCCGTGCCGATCCCCGGGTTCACGTCACGGCGGTCTCGAGCTGTTTCCCTACGGCCCAGAGTTTCCTCGAGGTGAAGGTGCGCGAGTGTGAACTCGCCGTGGAGGCTGGTGCTGACGAGATTGATATCGTCTTGGCACTCAATTCTTTCCTTGCCGGTGACTACGACTCCGCATCCCGCGAGATCCGCGAGATGAAGGCTGCGGTCGACCGCAAGGCTGCCGAGGCCGGACGCACCGTGATACTCAAGGTCATCCTTGAGACCGGACTCCTTGTGACACCCGAGAAGATCGCTGAGGCATCCTTCCTTGCCATGGAGGCAGGGGCGGATTTCATCAAGACCTCGACGGGCAAGGTCAGCGTCAACGCTACACCGGTGTCGGCCTATGTCATGTGCGAATGCATCAAGGCATTCTATGAAAAGACCGGCCGCAAGGTCGGTTTCAAGGCTGCCGGAGGCATTTCCAATGCCATGGATGCCGTATGCTATTACTCGATCGTTTCTTCAGTGCTTGGCCGCGAGTGGCTTGACAGCCGCTATTTCCGCTTCGGAGTCAGCCGTCTGGCCAACGCCCTCATGTCCGCCATCGAACAGAAGACGGTCAACGTGTTCTGATTTTTCCCGGTTTTTGACCGGAAGTGATTGAATAAACCGGCCCTGCACATCGCTGCAGGGCCGGTTTTCCATTTTAAGCATTTCCTTTTTGTGAACATGGATGATTCTTTGTCACTTTGCAACAGGAAAACATATGGAACTTGGACTATGAAAACTTCTTTGCAATTCCTGATGCCCGTCATCGCCCTCTGCGCGTGCTCCGCCCTTGACGACGGAGCCGCGCCCGGGGCATCGGTGACGGCGGAGAATGTGCCGCACGACATGATCGTGCTCGGCGACCGCCTGGAGGATCCGTACTCGGTATCCAACATAGAGGCGGCGCTGGTCTCACTCTATCCTTCCAAGGCCGGGCGCGTAGACCTGAAACCTACCGACATCTATGTACGTTTCCTTCCCAGGAACGAGACGGAGTACGACCGCTTGGTCTCAGCCGGGATCCATCTTACGGACCATCCGCTTGACTATGAGATAGTCAGGGAGGGGGACTATTACCATGACCCGTCTCTGGACGAGGACGCCATCACCTGGCAGTATGCAGTCCTGAAACCGGATTTCAACATTCCCCAGGGTATCCCTTATGAACTGCTGGACGAGTGCTATATATCCGATGCCGCCGTGACCCGCGCAGAGGATATCGACTGGGAGGCGGTGGAACAGGAGGCTTTCCGGCTGACGGGCAACGATGCGCTGCTGCCGCCTCCTGTACGGGGCGGAAAGACCAGCGCAAAGCCCTCGGGCCGTCTGCTCGTCGTCGACGGACGCGTAGAGGGCGAAGGTGAAGGCATAGCCGGAGTCAAGGTATCTTGCAACACTTTCGTGAAATTCGCCCACGCATATACTGATTCCCAGGGCTACTATGCCATGGACAGGGAGTTCTCGACCGAACTGCGCTACCGCATCGTGTTCCAGAATGAGAAGGGCTTCGGGATAGGCCTGAACAAGATACTTGTCCCGGCATCGTCGTCGACGCTTGGCAAGGCCGGCCCGGAGGGCGTCAGCCTCACCGTCGACAAGGAATCGGACCGCAGGCTATTCACCCGCTCGGTGGTAAACAATGCTGCCTGGAACTACTTCGAATCCTGCTCAGAGCGGGAGAGGAAGATCCTCCCGCCTCCCGCCAACACCAGGATTTGGCTGTTCCAGGCACTTGACGTATGCAGTACTCTCATGCTCCAGCAGGGTGTGCTCATAGATGACACGGCTATAGGCAATTTCCTCGGAGATTTCAGGAAGACCGTCAAGATGTTCCTCCCGGACATCACGCTGGGAGTCAAGGATATCGAGGATTATTCCACACTCTATGCGGGGACGGTACACGAACTTGCCCATGCCAGCCATTTCGCGCAGGTGGGTAAGGAATACTGGAATGAATACATTTCCTATGTCCTGCGCTCATTCGCCGAATCTGGCGGGCGCATGTACGGTCTCGGGGCAGGAGAAGGTTCGGGACACTGTGAAGTAGGTGAGATGTGGGGCTACTATGTCCAGAACCGCATGTACAAGGAACGCTATGGCGACGATGCGCATACTTTCGGCACTTCATACTGGTTCCGACCGCATGTCCTGCTGTATCTGGACGAACGCGGTATCAACCGCTCCGGCATCTTCAAGGCATTGCAGCCGGAAGTGACCGACAAAAAACTGCTTCAGGACAAACTCAGGAGCCTGTACCCGGAATACGGTACCATCATAGGGCAGGCTTTTGAAAGATATGACGATTGAACCATGAAACACTTCAGATTGCTTTTTACGATCCTGCCGCTTTTGCTTTGCGGCAGGGGTTTTGCCCAGGAACTGTCCCTTTCTACCAATGTCCTGGACTATGTGGACCTCGGGACCATGAACCTTGACGCCGCCTGGGGCTTTGCGAGACACTGGTCGGCCCATCTCGGCGTACGCTACAATCCTTTTACCTTCCCCGGAAGGGAAGGGGTGGCCGACCAGATGCAGGCGCGTCAGCGCACGGTGTCCCTTGGCGGGCGTTATTGGCCATGGCATATCCATTCAGGCTGGTGGCTGTCAGGAAAGGCCCAGTATCAGGAATACAACAGGGGAGGACTGACAGAGGCGGAGACTTCCGAAGGGGACCGTATCGGAGGAAGCCTGGGTGGAGGATATACGTACATGCTGTCTCCAAGCCTGAACCTTGAGATCGGTGCCGGAGTATGGGCCGGCTACGAACGCTATACCACCTACGCCTGCCCTGAATGTGGGAGGGTGGTAGGCCAGGGAGAACGCCGTTTCGTTCTCCCGAACGACTTCCTGCTCGGTCTCGTATATGTCTTCTAGGTCGTGGACCGTACCGGCGGTTCCGGTGAATGCGGCTGCGGCGTTGTGCGCCATTCTGCTTCTCTCATGCTCGGTCAAGGAGGACAGGACGGAATGCCCTTGCTTCCTTACACTTGACCTTGGAGGGATCGGGACGGCCGCACTGATGCAGCAGGGATTGGATTCACTTGTGGTTGGGGTAGTAGCCGGGACGGATTTTTACGAGGAGGCTGGTCTCGCCTTGAGAGACAATGTGCAGGAGTACAATCTGGCAGTCCCGAAGGAACAGGTGGACGTGATGGTCGCTTGTGGGATAGGACGCGGAGGGCTCTCTGCCGGAGGTTTTAAGATCCCGGAAGGAGATGAATGCCCGGCTGTCTACCTGTTCACGGACTCCTTCATGGCTGATGAGGGTGAGTTGCGTCGTACCGTCTCCCTTCACAAGGACTACTGCGAACTCTCGGTGAGCATGAAGACATCCTACAATACCAATGCGAGGCCCTACCGCATCCATCTGGAAGGGAATGTCTCCGGTTGTTCGATGGACGGGTCGCCGGCGGAGGGGTTTTTCAGTTGCTTTTCTTCCCCTTCTTCCGGAGGCCTGTGCCATCTGAACATCCCAAGGCAGCGCGACGGCTCGCTGATGCTTGAGGTACACTTCCAGGATTCCGGGGAGATCCGGAGCTTTCCGGTAGGGGAGTACATCCTCGAAAGCGGTTATGACTGGAGCGCTCCTGACTTGGAGGATATCCGGTTGGAGATGGATTTCTCAAGGTCCGGACTGACGTTCAACATCTCCGGCTGGAAGAAAACCCTGACGTTTGAAATAACTTTTTAGGATTCTTGGTAATTCCGAAAGTTTTCGTAAATTTGCAGTCCACTTCTGAGCGCGGGTGGCGGAATGGTAGACGCGCTAGTTTCAGGAGCTAGTGCTGTAAAAGGCGTGTGAGTTCGAGTCTCATCCCGCGCACAAAACAGGTCCCAGATTATTCTGGGACCTGTTTTTATTATACTCCGAAAGTGTCGCGGATGTTCGCGGCGATGGCGGATACCAGACGGGTGCGGGCTTCGACGCTTGCCCAGGCCGTGTGCGGGGTGAAGCGGAACTTTTCCGGGTGCCTGGTGTGCAGGAGCGGGTTATCGGCAGGGAGCGGCTCGCGTACGTAGACGTCCAGCGCCGCGCCGCCGATGCGGCCGTCGTCGACGGCCTGCGCGAGCGCGGCCTCGTCGATGATGCCGCCCCGGCCCATGTTGACTATGAAGGCTGTCGGCTTCATGAGAGACAGTTCCTTCGCGCCGACCAGTCCGGCAGTACGCTCATTGTAAGGGGCATGTATGCTGATCACATCGGCTGTCGCCATGAGTTCGTCAAGGGGCAGGCTCGGATAATCCCTGTTGTGGGAAGTTCCTGACGTAGAGTAATATACCACCTTCATCCCGAATGCTTCCGCCACATGCGCCACCTTCGTGCCTATCGTTCCCAGTCCGATGATGCCCATGGTCTTGCCGGTCAGTTCGTAGAACGGCCGGCTCAGGTCTGTAAAGATGGGACCGGCGGAATAGCCGCCTCCTTTCACGGCTCCGTCGAAATAAGGACCGTTCCCGGCAAGGGACAGGATGTGCATGAAGGTCTCCTGAACGACTGAATCGGTGGAGTATCCCGCAACATTCTTTACGGGTATGCCCCGCGCTTCCGCAGCCTTCAGGTCGATATTGTTTACGCCGGTAGCCGCTTCACAGATGAGACGCAGTGCGGGTGCCGCCGCTATCAGTTCTGCATCGACTACTATCTTGTTGATGATCAGTACTTCACAGTCTCCGACACGCTTCAGCGCCTCTTCGCGGGTCGAGGTGGGGAAACATACCAGCTCTCCAAGGGCTGCAATCTCATCCAACGGGGTGTCGCCTACGGTCGAGGCATCCAGAAATACGATTTTCATGACATCAAGTATTGTGATCTACACAAAAATAAAACAAAAAATTCGTATTGTGCCTGAAAAAGCGTAATTTTGCAAGATTCAGTTAGTTTAGTAGTTCAGATTTGATTATGCAGGAAATCAGAAACATAGCGATCATCGCCCACGTCGACCACGGCAAGACCACGCTGGTCGACCGCATGATCTATCAGGCCAACCTTGTCCGCCAGCCCGAGAATCTCGGACAGCTCATCCTCGACAACAACGACCTTGAGCGCGAGCGTGGCATCACCATCCTGGCCAAGAACGTCTCCGTTATCTACAAGGGGGTCAAGATCAACATCATAGACACTCCCGGACATAGCGATTTCGGAGGTGAGGTCGAGCGCGTCCTCAACATGGCCGACGGAGTGCTCCTCCTGGTGGATGCTTTCGAGGGTTGCATGCCCCAGACACGTTTCGTCCTCCAGAAGGCTCTTGAGATGGGCAAGAAGCCCATCGTCGTCGTGAATAAGGTCGATAAGCTCAACTGCCGTCCCGACGAGGTGCAGGAGGAGGTCTTCGACCTCATGTGCAACCTCAACGCCACAGATGAGCAGCTTGATTTCAAGACCATTTTCGGCAGCGCCAAGCAGGGCTGGATGTCCGAGGACTGGAAGACTCCCGGCACGGATATCACCCCCTTGCTCGATGCCATCCTCGAAGTTATTCCCGCACCGGAGGTGGTAGAGGGCACTCCGCAGATGCTTATCTCCTCCCTGGAGTATTCCCCTTATGTCGGCCGTATCGCTGTCGGCCGCATCACCCGTGGAACTCTCCGAAGCGGCCAGAACATCAGCCTCTGCAAGAGGTATGACGTCGTCCAGAAGCAGAAGATCAAGCAGCTCATGGTCTTCGAAGGCTTGGGCAAGACCAATGTCGACGAAGCCCGTTGCGGCGATATCTGCGCCCTTGTGGGCATTGACGGATTCGAGATCGGCGATACCATCGCCGACTACGAGAATCCCGAGGCCCTGCCGCCGATCGCCATCGACGAGCCGACGATGAGCATGCTCTTCACCATCAATAATTCCCCTTTCTTTGGAAAGGATGGAAAATATGTCACTTCCCGCCACCTGAAGGAGCGTCTCGAGCGCGAGCTCGAGAAAAACCTCGCGCTCCGCGTCAAGCCCGGCCTTTCCGCCGACTCCTTCGTCGTGTACGGACGCGGCGTGCTGCATCTCTCGGTGCTCATCGAGACCATGCGCCGCGAGGGCTTCGAGCTTCAGGTCGGCCAGCCGAAGGTGCTTGACAAGGTCATCGGCGGCCAGCGCTGCGAGCCTATCGAGGACCTCTCCATCGAAGTTCCCGAGGCCTTCGTAGGCGCCGCGATCGAGATTGCGACCCGCCGCAAGGGCGCCCTTCTGCGCATGGAACCGCGCGGGGACCGCACCCTGCTCGAGTTCGAGATTCCGACCCGCGGGTTGATGGGACTCCGCAGCAACATGCTGACGGCCACCCAGGGTGAGGCCATCGTCGCCCACCGTTTCAAGGAGTATCAGCCCTTCAAGGGCGAGCTTGAGCATCGCAACAACGGCTCGCTCGTCTCACTTGAGACCGGCGAGGCCGTCGCTTACTCCATGAACAAGCTGCTCGACCGCGGCCGTTTCTTCGTCGAACCCGGCGAGGAGATCTACGGCGGCCAGGTGCTCGGAGAGCACACCCGCGAGCGCGACCTGAACATCAACATCTGCAAGACCAAGAAGCTCACCAATGTCCGCGCTGCCGGAAGTGACGAGAAAGTGGTCCTGCCTCCCGCCATCAAGTTCTCCCTCGAGGAGGCCCTGGAGTATATCCAGGACGATGAATTGGTGGAAGTGACGCCTCATTTCATGCGCATCCGCAAGATTTTGCTCGATCCTTTGGAGCGTAAAAGAAAAAGCGGCGAAGAAGATTGTTAATAGGAAATTTTTTACTAACTTTGCAACCCTTTATTGTACCGTTAAGCGGTTTGGCGTCCGGAAAGACGCATTTCCGCTGGCAAGCTGAAGGACAGTTCTTTAGCGGTTTTGAGAATTCGGAGATACTTGATGCAGACTTGGTTGTCGACGTCGAGGTGGACAAGTCCGGACGTTTTACCGGTGTGGATCTCGGTATCAGGGGCACCGTGGTCGTAGCATGCGACCGTTGTCTTGGAGACCTGGTCCTTCCGGTGTCCGTACGCCAATCGTTCAGCGTGAAGTTCGGTGAAGTCCCTGAGGGAGAGTCCTCTGCGGACGAAGGAGGAAGGGAGATCATCCTGCTGCCCGAGACCGACGCTGACATGGACCTCGGCCAGATCGTATACGATTATGTCTGTACTTCGCTTCCGCTCTCACGGGTACATCCCGAAGGGGAGTGCGACCCGGAGACGGTCAAGTACCTGAACTCTGAGGACAATGGTGACGCGGAAGAGTCCGACGTGACTGTCGAGAGCCCGTTTGCCGCGCTGAAGACTTTATTGGATGAAAGATAAAATTTTAAAGATAGTTTAATATGGCACATCCGAAACACAAACTCTCCAAGCAGAGAAGAGACAAGAGAAGAACTCACGATCTCGCTCCTGTTCCGACCCTCGCCACCTGCCCTAACTGCGGTGCGACCGTCATGTACCACAGAGTATGCCCTGAGTGCGGCTACTACAGAGGTCGTCAGATCATCGAGAAGAGCGCCGAGTAATCGCCCTCTTCCATTGATGGTCCCATAGTTCAACGGATAGAACGAAGGTTTCCTAAACCTTAAATACAGGTTCGATTCCTGTTGGGACTACCAAAACGGCTCTACACTAATGTGTAGGGCCGTTTTTTTTGCCGTTCTTCTTGACACCTGTCTGAGGCGGATTGCCGTGACATCCTCATCGGAATGATTGATTGATGCGGGACCAATATGTTTTTTTCGGTTTTATTTTGTAAATTTAGACTGTTTGAAAGATTATTAGTTTTTTTGTATTGGATATGAGAGTGATAAAATGCTTTGGCCTTCGTAGCCTTCTCTGTGCTATGCTGGTACTACCTTTTGCCGCAGGGTCTTGCACGAAGCCTGAAACGGAAAAACCTGTATCAAATGTCAGTATCAGTCCTGTGACATTGTCTCTGGAGATAGGCGCTACCGGGAAATTGGAAGCAACCGTCAGTCCTTCCGATGCTACCGACAATACTGTATCATGGAATTCGTCCAATCCTGGAGTCGCCACGGTCAGTTCTGATGGTACCGTCACAGGTGTTGCAGAAGGAACGGCCTCCGTGACAGCGTCGGCAGGCGGGAAACGTGCTTCCTGCCAGGTGACGGTGAGTAAAAAAGTCATCGCAGTTACTTCGGTCACTCTAGACAAAACCGAGGGTGAGTTATTGGAGGGAGAGACCCTGCAGCTGACTGTGACGGTCAAGCCTGACGATGCTACGGATAAAAGCGTGGTATGGTCGACTGACAAAAAGGATGTAGCAAAGGTCAGCGATTCAGGTCTTGTCACGGCAGTGTCAGAAGGCGAAGCTACTGTGACTGCTTCGGCCGGAGGCGAGTCCGCCACGTGCGTCGTCACAGTGAAAGAGCCGGAGTACAAGGCCAAGGAACGTGCCGCCCTCGTGGCATTCTACAAGGCCAATAACGGAGACAGCTGGGAAAGAAATGACAACTGGTGTACCGACTCTCCTCTCAAAGAATGGTACGGCGTCAAAATGTCGCAGGATGGCAGGCACGTGACCGGAATCGGTTTGTCCTATAATGAGGTCGACGGTTATATCCCCAGGGAAATAGCCGGTCTCACGGAGCTTGAGTCTTTGTCCATACGGAACTATTATCACCTTGCTTCAGCATCTTCTCCCTTGCCGGCCGAGATCGGAAGCCTGAGCAAGCTCAAACATCTGGAATTACAGAATTATTCCTTGAGTGGTAAGCTGCCGGAGACGTTGTACGACCTTGTTGGTCTGGAGTTCCTCCGTATCGTCTATGCTGAAGACATGCAGCCTGCTCCCCTCTCTCCCTCGTTGGGCAAGCTCGTTAACCTTACTACGCTCAACCTCAGTAAAATGAACCTGACCGGGAAGATCATTCCCGAGATCGGGAGCCTGACGAATCTGACCACTCTCACCATGTTTGGCAATGAGCTCACGGGCAGCATTCCTGAATCTTTCGGTGGCCTCGTCAACCTGGAAACCCTGGATTTGTCCTCAAACTATCTTTCCGGCGAAATCCCCGCTTCTTTCTATAGGGTAAAGAATTACTGGAAACTGTGGACTAACCTTGTTTGGCAGAATGACTTCACACAGGAACAGATAAGAAATGCGAAGATTCCCGCTCCCAAGTCTCCTGTCATATATGATCTTGACGGAGAGCCTATCGACTTGGAGGAAGAGTTTTCAAGGAACCAGTATACGGCTCTCCTCAGAATGACCCCGTTTACCGAATCAATGCAGATTCTGCCCGAGCTTGCTGATCTTTACCGTGCCAAGAAAGACGAAGGTTTCGGCGTGATAGCCTATTATGACAACAATATCCAGGATCCAGCATTGAAAAAGAAGAGGACGGATGAGTTCGTAAAGGCAATGAAAGACAGTGGTGCAGGATGGAAGTCTTTCGTAAGATATGTGTATGAGCACACCGATACGACTCCTTTCTTTGGTGAATACGGGCGTGGATTATACCCTTACGCCAGTACTGATGACATGATAGTTATCGGCCCTGACAATACCATATGCTATACGACACTTATTGACGATGAGAGTGAGGATAGAGACAGGATGCTGAATGCAATGGATTACTTGAGGGGTGTTTTCGACTCTCCTGTGCACAGATACGAGTCAACCGACTACTCTGCAGACGGTAAGGTATCGGTACTGCAGAAAGCTACTGTCGGGAACGGTATCGATATCGTCATTACCGGAGACATCTATTCGGACAGGATGATTGCCGACGGAACCTTCAGGTCTGCTGCGACTCAGGCCATGGAAGACCTTTTCTCCGAGGAACCCTTCAAGTCGATGCGTAGCAGGTTCAATGTCTATCAGGTGGATGCAGTGTCCAAGAATGAGGATATGTTCAACGGGATGTCGTCGGCCTTCTCCGTCAAATTCGTCGGCGCTACCGCAATGACAGGAGACGACTCGAAGGTACTGGACTATGCTTTGAAAGCTGTTGGATCCTCCAGGATGGATAATGTGTTGGTGTTGGTACTGGTAAACAGCAGTATGAGCGGAGGAATTGCCTTTAACTACTCCCCGGTAGATCCGGACGACTATGCCGGTGGTCCTGCTGTCACATATGTCCCTTACAAGGGTATAACCAAGTCAGACGGAGTCTCCGACAAGGTTGGTACCGTACTCCATGAAGCCGGAGGGCATGGATTCGGCAAACTTGCCGATGAATACTCGATCCGTTCAAATGGAAGGATCACAGACGCTGTCATTTATTCTCTCAAGCATGGCTTTCAGGCGATGGGATGGTTCCTTAATGTCGATACGACGAATGACCTCAGCAAGATTCTTTGGAGCAAGTTCATTGGTGACAAGCGTTTCGAAAGCGAGAAGATCGGTGCCTACCGTGGAGGATATACTTTTGCCAACGATATTTGGAGACCGACCGAGCAGAGCGTCATGAATGACAATTTCATGCATTCCGAGTTCAATGCCCCTTCCCGCGCTTTGATCTATTCACGCATCATGAAGTTGTCCGAGGGAAGGTCTTGGGAGTTCGACTACGAGACTTTCGCGGAATGGGATGTTGCCCACAGGCCTTCCAAAGCTTCCCGCAGGCCGATGGTATTGAAAGATGCGGCTGGGGACCGCACCCACTTTGCTCCGGTCATTGTACCCAAGACCTGGAGGCAGGTGGTTGAGGGCAGGTAGTTCACAATTCGCATAATATGGAGGAGAGGTTGACTGAAAGGGTCAACCTCTCTTCTTTTTGGAAATAATGACGGTAATTGTTAAATTTGTTTTTAATATGCATCAAAGTGCGCAGCAATGAACAAGAAAACCTTGATCACCCTCATCGCAGTGGCGTCCATCTTCCTGCTCGGAATCGCAGCAGGTGTCATTTATCTCTATAGGGGAGATACAGGCAGGAGGAGTTCCTCTGCTGCCGGCAAGGTGAATGTCAATGCCCAGTTCCCTCTGCTGCGCGCGGTCCCTTCCGATGCAATCGCCATTCTCTGCATGGACGATACCCGCGATTGCGCTACCCTTCTCAATGATGGGACCAAGGCCTTCTCCGCTCTTGTAAAGGATGGCCGCAAGGACTCCTGCGCCACTTTTGTCAGGAGACTTGGCGAGGCGGTCGAGGGCGGAAGGCTCGCTGCATTGCGCTCGGAGCCGATGGCCCTCTCGCTGCACTACAGCGGCTCGCTCGCCCCGCTCCTCCTGCTGGGCATGCCCGCGGCTGTCTCCGACTCCACGGACATGGTGCTCCATATCCGCGGAATGGCAGATGCGTGTGGCCTTTCAAATGCTTTCTACAGTACCGACGGCGTCAATATGCTGCTTGTGTCGGCTTCGGAGACTCTGGTCAATTCCTCGCTCCGGCATCAGGGCGAAGGCCTGTCCATACAGGCTAACAAGGAGTTTACCAACTGCCTGCAGGGAACTTTGGGCAAGGACGTCCTGTTCCTTTCGAACCTTTATGCTTCCAGACTTCTGCAGGGTTTCTTCCAGCGTCCCATCTACCGCCACGCAGACTTTTTCAAGACTGTCGCTTCCTGGACCGTGATGTCTCTGAACACGTTGAGCGATGAGACGTTCTCCGCCAAGGGCTACCTGTCCTCGGGCCGGAGCGCCGATACTTTTGCCGGCGTCTTCTCTTCAGCGCGCATGGAGACTCCCGGGTTTACAAAGGCAGTCCCATCGGGAACAGTCTTCGCCGTATCCATTCCCATGGCCGACCAGGCCAATTATCTGGAGTCTTACAGGAAGTATCTTGATGCCTGTTCCAAACTCGGGCCTAACGAGGCTGCGATATCAAGCCTCGGGCGCTCCGCCGGCAGGAATCCCAACGACTGGGCCAAGGGCTTGGCCCTCAAGGAAGTGGCCAAGGCCCAGTGGCGCTCCAAGGACGATACCTTCGGAGCTCTTTTCGTGCGTGTTGGCAGGAAGGATTATTCCCTGATATTCAAGGGACTGGATATTTCCGGCGAGAAGGATTACGTCATGTCCGCACAGCCTTATGCCTTCGGCGGATTCGCTTCTGTCCTCTTCGGCAATTTCTTTTCCCTCGCAGATGAGAGTACCTTCGCCTTTACGGGCGAATGGATCGTGAGCGGCAGCCGCGCAGCCGTGTCCGACTATGTCGAACGCTACGCTTCCGGCGATGTGCTCCAGGCCTTGCTGACAGATACGGCTTCCGCTCCGGCAGCGCTTGGCAGGGACTGTTCCATGGCCGCCTATTTTTCCGCCGGAGCGGCTCAGGGCGAAGCCTTGTTCACGCCGGCAATGCTCTCTGCGGTGAGTTCCACTCTGGACGGCGCCGCATTCGAGCCTTGCTTCCTTATCTGCAACGGCGACAGTTTCCAATTCGATGTCGTCAGGGTGCCTTTCATCAACCGCAGCAGCACTCCTGCCGTAGTCTCCGATGCCGCGATTGTGATCCCTTCGGGACCGTTTGAAGTCCAGAATTCCGGTACCGGCGGCACCAATCTCCTGGATCAGCAGTCCAACTATTACCTGAGTTTCAAGGAGAAGGACGGCAAGGGCATATGGAGCGTCCCGTTCAGCGGTCCGCTTTGCGGCAGGGTAGAGAGCATCGACTACTATGCCAACGGCAAGATACAGTTCCTGTTCGCGTCCGGATCGCAGCTGTGGCTGCTGGACCGTCTGGGACGGTTCGTTTCCGGATTCCCTGCCGAACTCGGCAAGGAGGTCCTTCTCGGCCCGGCTGCATATGATTTCACAGGGGCTAAGGGATATACGGTGATGGTCCTCCATACAGACAATACTATAGGAATGTACAATCTTCACGGCGCGAAGCCCGACGGATGGAAGGGTATCTCGTCCGATGAGAAAATCATATCGCTCCCTGAGCTGGTCACCGTGGACGGCGTCAATTACTGGGCCGTCCGTACTGCGGTGCAGACGCAGATCTTCCCCTTCGACGGAGGGGATCCCGTTTATCGGCAGGAGGGAGCCAAGTCCATCCGTCGCGACAGCGAGCTCGAGGTCGACGGCAAGACCCTCAAAGTGACCTGTAACGACGGTAAAACCAGAAACATCAAACTTTAAAGATGGAATACAAATCAGTAAACAAGCTCCTCGAGGAGAGTTTCAAGAAGAATTGGGAGCGCCCTGCGCTCTCCAACTACCATGGTGTAACCCTGACTTACGAGACAGTTGCCAAGCGTATCAAGCACTTGCATATAACTTTCGAGAAATGCGGCCTCCAGAAGGGCGACAAAGTCGCCATCTGCTCGCGCAACCAGGCCAACTGGGGAGTATGCTTCCTCGCCGCATTGACATACGGCGCGGTTCCCGTACCCATCCTGCACGAATTCAAGCCAGGCAATATCCATTATCTCGTGAACCACTCCGAAGCCAAGGTTTTCTTCGTGGACGAAGTCCTTTGGGAAAGCCTGTCCGAGGCCGAGATGCCAGGACTGTACGTCATCGTCCAGATGAATACCCTCAAGTACCTTTATTCGCGTGCGGAGGACCTTCAGGACGTGCGTGACAACCTGCCGGAGACATTCGCCGCCTTGTACCCCAACGGATTCACCCCCGACGATGTCTCCTATTATGAGGACAAGCCGGACGAGCTGGCCATCATCAATTATACTTCCGGTACTTCCGGCTTCTCGAAGGGCGTGATGATTCCGTACAGGGCTCTCTATGCCAACATCAAGTTTGCGCATGAAACCGCCGAGCCGCAGATGACCGCCGACTCCGAGATGGTGTCGATGCTGCCCAGCGCCCATATGTACGGCATGATGTTCGAGTTCCTCTTCGAGATGACCATCGGTGCGCACGTCCATTTCCTTACCCGAGTCCCCAGCCCCAAGGTCATCCTTAACGCTTTCCAGGAGATTCGTCCCGACGTGATCATCGCCGTACCTCTGATTATCGAGAAGGTGTACAAGTCACAGCTTAAACCTATCGTGGACAGGAACAAGACATTCTTCAAGATCCCTATCCTCAATCAGTTCCTTCTCAAGAAGATCCGCAATGGCCTCATCGAGGCCTTCGGCGGCCGCTTCGAGGAGGTTATCCTCGGCGGCGCCGCCTTCAACCCGGAAGTGGAGAAATTCCTAAAGAAGATCAATTTCCCATTTACCGTTGGTTACGGTATGACCGAATGCGCCCCGCTGATCACTTACGCCAAGTGGTACAAGGGCAAGCTTGGCTCCTGCGGCAAGCCCATTACCGGTTGTGAGATACGGATTGATTCCGAGGATCCGCAGAACATCCCCGGCGAAATCCAGATCAAGGGAGACAATGTCTTCCTCGGCTATTTCAAGAATGAAAAGGCAACGAAGGAGTCGTTCACTGAGGACGGATGGTTCCGCACCGGCGACATGGGCGTGATCGACGAGGATGGCTACCTGTTCCTTCGCGGACGTTCCAAGTGCATGATCCTTGGCGCTAATGGCCAGAACATCTATCCGGAGGAATTGGAAGCGGTCATCAACAATATCTCTTATGTGGTCGATTCGCTGGTAGTCGAGGAAGATGGCGGTCTTACCGCATTGATCTATCCCGACCATCATCAGGCCGACCTGGACGGCATGACGCGTTCCGAACTCGAAAAGCGCCTGCTGGACGCTCTTCCCGAGATCAACAAGGAGATCCCCAACTACGCCAAGATCCGCAAGATAGAGTTCATGCCCGAGGATTTCGAGCGTACTCCCAAGAAGAGCATCAAGCGTTATCTTTATCAGAGAAGTTAAACATGGAAAAATTCGATCACAGCTATATCGAGATGGCCTCGATATGGGCAAGGAATTCCTATTGCAAGCGCCGTCAGGTCGGCGCCCTGCTCGTCAAGGACCGTATGATCATCTCCGACGGATACAACGGCACCCCTTCCGGGTTCGAGAATATCTGCGAGGATGAGAATGGCGTTACAAAGCCTTACGTCCTTCACGCTGAGGCCAATGCCATCACCAAGGTGGCCAAGTCCGGCAACAGCAGCGCCGGGGCGACTCTATATGTGACTGCTTCGCCTTGCATGGAGTGCTCAAAACTGATTATCCAGTCCGGCATCAAGCGTGTCGTATACAGGGACGAGTACCGTCTGACCGACGGTATCGACTTGCTCAGGAAGGCCGGGATCGAAGTGGAAAAAGTCGATTGAGAATGTCTGAAAAGAGAATATCCTCGATCTGGGTGGCGGTATTGGGCATAGTCCTCGGGGCTCTGCTGGTCTTGACTATCCAGAAAGTGACGGAAAACAACCGTCGCTTGAAGACCCGTTACGAAGACTGGCGCAAGCTCAACCTTGTCCTGGAGAAAGTGGATGAGATGTATGTCGATACGGTTGATTACAAGAAGGTTACGGATGCGGCTATCTCAGCCGCCCTATCCGGATTGGACCCGCATTCCGTCTACATGCCTCCGGCAGAGCTGGAGGAGTCCGAGACTGACCTTGCCGGCAATTTCGACGGCATCGGCATACAGTTCAACGTTCCTAACGATACGGCCATCGTGCTTGAGGTCATTCCGGGAGGCCCTTCCGAAAAGATAGGCATGTTGCCCGGAGACCGCCTCCTGAGTGTGGACGACAAGGTGATAGCGGGCGTAAATTTCCCGCAGGACAGTATGGTCAGGCGCATGAAGGGCCCTGCCGGCACTAAGGTGACGGTCACAGTCCTTCGTGACGGCGTAAAGATTCCTTTTGAGATAACCCGCGGCAAGATTCCGGTCCACAGCATAGATGCTTCGTTCATGGTGAACGACACTACGGGTTATGTCCGGCTTTCCAAGTTCTCCCGCACAACCTACAACGAATTCCTGAATGCCTCGGTGGAACTTCTGTCTTCGGGCATGAAGCACATGGTCTTCGATATCAGGGACAATACCGGCGGTTATTTCGACCAGGCCTTGCTGCTGTCCAACCTTTTTCTGGACAAGGGCGACCCCATCGTCTACATGGAAGGCCTTCATCGTGACCGTGAGGACTACAAGGCTGACGGAAGGGGTATACTCAAGAATGTAGGCCTTACCGTCATGATTAACGAAAGCAGTGCGTCATCCAGTGAGATCTTTGCAGGAGCTATTCAGGACAACGACAGGGGAGTGATCGTCGGACGCCGCTCTTTCGGCAAGGGACTTGTCCAGGAGCCGGTATACTTTACCGACGGCTCCGGCATCCGCCTTACCGTTGCTCGTTTCCATACTCCTTCCGGCCGCTGCATACAGAAGCCTTATTCCGATGATTATCAGAACGATATCATCAACAGGTACAATGATGGCGAACTTACCGGAGCCGACAGCATCAAGGTGAACAAGTCCGAGGTGTACTATACCATAGGAGGGAGGAAGGTGTACGGAGGAGGAGGTATCATCCCCGATGTTTTCGTTCCATTGGACACAACCCTTGCCACCCGATTCTACGTGGATTGCAACCGCAAGGCTACGGCCATGCGTTTCGCCTCGAACTACTTCGATACCCACAAGGCTGAGCTTTCCGCAATTGACGACTATCAGGCGTTGCTGAAGTATCTTGAATCTTCATCGATAGAGTCGCGTTTCCTCGCTTTCGCCAAGGCGAAAGACGGTTTGGAGCCTTCCTCGGATGAGGAATGGGCAGAGACGCGGTCATACCTCATGCCTCAGGTCAAAGCCCTTGTAGGACGTTATTCAAAGTTGGGGGACAAGGCTTTCTATCATCTTTACCTCGACATAGACGATACCTTCAAAGAGGCGATGAAACCGCACGAGATCGTCACTGTGCGATGAAAGCGTAGACTATATTTCCTACTTGACGTGCAGGAGCGGTGGGGGAGGCCGAGAATTTGGCCGAACGCGCCGCTCTTATTGCGAAATTGCGCAGGCAGGTATCGCTCGAGGATATGTTGTCATCTATCTTGGCTATCAGGACATTGCCTGCGTTGTCGACCGTGATGATTACCGTGACTTCTCCCGAGCCCATGCAACGGTATGCGGGAATGGGCAGGCGGCTGGCCTTGCGGCCGTCGAGGCTGTAGGAGACCACGGAAGGACCGGAATACACTTCTTTCTGGGTCTTCTTGTCCGAGCCCTCCGTACTTGGCGGCGGAGCTATCGGTACGTATTCCTCGGGATTGTCCTCGCGGTTGAAGGTGTTGTTCAGGGCCTCCTGTAGGCGTTCCGCATCCTTGTACAACTGCTCTGCATCGGTATTCCGGTCATCTTTCAGCGCTCCCCGGTCCACGACGACGTTGCGTATGGGGGTGCTGCCCTGGGCGGAAATGATCTCGTCCAGGCGGCGGCTCACTTCCTCCTTGAATGCCAGCTCCTTTTCGAGTTTCTCGATGGTCTCCTGGCGGGTGAAGTCCAGGACGAAGGAATCCTCCTTCCTGAGCGCCAGGCTGAGCTGGCTGGCCAATAAAACAATAATCACCGTGAGATGGACTATCACGGTGATGTAGAGTCCGGCGCGGTCTTCTTTCTTCAGCCTTTTCACCGGACGCAGGATCTACTGTTTATTCACCAGCGATTTCTCGATGGTGGCTGAAATGACGTCGATAGCGACCTTGTTGTGCCCTCCCTGCGGGATGATGATGTCCGCGTAACGCTTGCTGGGTTCGATGAACTGGAGGTACATGGGCTTGACGGTATTGGTGTAGCGCTCGATCACCCAGCGGACATCCTTTCCGCGCTCGGTGATATCCCTGGCCATGACCCGCATCAGGCGGTCATCGTCATCTGCATCAACGAATATCTTGATATCCATCTGGTCGCGCAGTTCCTTGCAGGTGAAGATGAGGATGCCTTCGATGATGATGACGTCGGCGGGCTCCACCGTGACCGTCTCGGTCTTGGAGCGTGAGCAGGAGATATATGAGTAGACCGGCTGATGGATGGTCTTGCCGGCCTTCAGATCGGCAAGCTGCTCGCAGAGCAACTCCCAGTCGATAGCGTCGGGATGGTCAAAGTTGTGGTGGCGTTTCTCCTCGTCGGTCAAGTCGCTGGAGTCCTTGTAGTAGGAGTCCTGCGGGATGATGACGACTTTCTCGCCCTTGATGTTTTCCGAGATGGCCTTGACCACCGTGGTTTTGCCCGAGCCGGAGCCTCCGGCGATACCGATTACCAGCATAATATTTTAGAATTCAGCGTTCTTGGGAGTGCGGGGGAACGGGATGACGTCACGGATGTTGGACATGCCGGTGACGAAGAGCAGCAGGCGCTCGAAACCAAGGCCGAATCCGCTGTGAGGGCATGAACCGAAACGCCTGGTATCGATGTACCATTCGAGGTTGTTGCGGCTCATCTGGAGCTCGTCGATGCGCTTTTCAAGCTTCTCGAGGGACGCTTCGCGCTCGGAGCCTCCGATGATCTCGCCGATCTTGGGGAAGAGGACGTCCATGGCGCGTACGGTCTTGCCGTCCTCGTTCTGCTTCATGTAGAACGCCTTGATATCCTTGGGATATCCGGTGAGGATGACGGGCTTGCAGAAGTGCTTCTCCACAAGATAGCGCTCATGCTCGCTCTGCAGGTCGACTCCCCAATAGACAGGATACTCGAACTGCACGCCGTCCTTGACGGCCTGCTCGAGGATCTTGATGCCTTCGGTGTACTCCAGACGGACGAATTCGGTACCGATGACGCCGCGCAGGCGCTCGATCAGTTCAGGATCGTAGCGGTCGTTGAGGAACTTGATGTCATCGTAGCAGTTGTCGAGCGCGTACTGCACCAGATGCTTGATAAAGTCCTCCGCGAGGTCCATGTTGTCATTGATGTCGTAGAAGGCCATCTCAGGCTCTATCATCCAGAACTCTGCGAGGTGGCGCGGGGTGTTGGAGTTCTCTGCACGGAAGGTCGGGCCGAAGGTGTAGATCTCGCCCAACGCGGTGGCGCCGAGTTCGCCTTCGAGCTGTCCGCTGACGGTCAGGCTGGTCTGCTTTCCGAAGAAATCCTTGGAGTAGTCTATGTCGCCCTTCTTGTTGCGGGGGAGAGGCTGGTTGAGGTCCAGCGTCGTCACCTGGAACATCTGGCCGGCGCCTTCGCAATCGGACTCGGTGATGAGCGGGGTATGCAGATATACGAATCCCTTGGAGTGGAAATACTCGTGGATGGCGAATGCCATCTGGTTGCGTATCCTCAGAACCGCTCCGAAGGTGTTGGTGCGCATGCGCATGTGTGCGACCGTGCGCAGGTATTCGAAGGACGTGTCCTTCTTCTGGAGAGGGAAGCGCATGGGGTCGCATTCGCCGTAGATCTCTATCTCCCTGGCCTGGATCTCGACTGCCTGCCCGCTGCCGACAGAGGCCACGAGTGCACCGGTGACGCCTATACAGGCACCAGTGGTGATGCGGCCGAGTATGTCCTCCGCGAAAGCGGTCTTGTCTACTACGATCTGGATATTGTTGATGGTCGAACCGTCATTGAGCGCGATGAACGCTACGTTCTTGTTACCCCTCTTGGTCCTTACCCAACCTTTGGCAAGGACATCCTTTCCCGGCTCGCTCATGAGCAGGTCTTTGACCTTGGTTCTGACTATTCTTTCCATAAATGAAGTGAAAATGATTGTTGTTTCTGTTTCAATCAACAAAGATAACTCTTTTCACCCTATTTGACAATAAAAAAGCAGTCCCGGATGGAACTGCTTTTTTACTTATGGGGATAGGAAAGAGTTAGTTCTCCGCTTTCCTTGCCATGTACATGATCTTAAGCGCGGAGCAGCGACGCAGCTCCTGCTTAACATCCGTAATGATACCCATTCTGACATCCTCGTCAGCCCTGATGACCGTGGTCATGAACTGGCGGTCTGCCTCACTCAGGCTTTCACGCTCTGCAGCGATGAAGTCGCGGATGTCTTCAGTGGTCTTGAAGGAGTCGTTCAGCTGGATACGGGCGTCGGTACCGTACTGGCCCTGATACTGGCGGGTCGGGGTGCCGATGTTGATGTACGAGGAGAGGTCCTTCCTTTCCAACTTGGTGACCTCGGAGGCTTCAGGCATCTTTACGATGACCTTATTCTCCGTCTCACGCATCTGCGTGGTGACCATGAAGAAGAACAGGAGCATGAACACAATATCCGAAAGGGAACCGGAAGAAATACCGGGAACGTCTTTCTTGCTGTTGCTTCCACCGAATTTTGACATAATCTTATCCTCCTGTTTTATCGTTTGGATACATCCTTAGGCTCGGCCTCGGAGATGTTCTGGGGGATCGCTTTCTTGACGATCTCCTGCTGCTCTTCAGTGAGCCTTGAGAAAGGTTTTCCGTAATTCCTGTTTGAGAATTCGTCGCGGAGTTCGTTGACAGCCTTCACCAGCTCGTTCTGAACGGCGATGTAGGCGTGGTAGCTGGTACCACGGTCGTTCTGCAGGGAGATAACACCCTGGGAAACCGGATACTGGCCATAACCCTCGATGTCCGTCATCTTCTTTTCGGGAAGGTTGGGATCATCCATGGGATTGGAGAAGAACTCCTTGACTTTGTCCTTGAGCAGAGAGATGTCCATAGGCTCATTACCTGCGAGCAGCCTGTCAGCAGAGTTAATCTTCACAACGATGATATTGCGGCGGTTAACTTTCTGGTCCTCGACCTTCTGGTTGGGGTCAGGCATAGGAGGCAGACGACGGGACAGACCTGTCTGCGATCCCATGGTGGTAGTCATGAGGAAGTAGCAGAGGAGCAGGAATGCGATGTCGGCCGTAGAGCTCGAATTGATAGCAGGTGTTTTCTTTTTGCCCATAGCACTGATTATTTATTGCGAATGGCCATTATGATCTCACCGAAGATGATGGCAACGATAGCTGCAGCACCGGTGAAATAGGTAAGGTTCAGAATGGTGTCCGTGAATTTGAGCTCTCCCGCAGACGGGATGGGAGCGGTCGGGCTGAGGCCGTGGGCCATCTCTCCCTTCGCGAGCAGGTAGCAGACAAGGCAAAGTGCGGCGGCTCCGACAAGGATGAGACCATATTTCACGAGTACCTTGGGGTTGTTCTTGATGGCAATGCCCAGGCCGATGATGAGAATGGCGAACAACGCCAGACCAATCATGATGTAGGCCCAGAACAGGAGCGGGTCGACCGTGCCGTTGTCATCAGCAACCGTCGCCGGGAATCCCTTGACGAAACCCCAGACGAGGATGGCAACACTGATGAGAATCAGTACCAGCTCGATTATTCTGATGATTAAACCGTATTTTTTCATTATGATTGCGATTAAGCCCGATTATTTCTTGTTGTATTCTACCAGAGCGTCCACGAGAGCGATGGAGGAATCCTCCATGTCGATGGAAATGGAATCGATCTTGGCGAGGATATAGTTGTAGAACACCTGAAGGATGAGGGCGACGATGAGACCACCGACGGTGGTGATAAGGGCGACCTTCATACCTCCTGCAACAACGTTCGGGGAGATGTCACCGGCAGCCTGGATGGCGTCGAAGGCCTGGATCATACCGATAACGGTACCAAGGAATCCGAGGGACGGGGCAATGGCGATGAAGAGGGAAATCCAGGAGAGACCCTTCTCCATGTTGCTCATCTGGACGGAGCCGTAGGAAACGATGCTCTTCTCGACCACGTCGAGACCCTGGTCGTAACGGTCAAGACCCTGATAGAAGATGGAAGCGACAGGACCGCGGGTATTGCGGCAGACATCCTTGGCCTTCTCGATACCGCCGTCAGCAAGGGCTGCTTCGACTTTCTCGACGAGTTTCTTGGTGTTGGTCTTCGAGAACGAGAGATAGAGTATCCTTTCGATAGCAAGTGCGAGACCGATGATCAAGCAGATGATGATGAGGGCCATGAAGCCGGCGCCACCCTCGATGAACTTGGTCTTGAGCTGCTGGTGGAGAGGCTCTTCGCTCTTTGTGTTGAACGGGTCGATGTCACCGCTGGCAACCTGCTCGGTAGCGGGGGCGGGAGCAGCCTGATCGTTCTGGGCGGATGCGACGTGAGCAGAGATGACCATAAGGGTCATTGCTGCCAGAACCATGAAAAACTTTTTCATAATCGTTTCTGAATGTGTTTTTAATTAATAAAGTATTAAATAGTTATAATTATGCTTCCAAACGGGTACAATGCACCTACCCGTAAAAACCGTTGCAATTTAGCAAAAAAAAATCATTTGACAATACTTATTCGGAGATTTCTCCTTTGAGATTCTCTTCCAACCTTGATTTTACCCAGGCATTGTCCCGGCTGATTCCCATGAGGTGGAAAAGCTTCGCAAGCATGCTTTCCGTTGTGCTGTCGCGGCCGGAAACCACCCCCGCTTCCTTAAGCCGGCGTCCGGTGGCGTAGATGTCCATGTTGACGCTTCCGTACAGGCACTGTGTCACGTTGACGAGGATCTTTCCCATGTCGCCGGCGACTTTAAGGAGATTGATGAACCAGTCCTTGGAGATGGCGTTTCCGGATCCGTATGTCTCGATGATGACCGCCCTTGTCTCCGCTCCGAGGAGGATGTTACTGACGACCTGTGGCGTAATGCCGGGGTGCACTTTCAGGATGGATACACGTGTATCCAACTCGGGCATGACCTTGAGCGGGTGCCCGAAAGCAGCCGGACGCCGTATGATCCCTGTGTTGTACCTGATGTTGATTCCGGCCTCAGCGAGGGGAGGGAGGTTGGGGGAGCGGAACGCGTCGAAATGCTCGGCGTTCACCTTGGTGGTGCGGTTGCCCCTGAGCAGCCTGGCGTCGAAATAGACCGTCACCTCCGGCACCAGGGCATGCCCGTCCGCATCCTTCGCTGAGGCTATCTCGACCGCGGAAACGAGGTTTTCCTTGCCGTCGGTCCTGGGTCGTCCTATCGGCAGCTGGCTGCCGGTGAATACGACGGGCTTCTCCAGGCCGTCGAGCATGAAACTCAGGGCGGAAGCCGTGAATGACATCGTGTCCGTGCCGTGCAGGACCACGAAGCCGTCGTATCCGTCATAGCTCCTGCCGATCAGGCCTGCGAGCTCCTGCCACATGGCAGGCTCCACGTCAGAGGAGTCGATCAGCGGGTCGAAGGTATATGAGTCGATGCGGCATGCGAACTTGCGCAGTTCGGGGACCTCCTCCATTATCTGGCTGAAGTCGAATGGCTTGAGCGTCTGGTCGGCCGGATCCTCCTTCATGCCTATGGTACCTCCTGTGTAAATAATCAGGATGGAGGATTTGTCCTGTGCTTTCAAGGTGTTGTCAGTCATGTGGTTAAATGTTAAAGAGCCTCCGTGCGTTCCCGGTGGTGACATGCGCCACTTCGTCGACGCCGGTGCCTTTGAGCTCGGCTATCTTGGCCGCGATAAGCGGTATGTATTTGCTTTCGTTGCGTTCTCCTCGGTGGGGGACCGGGGTAAGGTATGGACTATCGGTCTCGAGCAGTATGCACTCCAGGGGGATGTGCCTGACAGCTTCGGCCAATGAAGCTTTCTTGAAGGTGACCACGCCTCCGATGCCGACGTACCAGTCTCCGTATTTCCTAACCCTTTGGAATGTCTCGTAACTCCCGCTGAATGCATGCAGGCTGCCCCGGACATGGAGATGCGCGCAGTCGTCCATGATGCGGAAGAAATCTTCGGTGGCCTCGCGCAGGTGGATGTTGACCGGCAGGTCCATCTCAGCCGCGAGTTCCATCTGAATGCGGAAAGCCTCGCGCTGCTCGGCCGCGAACTCGGCGCCGTAATGGTAGTCAAGCCCGATCTCTCCCAGCGCGACGACCTTGCGTCCGCGGTAGCGGAGCATGGCGTCGATCTCGTCGCGCCATCCCTTGTCCACCGATCCGGGATATAGACCAAGCATGGCATGCAATTCATCAGGATGCCTGTCCACGAGGGCGAACATCGCATCCCGCTCCCGCGAATCGACGTCGGGCTGGAGCATCACGGTGACACCGGCTTGCCTCGCGCGCTTGATGACCTCGTCCTCCTCTCCGGCGAAGGCCTCGTCGTAGATGTGGGTGTGTGTGTCTATGAATATCATGCGTCTTACGGCCTGTATTCTGCAAATTTAAGAAATTTTGACATTAATCGTACATCTTTGGAGCAGGTCCATGGAGATGAATCCGTCGCTCTCAAGCATCCCGACAAGACGGATGACACGTGCATAGGGGAGGCAGGCCTCGGGGCAGATATCGTCCGGAGTGATGCCACGGTTGTGCCTGATTACCGTGGCCACTGCAGCCATGTCGGCGAGTTCGGCCGGGTCCAGGACAGCCTCATACCGTTCCTTGACCTCCGCTTCGAAGTCGGGTATCCTGCGCCGGGCGGGACTGCCGAGCCCGAGGACGTCCAGGAAGTGGACTGTGTCGGTAACGGGCTCGGCGAGCTTTTCCCGGAGCAGGGCGTTGCAGCCCTGTGACCTCGGATCGTCCGCCCTGCCCGGCAGTACCATCAGGTCCCGGTCGTACGATGCTGCCAGCCGGGCGGTGATCATGCCGCCGCCCTTCATCTTTGATTCGATAAGGACGGTCCCGGAGCAGATACCGGCTATGATGCGGTTCCTCCTGATGAAGTTGATGGCTTTGGGCTCCGTGCCGGGAGGATAGTCGGTGACGAGGGCGCAGCCCTCCGTGGCGGCCAGCGTCCCGGCGAAGCTCCTGTGCCGGGAAGGGTAGACGTCATCTATCCCCGTCGGGAGTACCGCCACTGTGGGTAGGCCGCCTTCCAGGGCCGCAAGATGGGCAGTGATGTCTACGCCAAGGGCGAAGCCGCTGACTATCATCGGCTTCAGCCTGGCGCCGGCCATCGCTCCGACTATCTTGCGGCACCATTCCTTGCCGTACAAGGATACATCGCGGGTACCTACTACGGCTATCTGTGGCCGCAGGTTGAAGACCGTCTCCGGCGGGAAAGCGCTGCGGTAGTAGAGCCCGAGGGGCGCGTCCGGGCACTCCCGCAGGAGGGCGGGATAGCCGGGCTCGTCCATCGTGATGAACGAGCATTCGGCATCCTGCAGGCGGCGGAGTTCATCATCGGTGTGCTCAAGCTCGCTTTGGTTGATACGTGCGGCAATCCCGGTGTAGGGGCCGAACATCGCGGCCCTTTCATCGGCAGACATGCCAAAGACCGCCGAGGCCGAGCCTGCGGCCCCGACAATCCTGTGCGCCACCTTCGGCTCGTAACCGAAGATCCGGTTCAGGGCGCACAGGCAGACCTTTTCGTTGTAATTCCTTTCCATGCCCTAAATGTATGGAAAAGAAACGACGGAGGCCTTCAAAAAGATATCTTTCGAAGGCCTCCGTATGAATCTGTATGCCGGCGTATGTTTTTATATGATCAGCATGGCGTCTCCGTAGGGACCGAAACGGTAGCCCTCCTGCAGCGCCACTTCATAGGCATGCATGACATTCTCGAATCCGCCGAACGCGGCGACGCACATCAGCATGGTGGACTCTGGCATGTGGAAATTGGATACCATGGCATCCGGGATGGAGAAATCGTAGGGAGGGAAGATGAATTTGTCGGTCCATGTGTCGGCGGGGACAACCTTCTTGCTCGGGGTGACGTTGTTCTCAAGGGCGCGGACGACAGTCACTCCTACGCCCACTACCTTGTGGCCGGCCTCCTTGGTGCGGTTGATGGCCTCCGCGGCCTCTTCGCTGATGATGAGGCGCTCGGCGTCTGTACGATGCTTGGAGAGGTCCTCGACATCTACCCTGCGGAAATGCCCGATGCCCATGTGCACGGTGATGAACGCCTTGTCAATATCCTTGAGGATCATCCGGTTGAACAGCTCGCGGCTGAAATGCATGCCTGCGGCGGGAGCGCTGACCGCGCCCTCGTGTGCCGCGAAGATGGTCTGGTAGTTCTCGCGGTCCTCGGGAGTGACATGGGGCTTGACCCAGAAGGGGACCGGAGTCTCTCCAAGGCTGAACAGCGTCTTCTTGAAATCCTCATAGGGACCGTCGTACAGGAAGCGGAGCGTCCTGCCGCGGGAGGTGGTGTTGTCGATGACCTCGGCCACGAGGCTCTCATCCTCTCCGAAATAGAGTTTGTTGCCGATGCGGATCTTGCGTGCGGGCTCGACGATCACGTCCCAAAGCCTCTGCTCACGGTTCAGCTCCCGCAGGAGGAAGACCATGATGTCGGCGCCGGTCTTCTCTTTCTTTCCGAAAAGCCTGGCGGGGAAAACCTTGGTGTCGTTGAAAACGAAGGTGTCACCCTTGCCGAAATAGTCGATGATGTCCTTGAAGAGCCTGTGCTCGATCTTGCCGGTCTTGCGGTCGAGGACGAGGAGCTTGCACTCGTCTCGCCACCGGGGAGGTTCCTGTGCCACCCTGTCCTTGGGAAGGATGAACTGGAATTGGGAGAGTTTCATATTCTGGATCATTCTGTAAAAAGCGTCACGTAAATAATATACGGTGGAATCCGGAAAAAGTTTCAAATCCTTGCATCACGGAACACTTCTACTATGGAAGGGTAGGTGTTCTTGAGGAAGGGGGGCAGGCTGGACCTTGCCACCCAGGCCGCCTTGGAAATATCTTCCTCCCTCTGCGGGGTGAGATCCACGGGGTCCGTATACAGCATATCGTACCACCATGTATGCTTGAGATGCCAGATGCCTTCGCGGCGGTAGCAGTGGTCCGTGATGCATATAAGGTCCCGCAGCTCCAGCTGCATGACCCCTGTCTCCTCCTGCACTTCGCGCATGGCCGTGGTGCGGATGTCCTCTCCTGCTTCCTGATGGCCTTTGGGGAGGTCCCAGAGGCCGTTCCTGTTGATGAGGAGGAAATCGCCCCGGCGGTTGGAGACCAGTCCCCCCGCGGCGTTGACTTCCTTGAATTCGGAGCACACCCGGCGGTACGTCATCCCGGTATCTTCAGCCGGGATGTATATCCTGCCGAGGGTGCCGGAAGCCTCGAACATACCCACGAGCGTATGGAGGTCCAGCTTGTCCCCGATGTGGAACTCCACGGCGTTGGGGTCCGCGAGGGCTGCATCATCCGGAGGGCAGATGACTATGCAACGCTTCTCGAAGTAGATCTTGTGAATCACAATCCTTGTAAAAAATGTTATATTTGCATTTTGCATTGCAAATTTAGCAAATTAAAGGAAATATGACATCGAAGTTTGACAGCAAGCACGGGATCGTATCCCGGCCTCCTTTCGATCTATATATGGCTTTCACCGACATGCGCAACTTCGTGCAGATGCTGCCTGAGGACAAGCGCGAAGGTGTGACGGCCGATTTCGACACCCTGCAGGCCAATGTGCAGGGATACAGCATCGGCGTGAAGGTGTATGAGCGTCAGCCGTACTCGAAGATCACGCTTGTGGATTACGGCGCCCCATTCGCTTTCCAGGTGGAGTTCCATTTCGACCCTACCGGTGTCCAGGGGCAGACGGAGTTCTACATCGAGGTCCAGGCCGAACTCAACCTTATGATGAAGATGATGATTGGAGGCAAGGTCCGGGAAGGCCTTGACAAGATCGTAGATTCACTTGTTGACATCTCCAACGGCGTCATGCCCGAGGGTTTCGACCCCTCCAACTTCCGCGGCAGTCCTTTCAACTTTTAGGCATGAAACAGTTTCCCTCCGAGTTCATTTCTTCGCTTGAGTCCCTTCTAGGAAAGGACGGTGCCGCCAGGGCAGTCGAAGCCATGGCCGGCGAGACTTCCGTTTCGGTCCGCCTCAACCCTTTCAAACGGCTGCAAGGCAGTACCTTGCCCATCCTGGAAGGATCTTCCGCCGTTCCTTGGAGCCCATACGGGCATATCCTTGCTACCAGGCCGGTTTTTACCCTTCATCCTTTGTTCCATGCCGGAGTCTATTATGTCCAGGACAGTTCGGCGATGTTCGTCGGATGGGTGTTCCGCAGACTCCTCGAGCGTTTCCCCGAGCGTCCGCTCCGGGTGCTGGACCTTTGTGCTGCTCCGGGAGGCAAGACCACAGACCTCGCCGCTTCACTCCGCGAGGCCTGCGGAGATGATTTCCTGCTGGTGTCCAACGAAGTGATGCGCCAGAGGGCTTCCGTCCTGTCGGACAATGTCGCGGTCTGGGGCGATCCCCGTGTGGCCGTGACATCGGTCGACCCCAAGGCGTTTGCATCCATGACTGGTTTCTTTGACATCATACTCGCGGATGTCCCCTGTTCGGGAGAGGGCATGTTCCGCAAGGATGAGAAGGCGGTGGAGGACTGGTCCCCGGAGACCGTGGAACTCTGCGCCTCCCGCCAGAAACGCATCCTCGCCGATGTGTGGCCCTCCCTGCGGGAAGGTGGAGCGCTGCTTTATTCGACCTGCACCTTCGAGGATGCCGAGAATGACGCGAACCTCGAATGGGCTGCGCAGGAGCTGGGTGGAGCGATACTTACTCCGGAAGAAGCCTTCGGCCTCCGTACCACCCGTCACGGACATCTGCTGGTCCCGGGAGAAGTTCCCGGGGAGGGCCAGTGGGTCGGTGCGCTCATAAAGGATGGCTCCGGACAGACCTGTGTCAGCGGTTCAGGGATAGATGCGCTCAAGCATCTCAGGCCGCTGCACTCAGGCATCGTGGAAGGAGAGTGGAAGGGCAAGGATTTCGTTCCGGATCCCGACTGGGCGCTCAGCATCTCCTTCGACCGTTCCCGTTACCCCGAGACCCCTGTCGACAAACAGACGGCACTGCATTACCTGCACAGGGATACTATCGTTTTGGAAGACGCCCCTTTGGGGTATAACGTGTTGACTTACCGCGGCGTCCCGCTGGGATTCGTCAAGAATCTCGGGCGGAGGTGCAACAACCTCCATCCCCAGTCCCGCCGCATCAGAATGGATATCGTATGAAAAAGAAACTCTTGATCCTCCTCATGGCAGTTTGTGCGGGCATGACGCTATACGCACAGGACAGCTCTGAGGCTTTCATATCCCGGTATGACGCCCTCGTAAAGCGTGTAGGCTATTCCGGTGTCGGAGTTGAGACCCTGCTCGACAGGTGGGAGAAGGCTTTTCCGGAAGATCCGGACATGCTGATAGCCCGTTTCAACTATTATCTGGAGAAATCCGCATCCACCCGTGTCGTGGCCAAGTCCCAGGACCGCTTCCTCGGCGCAAAGCCCGTAATTGTACTCAAGGATACCCTCGGCGCGGACGTGAACTATTTCGAGGAGACATTCTATGAGGACTCGCTGTTCGCACTTGCGTCCTCTGCCATCGACAGGGCTGTCAAGGCCTGTCCCGACCGGCTCGACCTCCGCTTTGCCAAGATCACTTCTCTCATCGCATATGAGAAAGAAAGCCCCGACATGGCCACTGCCGCGCTTTCCGCGTTGATAGACTATGACGGCACCTCCCACCCTGCCTGGAAATTCGGTGACGAAGCGGCCGATGCTGACGATTTCAAGTCCGGTATTCAGGAATACTGTGCGAGTTTATATGCTATCGGGAGCCCTTCATCCCTCGAGTCGTTCAGGGCTCTCTCGGAGAAGATGCTCAAGTACGATCCGAAGAATACCATGTTCCTATCAAATATCGGTACGTATTACTTCATTGCCCGCAAGGACAACAAGAACGCGAGGAAATACTATGACAAGGTCCTGAAACTGGATCCTTCCGACTATACCGCCATCAAGAACAGCGTCCTGATGGCAAGGCGCGAGAACAATGTCAAGCTCGAAAAGAAGTATCTGCCGATGCTGGCGCAACATGGGGCCGACGATGCAGAGAAACTCGCTGCCCAGGCACGCCTGCAGGCCTTGAATACCAAGAAGAAATAATCCAAATCACAATAACAATGAAAAAGATCATCCTTATGTTCATCCCTCTGATGGTGCTCGCCTCCTGCTCCCAGAAGCAGGCAGGCGTTCCGGCCATTAATCCCGCCGACATGGATCCGTCCGTGAAACCCGGCGACAATTTCTTCATGTATGCCAACGGCGGTTGGATCAAGAACAACCCCCTCAAACCGGAGTATGCCCGCTACGGCTCTTTCGACGTGCTGCGTGAGCGCAATGTCGAGGACCTCAACGCGCTTTTCTCCGAGATGACCACGATGAATCCCGAGGCCGGCAGCATCGATCAGAAGATCGTCGACCTGTACAAGCAGGGCCTCGATTCCGTCCGCCTCAACGCGGAGGGAGCCGCCCCGCTGAAGAAATACCTCGATGAGATCTACGCCATTCCCGACAAGGCTGCACTTGCCGCCCATCTCGGCAAGATGAACCTCGTGGGTGAGGGCGGCTTCTTCGGAGGCGGCGTCGATGCCGACCTCATGGACAGCAAGACGCAGATTTTCTACCTTGGCCAGGGCGGCCTCGGCATGGGTGACCGTGACTATTACGTGGACCCGGCCAATGCCGAACTCCGCAAGGGCTATGAGGCCATGCTTGCTAAGTTCTTCGCGCTCGCCGGTATGGACAGGAGCGCCGAGCGTGCCGCCAACGCAGCCGGAGTCGAGGACCGTCTCGCGGAATTCTCCTGGACCAGCGTCCAGAACCGTGACATCGAGAAGCTTTACAACCCCATGAGTTCCGCCGACATCTACAAGGCATATCCCGGTTTCGACTTCAAGGGATTCGCAGCGGCCATGGGCCTTCCCGAAATGGACAAGGTCATCGTCGAACAGCCTTCCTTCTTCGAAGGCTTCAGCAAGCTCTTCAAGGACACTCCTCTGGACGTGCTCAAGGACTATGTCGCCGCCCAGCTCATCAGCGGAGCTGCAAGCTCCCTGTCCGATGACTTCTACGCCGCATCCTTCGACTTCTTCAGCACCCAGATGAGCGGTGTTACCGAGCAGAAGCCGCGTTGGAAGCGTGCCATGAGCGTCCCGAACAGCATCCTCGGCGAGGCCGTAGGCAAGATGTATGTCGAGAAGTACTTCCCCGAGGCATACAAGGAGAAAGTCCTTGCCCTCGTCAAGAACCTGCAAGTCTCCCTCGGCCAGCACATCGACGAACTCGAGTGGATGTCCGACGCCACCAAGGCAAGGGCCCGCGAGAAACTTTCCGCCTTCACGGTAAAGATCGGATATCCTGACAAATGGAAGGATTACAGCACCCTGAAAGTGGATCCCGAGTTGAGCTACTACGAGAATCTCCGTGCCGCCAGCGCATGGTATGTCGCCGACAACATGTCGAAGCTCGGCAAGCCTACCGATCCCACCGAGTGGGGCATGACTCCCCAGACTGTCAATGCCTACTACAATCCTACCACCAACGAGATCTGCTTCCCGGCCGCCATACTGCAGCCGCCGTTCTTCAACGCGGATGCTGACGATGCCGTCAACTACGGCGCCATCGGTGTAGTGATCGGCCACGAGATGACCCACGGCTTCGATGACCAGGGCAGCCTGTTCGACAAGGATGGCAACATGAACAACTGGTGGACCGAAGAGGACCGCGCCGCCTTCGTCGAGAAGACCAAGGTCCTCGTCGACCAGTTCGGCGAGGTTGAGGTCCTGCCCGGTGTCAAGGCCAACGGTGAGCTCACCCTCGGTGAGAACATCGCCGACCACGGCGGAGTGAGCGTCGCCTGGACCGCTCTCCACAACGCCCTCGGCGGCGTGGAGCCCAAGCCCATCGACGGCTTTACCGCCGCCCAGCGTTTCTTCCTCGGCTATGCCCACGTATGGGCACAGAACATTACAGATGAGGAGCGTGCCCGTCTGACCAAGCTCGACGTCCACTCGCTTGGCGACAACCGTGTCAACGTGACGCTCCGCAACTTCGGTTACTTCTTCGACGCCTTTGGCATCAAGGAGGGTGATCCTATGTTCCGTCCGGAGTCCGAGCGCGTGCACATCTGGTAGTGAACGCTTCGTCTTTCATAGCGAAGAAACTCCGTTTCAAGGGGAGGATTGCGATGGTCTCCGTCGCAATCTCCTTCCTTGTCATGATCATAGCCGTATCCGTGTCTTCCGGCTTCCGCCGGGAGATACGGAGCGGCATTGCATCAGTCAGCGGGGACATCCAGTTGACCCCCGCGGACATGAATTACATAGGGGAGGAATCCCCGGTCTCATCCGAGCCGCCGTCTCTCGGCCCGATAAGCGCCGTGCAGGGGGTAAAGTCCGTGCAACCTGTCATCTACCGTGCAGGCATCGTCAAGAAGGAGGACAACATCCATGGCGTTATCTTCAAGGGTGTCACGGACCGTGATTCCCTGGCTGACCTCGGCATCAGCATCCCTGACCGTCTGTCAGAGATACTTGACCTTGGGGAGGGAGATGACCTCCAGGCTTATTTCGTAGGGGAACGCGTCAAGGTGCGTCGTTTCCATATCCGTTCCGTTTACCGTTCCCCGGTCCGTGCCGATGACAATCTCGTGGTACTTGCCTCCCTGGAGGACATGCGCCGTCTGAACGGATGGGAAGAGGATGAAGTGTCGGCTCTGGAGATCACTCTGGAAGATGCATACAGGGACGCTCCGCTCATGCGTGCAAAGACCGACGAGATAGGCACGCTGGCCCTGATGCATGCCTCGGACACGGACGACTCGCTCGTCGCCAGTTCTATCATGGACAAGTATCCCCAACTCTTCGACTGGCTCAACCTCATTGATTTCAACGCCTTGGCCGTGCTTATCCTGATGACGGTCGTGGCTGGTTTCAACATGATTTCCGGTCTGCTGATCCTGCTTTTCCGGAGCATCTCCACCATCGGGACGCTCAAGGCGATGGGCATGAACGACAAGTCAATTTCGGCCGTGTTCATGCGGGTGTCTTCAAACCTTGTGCTGAAAGGAATGCTGATAGGAAACGCCTTGGCGCTGGCGCTCTGCGCATTGCAGAACGCGACCCATTTCCTGAAGCTCGATCCGGACAACTATTTCATTTCTTATGTGCCGCTGAAGGTCAACATCCCTCTGATCCTCGTGGCAGACCTGGCGGCGTATGCCGTCATCATGCTGCTCCTGCAGATACCGGTGAGGTTCATTTCGAAAGTGGATCCCGCCCTGACGGTGAGGGCGCAGTAGCTAGGGACTGATGGTCTTGAAGTCCTCGAACAACGAGAAAACCCTTTTTACATAGGATATTGTCTCCGTGCCCTGGAAGGTACCGAGCCTGATGACGCTGTCTACCTGGATGGTGGTCTCGTCACGCATCTCAGGTATGACTGAGACTATGCCGTCCCATGTCCCGGAATCCGCCCCGACGGATTCAGCATATCGGATGCAGTCCATGATCCGCCCTTCTCCGGCATTGTACGCGGCCAGGGTGAATTTGTAAAGCTCGTTCTTGTCAGTGGCCTTGCCTCGGAACATGTTTTGGAGCAGGAGCAGGTACTCCGTTCCGGCCTTGATGCTTTCTTCGGGATTGAAAAGGTCCGTGTAACCCATTTTCGCGGCGGTCGACGGCAGCATCTGCATCAGGCCCTCAGCGCCCCTTCTGGAACGCAGTTCGATATGGAATTGAGATTCCTGGTAAATAAGGGCGGAGAGCAGCCGCCAGTCCCAATCGAGCCGCTTTGCTGCGGCTTTCATCAGGCTGTCGTAGGGTGAGACATGACTTACTCCGCGTTTCCATTCCGCCCTTTTGGACGGGCTGTACCTCAGGAGGAAAACGTCCCGGACGGGCTCATGCTCCTCGGAATCCAGGAATGATCCGAGCCATCCGTCGATCTCCTTCAGGCCGGTTTCACAGTCCTGGCGGACCGCCCAGACCGTAAGGCTGTCCACTGGACGTGAGATCAGTATGCTGTCCGATTTCGGTATTTCGGAGCAGGGGAGTACAACAATATCGACCTTGCCCCGAAGGAGGGAATCGATCCACGATGATCCTCTGCGGGCGTTGACTATCGAGACCAGGCTGTCTCCCATGCTTGCGGAGAAGCGTTGGAGGAGTTCGTAATTGTAGCCTACTGTCAGACCTGGTAGATGCCTCCGGGAGTTGTCAAGCTGTATGGCGCAACGAAGGGGGACATTCCTGAAAGATGCGGAATGGTGCTGTTCTTCGGAGAATCCGGCACGTACGGAAGCCCAGATGACGGCTGCGGCCAGCAGGGCGAATACCGCCCGAGTGATACCCGTACGCATGTCAGTTGCCCCTGGACTGTCTTCTGCCTCCGTCCTCGGAATTTGCCGGCAAATCCTTGCCGGGCTGGGTGTAGAACGGCCAGAATACGCCTAGCTTGACCATGCGCTGTGTCACGATGTAACGGTCTGCGGAGAAGTAGTCGTTCTTTTTCATCGGCCAGCCCTGTCCGGCATTCTCGAGCTTGACAAAGATGGTCGCACGTTTCCACTGCATGTTGACGAATGCGTCGAAATACGGACCGTTAGTGTACTTGTTCTCGGTTTGGTTGTGGAATACTCCGAGTGCAGGATTCCATGCCGGAGAGTTCCATGCGGTGTTGTACAGACCGTTGGCACCGATCTGCATGAGCATGACTCCTCCGGAGACTTTGAACTGCAGGTAATACTTGAGATTGACGGCAAGTCTGGGCAGCGGTACCACTTCAGGGTTGGATGTGAGTTGGAACAGCACCCTGTTGTCCAGGTGCAGGACGCCCAGCACGAACTCCTTGTGGAGGTCTGCGGAAAGGATGCTCATCGGAGTGGCATTCTGCCTGATCACTCCGAGGGTGTCATAATAGATGTTGTTGGCGAGCAGGGCGTAGCCTGCCCCGGCATCGAGTTTCCAACGGGGTATCGACAGCCTTCCCTGCACCCGCGTCACCGACTGCTTGGAGAAATCGTTGTCCCATTTGAAATGGTTGGAGTAGACATGCTGGTGGTAGTATTCCGGCTCGTCCAGGCTCGTGTCGAAATGCAGGTCGACGGTCAGGGGACTTTTCCTTGCCCTGCGGAAAGGATAGATGCTGAATCCGAGGTTTGCATCAATGCTCATGTCGTTGATCTCGTTCCCCAGGAATACATACTCGCCCTTGGCATCCCAATGTATGTAGTTGCGCAGGCTCCCTTCGACTCCGGCATAGAGGTAAGCCGAGTTCCATACGACATTGTTGTGTTTCCTGGTAAATGTCGGATCGAATGAGTAGTACGAGAGCAAACGGTCTCCGACTCCGACATTGAGCTTGGAGACTATGGCATCTTCAGCCCAAGGCTGCAGCCTCAGGAATACACGGTTCTCCAGACGCGCCACCCGCATGGAATCCGCAGAGGCGGAGGGATGGATGTAATGCTGATTGTGGTAGAACGCGTCCTCTATGGGATTGGAAGGGCTCACTGCATCCTTGTAGAGGCGACGATATGAGGAGTATTCGGTGCTGTGCCCGATAAAGGCAGTCGTGATGTTTGAATCGCCCAGCGTGTCCGCCGCCGCCCTTATCTCCCGCTTTTCGGCGAGATATTCCTCAAGGGCTTCCATCGACAGGGTGTCTCCAGCTGCGACGATGCTGTCACGGTATGCGGCCTCAAGTGCCTTGTCTGCCTTGCGGTCCTTTATCCTGTTTATGAAACTGAAGGGTATCCTGTACTGCTGGTCAAGGAACAGGGTGTTTTTCTTGACCTTGCTGGAGGCACTGTTGAGGATGACGTCCAGCTCCCTGGCGTTCACGGTCGTGTCCCTGATGCCTCCCAGGTCAACTATTCCGCCGTTTTCGGTACGGCTGACACCGTTGTAGAGGTATCCGGCGTGGGCAATGTAACGGCGGCCCAGATAGTTGGCCGTTACCTGGGTATTCTTGTTGGTGGTGGTCTCGTTGTTAAGTATGCCTCCGCCTCCGAAACGGTCGTAGACCAGGGTGAAGTTGAGCTCAGGCGTAATGTTCTGCGTGGTCAGCAGGTGCAGGTTGTCCGACTCCCTGTCCTGTCCGGCCAGGAGCGTTCCGAAATAGCTGAGTTCCGTATACGGGGTCTTGGTATTGTACATGACAACGTCGGAAGGGGTGTGGCTCCAGCTCTCCAGGGCCTCGTAGAAAGACACCTTGTCTTTCGACTTGCGGTTGAACCAGTTGTAATACTGTACCGGTGATCCCGCCACGCCTAGCCATGTGGCGTTGACATCCTTCCTCAGGAAAGGATAATCGTGGAAACGGTAGTTGAAATCCGAGTCGACAGGAGCGATGGCAAGTTTGTGGAACTCCTGCTCGTGCGTCCACTTCAGCAGTCGCTTGTATTGCAGTGAATCGGCAAAGGCAAAGGTGTTCAGGATGCGGGGAGTACTGGTGAGGATACTGTCCCTGACCACCTTGAGACTGTCCTTGCGTACCTTGTCGCGGTTCATCTTGGCAATCTTCCGCTGGGTGAGTTCCTCCATGCGGAGCTTCTTCCTTTCCTGCCTGGAAAGCCCGGCGTACCAGCGCTCGTATTCGAGCTTCTCGCGTAGCAGGGAGTCTGACAGGTAAAGCGAGTCAAGTACCGGCCAGTCGAGCGAATCACCGGCCGCTATGAGCGAGTCGCGTACAAAATCGTATGTGGGACGGTCGCGCAGTGCGACATAGTACTTGTAGCGGAAAGGATCGGTGAGACGGAGAGAATCAGGGACTGGGATGGTATCCCTCGCGGTGAGCTTGGGAATGGTGTCCAGAACGGCAAGGGTATCGGCAGTCCCGAGACTGTCGATGTCTGTGAAGAGAGAGTCTTCCAGGGGATTGGCATCCATACGGAAATCCTCCTCGGTCCATCCGCGCTTGTACCCGTCGGGGGGATAGATGACGGTGTCGGGCCGCTCCGATATCACTGGGACTGATATGCCGGACAGGCGCATGTCTGCATTCACACCGGGATCCGAAGCGACGGTGTGGACGGCTGCGATGGCGGTCACGGCGACCGGGAGCCAAAATCTGGAAACCAAACTCTTCATATATACAATTCACAAAGTTAAGCACTTTTTGCGAGATTACTCGGAATAAATTCGTAAATTCGTATCCTCAAAGCGTTTGGTATGGACCGTCTGACAGCGTTATTCCACTCATATACAGGAAGGGATGCAGAAAAATGCGTGGCCTTGTCACCGTCCGGCAGCCGGAGGAGATATTTCCGGCTTTCTGCCGGTGACGTTTCGCTCATAGGCGTCCATGGGACTGACCTGGACGAGAACCGGGCATTCATCGCACTTTCCGGCCATTTCCGGTCAAAGGGCTTGCGCGTACCTGAGGTGCTGGCCGTCAGTGACGACGGAATGTGTTACCTGCAGCAGGACCTTGGGGACGTCCTTCTCTATGATACCCTTGCAGATGCGCGCAGGACCGGCGACTACGGCCCTGCCGAACGCGCCCTGCTGCTGCGCGCGGTCTCCGAACTGCCGGCGATCCAGGTTGAAGGCGCCCGGGGTCTTGACTTCTCCGTCTGCTATCCTTCCGATGCGTTCAACGCCAGGATGGTCGACTTCGACCTCAATTATTTCAAGTACTGCTTCCTGAAGCCCACTTCGGTGGAGTTCAACGAGGAGATGCTCCAGGACGACTTCGAACGTCTGAAGGAAGATCTGCTGCAGGATGTGCCCGATGCATTCATGTACAGGGATTTCCAGGCCAGGAACATCATGCTCCATGACGGAGAACTCTGGTACATAGATTTCCAGGGAGGACGACGCGGCCCGCTTGAATACGACCTCGCGTCGTTCGCCTGGCAGGCGCGCGCACGGTATCCGGAGGATCTCAGGCGCGCGCTGGTGGACACCTACATGGATGCCCTTGGTAAATATATGTCCGTTGACAAGGAAGCGTTCCGGGAGAGGCTCCGCACTTTCGTGCTGTTCCGCACGCTCCAGGTCCTGGGCGCATACGGTTTCCGCGGTCGCATCGAGAAACGTTCGCACTTTCTCGAAAGCATCCCCTATGCGCTGGAGAATCTCAGGGAGCTGGTTTCCACTCCTTTCGAGCGCTACCCCTATCTATCTGCTATCCTGGAAAGACTTGTACGGACCGGCCCCGGGCTGCCTCAGCAGCCGGACGGATTGCTGCATGTCCATATCTACAGCTTTTCTTACAAGAAAGGCATCCCCGAAGACCTGTCAGGCAACGGCGGAGGCTATGTCTTCGACTGCCGTTCCGTTCACAATCCAGGCAAATACGAGCGTTTCCGTACCATGACCGGCCTCGACAGGGAGGTGCAGGATTTCCTGGAGGAGGACGGCGAGATCATCACTTTCCTGGGACACGTATTCCCGCTCGTCGACGCTCATGTGGAGCGTTTCGTCAGCCGGGGATTCACGCATCTGCAGGTGTCTTTCGGCTGTACAGGCGGCCAGCACCGCTCGGCGTACAGCGCCCAGAAGCTCGCGGAGCATCTGGCAGGCCGCCCGGGAGTCAGGGTGCATCTGCACCATCGTGAACTCGGAATAGAACGGACGCTATGAAAGCCATGATATTCGCGGCCGGCCTTGGAACCCGCCTGAAACCCATTACCGACACTCTCCCAAAAGCACTTGTGCCTGTCTGTGGCAAGCCTCTCCTCAAGCATATCGTAGACCGTCTGAAAGATGCAGGTATAGACGATATTGTCATCAATGTCCATCATTTCGCGGACAAGATTGTGGCTTATATCGCAGAACAGGACGGTTTCGGTATAAAGGTCGCCGTTTCCGACGAGTCGGACCGCCTGCTGGAGACCGGCGGGGGTATCCTCCATGCGCGTGACCTTCTCCTGCGTGACGAACCGGCTGACGGCCGTTTCCTCGTCCACAACGTGGACATCCTGTCCGACCTGGACACACGCGCCTTCATGGACGCATGGCGTCCCGGCGCGCTGGCGTCACTGCTTGTCAGCCCCCGCAAGACGCAGCGCTACCTGCTCTTCGACGATGACATGCGCCTTGTCGGCTGGACCAACCTTGCCACAGGCGAAGTGCGTTCCCCGTGGCCGGATCTCGATCCGGCGTCGTGCCGCATGCTCGCATTCTCCGGCATCCATCAGATTTCGAATACTGTATTCGGCGTGATGGAGTCCGAAGGGATGGGGGAGCGTTTCCCGATAATGGATTTCTACCTGAAGGTCTGCGACCGGTATCCCATATACGGCGTCGAGCCTGCGTCCCTCGAATTGATCGACGTCGGCAAGCTCGACACCCTGGCGGTAGCGGAAGATTTTATTCTGAGACGATCTCTGCGCAGCTGCCCTGCGGGTCGAGAGGCTTGATCGTCTGGAACTTCTTTACGAAATAGACTATGAAGGCGACGCAGAATGCGAGTATCGCCCAATAAAGGGGACCCGGCAGGACTTCCTTCATGTTATCAATCTCCTTGAGCGAATCGATATTGCTCAATACCAACGCAAAGGTGTTGTTGGCGAAGTGCATGAGCATCGTCAGCCAGATCGATCCGGTCCTGTAATACACAAAACCGAATACCAGCCCCATTGCGAATGCGGCGATGCCCTGCCAGGAGTTGAAATGTATCAGTGCGAAGAAGGCGGCGGATATGACGATCGCCCATACGGGCTTCAATCCCCTGACGGTCTCTCCTGCCTTGTTTTTGTGTTCATAATTCAGCAGGCCGCGCAGGACCGTGCCGCGGCAGAGCCATTCTTCGAAGAAGGGAGCGAAGATGCTGACACACAGGAAGTTGATGAATATATTCCCTTGGGTTATGCTGGAAAGCATAGCCTCGAGCCATTCCGGCATGGGAGGCAGCAACGAGATGACGGAGTCGGATAAGAAGGAAACGGCCAGGGTGACGATTACCACCAGCACGGCGCATAATGCAAGTCCGAGAGGGGAGTAGTGCTTGTTGGACAGCTTGTATCCCTTTCCGAAGAAGGAATTGCCCCGGCTCTTGTACGAAGCGTATATCATCGGCGGGATGAACATGATCGGATAGGATATGAGCATCGCATACGTCTGCGCATCGGGATTGTCCTTCAGGAACAGTACGAAGGGGGCCGAGATAAAGCCTCCCAGAAGGGCGCCGGCAAGAAGGAGGCAGAGCAAGATGACCATTCCCCCGGGACCGGGGATGTAATAGTCGTAGTTTGAGAAGAACTCGTAGTTCTTTTGGATCTTTCTATGTGCCATTGGATCAGAGTATTAGCAGTAAAGCGAGAGAGTAGAGGACGACACCCTGGAAAGCTATGCGCCGGCGGGATGACCTGCCTACCAGCTGCTCCATGGGGTTGCGCGAAGCGACTTTGGAAAGCTCTTCCGCATCCGGAAGCTTTCTCAGTGGCCACTTGCATATGATCTCACCATCGGCGAGGTAGGTAGCTCCGCCGTTCGAGCGGTTGAAAGTGATGATCTTCTTGAAATCGGACATGTACGCATCGAGCCCGGGGACCGGCTCGCGGGCGACGGCCAGGGCCGTGAAGCCCGCAGCCTCCGCGTCACGGAGCAGCTGCTCCGCACGGGCCATGTCCTTGAAGCCGGGGACGTCGTATATGGACAGGACCATGACTTTCCCTTCAGTCAGGAGCTCGTTGTGGTAATTGCCTTCGGAGTCCGAGATATAGAAAACGGGCACGGACTGCTCATAGTCGGAGATGCTGGTTTCCAGGTTCTCCACACGGACGAAGGTCCAGGTGGAGTCGGGAAGGTTGTCCAGGGTGAATGCGCCTTCCTGTCCGTTCTTCTCGTAGATCACGTAATACTCCTGCTTGGTGTCGTTCTCCCCTCCGAGGGATATGCCGCTGTCCACGAACTCCTCGTCGGCGTCAGCTGCCAGCGAAGCTCCCGGGGCGAATTCGGTGAAATCCATGAGCGGGACCGATATGAGCGACATCACGGTGAACAGGATCACGGTCACGGTCACCAGACAGAAGGCGATGGCCTTGGACTTGCGGGTCCTGCCGTAGTCGCGGACAGGCAGGAACGCACCGGCGCAAAGGAGGCAGAGAAAGAGATTCTTGAGGAAGGTCTGCATGTGCGTGAGATGGACGGCTTCGCCGAAACATCCGCAGTCCATTTCCGGATTGAAGATGACGAGCAGCAGTGTCAGGAAAGTGAATCCCAGCGTAAGTATGCTGGTGATGGCGGCCACCTGCCTGCGCCAGACGCCGGCGATCAGCGCCGCACCCGTAAGGGTCTCGACCAGAGCCAGTATCACCCCGATCCATTTCGCGGCGAAAGCCAGGCCTCCGACATGGAAGAATTCGAGATACTCCTCCACCACCAGCCCCGATCCCACGGGATCCATGAGCTTCAGCATTCCCGCGATGAAGAATACCAGACCGAGCAACACCGAGCAAAGCCGCCTCAGTCCTATGTGAAAGCCTTTCATATCCGTTCCAAGTATTTGTCTACTATAAGTTTGATCCTTTTGAAAATACCGTCTGGGCCGAGCATGGCACCCTTTTCATCCATGCAGTCCACCACCTTGAAGCTGCTGTCAAGCGAGGCTTGCCTGAGATAGATGTCGCGTACGCGTTTCTGGAAAGCGATGTCCGCTTCGTGGATGTCGCGCCCTCCGGAAAGGTAGTTGCGGTCGTCACCCTCGCGCTGTGATGCGAGGTTGGCTTCTACGAAACCGATAGGGACATCCAGGAAGAGATTGAGGTCGGGCTTCGGAAGGTTGAAGTCGCCGTATTCGGTATCGAATATCCATTTCCGCAGGGCTTCCGCCTCTTCGTCCGTATGGAGCTTGGCGCACTGGTAAGCTATGTTCGAGTATACATAACGGTCGAGCAGGACGGTCTCGCCGCGCTCGAGGCGTTCGCGCATCTCCGGGGCCGCGCCGTGCCTGTCCTCAGCGAAAAGCAGGGCGACGAGCTGGGGATGGACGGTGTCATTGGACCCGAAATCCCCCCTGAGGAAGCGGCTGATGAGGTCTCCGTACACCGGAGCGTCATAACGCGGGAAGTGTATGTATTCGAGACCGCCGCAGACGGACTCCAGATAGGTTCTGAGTTTCTTGACCTGCGTGGATTTGCCGGCGCCGTCAAGTCCTTCCAATACAACAAGCATAGACAACGTGTATATCGGTACAAAGATATTCAAAAAAATCCATACTTTTGTATCAGATAAACGCCAGGCAATGACAGATCCCGCCAGAACAGTCAGAATCATGGGCATCCTCAACCTCAACGGGGATTCCTTCTACGCACCCAGCCGTTACAACATGTCGGTCATGGACGCCGGTCCCGACATCGTGGACATCGGAGCGGTTTCCACCCGCCCCGGAGCCGGCGAGGTTTCTGAAGAGGACGAGTGGTCGCGGCTCAAGCCTGTCCTGCGGACGCTTGACACCGGCCTCGCCGTGTCGATAGACACCACGCGCGCCGGCATCATAGAGCGCGCCTGCGACCTTCTCGGCCGCCCTGTCATCGTCAATGATATCTCGGCCGGCGAGGACGATCCGGCCATGCTTTCCACTGTAGGACAACTGGGCCTGGAGTACATCGCCATGCACAAGCGCGGGACTCCCGCGACGATGCAGTCGCTGTGTGATTATGACGATGTGGTCGGTGAGGTGGAGGAGTATTTCCGTGGCTTTGCCCTGAAGGCTGAGGAAAACGGGATTTCGGACTGGATCCTCGATCCCGGCTTCGGCTTCGCCAAGAATGTGGAGCAGAACTACCGGTTGATGGAAGGCCTGGGACGTTTCGCATCCCTTGGCCGCCCGATACTGGTGGGAATTTCACGCAAGAGCTTTATATACAAGCCGTTGGGCGTAGGGCCGGAGGATGTCCTGACTGCCACCCAGGTGATGCACATGGCAGCATTGGAGCGCGGCGCCGACATCCTGCGCGTACATGATGTCGCCGCCGCACGCGAGACAGTCTCGTTATACCGTATGCTTCACGGGCGTTAGCGCTCCCTGATACCCCAGTCCCTGAGACGCAGCTGCGACTCGACTTCTTCCTCTACATCGTCTGGGAGCAGGGGGAAGAAATCCATGCCGACCATGGCTTCGAGCCCGTTGACGGTCACAGCGCATTCGTCAAGCCAGTAACGTTTGTCATCATTGTCCATCACGAAGGCGATCGACCGGTATTTCCCGTTCTTCTCGACCATGACGGCCTTGAAGAAACTGTCAGGTACCGTGATCCCGCGGTCTCCGATGACACCGTAGCGGTTGGATCCGATGATCGGTCCGGTGACCACCCAGACTTTGCCGAAGTCCCTTGCCCATCTCCGCACCTGTTTCTCAAGGTAGTTCCAGTCGCCCTTGTTGAGCTCTTCGTCCTGGGGACAGATGTTCGTGAGGTAGAAAGTGTCGTCCATGGCTTCGCCGTCCCATTGGAAATCAGCTGCGCAGGCCATGTGTCCGCGTGTCCATCCGGAGTCATAGTAGTCCTCCCGCATGGCCTGGGTACCCTTGTATGTCGGATCCATACGGAATACCGACTCGTCCCTGGTGGCATCTCCGTACGTCTCCTCGGCAGTAAGCTCGTATGCCACCCATTCGGGCAGGCGTGCTTCTGCATTGTATGAGATGACGAATCCCTTGTGAGTGAGGATGATATCATCGTCAGAAGTGAAGGGGAGCTCCATCAGTCCCTCCGGGACCGGGTCATTCGATCCAGCCAGCGACGGTATGAGTTTGGAAACCAGTCCGGTCTCTTCCTGCAGGAGATAAATGACGCATAAAAGTACGATCAATGCTCCGGCGATATATGAGGTGCGTTTTTTCATCTGTCGGGGTGTTTTTGCAAAAATAATCATTATATTCGCAATAATGCGTCGCAAGTTCAACAATCTAAAATAAATAGCTTATGTCAGAAGAGTTCGAGAACATCAAGGAGAACGTCGAGGAGATCAAGGATGAGATCCGCGACGAGGTGAACCAGGCCGCCGACGCCGTCGAGGCCGGTGTCAACGAAGCCGCCGAGGCGGTCGAAGCCGAAGTGAAAGAAGCTGCCGAGGCGGTCGAGGCCGAGGTGAACGAGGCTGAGCAGGCAGCAGAGGACAGGAAGGAGGAGTTCAAGCAGAAGGTGGAGGAGATGAAATCAGATGTCAAGGAAGCCTACGAAAGCGTAAAGGAAAAAGCGCAGAGCACAGTTGAGGATATCAAGAAGGAGATCGATGACTACTCCGACGAGATGGATTCCGAGGATGTGTCCAAGAACAGGCTCATGGCCGTCCTTGCCTACATCGGCCCGCTTGTGATCGTTCCGCTGCTGGTCGCCAAGGACTCCAAGTTTGCCAAGTTCCACACCAACCAGGGTCTGATCCTTTTCCTGCTCGCCATTGTCTGCAGCCTCCTTGCCAAGCTCAAGGTCATCGGCTGGTTGTTCAGTGTCTGCGGCGCCGTCGTGTTCATCCTCGCCGTCGTCGGTATCATCTATGCCTGCCAGGGCAAGGCCAAGGAACTCCCGGTCGTCGGCAACTGGCAGATCCTCAAATAATTGACAGGATGTTTACGAAGAACGGCCGCCCTGATGGACGGCCGTTTCCATTATCTGAGGCCCAGACGGGCCAGCTCTTTCCTGGCTTTCTTCATGTCTTTCTGGAACTCCTTGTCGGAGTGCATGACGGCCACTGCACCTGATGCGGCGGTACGGGCGGCCTGGACGTCGGTCTCATAGTGGAAGCCGACGATGACGCGGCTGGTCCCGTATTCATATCCGACCTTGAGGATTTCCGATGCCTTGTCCGGGAGCAGCTCGGAGAGGACGAGCGCTACGGTCCATCCCCTGGTGGTGTGACCTGAAGGATATGACGCGGAACGTCTGGATCCGCGCTCTTCCTCGGGAACACCGGTCGGCTCGTCGAACTCCACGTAAGGCCGGGTCCTCTTGTAGAAGTCCTTGGCCTTGCGGTTGGCGTTGTTGGCCGTCGTCATGGACTTGGACAGCAGCCTGTAGAGATTGGGGGTCTGTTCATTGTTGATCCTCACGCCCACTGCCGGTTCAAGGATCTGGGCGAGGTAGTCGAGCGAGCTCTTGGCGTCATCATGCGCCCTCTGGCCTCTCTCCGTGGGGCGCATGCTTTTGCCCCACTCGTAGTAGACCAGGTCACTGTCGAACAACGGATCTCCGGGTTTGGGAGGTGCAGGGAGGAAGATGGATGCGTCGGGCATCTCGTCTGCATCGATATAATCTGTGCGGACTGACGCCTTGCCGGCGTCCTGCCCCTGCGTCTGTGTCCGGCTCGCTCCCTGAGGGGGAACCGGAGGCCTTCCGGCATTCTGGGAGAATGCCGGAATCTGGGCGGAGATGAGCAGCAGGGCGAGTGCTGTCATCAACCTGAGGGTCTTGATGGAAGTTTTCATTGTCATTTGTATAAGGGTGATGGATAGACTCCGGTGTCCGCGAGTTCCTTGAACTTCGCGACGACGGCGGGACGGTCTTCCTTGTAAGTGACTCCGAACCAGCGCGATGGGGTGGAGAGTACTTCGGTGCGCGCCTGTCCGGACTTGACCAGGCAGTCGACTGCATAAGGGATGTAATACTCCTTCTTCAGCTCGCCGATGTTCTTCTCGAGGAAATCATCGAAGATGGCAGCGCTGCCGGCGAAATAGTCGGGGGTGAATCCCCACATGTTCATCGAACAGAGGGCCTTGCCCTCAAGGATGACGCGCTCCTCGGTGTTGGAATTGTCGCCACGGATGAGGTCGTCGGTCCCGCGGAGGATGTTGAGATGCTCGACGATGTCGGTGAGGCGGCGGTTCTCGTCGTAAGAGCAGATGCCGCGGCTCACTCCGCCGGATTCGGAGAGGGTGTTCTCAAGCTCGAAACCTACGATGGAATACACTCCGCGGCTGTTCTCGTGCTCGCGGAGCCAGTCTCCGAGGATGCGGAACGAATCCTTGCCGTAGTAGTCGTCTCCATTGATGACGGCGAAAGGCTCATGGATGACCTCGGCGGCCATGAGCACCGCATGCGCGGTACCCCAGGGCTTCTGGCGATCCGGATTGAGCGTGAAGCGGGAGGGAATCTTGTCCAGCTCCTGCGTCACGAAGACGAACTCAAGCGGCTCCCCGTCGATGCAGCGCACTCCGGAGTATTTCTCCCTGACAGTCTGCTCCATCTGCTCGCGGAAATACTCCCGTACGATGTAGACGACCTTGCCGAATCCGGCCTGGACAGCGTCGAAAATGGAATAATCGATGATAGTTTCTCCGTTCGGCCCCAGGCCGTCCATCTGTTTGAGCCCGCCGTACCGGCTGCCCATCCCTGCGGCGAGGACCAGCAATGTAGGTTTCATTTATCTGTGATTTTGCATTTATCTTCGCAAATTTAACTATTTTTGTAGAAATACGACTGAATCGCAATGGGCAAGTTCGACAAAATCTGGAACAGGTCTAAGGACGGGGCGAACCGCGAGGAGCGCTCTTTCATCCGCTATGTCCTGATCTCTACGGCGGTCTTCCTGCTGTTCATCTGCGTCATCAAGCGTGACAACCTCTTCCGCTGGATAGAGGCCGGCTTCAACGTACGCAGGCAGGAGAAGCAGATGGAGTTCTACGAGGCTGACATAGCGCGTCTCAAGGACGAGGTCCGGAGTCTCACCACCGATAGGGATACGCTCGAGAAGTTCGCCCGCGAGAAGTTCCTCTTCTCCGAACCGGGGGAGGATGTGTATGTAATTGAATGATTCCGAATATGAAAACGATTGAGAAAAAGTATCTGGTCCCGTTCATACTGGTGACCCTGCTGTTCCTCCTCTGGGGTATTGCCAACAATATGACGGACACGCTCCTGAGCGCGTTCAAGAAGATCATGGCGATGTCCGATACGCAGACTTCGCTCATACAGCTGGCTTTCTACGGATCGTATTTCTGCTTTGCACTTCCGGCAGCCATTTATATCCGCAAGTATTCGTACAAGAGCGGCGTTATCCTCGGTCTGGCGCTGTATGCGGCGGGAGCCATCCTTTTCCTCCCGGCCGCCAAGGCTGCATCTTACGGCTTCTACCTGATAGCCATCTATATCCTTGCCGGCGGTTGTTCCGTGCTTGAGACCACGGCCAATCCCTATATTCTGGCAATGGGCGCTCCGGAGACGGCCACGCGCCGCCTCAATGTCGCGCAGGCATTCAATCCGCTTGGTTCCATCACCGGCATCCTCCTGAGCAAGTACTTTATCCTCAAGGATATATCCCTCTATTCCGTGTCCGGGACATATATGACGCTCGGCATCGTACTGCTGGTCATCCTGACCGTCATGCTTTTCGTCCGGATGCCCGAAGGCCGTGATGACGGCTCTGCGGATTCGCTTGGTGCGACTTTCCGCCGCCTGTTCAAGAACAAGGCCTATGTCTTTGGCGTAGTGGCGCAGTTCTTCTATGTAGGAGCGCAGATCGGTGTCTGGTCCTTCACCATCCGTCTGGTGATGAAGGAGCTTGGCATCGTCGAGGCCCAGGGCGCGACGATCTACCTGATCAGCATCATCTGCTTCAGCGCCGCCCGCTTCCTCTTCACTTGGCTCATGAAGTACTTCCGTCCTGCGAAGCTTTTGCTCATCGCCGCTGCGGCTGATATTGTCTGCACCCTCTTCGTCGTGGTGCTCGGCGGTACCGGCTGGCCATGCGTCATCGCGCTGATCGCAGTCAGCTTCTTCATGTCCCTCATGTTCCCGACCATCTACGGCCTGGCTCTCGACGGCGTGGAGGATCCCGCCAAGGGCGGTTACGCCGGCGATGCCAAGATCGGCGCTTCCGGCCTGATCATGGCCATCCTCGGCGGCGCGCTCATCACCCCGCTCCAGGGAATGGTATCCGACGCTTTCGGCATCAATCTGGCCTATCTGGTCCCGCTGGTATGTTTCGTGGTGGTCTTCGCCTATGCCATGAGCGTCCGTAAGGCATAAAATCCGCATTCCATGGTTTTCCTCATCCTGGCCATACTCTGCGGGTCCCTGTTCTCGATCATCTTCAAGCTCTGTCAGCGGCATGACGTGGACGGCAGGCAGGTTACGTTGTTCAACTATGCCGTAGCCTTCCTGTTCACTCTCTTGCCGATAGTGGCACGGACGGTGTTCGATCCGGGAACATCAGCCTCAGACTATATTCCAGGTGCTTCTTCCTGGCTGCTTGCCGTCGTGCAGGGCCTGCTGTTCACCTTCGGCTTCATAGTCATGGACCGCAGTACGCAGCGCTCGGGAGTGGCCCTTACCACGGTCTGCGCTCGCGCTTCGCTTATCCTGCCAGTGCTGCTGAGCTGGATACTCCTTTCCCAGCCTGCCCCGTCCTGGCTCCCTGTGATCCTGGTCGTCGCTGCCATGGCGCTTATCATCGGTCCGACCGAGACACGTCCTGCCGGACGCGCTGCTACGGGCGGTCCGGGGCGCCATGCCATAATGTTCGCGCTTCTGGGGGTGTTCCTTGTGTTCGGCTGTTCCGATTTCTTCCTGAAAGTGGTGCAGCACACCGTGGACAAGGGCCATTCCGGCAATCCCGTCCTCATCGAGCGACAGCTCTCGGCGTTGACCTGCATCATCTTCCTGATGGCATCGGTCGCTTCGCTGGTAGTGTGCGCCGTTTCCGGCTCGTTCCGCAAGCACCGGGTCAAGTGGAGCACTGTCGGCTGGGGGGCATTGCTGGGCTTTGCCAATATCGGCTGCACCTCGTGCATGCTCCGCGCCCTGGCCGCCATGCCGACAGGCCTTTTCTACCCTTTATACAATATCGGAATCGTTATCGTAGCCACCCTGGTCGGCCTGCTTTTCTTCGGAGAAAGGTTGAAGTGGGTACAGGTCGGCGGCCTCGTCCTGGCTATTGCGGCAATAGCCTTGTCTTTCTAGCCGTCCTGTCGGACTTGGAGTTTAGTAGAATTTGACTATCTCGTCGATGGGTTTGCGGTCCGGGCGGCGGGGGTCCGAAGCGCGCTTGCCAAGGCTGATGACTGCCATGACCTGCTCGTTGTCGGGGATACCGAACAGAGTCCTGAGGGCATCGGAGTCGCGCATGCCCATGATGAGCGTATCAAAACCCTGCTCCCTGGCCTTCAGGATAAAGTAGGCGTTGCTGAGGCCGTTGTCGTAGGCGCCCCAGCCGTCTCCGACTTCATTGGCCTGGTTGCCGCGTCCGAATCCGGACTGGCCCTTCACGAATGTAGATACTATCATGACCGGAGCGTTGGCGGTGTTGCGGGCGTTGCCCTGACCGATGAATTCCTTGACTGCAGCCACTTTCTCCTCGCTCATGGCGACATAATAGCGCGTGGTCTGGGTGTTGGCCCAGGTCGGCGCTTCCATGGCTGTGGCAATAAGTGTGCGTACCTGTGCTTCGGAGATGGTCGTTCCGGCCTCGTAGTCACGCACGCTGCGGCGCGATGCTACGATGTCGTCGAAAGATTGGGCGGAAACCTCCGTATTCTTGTTGCCGCCGCAGGCCGGCAGGAGGACTAAAGCGGCCAACGCCGCTGCAATGAATGAGATACCGTTTTTCATGGTTTCTGGGATATTGACATGTCTGTCAGCAAATATAGCGATTATTTTCTTTTGTGCTCTTTTTTTGCTAAATTGCCACGGGAATGGACTGTATCTGTTCCTCTTTTTAAGACACTGAGACTGTTAATCAATCCAATATAGCCTATTTATGAGAAACCTTTCTTTCATTGCAGTGGCAGCCTTGTCCGCCGCGGTGGCCTTGAGTGCGAATGCTCAGAGCTTGAAAATGAATGACCTCGATTATTTCGAGGCGAGGGGCACCAACGTGCTCGTGTACAACAACCTCTATAACGGCGGTTTCTACGACGAGAAGTTCGCCGGTTTGGAGATCATCCAGAGGGGTGAGCGCATCTGCACCGGCGGAGGCGTCCGTCTGATGAACACTCCGGAGCAGTGGGATATCTTCGGCGAGATTACCGCCAGGGAGGTGAACCACGCCGACAGCAGCGTCGAAGTCGAAATGACCTACAGGGACTATGACTTCGCTCCCAGGCTCAGGGTCACTCCCAAGGACAAGGGCGTCCTCGTCCAGATCATCCTGAGCAAGCCTGTGCCTCAGACCCTGGTTGGCAAAGCCGGTTTCAACCTTGAGTTCTTCCCCGCCTCTTATTTCGGCAAGAACTACCTGGTGGACGGTAAGGCCAGGATCCTCCCCAAGTATCCCATGCATGATACCGAAGTCCATCCCGTTTCGGAGAAGATCACCCAGTATTTCGGCGAGTCCACCTTCGATGACAGGGGCAGGGGAGACTTCCTTGTCCCGCTCGCGATGTCTACCGGACACCAGATCGTCCTGGCCCCGGAAGACGATGCCCTCAGGGTAGGTGTCACCTCCGAAAGCGAGGTCAGCATCTATGACGGACGTCATCTTGCCCAGAACGGCATGTTCGTCCTCCGTTCACTGCTGCCTGGTGGCAAGACCGGCGTCGTCCTCGAGTGGTATCTCGAGCCCAGCATCTCCAAGGACTGGATCCGTCCGGCCAACATCGGCTTCTCCCAGGTCGGTTATTCCCCCGCCCAGAAGAAGGTCGCCGTGGCGGAGCTTGACAAGAACGACACTCCTGCCAAGACTGCAAAGCTCTTGAGAGTCAATCCCGACGGTACCAAGTCTGTAGCCAAGGAGATTCCGGCGAAGTTCTGGGGTGAGTTCCACCATCGTTACAATTACGTGCAGCTCGACTTCTCAGATGTCAAGGAGCCCGGCCTCTACTGCATCGATTATCAGGGAGTTGAGACCAATGCGTTCCCTATCGACAAGAATATCTACAGCGACAAGTGGCATCCTTCGATGGATATCTCCCTCGTCGTCAACATGGACCACATGGAGGTCAACGAGGCCTACAGGATCTGGCACGGACGCGCCAACATGGATGACGCCCTCCAGGCTCCCGCCAATGTACGACTGCACGACGGTTATACCCAGGGCAGCGAGACCAATACCAAGTATCAGCCGCTTGAGCACATTCCCGGCCTCGCAGTCGGCGGATGGTACGATGCCGGTGACTTCGACATCCAGGCCAACTCCGTACTTACCACCACTACCGACCTCGGCCACATCTGGACCGACTTCCGTCCTATGAGGGACCAGACCCTCATCGACGAAAAGACCCAGTATGCGGATATCCACGTTCCTGACGGCATTCCCGACAATGTCCAGCTTATCATGCACGGTACCCTGAACATCAATGCCCAGATCGAGAACATCGGCTTCGTGGCGCAGGTGATCGGCCAGCCCGACATGCACCACTACCATCATCTCGGAGACGCCATGACCCTGACCGACGGAAAGATCTATGACCCTTCGCTTGCCCGTTACGAGGTCAAGGGCGACCGCTCCGGTACCCCGGACGACCGTTTCGTCTTCACCAGCCGCTTCAGCCCTGCCGGAGTGATGTCTGACATCGTTTCCCTCGCCTCCGCCTATCCTGCACTCAAGGAGTACTTCCCCGAGGAGGCCGAGCGTTCCCTCAAGAATGCCTTGATGCTGTGGAACAAGTACTTTGACGCAGCTGCTCCCAATGCCAATGCCGCTGCGGCTCCTGCAGCCGGCAGAAGGGGAGGTATGGGCGGAGACCCCAGACTCAATGCCGCCATCGAGCTCTGGTTCGCCACAGGCGACCAGAAGTACAAGGATTTCTTCCTGCCTCTGGTTGAGGCGCAGCTCGAACCCAGGCCTGCTGCTGCGGCTCCCGCCGGTGCCCCTGCCGGCTTTGCACCTGCGGCCAATCTCACTAACGCCCTGAGGATCTATCCTTACATGGACAAGAAGTTCCAGGACAAGGTCAAGGCTCTCGTTCCCGACTATGTCAAGAACCTTACCACCAACGGCCGTGACAACCCTTACGGTGTAGCCATCACCGGTGCCACCTGGGCAGGAAACGGCGGAGTCATCAACACCGCGTACAACTGCTACAAGATCTGGAAGCTCTTCCCTGACATGATCGATCCCGAGTTCGTCCTCGCAGGACTGAACTACATCTTCGGATGCCATCCTTACACCAATGTCTCGTTTGTCACCGCAGTCGGTGTCAATACCAAGAAGGTCGCCTACAGCAACAACCGCGCTGACTATTCCGTCATTCCCGGCGGTATCGTCCCCGGTCTCCTTGTCAAGGAGGACTTCTACGAGAACAAGGACGACTATCCGTTCCACTGGGGTGAGAACGAGTGCTGTATCAACACTGCTCCCCAGTACGTGCAGCTCTGCCTTGCCGCTGACGAGGTCGTCCAGTACCTGAACAAATAAGATATGACTAAAGTTAAAGCGGGACGGTCGAAAACCGTCCCGCTTTATTTACGCCCTGTTCCGCTAGATTACCTCTGTCTCAGCGAAGTAAACATCCCGTAGCGGCTTAGTCACAGGCTTTCCGCCCAGGCTGCAAACTCCTTCCAACGGCAGGTCACGGCTCGACGATCCGATACGGAATGCATAGTCTCCGGGCGAAACCGTCCATCCTGCGTCGGAGTGCCAGGCTAGCTGGTCCGTAGAGACCGTGAAGGTTATGTCAGCCGTCTGGCCAGGCGCCAGAGAGATGCGCTTGAAGCCTTTCAACTGTATGGGTTTGAGAGGCTGTCCGGATTTCGGAGATACATACAACTGCACGACTTCGTCCCCCTTTACGCTGCCCGTATTGGTGACCTTGCAGCTGACCTTGACAAGACCGTCCTTGGTCTTGGCAGAAGGCTGTACGTTGATGTCGCTGTATGTGAACGTGGTGTAGGAGAGTCCGAACCCGAACGGATATGCTGCGCGTTCCGGCTCGACGCCGTTGTTGTAGCAGTATGGTTCGGTGCTTTCTGTCGCAGGATAGCTGACGCAGAGCTTTCCGGAAGGGTTAACCTTACCTGACAGGATGTCGCTGATGGCATTGCCGCCTTCCTCGCCGGGATAGAATGCCTGCAGGATGGCGGCGCAGCCGTCAGCGATCTCCGAGATCACTTCAGGGCGGCCGCTGAACATGATCAGCACGACCGGTTTGCCGGTGGCTATCAGGTCCTTGACAAAGTCCTCCTGGTCGCCGGGCAGGCGTATGCCGACGCGGCGACGGTTTTCTCCGCAGAGATAGACATTCTCGCCCATGGCGGCGATGATTACATCATTTCTCGCGGCCATTTCCACAGCCTCTTCCCAGTCTGTGTAATCCTCGGATTCGAGCCTTCTGACAGGAAGGTTCCTGAGCCTCTGGTCTCCGCTCTGGGATATGCCCATGTCGGCCAGGGTGCTCCAGTCGCAGCCGCGCGAGTACTCGACTCTGCCCTCAAAGCGGCTCTGCATCGACTCGAGCAGTGTAGGGATCCTCAACGCCGATTCGTCGACCTCTTTCCTGAAGAAGAACAGCTGCATTGCGGGGAAGGTATAGTCGCCGAGCATGCTCCAGAAGGAATTGGCATTGGGCCCGACAAGTGCAATGCTCTTGTCGGGATCCAACGGAAGGACGCCGTCGTTCTTTAGCAGGACCACTGATTCTGCGGCAAGGTCATACGCTGTCTGGCGGCTCTCCGCAGGGTCCATGTCGAGAGGTCCTTCCTTGAAATACACCGGATCCTCATCGAGCAGGCCGGCGCGCGCCTTGACCATCAGGGCACGCTTGACGGCACGCTCGAAGACTTCTTCGCTGATGCGTCCCTCCGCGAGAAGCTCGGGGATATACTTGTACGAAGTGTTCGAGCAGAACTCCAGGTCGTTTCCGGCCGTGAGTGCATCGACGGCGCACTGCTTGAGGTATTCGGGACTCCTGTCACGGCTTCCCATCTGTACGGAGCCATAGTCGCTTACGACTATGCCGTTGAAGCCGAGGTCGCCGCGCAGGATCACGTTCAGGAGGGTGTCGCTGCATACTGCCCATTCCGAACGGAACTTGTCGTAGCAGGTCATGATGCTCTTGCTCCCGGCAGTACGGATGATGGCCTCATGCGGGAACAGGACTTCCTCATAGATTTCCTTCCAGCTTAGTTCGGAGCCTCCGCCATAGCCCAGGAAATGCTTGGTCGTAGCGGTGACTCCGTCACGGAATCCCTTGGCCTGCAGGCCTTTGACAAAGGCCGTGCCAAGGGTGGCAGTCAGATAGCCGTCTTCTCCGTAGGACTCCTCGATACGTGACCAGTGCGGACTGCGGATGATGTCTACCATGGGAGAGAGCGCAAACTGCTCTCCTAGGGCGCGCATCATGTCGGCTGTCTGGCCCATCTTGACCGATAGCAGGTCAGGATCCCAGGTGCAGGCGACGCCTATCTGCTGGGGATAGGCCGTCGCGCCCTTGGCGGTCACGCCGGAGATGCATTCATCATGTATGACGGCAGGGATACCGGCGTGCGTCTCGTTGACGAGATAGTCCTGGATATCGGCTATCAGTGCGCGGATCTCGTCCGCGTTGAGGTTCTGCGAACTGGACATCTGGCAGATGTGTCCGGCTCCGTAGGGGATGACTTCGCGGGCTTTCTCGACTGAGAACTTGCCGTCGACCATGAATTCGCTCGGATAGATACCGAACAGTTGGGCGGCGCGGTCCTCGACACTCAGCCGCTCATAGACGGCATCGACTTTCGCCTCAAGCGCCTTGTCGCCCTTCGGGGCGGAACAAGCGGCGAGTGCCATAAAAACGAATAACGGACAGACTTTTCTCATAAATGATTGTGTTACACGTCCAGGCTGTAGCCAGGGCGGTAAGTATAGTGGAGGAGTTTCGTGGCCTCCGGATCGTTCCTGAATTTCTCGACAATGGGATTCCAGACAATGGGACGCCCAAGCTCCATCGCGATGTTGCCAAGGATGCACATTGTGCATGAACTGTGTCCGACTTCGACAGGGGTGTTGGGGTCGATGCGTGACTTGACGGCATCGATGAAGGCCCTGTAGTGCTTGTCGTTTGCGTAGTAGGAGATGTTGCCGTCAGTCATCGGCCCGGTCATGTCCAGCCGCTTGTCCGATGCAGTGTATCTGCCCCTGGAGACTTTGATCCAGCCTTCGTCACCGTATATCTCGACTCCCTGGCCGCGGGTCTCGCAAGGCTCTTCGGATACTATGATGCCATTGTCATATTTGAACGTGAGATGCTCGTAATAGCTGTATCCCTCAGGTATGATCTCGACCGGGCCGGACCGGTCTTTGCCGATCGCCCACTGCACGATGTCGAACATATGTGCTCCCCAGTCCGCCATGAAACCGTTGCCAAGGCCTTTGTAGAAACGCCATTTGGCCCAGAATGCTTCTCTCTTTTCCAGGGTGTTCACCGGGTTGAGGTCGGAATGGTAGTGGAATGATGTCGGGAGAGGCCCGAGCCACTTGTCCCAGTTGAGTCCAGCGGGTATGGGCATCTCCGGAAGGTCGTAGGGTATGGGGCAGGGGGAGTTGGGATTGGTTGCGTCCCTGCCGACATATGCCTTGATTTTGCGTATGGTGCCGAGCTCTCCTTCGCGGACCATCCTGGTCGCGTGGATGAACTCGTTGCTTGAACGCTGCATGCTGCCGACCTGGAGTATGCGGTTATACTTGCGGACGGCCTTGACGAGCTGCTGGCCCTCATAGATGGTCAGGGTCATGGGTTTCTCGAGGAATATGTCCTTTCCAGCCTTGCAGGCGGCGATGGCGATAATGGCGTGCTGGTGGTCCGGGACGGCGATGACGACTGCGTCGATGTCCGGTCTTGCAAGAAGGTCCTGATAGTCTTCGTAGACGTCAACTTTGACTTTCTTTTCTCCCAGGGTGGTGTAATGCTCCGTCACTAAGTGCACGAAGCGCTCGCGCTTGATGTCATAGACGTCACATCCTGCGACTACGCGGACATCCTTCATGGGGAGGAATAGGTTGAGCAACATCAGGACCTGTTGTCCGAGGCCGATGAAGCCAAGGTTGATCTTGTCGTTGGTGTTTTTTTTAGGTGTTGCAGGCGCCGGTGCGGACGAGGCCCTCAGGACGCCTGAGGGCAGCATGATGCCTGCCGCCCCGATGGCTGATGCTTTCAGAAAATCTCTGCGTTCCATAATTTGAGTGATTGGTTATAGTTTTTGGTTATATGTCGGTTTCATGCATTGTTGGGCACTCCTGTCCGGAGCCGTTTACGCAGGATACGCTCCAGGCATCCTTTGAGGATGCGGAAGCGGGGGATGGAATGGTCCTTCCTGAACCTCTCTGCCATCTCGAAGACCTCTCCTCCTTCCATCCTGCACATCATCCAAAGGCCATAAAACGGGTGAAGGCGGATTCCCCGGCTGTCGAACAGACGCTGTACGCGCCAGTATACGTCCAGTCGCGACTGTAATTTGTCCGGCCTGTCAATATATCCGCTGCTGACGCTGCCCGGTCTCTCTGTGACCACATAGAGCACGGAAGGATCGTATGCAACTTTCCCGGCATTCAATCCGCAAAGCACGGAGAACATATAGTCATTGGCGCAGACGGTCTCGTCGAAACGGATTCCCTCGCGGACGATCAAGTCCCTCCGGATCATCTTCCCCCAAGGTTCAGGATAGCAGTAGCGGCAGAAAAAGTCGAGGTCTGCTGGCCTGGAAGCATACTTTTCCAGCAGGCGCGTCTTCTCGGACTGGCGTTCCGAGGGCAGAAGGGTATCCGAATGGACGGCCCGGATGTTGAAACAGATAACCTCCGCTTCATCGTCCGCGTGACGGTCCAGCAGGGACAATGCTTCAGGCTCGAAAAAATCATCCGAATCGAGGAACAGGATCCATTTCCCACGGGCCCGGTCCAGCGCCCGGTTACGGGCATAGCCTGCACCTTTTCTTCCGGTATCCTCTTCGACGAGAAGCTCGACATCGTCCCGGGACGGAACTGATGCCATTGCACGCAAGAGCAATCCGGGGTCTCCGAAGTGTGGGATGATGATTGTGTAGTTTATGCTTTCCATGCCGGACACATTGATACAAAAATAACATTTTGCACGGAAAGCGCAAAAACCTTATCTTTGTTTATCAATATGGAATCGACGGTTGAATACGGTTTTGTGGTCCTGCACTATATGGCGTACGACATGACGCTTAAGTGTGCAGAGTCATTGTTGGCCTTGCCAGTCCCGGTCCGTTTGGTCATCGTGGACAACGCATCCCCCGACGGTTCGGGGGAACTGCTGCGCGACCGGTTCGCGGCGTCCCCGTCAGTCAAAGTCATTCTCAATGAGAGCAACGAGGGCTTCGCAAGGGGTAACAACGCAGGCTACAAGTATTTGAGGGACCATTTCCATTGCCGTTTCATTACCGTCCTGAACAACGATGTCCTTATCAAGGACAGGGATTTTACAGCCAAGGTCGAAGGTATTTACGGAGAAAGCCCGTTTGCCGTTCTCGGCCCCGATATCCTGAATCCCGGAACAGGAGTCCACCAGAATCCTGTCCGGCTGGAGGCATTCTCCGTACAGGAGGTGCTTTCCATCATGGACCGGTTCGGCCGAAGTCTCCGTCACTATCGCTGGAAACAGTTTAAATGGCGTGTGAAGCGCTTCTTCCTCCCGGGCATTGAAAAGAAGGCCCCCCCTGTGTACCATGACAGCCCGATGAAGGGTGTTGTCCTGCATGGAGCGTGTTATGTCTTTTCGGAGGATTTCATCCGCTCCAGGGAGTCGTGCTTCAATCCCGCGACCTTCCTCTATTTTGAGGAATACATCCTTCACCTCGAGTGTCTCCGTGACGGTCTTGTGATGCTATACAACCCTTCCGTCCAGGTGCTTCACCTGGAGGATGTCTCCACAGACGCTGCATTCCGGCGTCCTGCCGCGAAGGAAATGATGAAACTGCGTGAATCCCTGCGCTCGCTGGAGGTTCTTCTCACCCTGACGAAAAGTTGAACCCCATGGAAACGAACTCTATAAAGAAGGCGGTCTATATCAATGCCGCGGCACGGTACTCCACCCTTTTCCTGGGATTGTTGTTCTCTGCCGTCCTGGCCCGCATCCTCACTCCGGAGGATTATGGAATAGTGGCCGTCACGGTAGTCTTCACCACTTTCTTCAGCCTTCTTTCGGATCTTGGACTAGGTGCCGGTATCATTCAGAACAAGGAACTGGACCAGGAAGACATAGGACACATTTTCGCGTTTTCGTTACGCCTCGCGCTCGTGCTTGCAGGCGCATTCGCGCTTTTCTCCATCCCGATGTCGTACTTCTACGGCAATCCTGTGTATGTCCCGGTGGGTATCCTGCTGGCGGTATCCCTTTTTTTCAACACCATGAACGTGGTGCCCAACGCACTGCTGCTCAAGCAGAAAGAGTTCAAGTCCGTCGCATTGCGCATCTTCTGCGCCTGTATAGTCTCCGGTATTGCAGGCATTGTCCTGGCGCTGATAGGGCTCAAGTTCTATGCCCTGGTTGCCCAGTCCATCATCAATTCCGCATTCATCTTCGGCTGGAACTATCTGTCCACGCGGCCGCCGATTGCCCGAAGGGTACGGCGGGAAAGTCTGGACAGAATCCGCAGTTATTCAGGTTTCCTGTTCGGTTTCAATCTCATCAACTACTTTGCCCGCAATACTGACAACCTCTTGATCGGCAAGGTGATGGGGCCCGCTCAGCTGGGGCATTACGACAAGGCTTACAAGCTGATGTTGTACCCGGTTAACAATCTCACGCACGTGATCACACCGGTGTTGCATCCCATTCTGTCTGAGCATCAGACGAACAAGGAGTACATCTATGACAAATACCGTCAGGTGGTGAAGGTATTGTCATTGCTTGGTGCCTTCATCACTCCCTTCTGCTGGTTTGCCTGCTCGGAGATCATCCGCATCATGTACGGGCAGCAGTGGCTTGCCGCCATACCTTGTCTTCAGTGGATGTCACTTGCGATGTGGGCGCAGATGATCCTGTCGTCGGCCGGTAGTATTTTCCAAAGCGTCGGCGATACTAAGAGACTCTTCCTGAGCGGCAGCATCAATGCCGTGCTTGTAGTGGCTTTCATCATAGCCGGTCTCCTCGAGGGCAGCATAACCGCCGTTGCGCGCAATGTCGCGCTGGCATACAACATACAGTTTGTAGCCACTTTCTACATTCTGGTCCACCTGTCCCTCGGCCTGCGTTGCCGCGATTTCCTGAAAGGACTGTTGCCGGACCTTGCCGTCATGGCTGTTGTCGCTTTATCCGGCCTGTGTGCCGGGTTGATCCCTGAACAGCAGTTGGTCCCGTCTTTCCTGATAAAAGCCGGGATCATGGGAGGGACTTATGTGGCTGCGTTAGCGGCAACCAGGCAGTTAAAGCCTTTGTTGAGCCTTCTTTTCCGGAGGTAAGTATCACTCCGTTTTCTTGAAAAGCATGGCAGTGCCGGTCCTGAAAACCTCGCTGCCGGAGGCCTTCCGAAGGTCCACTATGTAGGTGAAAACCGCCATGTATCCTTCGTTCCGGAAAATCAGGACATCGTTCCCTTCCGCTCCGGCTTCAAGCCGCTCGACAATCCCGCAGCGAAGCAGTTCCTCTCCCTTGGTGTCGTCCAGATAGAAAACGGCTTCCTTCCCGTCCTCGTAGTAGTGGTACTGCGATGACGGGACCAGCACGGTGTATCCCTGAAGGTCGATCGGGCCTTGAAGCTCGTGGACAACGGGCTCGACCGTCGTCGTCTCAGGCCAGTGTGTCTTGTCAGCGAGGATCCACCCGTTGGCGGGCATCTGTCCGAACTGTCCGTATTTCCCTTCGAAACTGTCCTTGGTCATGCTGCCCTTCAAGTAACTCCATGAACTTTCTGCCGTCCTCCATGCTTCAAGGCGGGTGCTGTCAGCGAAAATGGCTGCGTAATCGGGATCCTCCGGGAAACTTCCGCCTTCAAGTACAAGAGGTAGGACGGCCTCAAGGCGTTTTTGCTGGCTTAGGATGCCGAAATCCTTCGCGCGGATGCCAGGGATGTACGTGAAAAAGGCGGCAGCCGCAGCGAGGATAAGCGCCATGCTCTGAAACTTCCTCGTCTTTCCGCTCGCCAGCATGGCCGTGAACAGAGTCATAAGGGCGGCCAGCAGGATCAGGTAGAAACGCGCCTCCGTCAGTCCGTATTCGCCTGTCCTGCGGAAAATACCCACCCATAACAGGGCCAGGGGCGGTATGGCGATGGCAGGGAAAGCCTTGTAGAACCAGTCGAAATGCCTTTTAGACAGCAAGGGCAGGCACATGCAGCAAAGGAGTGCGATGGCGATGAAAGCCGTGACCATATACGCGACCCCTCCGTCCGGGAGTTCCCAGCGGACCAGGATGCGTATGATGTAACCGTAAAGGATTGCGGTGTAAATGATAAGGGCAGGGGAGAGGATACCGTCCACGACGGTATTGAGTAGCTTGGAACCTCTTTGAACCGGTCGGCTGTCCGATACTGCGCGGCAGCACAGCAGCGGGATGATGTTCATCGCTATGAAAGCGTTCGGAATCTCGAACCAACTGTCTGCGAGTTTCAGTCCGAACAGGTATCCGACGGATGCGATGATGGCGCTGATGACGGCCATCATCAGGCCGCCTATGAGGAAACAGATACCGATCCTCACCACCGTGCGGAAGACCCCCTGTCCGAATTCTTCATTGTCAAGCCGTCTGTCGCCGGCAATCAGCAGTACGGCTGCGAGCAGATAAGAAACGGCTACAGCCCAATCGGGGCTTGACAGACGCGTACACAAAAACAACAGCGGGATCCATAAGAACCAGGAGGGAAAGTATGCCGATTTCAGGGCCGGCCTGCCCTTGCTGAGCCGGTGAAGGATAAACACCAGCACATAGTGCGGTATGAACCACAGGAATAGGTTGAACAGGTCGACATCCTCCAATCGGGCGTCAATCCTTTTCCCGAACAGGAAGATGATGAAATACACTGCTCCCAGCAGGGCTTCTACGGGGAAATCCCTTACGCTGCGGATTAAATCCCGCCCCAAGCCCTTCAGGCCTTCGGCAAACCGGCTCATATTTCAGGATCGTCCTATTTCATCTGCCACCAGTCCCAGGTGAAGCCGTCCCCCTTGAACACGAAGAACAGGTCATGAACGCCGGAGGCGCCCTTCAATGAACAGCTTTCGGTCTTGTAACCGCTGCCCGGCCTGATGTTCATGGTACCGGCAAGGGGACCGTCCTCCGAGTCAAGCCTGATTTCCACGGCGGCAGGTTTTACGGAGCTTACGTTCATCTGGAGGGTTTTCGCGCCTTTCTTGAAGTCCACTCCGGACACCTTAAGGTATTCTCCCGCATCGATGTCGGTGACAACGATTACACTGCCGTTCTTCTGTGTCTTCAGGCCATATCCCCATGACATGGTCTCCGCCTCCACTTTCCGGAACGGGTTGAAAGGCTGCAACTGCTCCAGGACATTGTCCTGCCAGTATGGTACCTTCTGGATGCTTCCGTCGGGGTTGTAATGCATCTCGGCAGCGGAGACGCTGCGCCTTTCGTGGTGACGGAAGGTCTCCAGGTGCATGATCTCGTAGTTGAGGCCGAAGACATAGGACCTGCCCTTGTAGTCAATGATTCCAGGATGGTTGCCCCTGGTGCGCCAGGTGCGGTCCATTATGTGTCCCATCGATTTCCAGGGACCGGTGGGGCTGTCGCTCATCGCGTAGCCTATTCCCTCGGGGCAGCATGTCGAAGCGAAGGCCAGGTAATACTTGCCGTTCCGCTTGTAGAACCAGGGACCTTCCTGGTAGTAGTCTATCTTGTAATCGAGTTTGTGGATGTCGCTGGCAAGGGATATCATGTCGTCGTTGAGCTCCGCCCAGTAGACGTTGGGATTGCCCCAGTACATGTATGCCTGGCCGTCGTCATCTACCCAGACGGTAGGGTCTATGTCCTCCCAGTGCTCCCTCTGCCATACCAGGGGCTCGCCGATAGGATCCACGAACGGCCCGTAAGGCGAATCGGCGACCAGCACTCCTATCCCGTGTCCGTGGATAGGGCAGTACATGTAGAACTTCCCGTTCCTTTCCACGACCTGGAGGGCCCAGGCGCCATTATCGCCGTCATACCATTTGAACTCCTTGAGGGATGCCACCGCGCCGTGGTCCTGCCAGTTGACCATATCTTCGGACGTGTACAGCAGCCAGTCCTTCATTACGAAGCCGTTGGCGTAATCCTCGTCATGCGTGGTATACAGATAAACCTTGCCGTTGTAAACCATCGGAGCAGGGTCCGCGGTGTATTTCGTCTGGATGATCGGCATGTTGACGTGAGCGTTGAACTTCCACCAGTCAAGGTCGAAGAGTTCCTCGTCTCCGCCGTGGAAGAGAAGATAGACGTCATGCTTGCCGGTAACGCCTGGACGCACCGGAGCGGTTATCATCATGTTGTCGTTATTGACGGGAACGGTGGCAATGGGCCTTCCCTCTATCATCTCGTCAATGAAGAAGTCTATACTGCCGGCATTCTTGAAGTTGAGCATCTCGATGACGACCATCGTCGCTTCCTCGTCACCGAAATCCACCTCGCGCACCTTGATCCAGTCGCCGTTGTGAATGGAGGTCACATAGTGGCGCGTTCCAGGCAGACGGTCGACCTTGACGCCATAGCTCTCGGCCATGGTTTCGGCCTCGACCGTGACATACGGGTTGACCGTCCCTATCGGGTCTGGCCCTTCCTTTGTGGCCGGGATGAAAGGTATGGTGCCGTCAGGATTGAATTTGAACTCCTCCACGGCCGCGCTCCTGTGGTAACTGCTGCCGTTCGGCAGCGAGGCGGTATGGTAGAACATGTAGTCGTGACCCTTGTAATTGACGTATCCTCCGTGTATGGTGATGCTGTTGGGGATACGGTCCATTATCTGGCCGCCGTATTTCCACGGACCGTTGATCGTGGGAGCGGTGGAATAGGCCATGAACTCCGGGATACCTCCCGCAGGATAAATCGCATAGTAAGTGCCGTCGCGCTTGCATACCCACGGGCCTTCTTCGTAGGAAGTCATGTCTATGACCCTTCCCAACGACCATTTTGTCCTCGGGACGAACGGGCCGAAAGCCTCGGGATCGGGGTATCCGGGGACTTCCTTGTATCCGTCCTTGAAGGATATCATATCGTCGTTAAGCTGACCGTAGAAGAAGCCTTGCAGGCCCCAGAACAGCCATGCCGAGCCGTCGTCATCTATCCATACCGTAGGATCGATGAAACCGTTGCCGTAGCAGAGGGGACCGCCGATGGCGTCCTCCCACGGGCCCTGGGGATCGTCTGCGACAGCCACGGCGAGGCACTCGCCGTAGCCGCGTGCCATGCAGCAGCAGTACCAGTACCATTTGCCGTTCCTCTCGACGGCCTGGGACGCCCAGGCGCGGTTTCCCTGAAGCGCCCAGCTGAAAGTGGCGGTGGACATAGGGGTTCCAAGGTAGGTCCAGTTGACCATGTCTTCAGTACTGAACAGCACCCAGTCCTTCATCTTGTAATTCGTGGCGTCATCTTCGTCGTGGTCCACGAACATGTAAAGTTTGCCGTCATGTACGTACGGGGCGGGGTCCGGTGTGTACATGACTGAGGTGATGGGATTCTGGGCGAAAGCGGTCATCCAGGCCGCTGCAAGCCCCAAAAGGGTCAGAAGTCTTTTCATATATGCGACGTGTTTTTACAAAGATAACAAAATTACAGGTTCACGATCCGTTCCGCCACCTTTTCAGGATGGTCGACAAGCAGTTGCCCGTGATTCATGCCAGGAAACACCTCGACGTGTGTGTCCGGGTTGAGCCCGCAAAGGTGCCTGGCCTGCGGCTTGGCTACAAAGGCCTCCTTGGTGCCATACCAATAGTGGATATCGGCTCCGTGGATGGCATCAAGCCTATGTGTATAAACGTCCTTGTATCCGTCCCTGACGGCCTTGCCCTTGCCGGAAGGCCACACTTTCCTGCATTCATCCAGCAGGACATCGAAATAATGCGAGTGGAACACCCGCTTCCAGAATCCTGTCCAATGATAGCAGGTCCATACATTGAGGCTCTGGTAATACCGCAGAGGGTTTACACTCCACCTGGGGAGTGGGAGCAGGGGCGCTGCATCCATGATCGCGTGGTCTACTATGATCTCGTCGCGCTCGAGGATGCGCGAAAGGATCTTGCCGCCCAGCGAAAGACCATAGGCGACATCCAGATGTCCGTCAAGGTTCTCCTTGACATAGTGTATTATCTGCGCCGCCTGGTCGTCTACGGATGTAAAGCAGGACTCTTTATCAGTCAGGAATCCGTCTATCCCGGCGGCGATGATGTGGAACTTGTCCTTCAACAGTTCCGTCAGCGGCAGGAATATCTCGAAGGATACACCCAGCCCCGGGATCAGCAGCAGGGACGGGGCTTTCTCTTTGCCATAAAGCTTGAATTCCATTACTCCTTTTTTTTATCCCTTCTGATCTCGGAGTACATACTTACTGCAAGAAGGAACTGTGAGACAAAACCGCACCACAGCCCTATCCTGCCAAGTTCATTGCCTCTCATGGACGGGATAATGAGCCCAATGCCAAAGATCACTGTCAGCACAATGAAAAGGGCAAATAGGAATCGAAGAAGTCTATGTCTATTCATACGGCATTCGGATTTATCGATATGAAGATACTGACATTCTGCCTTATGTGCAAATCTTGGAGCATCGGCCGGGTGCTGTCTACGGCTCGTTCACCCGCCTGGAGACCCTGGCCGATGCCACCGGCATCGACACCCGTGGCGACTGGGAACATACGATGGAATAGTATGAAACATTCAAGACACTCATTTTTCGTGCTGCTTTCCTTGCTGGCAGTCCTCGGAACAGTTGGAGTCATGGCTGGGATCCCTGGGAATAAAGGTCAAATAGTGCACCTTCCATCCGAAGTAAATTGACCTTCTTGTCAATACCTCCGGCATATCCGGTAAGCGAACCATCAGCACCTACTACCCTGTGACAAGGGATAATGAGCGATATTGAGTTGTGGGCCACTGCTCCTCCAACCGCCTGGGCGGCCATTTGGGCGACGCCCTCCTGTTCGGCGATCCGCTTTGCTATCTCTCCATAAGTCATTGTCTTGCCGTAAGGGATAGTCAGCATGATTTCCCAAACGGCCTTGCGGAACGGGCTGGCACGCATGACGAGAGGGGGCGTGAAGCCCGGCTCGCTACCGCTGAAATAGATGTCCAACCAGCGGCATGTGTCTTTGAAAACAGGGATTAGTCTTTCTTCATGCTCCGGGGATAGCACGTCGGCAAAATGCATCTGTCCATCGAACCAGAGACCGATAAGGGATGTACCGTCACTTCCGAGGGTAATTCCACCGAGTGGTGATTCAAAGTGCCATATATAGTCCATCTGCACTGTCAAATTCCGGTTTGCCGGTTGAAGATAAGAAGAATGGCAGAACTATCCAAAGACATAAACGGGGAAGTCCGCGGATTGCTGCCGTCGAGGGGCTGAAATAAATTGTGTCAGCCCGCTAAAACTTCACGCAAAGCCTGAGGCTTGCGGACCACCGGCTGAAACGGCCGGAGGAGTAGACTTTGTCGAACTCGATTAATTCACCCGAGAATTCTTCAGGAATCCTGGTGGACCCTTTGTAGTTATAGCTGTCATAGCTTCCCGAAACGCAGATATGAAACCGGTCCCGGGAATAAATGGCCCCGGCCTTGAACACATAGTTCACGTGCAACTTGCCGTTGATGACATTCTTGGTCAAGACCGGATTCTCTTCCAGAAAAGGGTTCCTCATCGTGGAGGAAAACTGGTTGAAAAGGGTGACCATGGGAATGGCCGTCACGTTGAAGGTCAGGTTGCGGAGCCCTTTCCCGTCAGGTCCGGGCTGTCGGTGGAAGGGAACCAGGTTGTATGAAAAACCACCTCCGTAGGAAATCTGCCGAGTGTCCTGACGAACCATCCCGAACAACAGATCGGAAATCAATCCGTCCGGATCATATTCGAACAGACCCTGGAGGTATTTGATCCCGAACATCCATGTCCCGGCGGACCGCCGCTGGATCACATTCCCTTTATAAACAGCGGAATAAGCGAAACTGCGCCTGTTGAATGCATAGAATGCATCGGCGATGAAGGTGGTCATGCGTCCCGGTTTTTCGGTCTTGCCGGAATCTTCTATGTCACCCCAGCCACCGCCGAGAGCAATCCTCATTTCATAGTCAACCGGCCGGCGGAAGTCGAAATACTGCAATTGCAGGGCGTAGCCCGGAGAGAGATAGTCAAAGGAGAAGGACGTGTTGGTGCTCGCCTTGTCGCCTCCGACTCTGTGGTTCCAACCCAAAGAAAGGTTTCCGTACCCGACCTGCAGGCCGATTACCTTGTCCACACCGCCCAGGAGTTTGGTCGAGGCGTACGCTTGCAAGAGTTCGGAGCCACCACTGGAATCATCTTCGTACAAAGAGATATAATCAAGCGTGTTTTCCTGGGTGATTCCCGCCTGGTGCAGTTCGCCCGACACCGCGACGGTCCAGCGTGCCGCAGGCTGATAGACTGCGCTGGGGTCCAGTTCCACGGATGGAGCAGAAATCATATCGACAATCTTACTCCAGAAAGAATCTGGCCGTTGAGAATGCGCCGGAATGCAAAAGACCGGTAAAAGGACGAGAAGAGTGAGTGTTTTCCGAAGATCGAGCATGGTTCGTTTCGCTGTATTCACAAAGATAGTTTTTTTCTGTTAATTGAAAAACGAAAGAAAACCGAAAATGGAAGTAGACCAAACGCTCCGGATCTCGAACATCCGCTTCCTGGAAGGGCTGCTGGAAATCCAGCGATTCATTGAGGCTTTACATCGATAATCCTGATTTACTTGAACGGATTCTTTTTCGCTTTCGGCTTCGGAAGCGCCGGAAGCGTGGCCTTGATCAAAGCGACTAAATAATCAAGGTCGTCCACTCCGCTGATGTAGAAATAGTCCTTAGCTCCGTCGTAAGGTGGTCGAAGTATGACTTCCACCAATAGGGCCTTTCCGGGTTCCGTCACTTTGAGATAGAGGTTGTTGTCGCAGATCAGACCGAACAAGACGCCATCGCAGTAGATGCAATAGTCTCCCATCATCTTCTTTACGGCAATCTCACCGGCGCCGGAGCACTGGTCCACAATGAATTGAACGAAATCTGCATTGCAAGCCATATACTAAGTCCTCTTTATCCTTTATACACAATCATATCGGCCAGTTGCAGAAAATAGTCCTTTGACCAGATATCCAGCGAATGCGGATCGGTACGGAGAAAGCGCATTACATCCTGCTTTACCTGGTCTATGTCGGTACTGGCCAGATGTTCCTTCAAAGCGGATATGAATTCTTCCTTTGTGAGTTCCATTCCATTGAAATCCTGAATCCGCTTTTGCAGATGGGCGAAATCCAGGGGAATCTTGTTCGCCACATACCACTCGAAATCATACCAATCACGCCCCTTTACGCGGTTTTGCCAAGTACGGTATACCAACGCATGCATCTTGCCTGCAAAAAGATCCGGCAACGTGACGCAGCGCACCAAAAAAGAAAATGGCTTAAGGAGCAGCTTCTGTTCTGTTTCGAAATCCAGCGGCGGGTCTGTATCCAGCTCTATTTTCACCTTCAAGTTCTTTTCCCTCTGGAAGGCAATATCATAGGCATCCGTGTTATCCTTCAGAAATGCCGATTCCACCTTGCCGAAAGACTTCTTTTCCTTCTTCTTAATCTCGACCTCCCGCCCCGTCAACTTGAATGCCTCAATAATGTCGGGAAAAAAGTCCTCCAAATGCACATTCAGATTCTTCTCCGTAAGGGTGAAATCCATATCTTCACTGAACCGGCGCAGCCCGTGGAAGATCCGCAGGCAGGTTCCGCCATAGAATGCGGCATGCTCGAAGAAACCGCCCCGATGCAATCCGGACAGCGCAATCTGCTGCATTACCTCGTGCTGGGCGTTCGTCTTGTCAATAGAAGTCTGTGGACCAAGTTCCGCCACCATTTCGTCAAATATCGTCATCGCTCGATCAGTTTCAATAAATTCGCCAAAACCTGCTTCTTGTTCCCCGCCTCCATGCACTGTCGGATGATGCTGCCATCCATTTGCCGAAGGTCCTCCAAGTCCATCCGCATATCGTCCTCAAAAAAAACTTCCAGCCGGGAGATTGACTGGTCCGGCACATGCTTTTCCTGCATGAGCATGTCGCAGATGGCCTTCTCCGGGCGGGCCAGCAGGAAGTGTAGCCCGGCATCCTCCTGGCTCTTTATGCCGATGGGGAAGTAATCCCGGGACACGCCCCGGAAAGTGAACCGCCCAAGCGAGTTCTCGAACTCACGAGTGTGCCGCGTGGTTACAGAAGTTACGGCCTCTACTCGCTCGGGGATAAGCCCATACCACCTCAAGGCCCAGTGAAGGGAAACATAAGAAGGACCATATAGGTGGTTGGCAATCAAACCTACGGACAGTTCCTTGCCGCTGATTTCCGGAGAGACCACATACAGTCCACGCTTCAAACGGATTAGCAGGCCCTTCTTTTCCAACATGGAGATATGCATATTGGGCGACTGATAATCCTTGTACAGGCTTTGCAGGACTTCTATGCCTATGGGCACGTTGCCTAAAGCCTTCAACTCCTTATAGGGTACTTGTTGCACCATAACAAGTGCAAATATAAGAATTATCGTACAGAAAACATAATATTTTTTTGTTTTCTATACGAAGAATCCTATTAATGGGGCGATAAGTAAACAAAAAAGAGGACTTCCGTTTGGAAATCCTCTTTAGTAGACCAAACACTCCGAATCTCGAACCTCTGCATTCATCGTAGGGCTGCTCCAACTTTAATCATTCATTGATAAGCTTGACCGAGAAAATGGAATCTATCTGCTAATCAACGAGTGAAGCCTGAAAGAGAAATAACCTTTGCCATCCAGATATGCGAGTGCATCATTCAAGAGCGCAGCCTTCTGGTCTTCTCCCAAATCCGAATGGAAAATGATGTCGATGAATGTCTCC
>Ga0256405_10001064_pt1 | contig 80385 bp, 63 predicted proteins | sample RumenRJG_02DNA_FD_189096 | JGI IMG/M metagenome (GOLD analysis project Ga0256405, IMG submission 189096) | Bovine rumen microbial communities from Lethbridge, Alberta, Canada - RJG_02 | ecosystem: Host-associated > Mammals > Digestive system > Stomach > Rumen | place: Canada: Alberta... | reverse complement strand
CAGGAATTTCCATTTTCCCAACGACGTACCCGGGGACAGGGTGATTTCTTATCTCAAGATTGGGGAGAATGAGACAATCGGGGTTTACCTCAACTGTGAGGAAGAGGATGTAACAATAGAGTGCTCTGAGTTCTCGGAGGTTGTTTATTCCCGCAAGTGGAATAAGGGTGAAGATGGAAGCGGAGTGCTGGAAAAAGATGGTATTTTGATCGTGAGGAAATAACATTAGAGGGACGGGGCTGTCTATGAAATAGTCAATAAAAACAAAAACCGAGCTTCGAAAAGCCCGGCATTTGCTGTAAAAATAGTTTATGCTACTAAACAAAATCTTACAAGGAGATTATACTGTATGCGGTAGTAGAAACAGTTATTCAAAAACTGATACAGATGCAACATTCATGAGGATGAAGGAAGATGCCATGCTCAACGGTCAGCTTAAACCAGCATATATCCTGCAGCATGGAGTGGACTCAGAGTATGTCACATGGCTGGATGTATTCCCGGCTCCAACAGATACTATTACACTGATTCCGTTCCTTAAAGACATGGAGGTTCATCTTACATTCAAGTATAAGAATATCGTTGCTGATGCAGGCTATGAAAGCGAAGAGAATTATATATTTATCGAATCCAATGAGCAGACTGCATACATCAAGCCTCAGAACTATGAGCTTTCAAAAACAAGGAAGTTCAGGAATGACATAATAAAGTACACTATTTTGGGCAACAGAAAAGATATCCGCTCATCAAATCCACCATTCATGGTAAGAAAAAGGGGCCTCGCCCAGATGATTTAATCATCTAAAGCGACAGCCCCTTTTTATGTACTGGAGATTTACTCCCAGAACTCTTTGTTCCCTGTCTTGGGACCAAGGGCCGTGCGCAGCTCCATCATGGCTGTGTAGTTGGGGAGAAGGAAGGTAGTGCAGCTTTCCTGCTCCAGCTCGTCAACAAGCTTCGCATAATCTGTTACGAGTTCCATACGACTCTCGTCGGCGCCGGCTCTCTTCAGGCGGTCGTAGAGATCCTGAGCGCGGTCACCGCACACGTAAAGTTTCTGAAGATAAGGATCTGAACATAACTTCTCATAGTCTGTATTCTCTATCCAGGAGAAGTCATGGCCGTCTCCGGTCCTGTTGTTGAGGCAGAGGACCGCGTTGAAAGGATCCTTGAAACTGGTCACATATGTGAATGCCTGATTGCAGCCGGCAGGGTTCTTTACAAGGATCATCTGCAGGACATTGCCGCCAAGTTCAAAGGTTTCCATGCGGCCGAAAGCGGAGCGGACGTTGGAAAGAGACTGGATCGCTTCCTGTGCGGGGAAACCGAGCGCCTCTATCGCGGCAACGCATGCGGCGGCATTGTAGACATTGTATACGGCGGGGAGAGATACGAAGACCTCTTCTTCGCTTCCATCCGTGCGCATGTGGACCATACTGCCGTTTGTGTCCATCTTGTCGATAGAAGTGACAGCGACATCCGGCGTATGGCGGCAGTAACCGCATTTCGGACAGCGGAAACCTCCAAGGTGCGCGTAAATATGATAGTCATATTCGTATTCGCTGCCGCACTTAGGGCATTTGCCCGCGTCGGAGAGGTCTGTTTTGCCCTGTTCGCCTACGGTCTCATCAAGGCCGTACCAGATCACTTTGTTGGGGACATCCAGTGCCAGTGAAGCGGACTGAGTATCCTCTGCGTTAAGAACAAGAACGGATCCGGGACTTCGCTTTACGCCTTTGCGGATCTCAGCAAGAGTATTTTCTACGCTGCCGAAGCGGTCCGCCTGATCAGTGAAAAGGTTTGTGACGACGATCACTTTGGGGCGGATATAAGGGACGACCTGTTTGAGGGCAGCCTCGTCAACTTCAAGAACCGCATAGCGGTTCCGGGGCCTGCCGAGCCAGTTTGTATCGCAGACCAGATCGGAAGCAATACCGTGAAGTAAGTTGGCGCCGGATTTGTCGCGATGGCAGTCGTGTCCGTTTTCAGAAAGCGCGTGTTCGATCATATTGCAGGTCGTGGTCTTTCCGTTCGTGCCGGTGACAACGACAATATCCATTTCAGAGGCGGGAACAGCCAGAATATTCTTCGCGACCTTCATGGCGACTATGCCGGGAAGCGCTGTGCCTCCGCGGCCGGTCTTTCTAAGGATCCCGCGGGTCAGTTTACATGATGCGACAGACAATACAGTCTGAATCTTGTTGGGTTTTTTCATAAGATCACCGTTAATGGCCGCCTGAAGCGGCAGAATGCAAATAGTTATCATACAGTCACTTACTAATGTGCATTTTAGCACTTGTCATGCGAGTTTAAAACTGAAGTTTTTCTCAACTTTCCTCTAAAGAATGAAAAAAGCCGCTAAAGATAGTATAATAAAATAGCATTAATCTACATATACGGGATCTGAAAGGAGAGTTGCCGATGGCACTGCTCGATCAAATACAAGGACCTAATGACATAAAGAAAATTGCACCGGATGAACTGGACGATCTCGCCGAGGAGATCAGGAGGTTTCTTGTCCGGAAAGTCAGCATGACAGGAGGGCATCTCGCCAGCAATTTAGGCGCAGTTGAGCTCACAATGGCATTGCATCTTACGCTTGACCTGCCGCAGGACAAGATCGTATGGGACGTAGGGCACCAGTCCTACACGCATAAAATACTGACGGGACGCAAGGACGGCTTCGATAAGCTTCGCCAGTACGGCGGAATCAGCGGATTCCCCAAACGGTCAGAAAGCGATACAGATGTGTTTGATTCCGGGCACAGCTCAACGTCGATAAGCGCCGCTCTCGGAATGGCGAGGGCAAGAGATATTCTCGGAGAGAAGCGGACGATCGTCGCTGTGATCGGCGACGGGGCTATGACCGGCGGCCTCGCTTATGAAGGGCTCAACGACGCCTCGAGGCTTAATTCGAATCTGATCATCATACTGAACGACAACAAGATGTCCATCTCCCCGAATGTTGGAGGAATGTCAAGTTATCTCAGCGAGATCCGAACTTCCGACGGATATATCCAGTTAAGGGACAAGATCCACGATTCGCTAAGCGACACTGTTCCGGGCGTTGTAAAGGGGATCAGCCGCGCGAAGCAGTCGCTCAAATCGCTGATGGTTCCCGGAATGTACTTTGAGGAGATGGGGATCACTTATCTCGGACCGATCGACGGGCACAATATTAAGAGCATTGTGAAATCAATCGAGGACGCCAAGCGCGTCAATAAAACGGTTCTGATCCATGTCTGCACAAAGAAAGGCAAAGGATACCTGCCTGCGGAGAGAAAGCCTTCACGCTTCCACGGGACGCCGCCTTTTATTGTCAAAACAGGCATGCCTGCAAAGGCTGAGAAAACAGAGACTTATACAGATGTGTTCTCCACAGAGATCCTCAAGATCGCGGAAGCGGATCCGTCTATGGTGGCGATCACGGCTGCTATGGAGGATGGCGTCGGACTGCATTCCTTCCATGTCATGCACCCAAAGAGGTTTTTTGACGTGGGTATTGCCGAGCAGCATGCGGTGACGTTTGCGGCCGGTCTCGCGGCCGGGGGACTAAAGCCGATCTTTGCTGTATACTCCACCTTCCTGCAGCGCGCGTACGACCAGATCGTGGAGGACGTATGTCTTCAGCAGCTTCCGGTCGTGTTTGCCGTGGACAGGGCGGGACTTGTCGGAGCGGACGGAGAGACGCACCAGGGGATCTTTGACCTTTCTTATTTTTCATCGGTTCCGGGACTTACGGTCATGGCGCCCAAGAATGGACAGGAACTGAGAGATATGCTCAGATTCGCAATTAATCTCGGACGTCCGGCGGCGATCCGCTATCCCCGCGGAGCAGCTTACAAAGGGCTCGAAGGACATCGCGCGCCCATTGAAGAGGGAAAGGCGGAAATGCTGTACGATGAAGGCGGGATCCTTCTCCTGGCAGTCGGCAGCATGGTAAAGACCGCACTGAAAGTCAGGGAGATGCTTAAGGAGCAGGGATTTGCCTGTTCAAGCGCAAACGCCCGCTTTGTGCAGCCCATGGACACAGATCTTCTGCGGAAGGCGGCAGGTGAATACTCCCTGATCGTGACGATGGAAGAAAATGTGCACAGCGGAGGTTTCGGAGAGCACGTGGCTGCGTGGTATGCAGAGCAGGATCTTGATGCGGAACTTCTGCAGATCGCTATACCGGATACCTTTGTCACACACGGCTCTCCTCAGGAATTATGCAGGCTGACCGGGATCGACGCGGATTCGATCGTATCTAAGATCATGAAAAGGACAGGAAAATGAAGGCATGGAGGAAAGAATGAAAAAGATAGCGATATTGGGCTCTACCGGTTCCATCGGACGGCAGACACTGGACGTTGCGAGAGAGCAGAAAGACATCGAAGTTACGGCGCTGTGCGCCAGAAAGAGCGTAGATCTGATCGAAGCCCAGATCCGGGAGTTCAGACCGAAAACGGCCGTGATGTGGGATGAAGAGGCTGCCAAAGATCTCAGGATCCGTGTTAAAGACATGGATGTCAAAGTTCTTGCGGGAATGGACGGCATTTTGGAAGTGGCGTCGATGGAAGGCTATGACTATTTTGTCACCGCCATTATGGGAATGGTCGGCGTGCGCCCCACAGTTGCCGCGATCGAGTCCGGCAAAAAGATCGCGCTCGCGAACAAGGAGACGCTGGTCACAGCGGGGCACATTATCATGCCGCTGGCCGCGAGCAAGGGCGTTCCGATCCTTCCTGTAGACAGCGAACACAGCGCGATCTTCCAGTCCCTGAACGGAGAGAACGGCAATAAGATCGCCAAGATCTGGCTCACCGCGTCAGGCGGACCTTTCAGAGGCAAAAAATCGGAAGACCTTGAGAATGTGACCGCGCAGGACGCGCTTCGGCATCCCACCTGGGCAATGGGTCCCAAGATCACCATCGACTCCTCCACCCTCGTCAATAAGGGACTTGAAGTGATAGAGGCCAAATGGCTCTTTGATGTTGATCCTTCCCAGATCAAGGTCCTCGTCCATCCTCAGAGTGTGATCCACTCCATGGTGGAATATGAGGACGGCGCTATCATAGCGGAACTCGGCCTTCCGGACATGCGCCTCCCCATCCAGTACGCGCTGTATTATCCCGGGCGCAGACCCATGGGCGGCGAGAAAATGGACTTCTATAAACTCGGTCAGATGACCTTTGAAAAGCCAGATATGGAGACTTTCCCCGCACTGAAACTGGCCTATGAGGCAATTGGCAAGGGCGGAAATCTCCCGACAGTTTTCAATGCCGCAGATGAATTGGCTGTCCAGGCCTTTTTGAGCGGCAAAGTCAGATATCCCGAGATCACGCAGATGATCCGCTACAGCATGGAGAAATGCCGCTTCATCGACAATCCCACCATCGATGAAGTGTTTGAGACGGAGAAGGAAGTACAGGAACTTCTTGCAGGCTGGAAGGCCTGACCGGTAAAGACGCATATACAAAGATCCCCGGAAGTCTTATAAGACCTCCGGGGATCTGTTATGTTCTAAACAATATTTCCGAGCAGAACGATCGCTATAATGTTGACGACAGCTTCCAGGCCCATAGTGATATCGGCAAGGCTCCAGGCCACGTCGAGGCTGTTTCCTGCGCCGATGAAGACCATAAGGGCGGCCGCTGCACGGAAGATATTCATCAGCGTCGATTTGAGTGAGAATACTTGCTAAATCCATAGAAAACTCCCGTAATACAATACAAAAATCTGTATTTTTTGACTTTCTAATACTATCATAAGAATATGAAAATAAACATTTGTTTTTCTACAGAGGACAGACGGCAATGAGAACGGATGAAAAAGGGACAGAAGATAAGAAGGCAGCGGTTTCGGTCGTCTGTATCGGACAGGCAGTGGTAGATTGCATAACAAGAGGCGTGGAAGGTGATCCCCTGGGAATGGGGAAGACGCGCGCGCAGAGCATTACGCTCAACCTGGGCGGGGACGCAGTCAACGAGTCCTTCGTGCTCTCATCCATGGGTCGAAGAGCCGCGCTTGTGTGCGCGGTCGGTGATGACCTGGCGGGCAGATTTGTAGCCAATGAGGCGGCCCGAAGAGGACTGGAGACGGGCGGAGTGACTGTAGTGCGCGGGCTGGTTACGCCTGTGGCGAATATGTTCGTCAAACTGGACGGGAGCCGCAGCTCGGTCACAAGCGCCGCTTCGCTTCTGCCGGGATATACGCCGGATCCGGAATATGTGCGCTCCATAGTGATGAACGGAGCCAAAATAGTGTCATTTGCCAGCCTGTTCCGTGCACCGCTGGATCAGCCGGATGTTGTCTGCAGCATGGTGCGGGCGGCGCATGAGAGCGGCGCGATCGTCTGCGCGGATACCAAAATACCGACATTCCGCAGCATGTCGCTGCGCGACCTTGAGCCGGTACTGCCTATGATCGACTACTTTTTCCCGAACGATACGGAAGCCGCTTTTTTGACCGGCATAGACGGGAACTATGAAGAAATGGCCGGGGCGCTGATAGATAAAGGAATACGCCATGTGGTGATCAAGGCCGGAGAACAGGGGATATTCGCGGCGGACGCTGAGAGCGGAGAATGCTTCATGCTTCCCGCACTGAAAGTCCCTGTGGTGGACACAACGGGTGCCGGAGATAATCTGGTCGCGGGATTCATGGACGGGCTGCTCCGCGGAGCGGACTTCAGGGGATGCTGCGAGGCGGGACTTGAGGCGGCAGCCCTCAGCATTCAGCATCTGGGCGCGACAATATGAAATTACAATCGGATGAATAAAGCCGCGCCCGGACAGGCGCGGCTGTTTCTTCAGATTCCCAGCTCAAATGTCAGCTGAGGCTTCATAGGATTGTAATCCTGCATTTCAAAGTCATCGATCGTGATATCTTCAAAACGGCAGCCTTTTTCCTTGTTAAGAACGAGGACAGGATGCTGCGAATCATCTGCCATGACATCTGCGCGGCGCAGCATTTCCTGCGCGTTGTCCATGTGGCGGTCATAGATCTGTTCGTTGGCTACGAAATGTGTGAACACGCCGGGCTCATAGCCGGTCACTTTCGCGATCATCATAAGAAGCGCGGCGTACTGGATCTCGTTGATACCGCCCGCGCCGGAAGCTGTGAGCATATCGCCGCTGCGCTGGATCATGCTCATATCGAGGTATTCTCCGCGGACATTCCACATGGTTAAGAAAGCGCAGGGAGCGAGGCCTTTGGTCTCGTGAAGATCAGTTTCCTGCCAGAGAGAGACCACTTTTCTTCTGCCGTAAGGATCCTTTTTGATATCCTCGATCAGATTATGAATAAGGTCATAGCGCTTGACAGTGGCGCCGTAGCGCTGTCCGATCGTGCCGTCGCCGATATCCCAGGGATCCCACCAGGTGACGCCCAGTTCTCTCATCTCGGAGAGGACATTTGTCGGGTGCTGGTAAATGGTGAAGATCTCGCGGATGCCGGTTTTCCAGGCCTGACGGCGCAGCGTGCAGATGGGGAACTCGCCTTTGCTCAGGTCATATTTACGCATCACATGGTTGACGCTGATGGTGTAGGCGGGGGTTCCGTCCTCATATCTGGGGCGGGGATTTACGTCTTTGTAGCCGTTATCGAGAATATTATGGATGTCCTGTACAAGGAGTTTGTCTGCTTTAGTCATATTAGTAGTTTCCTTTCGCGGAAAATGAGAATAAAATACAATTTGAACTATTATAGCACAAACAAGACGGAGGAAAACCGATGAAAGTTGTAATCATGGAATCTCTCGGAATTTCCGAGCAGGAACTGAAAGAGTGTCAGAAGCCCTTTGAAGAAAAAGGCGTGGTTTTTGAATCTTTTGCCAAAACATCGGATAAAGACACGCTGATCGCAGAAGCGGGGGACGCGGACGCGATGATCCTGGCCAATATGCCCATGAGCGCAGAGGTGCTGCGCGCCTGCCCGAACCTGAAGTTTATAGATATCGCTTTTACAGGCGTCGACCATGTGGGGCTTGAGGCGGCAAAAGAGAGAGGAATCGCGGTGAGCAACGCCTCCGGCTACTCCAATGAGGCGGTTTCAGAGCTGGTACTCGGCATGGTTCTGTCCCTGGCACGCAATATGCGCGAAGTAGAAGGCAGGTGCCGCGATGGTAAGACCAAGGACGGACTGGTCGGCTGGGAGCTCAAGGGCAAGACAGTCGGTATTATAGGTCTGGGTAAGATTGGAAGCCGCACGGCAGAATTGTTCCACGCTTTTGGGTGCGATATTTTGGCACAGAGCAGGACGATCCACAAGGAAGTACCTCCCTATGTGAAGCAGGTGCCGCAGGAAGAACTGCTGGCGAAGTCAGATATCGTCGTGCTGCACTGCCCGCTGAACGATTCCACGAGAGGGATGATCGACGCGAAGAAACTTGCCATGATGAAGACATCTGCGATGTTCATCAACGTAGCGCGCGGACCGGTCGTGGTCGAGGAGGACCTCGCGGAGGCGCTTCACAAGGGCGTGATCGCCTGTGCCGGAATCGATGTCTTCGACAAGGAGCCGCCTTTGGACGTCGAGTCGCCGATCCTGCATGCGCCGAACGTGCTTGTGACACCGCATGTAGCATTTGCGACTAAGGAGTCCATGAGCCTTCGGGCTAAGATTGTATTTGAGAACCTGCAGAGCTGGATGGAGGGGAAGCAGATCAACGTCGTGATGTAATGCGGCGAACATTTTGCTGATTGTGAATGAAATTCACTTGTCAGCGGACACTTCATCATGATATAGTCTTTTAGTATTATTGTATACAAAATATATGGAGGACAATGACATGGCAATCAGAGTAGGAATTTTCGGTTACGGAAACCTTGGCAGAGGCGTTGAGCAGGCGATCCGCCGCAACCCCGATATGGAACTCGTCGGCGTGTTTACCCGCCGCGATCCCGCGGGACTTAAGATCAAGACCCCCGGCGTCAAAGTTTACGGGGAAGATGTCCTTGTGAAGCAGGAAGTTCCTATGGACGTGCTGATCCTCTGCGGCGGCAGCGCAACGGACCTGCCCGTTCAGGGACCTAAATACGCAGCTCTTTACAATATTATCGACAGTTTTGATACACACGCACACATTCCGGAGCACTTTGCGGATGTGGATGCGGCTGCGAAGAAAGCCGGCAAGATCGGCATCATTTCCTGCGGCTGGGATCCCGGTATGTTCTCTCTGAACAGAGTATATGCGAGCGCTGTGCTTCCCGGAGGGACACCTTACACATTCTGGGGCAAAGGCGTCAGCCAGGGCCATTCCGACGCAGTGCGCAGGATTGACGGCGTGCTTGACGCAAGACAGTACACTATTCCGGTTCCCGCAGCCCTGGAGGCTGTGCGCGCAGGCAAGGCTCCTGAACTCACCACAAGGCAGAAGCACACAAGAGAGTGCTTTGTCGTGGCAGCAGAGGGCGCTGATCTGGCAAGGATCGAGAATGAGATCAAGACCATGCCTAACTATTTTGATGAGTACGATACCACTGTACATTTCATTTCCGCAGAAGAGATGGCCAGGGACCATGCCGGACTTCCTCACGGCGGAAGCGTCCTGTATTCCGGCGTGACGGGAGCAAATGATGAGAATACCCATGTTATCGAGTATTCCCTCAAACTGGATTCCAATCCTGAGTTCACAGGAAGCGTTCTGGTCGCGTTCGCGAGAGCGGCATACAGACTCAACCGGGAAGGCCAGTGCGGCTGTAAGACAGTTCTTGATATTGCTCCGGCATACCTCAGCGCGATGAGCGGAGAGGAACTGAGAGCTCACATGCTGTAAAAAGATAGAAAAGCAGAAATTAAAGAAGCTGTGAAAAATGGGACGCCCATTTTTCACAGCTTTTTATTTGCGCATATTTCTTATTTTTGAGTACATATTCAGGTATGCCAGAAGCAGTTCCTGTTCCTCACTTTCGTCCTGCTTCAGGATCTCCAATATGGGAGTGGGAAGAGAGGAGGAAACGTCTGAAGGTGATGAACCTTTTAGCAGGTAGTCGAGGCTGCAGCCGAAATAGTCGCTGAGAAAGAGATATTTCTCAAGGGACAAAAGGGCGATTCCCCGCTCCGAGTGACTGATGTGCTTGACAGAACAGTCCAGTAACTCGGCAAGATTCTCCTGTGTCATTCCATTCATTTTTCTCAGAGTCGAAACTCTTTTTCCAATCGCTGCTTTATAATCACTCATTGCAAGTACTCCATGAGAGAATTATAGAGACTTAACTACTATTATTTAATAACTTAAAAGGTTTTGAAAAATGAACATTATAGGTTTATAATGACAGTGTTAAAAAAGGCTCGCGTCCACAGATATGCCTACTCCCTAAACAGCAGTCGGACGCCGGGTCTTTTTTAACAAACAATATAAACAATAATACATTTAAATATTAACATAATAAGGATAATACGCAAGTGCGGACTGCCCTTGACCCATGCTGGAGCGGCATATCCTTTTGCGTACGATGATAAAAACTGCCGCACAAGAGATTTTTTTCTCAGTGCGGCAGTTCTTTTTCAAAGTATATTTTCAAAGTGTGATGAGCCGGTCCAGCAGTTTCATGGCAACATTCTCCTTAGTCATGATCTCCAGCTGCTGTGTGTCATCAGGAGTAATAAATGTCACTACATTAGTGTCTGTGCCGAAGCCCGCTCCGGCGACTTTGACATTATTGGCCACGATCATGTCCAGATTCTTCTTCGCAAGCTTCCCTCTCGCTTTGTTCTCCAGATCTGAAGTCTCCATGGCAAATCCGCAAAGGATCTGGCCCGCACGCTTGTGCTGTCCCAGATACTGCAGGGTATCCTCTGTGCGCTCCAGGTTCAGGCTCAGGTCGTCGTCAGCCTTTTTGATCTTCTCATCGCTGACTGCGGCCGGCCGGTAATCGGCGACGGCGGCTGCCTTGATGATGATGTCCTGCTGATCGGAGACTGCGGTGACAGCATTAAAGAGGTCGCGCGCGGATGTGATCGGGACCAGCTTCACTCCTGCGGGAGGAGTGAGGGAGACAGGCCCTGACACCAGTGTGACCTCGGCGCCGCGAAGGGCGGCTGCATGAGCGATGGCATAGCCCATCTTGCCGCTGGAGTGATTTGTGATGAAACGGACCGGGTCTATGGCTTCCTGAGTAGGACCTGCAGTTACAAGAACCTTCTTCCCCGCGAGATCTTTTTCACAGGCGATCTCCAGCAGGATGCTGTCAACCAGGACTGCAGGATCCGGAAGCTTGCCCTTGCCCTCATCTCCGCAGGCGAGATGTCCGCTGGAGGGCTCAATGATCTTCACGCCCCGTTCCTTAAGCACAGCGAGATTGGCCTGGGTTGCCGGATGTTCGTACATTCTCGTGTTCATGGTGGGAGAGACGAGGACCGGGCAGGTGCAGGCGAGGAGAGTAGTCGAGAGCATATCGTCTGCTATTCCGTAAGCCATCTTGGCTATGATGTTAGCTGTCGCGGGGGCAATAATGGCTAGATCCGCTTTTTTGGCAAGTGATATATGTTCCACTTCGATAGGATGATTCCTGTCAAAGGTGTCGGTGATGCACTTGCGGCTTGTGAGGGTCTCGAACGTAATAGGAGAGATGAACTTCGCCGCATTTTCCGTCATGATCACATGGACCTGCGCGTGCTGCTTCATAAGGCGGCTGGCGAGATCCGCGGCCTTATAGGCGGCGATACTCCCTGTGACGCCGATCAGGATCGTCTTACCTTTCAGCATAGTAGTTGCTCCTTCCTTACAAAGAGATGCGGTCAGCTGTTTCTCTCGTAAATGTAGCGAAGACCGCGAAGAAGAAGATCATCATCCGGAATGATCTCGTGCTTGCACAAAGGGACAATGGCGTTGGCAAGCCCTCCGGTAGCGACAACGGTCGTCTTCATACCGATTTCTTCTTCGATGCGTTCGATCATTCCGTCGAGCATGGAGGCGCTTCCGTAGAGGATGCCGCTCTTCATGCAGTCATTCGTGTTGGTGCCTATGAGGCGTTTGGGCGGATCGAGGCTGATCCGGGGGAGCTGTGAGGTCCTGGAAGTGAGGGAATCCAGGGAGACCCGCAGGCCCGGAAGGATCATGCCGCCGCGGTAATTCTTATCTTTGTCGACAACGGTAATAGTCGTCGCTGTTCCCATATCGATCAGGATCAGGGGACAGGGATAATCCCGGACGCCCGCTACCGCGGCGACGATCAGGTCAGCGCCGACCTGTGCCGGATTGTCCATGCAGATCTTAAGACCGTTTTTGAGACCGGGGCCCACTATTTTGACATTGCAGGACATGATCTTGCCCAGTGCCTCGGTCATGATAGCTGTGATCGGAGGAACTACAGAGGCAATGATCGCTCCCGTGATCCGGGTACGGTCGATGTCGTGAAGATCCAGGACATTCTTGAATGCGAGGGCGTATTCAAGAGCGGTCTTGCTCTGGTCAGTGGAGAGCCGCTCGGAGAAGAGTATCTTATCCCCGTCTATACACCCTATCACCATATTTGTGTTGCCGATATCAATAGCGAAAAGCATGCTGTACCTCCGTATTTCAAAGTTTGCTTAATGGGGCCTGAACAGTGGAACGCCGCTGCTCACGGCACCAGTGGAAGTATATCATTAATGGGGAACGCATAGCAAACAAAATCACATATTTACGGCCGCGCGAGAAAGCGGCTGTCGCATTCGGTTAAGAGAGGGATCCCGAGTCCCCTTGCGTACATGCTGCGGAGCTTGAAATTCATGAGTCCCGGCGTCGTGCCAAGAGAAAGGCACAGGCTTTCAAGATCCGTTTCCGTCCTTCCGGCCGCCTCCATTACGTCCTCATCCCGCAGAAGGAGATCCGCCGCGAACAGATTGGCCTCATATTCCGTGCCGCTGCGCTTGTCATAGACAGCCGTGTCAAAGAGCGGGGAACTTTTAAGTGCCTGCGCGTGCAGCACAATATGGCCCAGCTCGTGGGCCGCGACGATCCGCTGTTCTTCCCTGGGGAGGTTTCCATTGATCCCGACGAAATACTGCCGCAGGAAATAGCGCGAAAATCCCTTAGTGCTGTGCAGGTCAAAATAGAAACGGACCTGCACGTGCATGGCATCCAGCAGTTCAAAGGGATCCCGGGTCCCGTGCCTTCGGACCAGCTTCTCAATTTTCTGATAGACATAAAGCCTGCTCATCCGAAAACACCTCCTCAGACAGCGCCGCCGTCCGGGCTGTCACCGCTCCGGACAGAACTGCCGTTCGCGGCATCTCTGTATTTCAAAGGCGTATACTTCTTCGCATTTTCCTTGGCCTCCCAGAACATCTCCATAAAGTGTTTCCCGATCATATCGATATCTTCGGGAGAGAGGTCGCCGCCGGCAAACATGGCGCGTGTACTGTCCAAAAACGCCTGTGCCTGCTGCTGCCCCCTGGTCCCGTACTGCTCCGCGGCGCGGGTCAGGAAGAGTTCCTGTTCACCCCTGAGGTACTCCTCATTGCAGCCGAGGGCAGAGGCGAGCCTTGTATAGAGCGCCTGGCTGCGGGGATATTTCCCTTCTGTCTCCCAGTTGCGCACAGTGCGCTTGGTCACGCCGGTCATCCGGGCCAGCTGATCCTGGGAATATCCGTTCCTGATCCTCAGCTCTCTTACCTTTTCTCCGAAAGACATGATCCCTTTCTCCTTCATTGCGTCCGCAGGATCCCTGCGGATGCAAAAATACACACAAGAGGAAATTTAATTTCCTTAATTGTATCTGCCGTTTCCGGGTGTGTCAACACGAAAAAACCCTTGACACGAATATACGTTCGAAATATACTGTTTGCAAGAGGAAATTAAAATTCTGAAAAGGAAATTGAAACACATGCGGAAGCGGTTTCACAATCTGCTTCCGGAACAAAGGCAGAGACTATGGACAGAGTGATACTGCACTCAGACTGCAACTGCTTCTACGCCAGTGTGGAGATGCTCCACCATCCTGAACTGGCAGGCAGGCCTCTGGCAGTCGGAGGAGATCCGGAACAGAGGCACGGGATCATCCTGACAGCCAATTACACAGCGAAGAGAGCCGGAGTGAAGACCGGGGAGGCACTGTGGCAGGCGAGACAGGCATGCCCCGGGCTGATCATTCTTCCCCCCAGAATGGACCTGTATATGCGCTTTTCGGAACAGGCAAGGGAAATCTACAGGGAGTATTCGGATCTTGTGGAACCCTACGGCCTCGACGAGTGCTGGATAGACTGCACGCGGAGCGGGGAATGCTTCGGGAGCGGCCCTGAACTGGCAGCGCGGATCTCGGACAGGATCCGGCATGAACTCGGGATCACGGTGAGCATAGGCGTCAGCTGGAACAAGGTCTTTGCCAAGTTCGGATCGGACTACAGAAAGCCGGACGCCATTACAGTGATCGACAGGGATAACTACAGGCATATTGTCTGGGAGAGCCCGGTATCGGACCTTCTCTTCGTAGGAAGAGCGACACAGCGCAAGCTTTACCGGTACGGGATCCTGACGATCGGAGATCTTGCCGGGACAGATCCGTTCTTTCTGCAGAGCGTTTTCGGGAAGATCGGACTGGTCCTCTCGGCTTTTGCCAGAGGAGAGGACCGGACCCCGGTGGCAGCCGACGGCAGTGAAATCCCGGTGAAGAGCATCGGGAACAGCACTACTACGCCGAGGGACCTGACGACGGAACAGGATGTGAAGATGGTCGTATATATGCTGGCGGAGAGCGTGGCTTCCCGGCTGCGCAGGCACGGCTTTGCGGGAGATGTGGTGGAGATCTATGTCAGAGACGGCGAACTGCGCGGATTTTCGAGACAGCACAAGGTGGATATGCCCACCAATATCTCTGAAGAGATCGCCCGGGAGGCGATGAGGCTCTTCAAGGAGAACTACAGCTGGGAGCGGCCGGTCCGCAGTATCGGAGTCAGGGTCACCCATCTGAAGATGGAGGACCATCCGTACCAGATCAGCCTTTTTACAAGCCCGGAGTGGAGAGAGAAGCAGCTGAAAGCGGATCTTGCGGTGGACGAGATCAGGGACAGATTCGGGTTTCAGGCGGTGCGCAGGGGACTCATGCACATAGATACGAAGTTATCGGCGGATGACGCCGAAACTCATGTCGTTCACCCGCACGGATACTTTGAAAGAGGGAACAGGAGCGGGGTGTGACGTCGGAGAGGGGAGCCGGGATATAACAGTATATATAAATCTGAGACGGGAGGGATAAGGAGATGCCTCACACAGATACGAATGTCAGCAGGGATGCCCTGCGCAGCTATGGAATGCAGCCGGCCAGGAGACTGAGCGGAGAACGCGGGAATAAGGATCAGGAAAGAGGAGGGACGATCAGAATCTACAGCGATGGGGAAGCCGACGGCTTTGAGATCAATCCGGCGAAGGTTTACGTGGATGTGCTCGCGGAGTTCAGCCGTGAAGGATTCTTAAGGCCCTGCAGGATCACATGGGAAGACGGGAGAAAGTATACGATAGACCGGGTAAAGAAGTGCGAGCGCCGGGCCAGCCGCAAGGCGGGCGGGATGGGACTCATGTATACCTGTATGGTGGAGGGACAGGAAGTGAATCTTTTCTATGAGGAAAATCAGAGGTGGTTTGTGACAAGAAAATAAAATATTTCTTTTTAATTACAAAATGTTTCTAAAATTGTTACGAATGTGTTATACTCTTTGTAAATGATTAATCAAACAGTCCATATACGGACAATACGGAGAGTATATTATGAAGATCAGATTTGCAGCAATTATAGGAATGATCCTGATCCTGGCGTCGGCAGCAGTGCCCGCGCAGGCGGCTGCGGCGGGAACAATTCCGGCGTCGGATTCCGCCAAGGCAGGCAGCGTTGCGCGGGAGGGTGTATCTTACGCTGATCTCGCGAGTGAATTCCGAAGTCTCGGTAACGGATGGCATTATAGAAACGGAGCCTGGTACTACGTGCGCGGCGGAAAGGCTGTCACAGGCTGGCTGAAAACCGGCGGCACATGGTATTATCTGGGATCAAACGGGAAGATGAAGACCGGCTGGCTGAAGTACAACGGTGAATGGTATTATCTGGACAGCAGCGGAGCTATGAGGACCGGCTGGGTGAAGGATAGAAATACATGGTATTACCTGGCGTCTTACGGCGGCATGAGGACCGGCTGGGTCAAGGACAAAGGCAAATGGTACTTTTTGGACAGCAGCGGAGCTATGAGGACCGGATGGGTGCTGAGCAAGGGCCTGTGGTATTATATGGACGGCAGCGGTGCTATGAAGACCGGCTGGGTGAAGGACAGAGGCAAGCTGTACTACCTGACGGCGGCCGGCGCCATGAAGACTGGCTGGCTGAAGACAGGCGGCAAGACATATTATCTGACAGGCAGCGGAGCCGCGCAGACCGGCTGGCTCACGATAAGCGGGAAGAAGTACTATTTTGACCAGAACGGCGTGCTCGACGCAAGTAAGACGCAGGATGTCAGCGCCGCAGCGGCGGAGAGCGATAAGGCGAAGACAGTGAAGACTAAGGGCGAGATGGTAGCGGAGTACGCGCTGCAGTTTGTGGGAAACCCCTATGTGTACGGCGGCTGCAGTCTCACTAAGGGAACAGACTGCTCCGGATTTGTAATGCTGATCTATCGCAATTTCGGAGTGAGCCTTCCGCATTATGACGCGGCGATCCGGACGAAGGGAAAGAGCGTCGCATCTCTCGCGGAGGCAAAGGCAGGAGATATTATCTGCTATTACGGACATGTAGCTATTTATCTGGGTGACGGAAGGATCGTTCACGCATCCAACAGCAGAGACGGCATCAAGATCAGTGAGAGGGCCGATTACAGGACGATCGCGGGGATCCGCAGGATCTTTGATTAACGGAGGGCTGTCATGAAGAAGAGGAATAGGAGCCTGTGGCTGGTCCTGCTGCTGACAGCGGTGCTTGCGCTCGGACTTCTGACGGGCTGCCGGAAAGGCAGCGCGCAGGGACAGGATAATTCCGCCGCGCTGCACAGTACCGCTTCCGAAGCGCAGGCGCTGCAGAGCGGCGAAGAAGACAATGACCGGGACCAGGAACTGATCCTCTACGATGACGATGACTTTCAGGACAGCGTGTATGCCGAGGATGAAGAGCAGCCGGAGGAAGAAGGGGAATCAGTTCAGACGGCGGCTGTCGACGAAAACGGCAGTTACACGACGAAAGATGACGTGGCGCTGTATATCCACACATACGGAAAGCTTCCGCCCAATTTCATCACCAAAAAAGAGGCGCAGAAGCTGGGCTGGTCAGGGGGATCCCTGGAGCCGTATGCACCGGGAAAGTGCATCGGCGGCAATTACTTCGGCAATTACGAAGGAGTCCTGCCGGACGGAAACTACAGAGAATGCGACATAGATACACTGGGGAAGAAGAGCCGGGGCGCGAAGCGGATCATATATTCCGACGACGGAAGGATATACTATACGGATGACCACTATAAGTCATTTACGCAGCTGTATTAAAAGAGGATCCGGGAGAAGGAGCGGCCGATCATGAGCAATTGTTATTATATAGACCTGACGGGAGTGGAGAACCGCACAGAACTCCATGACTGCATCGAACAGGGGCTTCCGGTTCCGGAATGGTACGGGAGAAATCTGGATGCGCTTTATGATGTGCTGACAGAGCCTGAATTCGGCGGGGACTGCCTGATATGCTTCACCGGATGCGAGGAATTCAGGGAAAGGATGCCGAGGTACCTGGAAGCTATGAGACAGGTGTGTAAGGCGGCAAGTGAAGAGAATCCGGGGCTTTATGTTGAATTTTTGGATTGAGAGGTGGTTTTCGTGCAGAGTGAACGCGTGGTGGTCATCACGGATATCCATGGCTGCTTTGATGAGTGCAGAAGACTGTTGGAAAAACTGGATTTCGACAGTACCCGCGACAGACTGATCAACCTTGGAGATACGATCGACCGTGGCCCGAAGATCTACGAGGTGTTTAAATTCCTTCGCGATCTTAAGGAGGAGATGGGAGACAGTTGTGTCCTTATCCGGGGAAACCATGAACAGATGATGCTGGATGCCACGAAAGATTCTCCAAACAGGAGAAACTATAAAGACCTGTGGTACTTGAACAGCGGTGAAAAGACTGTGTTCGCATTCATAAATCACAAGCACAAGATCTCTGAGTATCGGGACTGGTACGAGCAGATGCCTTATTATTACGCGGATGACAGATTTCAGTGTGCACACGCGTGTATGAAGGATGAGGATCCGGAGAAGAACACGATAGAGACTCTTATCTGGGGACGAGACACAGACTATGAGGGAAAACTCCTGCTGACAGGACATACTCCTTACAAGGTGCCGCTCTATTTCTTCGGAGACTCTCCGGTAGGGGAGATCACGGAGGGAATGTGGGGCAGGCTTCCTGCAAAGGGAATGATCGCTTTGGACACAGGGTGCGTGTTCGGCAACAGGCTGACGGGCATGGTGATCGAGGGAGACAGATTTAAAGTTGAGTCTGTCGAATCGACGATTAATTCAAACAGATTTCGCTGGTGATAAGGGAGAGATCACCGGTCGTTACGGGAGAGATTACGTAAGATAAAGGAACTGCCGCACCAGGAAATGATTTTCCGGTGCGGCAGCCTTTTTAGTGATCTGTGAATGCCAGGAAGCCCGGGGGTCAGGCCAGTGCCTGCTCAATATCGGCAATGATATCATTGACATTCTCAATGCCGACGGAAAGACGGATCAGGTCCGGTCCCACGCCGCCTGCGATCAGCTCTTCGTCGGTGAGCTGGCGGTGTGTGGAATTGGCGGGGTGAAGAATGCAGGTGTGAGCGTCGGCAACGTGTGTCGCGATCATTGCGACCTTGAGTTTCTTCATAAACGCCTCCGCGGCAGATCTTCCGCCCTTGAGGCCGAAGGAGATGACGCCGCAGGTTCCGTTCGGCATATACTTCTTAGCTCTCTCGTAATATTTGTCGCCGGGGAGACCGGGATAAGTCACCCATGCCACTTTGTCATGGCCGCTGAGATATCCTGCGACCTTCTGCGCGTTCTCGCAGTGCCTGGGTACGCGCACAGCCAGAGACTCGATGCCGAGGTTTAAAAGAAAAGCGTTCATGGGAGCCTGAATGGATCCGAAATCTCTCATGAGCTGTGCGGTGCACTTCGTGATGAAAGCGCCGCCAAGACCGAATTTCTCGGCGTATGTGATGCCATGATAGGACGCATCGGGAGTAGTGAGGCCGGGGAACTTGTCAGCGTGTGCCATCCAGTCGAATTTGCCGCCGTCAATAATGGCACCGCCTACGGTTGCGTCGTGTCCGTCCAGATACTTGGTCGTGGAGTGGGTGACGATGTCAGCGCCCCATTCGATCGGCCTGCAGTTAATGGGAGTGGCAAAGGTGTTGTCTACGATGAGCGGTACGCCGTGCGCGTGCGCTGCCTTTGCGAAGCGCTCGATATCAAAGACAACGAGGGCGGGGTTAGCGATGGTCTCGCCGAAAACAGCCTTGGTGTTGGGGCGGAAAGCCTTTTCGAGCTCTTCGTCGCTGCAGTCAGGATCGACGAAAGTGAATTCGATGCCCATCTTGCGCATTGTGACATTGAAAAGGTTGAAAGTACCCCCGTAGATGGTAGACGCGCTCACAATGTGATCGCCGCAGGTCGCGATATTAAAAACGCTGAAGAAGTTGGCCGCCTGGCCTGAAGAGGTCAGCATACCGGCAGTACCGCCTTCGAGCGCGGCGAGCTTGGCTGCCACCATATCATTGGTGGGATTCTGAAGACGGGTATAGAAATAACCGGAAGCTTCCAGATCGAACAGCTTGCCCATATCCTCGCTGGTATCGTATTTAAAGGTTGTGCTCTGAATGATCGGGATCATTCTGGATTCGCCGTTTTTAGGTGAATAACCGGCTTGAATGCACATTGTTTCTCTTTCCATTTTTGTTACCTCCGCTGTGAATGGTATTCTCCGTATTCCGGATCTGTTCTTTATACATCTTAAAAGAAGTCGGGGAGTATGGCAAATACTAATTTCTTCATTTTACATCTGTCAAAAGAGAACCGGAATGTGCTTCGCTCTTACAAGGATGAGATTTTCGAAAGAGGGAATTCATTGTCTGGATAAATCGAACATGATATCATTAAGTTATAAACAGCAGCAGCTCTTAACCGAATTGCCGGGAGGGGATATATGGCACAGGACAATAGAATCTATGTAACAGGTCATAAGAATCCGCACGCGGATTCAGTAGCAGCGGCGATCGCCTACGCGGAATACAAGAAAGCGCAGGGATATGATGCGATTCCCTGCGTTTTAGGGAAGATCAACAAGGAGTCCCAGTATCTGCTGGACAGATTCGGATTTGAAAAGCCTCTTTTTCTCGAAACGGCGCAGGTGCGTCTGGACGAAGTGGATCTGGCCGATCCTTACGCGATCACACCGGAAACTACCATCTTCGAGACGGTAGGTCTTATGAAGAAGGAGGACAGAGAGGGATTCGCGGTAGTTGATGACAACAATATGGTGATCGGATGGGTCTCCAAGTCGGACCTGGCGAATATAGCGCTCAATGATACGAAGAATTCCCATTCAATGCTCAAGGATACTCCGACAGAGTATATATCCAAGACTATTGCAGGGAAGGTTCATTACGATGATGATCAGCGGCACCTCAACGGAAAGGTGAGTATTCTCACAATGACGAACAAAGAGAATCTCGAAGATTACGAGGTGACGGACAGGATCGTGATCACGGGCGGCAATAAGAAAGCCCAGAAGATTCTGATCGAAAAAGGGGCCGGCATGCTGATCATTATCTGGGAGACTTCCGTGGATGACAGCGTGCTCAAACTCGCGAAGGAGCATCACTGCACGATCATAACGTCAGGTTACGGCGCGATGAATACTTCCAGGTTTCTGTTTTTTGCCCCGCCTGTGAGAATGATGATGACGCTTAAGCCCATGAAGTTCTACGGACATGAACTGGCGGAGGACGCCGGAAGGAAGATGGCGCGCACGCAGTTCAGGGCGTTTCCGGTCGTAGATGACGACGATCACCTGGTGGGATATGCGATGAGATCCCATATCCTTAACTACAATGACAAGCAGCTGATCCTGGTAGATCACAATGAGTTCTCCCAGTCAGTCAAGGGAATTGAAAAGGCAAGAGTCCTGGAAGTGATCGACCACCACAGGGTCACCGATTTCTCCACATCCAGGCCTGTGAGTTTCAGAAATGAGATCGTAGGCAGTACCTGTACGATCATCGCGACGATCTTCAGAGAGAACCAGGTCCCTATCGAGGAGAACCTGGCGGGTCTTATGCTCGGCGGGCTTTTGTCGGATACGATGAATCTTCAGACTCCTACGACGACGGACAAGGACAGACAGACAGCCAATATTCTGGCTGCTCTGGCGGGTCTTGACCTTGATCAGTTCTCTGAGGAACTCTTCTCCCTGACAGAGGATGAGGGAGGATCTTTGGAAGAACTGATGAGCCGCGATATAATCTTCGAAGACGTCATGGGCGTCAGGCTTATGCTTACGAAGGTAAATGTTCCCCAGGTTGAGCCTTACAGGGACAGGGCGGAAGATATGCAGCAGGCGCTGGATATTCTGACAAAGAACAAGAACGCGGATATCGGAATCCTTTCCATTACCTCAGCGCTGGAGAACAGCTCGATCCTGTTCGCGTCAGGGGAGAAAGGAAACTGGCTCTTTGAGGCCTATCCGGATCATGAGGGAGAGCCTCACAGTGTTCAGGAAGGTCTTGTATCCAGAAAGATGCAGATCCTGCCCAAACTCTCAAAGGTGGTCAGTAAGTATGCGTAACGTATAGATATGGAAAAACACTGATAAACTGCAGATATGAAAATGCCCCGGCTTTGCGCCGGGGCATTTTGCTTAAGGAGGATTATGAAAACGATTTATCTGCCAGTGATCCTTATCCCATGATCACTTCTACGCTGTATTCTTTCTGTCCCTTATTGTAAGGGATCACGTGTCCGGCAACTTCCTTGCCGTCAACGATCATTTTCTTTACGCCTTTTTCCACATGGCCGGGGTTCTTGACGCTGATGTGATATACGCCTTCTCTATAGGCGCGGGTCAGTTCAAAATCACCGAAATCATCGGGGATGCAGGGATCAATGCTCAAGCCGTTCAAGGTGGGATAGACGCCCAGAATATACTGGGAAATATCCGTGAAGGTCCATGCGGCGGTGCCTGTCAGCCAGCTGTTCTTTCCTTCGCCGAAGTTCGGCGCTTCGGGACCGGCTACCATCTGGGAATAGACATAGGGCTCTGTTCTGTGGATCTCACTGAACTCTTCCACACAGGAAGGGCATGTCTTCCAATAGATCTCAAAGGCTCTGTTTCCGCGTCCAATGACGGTTTCCGCGATAGATACCCAGGGATTGTTGTGGCAGAAGATACCGCCGTTTTCCTTGTATCCCGGAGGGTAGGAGGAAACTTCGCCCAGTTCCACATGATATCTGGTATAAGCGGGTTTCAAAAGAGCAATGCCGTATTTGGAGTCCAGAATATCCTTAACACTATTGAGCGCCTGGAGTGCCTCACCGGTCTCTTTGCCGACGCCTGCCAGGACGCAGAAGCCCTGGGGCTCGATGTAGATCTGACCCTCTTCGCACTCGTGGGATCCGACTTTATTACTGTATGCGTCATAGGCGCGGACGAACCACTTTCCGTCCCAGCCGTCAGTGAGAAGTGTCTTCTCCATGATATCGCGCTCTTTGCGCATCGCTGCAGCTTCGTCCTTAAGTCCGATGAGATCGCACAGATCCGCGTACTCGCCGGCATATTTGACGAACATTCCGCCGATGAATACAGACTCGGCAACCGGTCCTTCACTGGGACCGGAGGTCTGGAAGGATTCACCGGAATGCTCTGAGAAGCAGTTGAGGTTGAGGCAGTCGTTCCAGTCAGCGCGGCCAATGAGCGGGATGCCGTGAGGACCTTTGTGAGTGATCGTGTAGTTCACGCTCCTGCGCAGATGCTCCATGAGGGGCTGCGCGAGAGATTCATCATTATCAAAAGGCACAGATTCGTCCAAAATAGAGACGTCGCCGGTCTCTCGGATATAAGCGCTGACAGCTGCGATGAGCCAGAGCGGGTCATCGTTAAATCCGCTGCCGATATCCGCGTTGCCCTTCTTGGTGAGGGGTTGGTACTGGTGATACGCGCTGCCGTCAGGGAACTGAGTGGAAGCAATATCGATGATCCTCTGTCTGGCGCGCTCAGGTACAAGGTGAACGAAACCGAGCAGATCCTGACAGGAATCTCTAAAGCCCATGCCTCTTCCGATACCGGACTCATAATAGGAGGCGCTGCGGGACATATTGAATGTGATCATGCACTGATACTGATTCCAGATGTTGACCATTCTGTCTACTTCAGGACGGGAACTGGTGACATGGAATTTGCTGAGCAATTCGCCCCAGTAGCTGCGAAGCGTCTCATAAGCTGCGATGACCGCGCCGCGATCATGATATTTGCGTATCATGGCGTGGGCTTTGGTCTTATTGATGACGCCGTAGGACTCCCATTTTTCTTCTACGGGATTTTCCACATAGGTAAGCTGGAAGACTACACTGGTGCTTTCGCCCGGAGCGAGTTTGACATCGAGTTCAAAGACTGCGCAGGGAGACCATCCGCTTGCTACAGTATTCTTGCAGGAACCACTTTGGACCACTTCGGGGAGGGCGGGGCTTCTGTAATCGCCTATGAAAGAGCGCCTGTCGGTATCAAAGCCGCTGATCGGACGGTTTACGGAGAAGACAGCATACATATTTCTGCGCTCTCTGTACTCTGTGCGATGATAAATAGCGGCGTAATCGAGTTCGCTGTAATTGTCGATAGAAGTCTTGGCGGGTTTCTTAAGACCGCTGATCTCGTAACCGAGATTGGACTCTATTTCGACTTCGCCGGTCGAAAGATTTCGCTGGAAATTCTTCTGGTCATCGTCGGCATCCCAGAGGCACCATTCAACATAAGGAAATACTTTGAGATTCTTTTCCTGACCGGATTCGTTCTTAATATCAAGAAGGATCACCTCGCAGGTATCTCCCATGGGGACAAAGTTGAGCTGGCTGACAGCCACGCCGTTTTTGGAAGAACTGAAGCGGGAATAGCCCATGCCGTGTCTGCACTCATATCTGTCCAATTCGGTCTTGGAAGGCTGCCATCCGGTATTCCAGACGGTGTTTTCATCCTTGATATATATGTACTTTCCGTTTCCGTCGTAAGGAACGTCGTTATAGCGATAGCGTGTGATCCTCAGAAGCCTTGCATCCTTATAAAAGGAATATCCTCCGCATGTATTGGAGATCAGGGTAAAGAAGTCCTGGTTCCCGAGATAGTTGATCCAGGGGAGAGGAGTTCTGGGAGTTGTGATCACATACTCTCGATTAGCGTCGTCGAAATGTCCGAATTTCATAGTTCCCTCCATATTTTCGATTTTTAAGTAACGATAAACTTATATGAATACATTATAGTTTTAGTAAAAATCAAGCACAATCGTAACTATGCCAAAAAAACGAAAACGTTTTAGAATAAAATAACCAAAAGGGATGTTTCGGCTTGTAATTTCGAACAAAAATGATATATTCGCTTTGTCACAATCTGACAATTTTGTGATAATACATCAAAAAAAGCAAAATCGGGCTTGAAAAATATGAAAAACCGATATACAGTAGAACTACAAAAACGTTTAAGGTGATTAAACGAATTCGCTACGAAACAATATTGAGCGTTTTATAGTAACAGGAGGCAGATATGGTTTCGATGAAAGATTTGGCCGCCGCCTGCAATGTCTCAATAGCAACTGTGAGCAAGGCGCTGAATGACCAACATGATGTAAGTGCCAAGACAAAGGAAATGGTCAGAAGGAAGGCTAAAGAATTAGGATACTTCCCGAATTCGGCAGCCAAGGCTCTTAAGACCAACAGGTCCCATAATATAGGAGTTCTGTTCGTAGATGAGGCCCAGAGCGGTCTGACGCATGATTTCTTTGCAAACGTACTGGACAGTTTCAAGCGAACCATAGAACTCAGTGATTATGACCTGACGCTGGTCAATTGCAGTAAAGTGCATCACGGTTCAATGACTTATCTGGAGAGAGCGAGATACAGGGGGTTTGACGGAGTAGCAATAGCCTGTATAGACTTTCGGGATTCAGAAGTGATCGACCTTGTCGACAGCAACATACCGGTCGTGACGATCGATTACATTTTTAACAACCGGATCGCGGTGATCTCGGATAATGTTAAGGGAATGAGAGATCTGGTCACATATGTGTATGAGATGGGGCACAGAAAGATCGCTTACATTCACGGAAAGGACTCTTCAGTAACACAGGCAAGGGTTTCCTCTTTCTTTACAACCTGTACTCAGCTGGGCATCGAAGTGCCGGACGAATATCTGAAGACAGCTGACTACAGAAACACGGAGGAAACTTACCAAAGGACGAAGGAACTTCTGGATCTGAGCGATCCGCCGACCTGCATCCTGTATCCGGATGATTTCGCGGGGTTTGGCGGAATCAATGCGATAAGGGAGAGAGGGCTTCAGATCCCGGATGACATCTCTGTAGCGGGTTACGACGGGATTCGGATCGGAAGGCACATCGAGCCGAAACTCACGACGATCCGCCAGGACACGGAGCAGATCGGAAAGCTTGCGGCGGAAAACCTGATCCGGCTGATCGAACATCCGAGGTCCACGATCATCCGTCCGATCGTTGTAGAAGGCGAACTTTACAAAGGCAGCACAGTCAAGGATATCAACAGAGTCGCCGAGTAATGACAAGGCGGCAACAACGCAGCAGTCACATTGGCAGTAACCGCGAAAGCGGAATGCAAATATAAACAAAAAATATACCGTACATAATAGTGTGTGCGGCAAATAAAAGGGAGGTTTATCTAATGAAAAAAAGAACACTTAGTCTGATTCTCGCAACGGCTATGGTGGCCGGATCCCTCGTAGGATGCGGCGGAAGCAGCTCCGCAAGCAGCTCCAGCGCACCCGCTGAAGAGCCTGCAAAAGAGGCTGAGGCAGAGGCTCCTGCGGCAGAAGCAGAAGCTGCACCTGCAGCTGACGGCGCTTCTGTCGTCAACATCTACTGCTGGAACAACGAGTTCCCCAACAGAATGATGGATCACTATCCCGGATTCACCGCAAATGATCCCGCTGACTCCACAAAGGGCGGCAAGATCGGTGATACAGTCATCAACTTCGTAGTCACCGACAACAAGGACAACATGTATCAGAACAAGCTGGACGAAGCTCTCGCAGCACAGGCTACCGCAGCTGACAACGATAAGGTTGATATCTTCCTGATCGAAGCTGACTATGCTATGAAGTACACAGATCCCTCTGTCAACGTAGCAATGCCTCTGGATGAGCTGGGAATCACAGACGCTGATCTTTCCAAGCAGTTCCAGTACACCAAGGACGTAGTTACAGACGCAGACGGCAAGATCCGCGGCTCCTCCTGGCAGGCATGCTCCGGCGGCCTGATCTTCAACAGAGAGATCGCTAAGCAGGTTCTCGGTTCTGATGATCTTGAGACCGTTCAGGCTGCAGTTGCTGACTGGGATGCATTCAATGCTACAGCTCAGAAGATGAAAGACGCCGGCTACAAGATCGTTGCTACCGTTAACGATACCTTCCGCGTATATTCCAACAACGTATCCGGCAAGTGGGTACAGGACGGCAAGATCGTCGTGGATGACAATGTAAAGAAATGGGCAGATGATTCCAAGGCTCTCGTAGACGCAGGCATGACCACAACCAATGATATGTGGAGTGATGACTGGAGCAAGGGCTTCCAGGCACCCGGCGATGTATTCTGCTACTTTGGACCTGCATGGCTGATCAACTTCTCCATGGGCGCTGATCCTTCCAAGGAAGATGACGGCTCCATCGCACACGCCGGCGGCTGGGGACTTGTAAACGGACCTCAGGGCTTCTACTGGGGCGGCACATGGATCTGCGCAGCACAGGGCACAGACAATCCTGACATCGTTAAGGATATCATCCTCAACATGACAACCAACGACGACATCATGAAGGACATCGCTGTTAAGGATTCCGATTGCGTCAACAATAAGGACGTCCTCACTGCACTTGCAACCGACGAGTCTTTCGGCAACGCTATCCTTGGCGGCCAGAACCCTTATCAGATGCTTTCCGACGGCGCTGAGAAGATCGACCTGAGCAACCTTTCCGAGTATGATCAGGCATGCGTAGAAGAGTATCAGAACGCTATGAAGAACTTCTTCGACGGAAACGCTACTTATGAGGAAGCTCTTGACCAGTTCTTCAAAGCTGTAGGCGAGAAGCACCCTGAGCTTGCACAGTAATCCGGTTTTTCAATAAACACAGGATCATCTGAAGAAAGCACAGTATAAGATTTAAATCTGAGGGCCTGTCCTGCTTGATGGGCAGGCCCTTATTTTGTCAAAAACAGAGTTATTCAGGTCCAAGATCTGTTTTAAGATCCGGAGGACGCCCCGTACCGGGGCATCACGCAGGGCGCGGAGCGTGCTGCGGGTTTAAAAAAATAAACGTACAAATCTTTTAGGGAGGGAAAGATGGAAAAAACGGTACATAAAACCAATAATGTAAACAAACATAACCGGTGGGGTTATTTTTTCCTTATTCCGTTCATTGTTGTATTTGTGATCTTCCAGCTGATACCGCTTATCAGCACGATCTACAACAGTTTCTTCGAAAACTATATGAGCGGCCTTAAGCGCGTCGGACCGAATTTTATCGGGCTCGCCAACTATGCAAAGCTGTTCAGCAGCGGCGACCTCCCCTTGTACTTCAAGAACACAATGATCATGTGGGTCCTGGGCTTTGTACCCCAGATCCTGGTATCGCTTCTTCTTGGCGCATGGTTCACAGATCCCTCGCTCAGGCTTAAAGGGCAGAGATTTTTCAAGACAGTTATCTATCTTCCGAACCTGATCATGGCTTCCGCTTTCTCAATGCTCTTTTTCACATTGTTCAGTGACAGCGGTCCGATCAACTCGATCCTTGTATCGATTGGAATTTTCGCAAAGCCTTACAGTTTCATGTCCCATGTGTGGAGCGTAAGAGGTCTGGTCGCGATGATGAACTTCCTGATGTGGTTCGGTAATACCACGATCCTCCTGATGGCGGGTATGATGGGTATCGACCAGTCCCTGTTTGAGGCGGCAGAAGTGGACGGCGCTACTGCCAGACAGATCTTCTTCCAGATCACACTTCCCCTGCTCCGCCCGATCCTGATCTATGTTATGATCACATCCCTGATCGGCGGTCTGCAGATGTTCGATGTTCCTCAGATCCTGACCAACGGCAAGGGCGATCCGATGAGGTCCTCCATGACCCTGATCATGTATTTGAACAAGCACCTGTTCAGTAAGAACTACGGCATGGCCGGCGCGCTTTCCGTAATCCTGCTGATCATCACCGGAATCCTGAGTATGATCGTATTCAGAGTTTCCGCCACAAACGAGAAAAAGTAAGGAGGAGAATGCAATGAGCGAAAGCAAAGCTAATAAACAGACAAATTCTGTACATGCGAGAAGAGCACTTGCCTATATCGTGCTGATCATTCTTTCCTTCCTTTGCCTGATCTGGTTTTACGTGCTGTTTATCAACGCGACGCGTTCCAACAACCAGTTGAAGTCCGGCTTTACGCCGTTCCCCAGCACCTACCTGGTCAGAAACATGACGAACCTCTTTAAAGGCTCGACGCCTGTTGTAAGGGGTATGATCAACTCCCTGATCATCGCGGCCTGCAGCGCAGTCCTGTGTGTTTACTTCTCAACCATGACTGCTTACGGCATCCACGCATATGATTTCAAGGGCAAAAAAGCGATCTTTACATTTATCCTTGCCATCATGATGATCCCGACACAGGTAAGCGCACTCGGATTCATCCGGTTGATGGGAAGACTGAAACTCACAGACACTTATGTTCCGCTGATCATCCCGGCTATCGCGGCTCCCGTAACCTTCTTCTACATGAAGCAGTATATGGAGTCCAACCTTCCCGGATCTCTGATCGAGGCCGCAAGAATTGACGGCGCCAGTGAGATCAAGATATTCAACTCCATCGTGCTTCCTCTGATGAAGCCCGCGATCGCGGTACAGGCGATCTTCACATTTGTCGCGAGCTGGAATAACTACTTCACTCCGAACCTGATCATCAGCAGCAAGATGAAGAAGACACTTCCCATCCTGCTTGCGGAACTTCGTAACTCCGACTGGAAGACCTTCGATATGGGCCAGGTTTACGCAATGATCGCATTCGCGATCTTCCCGGTAATCGTTGTTTACCTTCTGCTTTCCAAGTACATCGTCGGCGGAGTCACGGCAGGCGGCGTCAAGGAGTGATCGCGAAGAGTTTAAAGCGACAGGCTTTTATACAACGCAGTTGTCTGCAAAATAAAGAAAACTGACAGACGGCGCATCCGACTTTCGGATGCGCCGTTTTGCATGTTGCAAAACTGTGGTACAATACTCAGATATAAACCTTGAACTTGAAGAGGAACGTTAATGAACGAAAAGATCAAAAAAATAACTGTGTCCGCCATAACGGCGATTCTTGCAGCCAGCTGCACCGGATGTGCTGCTGTAACGGACCTGCTGCAGGAGCACAACATAGAAATTCCATATATTACGAGCGGCTGGAGGCATGGTGAAGACTCCGAGTCAGGGGAACCGGCATCTGCAGGCGTCACAGGGGCAGCCGAGACGGCTAATGAGCAGGAACCCGCCGAACAGCTCTCTGTAGAAGAACTGCGCAGAATGAGTGAGGGCAAGAACCTCAATATTTACTGCTGGGACGAGTCACTGGAATCCCTGTTTATCATGTACTATCCCGGCTATGAGGATATCGGGGACAGGAAAGGAAGGATCGGAGACGTCACAGTGAACTGGATACTGCCGCAGGAAGAGGGCAAGTACATGGAACTGGTCGCGGAGAAGCTCCTCACAGCAGAGTATCTCGGCGCGGATGAGAGAGTTGACCTCTATCTGGCGCCCGAAGAGGACCTTGCTATTTATGTCAACAGCGACTATTCCCTGGACGTCAGAGAAAAAGTGGGACTTACGGACGAGGAACTGGAAGATCAGTTTCCTTTCACGCAGCAGATGGCGTCTACAGACATGGGCGTCCTCAAAGCGGTGACATGGCAGGCCTCACCCGGAGTCTGCGTATACCGCAGATCGATCGCAAGGGATGTTTTTGGTACAGATGATCCCAACGCGGTTCAGAAAGAACTGGCAGATTGGACGAAATTTCAGGCGGCTGCCGCGGAGATGAAGAAGAAGGAATACTTCATGGTCTCGGGGTATTACGATACTTTCGCGCCTTACCGGTTTACTGCTGACAGGCACTGGGAGAATGACGGGAAAATGGTCATTCCCGATGCTATGGTTCAGTGGAGAGACATGATGGCTTCTTTCACAGCCAATGCTTATCACAATAAGACGCAGATCGGCGAGAAGGAATGGCTGGCTGACCAGGGCCCTGCGGGAAAGGTGTTCTGCTTTTTCAGGGCGATAAACGATATTGATTCAAGAATGGCGGCATATTCTCTCGCGGACGCCAACATGGCGCCGGAAGAAGGAAACGGTATTTACGGTGATTACGCGGTCTGCTGCGGTCCTCAGTCCTACTGCACGGGTGGCGTCTGGATTTTGGCCGCGCCCAGTACCGACAACCTGCTCCTGGACAGGGAGATCATGGAGAACCTCACCTGCAACAGCACAATGCTCTACAAGATCGCGCAGAATGAGGAGATTTTCACCAATACTGTTTCCGGAATGAGGAGACTGGCAGGCGAGAATAAGACGGACTCCTTCCTTGGAGGCCAGAACCCGTTTGAAGTTTATTATGAGGCTGCATCAAGGCTTAACTGTCTGCCCGCGGGCAATTATGACCGGTGGATGGGCGACACGTACAGGAACAATATGATCAAATCCTTTACCGGCGAGCTGGATCGGGATGAAGCGATGGATCTGTTCTATCTGAGAGTAAGGGACAGATATCCGGAACTGGATATAGAGGACTGATAAAAAAAGTGAGGAGGAAAGGCCCATGAAGAAGTATATCGCTGTGATGCTGACGGTAGTATTGTTGATGAGCCTGGCAGAGGGATGCGGATCATCCGGATCCGGTGAGGAAGCCGCCGGTACAGCGGGCACTGAAACAGATGCCGCGCAGAGCTCTGCTGCCGCTTCAGGTTCGGAAGCGGAAACTGAAGTGACTCCTGAAGTGAAGGCTTTCAATATTTACAGCATAGGAGAAGACTTTAAAAACCGGGTTCAGGATTTCTACCCCGGCTATGAGTCGACAGGGGAGAGCAGCGGCGTGATCAGGGACGTGCCGATCGTGTGGCATGTCTACACGGACGCCGCGGAATACAGGGACGTGCTCAATGAAAGGCTTGGATCCGGGGCGGATCCGGATGAAGTAATTGATCTGTTTGTAGTTGAAGAGACTTATCTGCGGGATTATGTTGAATCTGATGCTTCCATGGATGTCGTCGGGGAAGTGGGATTGACGCAGGAGGATCTTTCAGATCAGTTTCTCTATACACAACAGATGGCGACAGATGCAGGCGGTAAACTGAAAGCAATGTCCTGGCAGGCTGCGCCCGGCGTTTTTGCTTACCGCAGGTCGATCGCGAGAGAGGTACTGGGAACTGACGATCCCGAAAAAGTCCAGGAGGCAGTCTCGGACTGGGAAGCGTTTGCTGATACCGCAGAGGCTGCCAAGGAAGCCGGGTATTACATGCTCTCCGGATACGAAGACGCTTATCGCGTCTATGCCGATAACGTGACAAGCGCCTGGGTGGAGAACGGGGCGCTCAATATAGATCCGCATCTCGAAGACTGGGCGGTACAGACTCGGGAGTTCGCTGAAAAGGGATACACGCACGGGACAGAGCAGTGGAGTGACGAATGGAGAGCGGACCATACAGGTGACGGAAAGGTTTTTGGCTTCTTCTACTCGAGTTGGGGAATCCACTACACACTTCAGACCAAGGCGGAAGGCGGGGAGGACGATGCGCAGAGCGCTTCAGGAGACTATGCGGTTTGCAGAGGTCCTGAGCCAAGCCATTACGGCGGACAGTGGATCATTGCGTCGAAAGACTGCGGAAACATTGAGCTTGCCCGTTCGATCATGAAGACTCTTACCTGTGATCCGGAGGTCATGAAGAAGATCACGAAGGATATCCGCGAATTCACAAATACTGTCAGCGGAATGACGGAACTGGCACAGAGCGACTACAAGGCGGAAGTTCTGGGAGGACAGAATCCGATCCCGGTCTATGTGGAATCCGCAAAACTGCTCAGCAAAATGCACACTACGACCTATGACGATGATCTTGACACCGGTTTTCAGGTAACCATGCAGGACTATTTTGCCGGCAGAGTCTCTGAGATCGATGCCCTTGAGACATTCAGGAAAGTTGCGCTGAGCAGATATGAAGAACTGCTTGACATCGCCGGAGATGAGAAAGAAGAACAGTAATAAACAAACGCGCGGGAGAGCGGCTCCCGCGCGTTTTCGCTGTAATTTACATAAGCAGCTGCAGTTTGTGAGGAAACACATCGATTGTGATCTCACTGGACTTGCATGTGACTTCTCCGTCTGTATGAACCCAGAGCGGAATGGCGCTCCGGATCGTGATGCTCTTTCCCTTATCCGAGAAGAGTCCCTTGAAGCGAAGATGATTGCCGTTGTATGCAGTTGGGAAGATCCTGAAAAAGTTCATGCGGTTAAGGTCTCCGGCTCCAAAGAGGCCGAGTATGCCGTCGTTGTTAACTGCGTCGGGACAGAACTTAAAACCTCCGCCCTCATAGCAAGTGTTCATGACAACGGCGAACAGAGTGCGGGGTCTTATGGTTTGACGCCCGTCGCAGGTGATCTTCATTCCTGTCATGGGACTTGCCAGGATCATGTGGACCGCCTCAGAGATGTAGACCAGTTTGCCCATACGTATACTGTTGAGAATGGTCTTGAGACCGGAGCTGTCAGCTCTTTGGCATACGGCGGCGTCAAATCCGATTCCGGCACTGATATTAAAAAGCCGCACTATGCCTGACGAAGGAGAAGAAGCATGGCCGTCCGCGCTGCCCGGAGCCCGTTTTAAAGGTTTGTGGGTGAAAGGATCCAGCAGAGAAGACTGATTGTGATAGGTAACCCTGCCTATGTCGCAGACGCGGACGGTCTTTCCCCTGAGAATGGAGTCCACGAGTTCTTCCCTGTTCTTTTTAACTCCCAGCCCTTTGATCAGATCGTTGCCCGAACCTGTCTGTATGAAACCGACTTTTGTGTGTTCAAAATCCTTAATGCCGTTGACGACGGCGTTCATCGTGCCGTCTCCGCCAAGAACGACAAGGCTGCATTCTTCGCCCCGGGAAGTGAGCTCCCCGCAGATCTTTTCAATGGTGTTGTCGGCGGATGAAAAATGAACCTTATAGGGGACGCCGCTCTGCTTGAACCGCGTCTCCACTTTATCCCATTTACTCTTGCCGCGTCCCGAGCTGCTTGACGGATTTACTATAATGTGAAACATGACTGCCTCCGCTTCGCCAAAAAGGCGATGATTTTTACAAATATATTAGCACATTCCCTTTTAAGTTTGGCGGTTTTGACAGAACCTTTTGGAAACAGATATGGTAATATGAATCTGTAGGCAGAGTAGGACTGTGCGCGTAAAGTGCCGGGTGGACAGGGAGTTGTCATCCGGACGAAAGGCCCGTGAGAATATCTCAGGCTTGCGGTGCACGGCCCGCATCCCGCTGCTGCATAGAATGTGAGATGAGATCTCCTTATGTAGCATGGATCATTTCGGCTGTGTAAGGAGGTTTTATTATGGCTGAGAATGAAAGATTCATGTCAGATTCCCTTTGGCTTCGGTCTCTGGGAGAATTCAAACGGCTCAATGTTGTCGCGTTCTGCGGTATGATGTGCGCGCTTGCCATGGTGCTCAACATGGTTGCGTCGATCAACGTGGGACCGTATGTCAGGATCGGCTTCTCCGGTATTCCGAACCAGGTAGTGGCTTATTTGTTCGGACCGGCTGTGGGCGGGATCTTCGGCGCTGCGCTCGATGTGATCAAATACCTCATCAAGCCTGACGGCGCTTTTTTCCCGGGGTTTACAGTAAGCGCAGCTCTCGGAGGGATCATTTACGGCGCGTTTCTGTACAAAAAGAAGGTCACCCTGCCCCGCGTATTCGCGTCGCAGCTTCTGGTGAAAATCGCTGTCAACATCCTGCTCAACACTCTTTGGCTCAATATGCTGTACGGAAAGGCTTTCCTGGCTATTCTTCCCGGAAGAGTGATCTCCAACGCGGTCATGCTGCCGATCGATACGGCGATCATGTTTTTTATGCTTCAGGCAGTGGACAGGACGATCAAGAGATATTTTGACGAGAAACAATAAGCAAATTGAGAGAACTGCCTTCGGGCAGTTCTTTTTGCTTTCTTATTCTGCACCCTCAGGTCCCGAATGCTGAATATATCAAAATGCTATATTCTGCAAGAAATGGCAGATAATAAAGAACAAAGATATAAAAGCGTGCAAAACTGCTATTGCTGAGATTTGTTTCCAATAATTATAATGACTTTGTACAAAACAAAACTTATGTCCATATTGCGAAAAGGAGATACAATGGCGGTTACGGTTACTGAGAACGGAAGGCTTTTTACAATACATACTGCTAATTCGACATATCAGATGAAGGCGGACAAATACGGCGTGCTCCTGCATCTTTACTACGGAAGAAGGAGCGGGGGCTCTATGGAGTACCTGCTTACGTACGCGGACAGAGGATTTGCCTCCAATATATATGACTGCGGCAGAGACCGCACCTATTCTCTGGATCTGCTTCCTCAGGAGTTCCCCGTATCGGGAACAGGCGACATGAGAAGCACGGCCCTTACTGTGGAATACGGAAACGGGACGAACGGATGTGATCTGAGATTTTCCGGTTACAGAATTCTGGATGGTAAATACAGTCTGAAAGGGCTGCCTGCTGTTTACGCTGAGAAAAATGCGGCTCAGACACTGGAGATCACACTTGAGGACACAGCAGGCCTTGTGGAAGTGACGCTTCTGTACGGCGTTCTTCCGGAACTCGATATCATCACAAGAAGCGCGCTGATCCGCAACACTTCCGGGGCTGAGCTCCGGCTGGAGAAGGTAATGAGCGCGAATCTGGATTTTGTCAGCGGAGATTTTGACCTGATCACATTTTACGGACGCCACTGCCTGGAGAGGAACTTCCAGAGAACGCCTGTGGCGCATATGGAGCAGTGGATCGGAAGCAGGAGAGGAATGTCCTCTCATCATTATAATCCCATGATGATCCTGGCCGGCAGAGATACGACCGAAACCGCGGGAAGCTGTTATTCCATGCAGTTTGTATACAGCGGCGGGTTCAGCGGCTGCGCGGGCATGGACCAGGTCGGACAGACCAGAATGCAGCTCGGCCTGATGCAGGAGAAATTCTCCTATCCCCTTGCGCCCGGCGAATCCTTCACAGCTCCCGAAGTGATCATGAGTTATTCCGGAGAAGGACTCGCAAAGCTCTCCAACAACCTGCAGGAGTGCATCCGCAGGCATATCTGCCGCGGAAAGTGGAGAGACCAGGTCCGCCCTGTGCTTATCAACAGCTGGGAAGCTTTTTATATGGATTTTGACGGCGCTGATATCCTGGCGCTTGCGGAACAGGCAAAGACCCTGGGTATGGATATGGTTGTCCTGGACGACGGCTGGTTTGGAAAGCGCGATGATGACAATTCCGGACTGGGCGACTGGTACGTCAATGAAGAAAAGCTCGGCGGAGAGATGAAGGAACTTGTCTACTGGGTTCACAAAAAAGGGCTCAAATTCGGGCTCTGGGTAGAACCTGAGATGATCAATGAAGACAGCGACCTTTACAGAGAGCATCCCGACTGGGCAATGACCATCCCCGGAAGGAAACCTGTTCTTGGCAGAAACCAGCTGGTCCTCGACTTTTCCCGCAAAGAGGTTGTGGATCATATATTCGAGAGTATCTGCAAGGTTCTGGATCATGGGCCTGTAGATTATCTCAAGTGGGATTACAACAGGGTTATAACAGATGTATATTCCCACACGGCGTCTGATCAGGGAAAGGTCCTTTACGACTATATTCTGGGGCTCTATGAATTCCTGGAGAAACTGAACGAAAGATACCCCAATATGCTGATCGAGGGCTGCAGCGGAGGCGGCGGACGCTTTGATGCCGGTATGCTGTATTATACTCCTCAGATCTGGTGCAGCGACAACACAGATCCGATCGACCGGCTTCTGATTCAGTACGGCACTTCATTCGGCTATCCTGCCGGCTGCATGGGCGCCCATGTCTCGGTGAGCCCCAATGAGCAGAATGGAAGAGTGACGCCCCTGAACACAAGAGGGATCGTCGCGATGTCCGGAACTTTCGGATACGAACTTAATCCCGAGAAACTCTCCGAAGAGGACAAAAAAGAGATCAGACGGCAGATCGCGAAAAGAAACGAACTGGCTCATCTGATCTATAACGGCAAGTATTACCGGCTGAGCAGCCCCTTTGAAGGAGAGTCCGCCGCATGGGCCTTTGTCTCAGAGGATCAGAGCGAAGCTCTCATAAACTACGTGAGCCTTCAGATCCATGGAAACAGACATGTCACATATATCCGCATGTGCGGTCTTAAGCCCGGCTCTATCTATCGCGACAAGGAGACCGGCAAAGAATACCCTGCGGATGGTCTTATGGAGACAGGAATGCCGATGCCGATCGAATTTGGTGACTACGGGGCAGTGCAGATCTGCCTTGAAAGAGTATGAAATAAGAGGGTCAGGTCAGTCCTGCGCGTCTGAGCTTTTTAAGACGGAATTATCCTTTCTCCAGTTTCTGGGAGAGACGCCGTATATACTTTTAAAGGCGCGTGAGAAGTGGAGCTGATTGGGATATCCGACAGCGTTTCCAATCTCGTTTATGGGATAACGTGTCAGTTTCAGGAGTTCCGCCGCCTTGATCATGCGGTAACTGATGAGAAATTCCTGAGGGGATTTTCCGACGGTTTCCTTGAAGATCTTGCCGAAGTAACTGCGGTTGAGACCTGAGCTTTCCGCGATATCTTCCACTGTGACCTCTTCCATGTAATGGTTTTCAATATAGGCAAGAGCTTCTTTGATATAAAAGTCTTTCACTCTGCCGGCGGCAGGTTTGTAATCGCTGACAGATCTTGTAAGAGCATCAATAAAGATATAGAGGTGTCCGATCAAATGGAGCGGCGCCTCTTTTTTGTTGCGAACGATGTAGAGCATCTCGTCGCGCATTTTCGTCTCAAATTCGCCGTGAACGGGATTGTAGACCGGGTGGTTGACGGAGAGACCGGTGATCTCCAGGGCCCCTTTGGCTCTGATGCCGTCAAATTCCAGCCAGCAGTATTCCCAGGGGATACGGTCATCGGCAACATATGTTGTGATCTGCCCGGGGGAGATGAGAAATCCCTGCCCGGCTTTGAGAACTGCTTTGTTTTCACGCCGCTTCCCGTCCTGCCACATAAAAGTACCCTTACCGCTAAGAATATAGTGGAACAGGTAGTGATTGCGGATGGCAGGACCATAAGAATGAGCCGGCTCGCAATATTCTCTTCCAAACTGATACAGACCCAGATCTACAAAATTCATACTCGGAAACACTGAAAAATCCTGTGCCATAAAACCCCCTCGCTTTCCCGGATATACCTTTTTGCAATTCGATATGTGACAATTCGGATAAAAACGGCAAAATGATATAAATACAGTACTATAATGCTATTATAAGTCGTAAAATGGTATATTACAATAGCTGTACAGAGGGAAAACAGTATATTAGGAAGGAGACTGAGGGGTAAAAAGGTTGAAAGAGCAAAGGAAAGCCGAAATTGTAGAAAACTGCGGTTTTTTCGCAGAAGACATTGGAAAATCGGGCATCGATACTTCTGTGTCACTTGATTTTTTTGGGTATGAGCACTGTCTTCCAAGACACAGTTACGGTCCCCGAGTCAGACTCAACTATGTGATCCATGTGGTGATCGACGGCAAAGGAATGCTTGATTACGGCGGGAAAAGATGGATGATCGGGAAAGGGCAGATGTTCATACTGTTCCCCGGTGAAGTGACTACTTACTATGCGGACAAAGAGGATCCATGGTATTACTGCTGGTTTGGATTTCAGGGCAGTTCGGCGCGAAAAATAGTGGAGAGCATCGGCTTTACTTCCCAGACGCCGGTTCTTTCTTTCGCCGACGGAGCAAGGGTAGAAAAGAAAATCATGGAGATGCTGGGATCTTTATCGCTCACTTTGGATGGGCAGCTGCATAGAAACGCGGAAATGATGGAAATTCTGTCCGAAATGATCAGGGAGAGAGCGAAGCAGGCAGGAAGCTCGTCAGGACTGACAGATTTTTCTTATTCCGAGTATGCGGTCCGGTACATCAATAATCATTTCTCGGAAAAAATAAAGATCCAGGAACTGGCCAGGCACATCGGTATTTCAAGAAGTTATCTTGTAAAGCTGGTCAGGCAGGAGACGGGAATGTCTCCACAGGAATACCTTATCACCATAAGAATGCGAAGAGCGGCTGATCTTCTGACCAGATCAAATGACCCGATCCGTTCAATCTCCGCTGAATGCGGATATGATGACGCACTGGCATTCTCAAAAGTCTTTAAGTCCAGATTCGGACAAAACCCGAGCGATTACAGACTGATTCACAATAAGAACTATAGTGAAGAGTGAGCAGCGGGAATAACAAATATCACAAAGAAATGGCGCTGTTTTTGTGGTATTTGATGGCTATTTGAGGCTGTGAAGGCATCAAAGTCGGCAATATGTTTATAGAATTGTCGATACTTCGGCCCAAAATACATATTTCTATGAATATGCTACATTAGTCCATGTTCTGTCCCTGCTGTTACATATAAACTCTAATCAATCATGAAATAGTCTGTTCGCAGACTGATTACAAAAAGGAGGGTAACTTATGAAAATGAAAAAGGTAATGGCACTTGCGCTGGCAGGAGTTATGGCTCTTTCTATCGCAGCTTGCGGCGGCGGCTCCGGTGCAAGCACCAGCTCAGGTTCCGGTTCTGCGGATGCAGGATCAGCTTCATCCGGCGCGCTGACCATCAACATCTGGGACGCGAACCAGCAGGCAGGTATTCAGGAAATCTGCAATGACTGGACAGCTCTGGGAAATCCCGAAGTAAAAGTCGAAGTCATTGACTGGGACAACTACTGGACACTGCTCGAAGCAGGCGCTTCCGGCGGACAGCTCGCGGACGTATTCTGGATGCATTCTGACTATTCGCAGATCTATATGGAAAATGATATCCTGCTGGATCTGACGGATTACATTGCAAAAGACGGCGTTGATATGAGCATCTATTATCCTGACATCGCAGCAATCTATACACGCAGCGATGGCAAGATCTTCGCTCTGCCTAAGGATCACGACACCATCGCGCTCCTTTACAACAAGGCACTCTTTGACGAGGCGGGTGTTGCGTATCCGACCGATGAGTGGAGCTATCAGGATATGTATGAAGCCGCGAAAGCGATCACAGAGGGAACCGCAGCTGATGTCTACGGCTACGCTCTCAATACGTCGAACGACCAGGACGGCTGGTACAACTATATCTATTCTTACGGCGGAAATGTTGTAAATACAGAGAAGACGGATACAGCTCTTGATTCTGCTGAATCCAAGGCTGCTATGGAGCAGGTCCGCCTGATGCTCACTGTCGCAACACCGCAGGCGATCGTAGCTGAGTCCGGTACGGATTCCCTGTTCCAGTCCGGCAAGGTCGCCATGATCACACAGGGCTCCTGGATGATCAACTCTTTCTACACAGCTGAAAACAGCAAGGATTATGCATGGGCAGAAATCCCTTACTTCGACAGGAACGGCGACGGCGCCTGCCAGAAGGATGAGAGGTGGAGCTGCTACAACGGACTTGGCTGGGCAGCAGCAGCGAACACAGCTAATCCCGATGCGGCGGCAAGCCTGATCGAGTATCTCTGCTCCAAGGACGCACAGATCAAACAGGCTCAGCTCGGCGTTACCATGGCAGGTATCCCCGGAATCTCCGAGGACTTCGCTAACGCTTTTGAAGGCATGGATGTATCCGCGTTTACAAAGGTTGAAGAGAACGGAACTCTGTTTGCACGTCCCGGTACACGTAATTCCGGTAAGTGGCAGACACCTATGAAGCAGGCTGGTTATTTCCTCGATGCATGGCAGGCTCCTGAGAATCCTCAGGCTATGTCTGACGCATGCGACAAAGTCGCAAAGCTGATCCGTGACTGCATCGCAGAAGAACAGCAGTAAGTTTTACGAATCGCTAACTGTGTGATACTGCGGACTGCCGCTGTAAAGCGGCAGTCCGCTGATAAATCTTCTTCATGAAAGGGGGCAATGCATGAAGGAAAAGAAAAAGATGACGCCCAGAGAAAAGAACGAGGCAATTTGGGGATTAGCCTTTGTGGCGCCTACCATGATCGGACTGATCGTTCTGAACTTCTATCCGGCCGTCAATACAGTTTACCAGTCTTTCTGTAAGACAGGCGATTTCGGAAAGGGCAACACTTTTGTCGGACTCGCCAATTATTCAAAGGCATTTGCGGATCCGGAGATCTGGCAGTCGCTGATCAATACGGTCAAATACGCCATCATCGAAGTTCCTTTAGGTGTAGTGATCGCTCTGCTTCTTGCAGTTTTTCTGAACGGCAAAATTAAAGGAGTTTCTATATTCAGAACGATCTTCTTCCTCCCGATGGTCTGCGCGCCTGCGGCTGTCGCAATGGTTTGGAAGTGGCTTTACAATCAGCAGTTCGGCCTGTTCAACAATATCCTTCATACGAATATAGCGTGGATATCAGATCCCAAGATCGCGTGGATCTCAGTCGGCGTGATCGGCGTATGGTCGATCATCGGCTACAACATGGTCCTTTTTATTTCCGGTCTGAAAGAGATCCCGGGGGACTACTACGAAGCGGCTTCGATCGACGGCGCGACCGGAATCAACCAATTCTTTAACATCACCGTTCCGCTTCTGAGCCCGACCACGTTCTTTATAGTGCAGACCCGTGTCATCGGCGCACTGACGATCTTCGACCTTATGTTCATGGTCATGGACAAGACCAACGCGGCCCTGCCCAAGGTACAGTCCACAGTATATGTATTCTATAAGTATACATTCGACCAGGGCAATAAGGGCTACGGCGCAGCGATCGTTATGATCCTTGTGGCTTTCATCATGGTCGTCACAGTGATCATGCAGCGCGCTGAGAAGCGCTTCGTATTCTATAACTGAGAAAGGAGGGAATGTTACATGGAAAGTGCAAGCACAAAAGATAGAATCAGGAAAGCAATCGTCTATGTCATCCTGATCATTATGGCTTTTATCATGCTGGTTCCCTTCGCGTGGATGATCCTCACTGCGCTCAAGACCAACCAGGAAGCTATTTCTGTCGATCCCTTCTATATTTTCCCTAGCAACGGGTGGCATTGGGAGACATTTGGAGAAGTCTGGAAGAGCTACAACTTCGTGCTTCTTTATAAGAACACACTGCTCATGATCTTTTTCCGTGTCCTTTGCGCATGCCTGACTGCAACTATGGCGGGCTACGCTTTCGGCAGACTGAACTTCCCGGGAAGGAAATTCCTGTTCTCGCTCGTCCTGATCCAGATGATGATCCCTTCCACGATCTTCATCATCCCGCAGTACCTGATGGTATCGTCACTGGGATGGCTCAATACTACAGCAGGACTTGTTTTCCCCGGTATTGTCACTGCCTTCGGTACTTATCTGCTCAAGACAGGATATCAGGGACTTCCTAAGGATCTGGAGGAGGCGGCCGGCATTGACGGCTGCAACATCGGACAGAAGTTCCTGCTGATCATGATGCCGCTCACAAGATCATCTATGGTATCGCTCGGCATCTTCACCGCTCTGTTTGCGTTCAAGGATCTTATGTGGCCCATGATCGTCTGCTCCAGCGTACAGACTACGACACTTGCAGCCGGCCTTGCAAAGGCTCAGGGACAGTACGGAAGCAACTATCCGCAGATGATGGCCGCCGCGGTCCTCGCGGTTGTGCCGATGATCGTGATCTATATCATCTTCCAGAAACAGTTCGTCGAAGGTATCGCAACTTCCGGCGGAAAACTGTAAAGAACAGTTTTGTTGTTTTGGTGTATAATGAGCTGCGTACTGCAGCTCATTTTTTTCGGTTTATTGTTAAGTATGGGGGAACCCGCATGGCTGATAGAAACGACCGCCTTTCAAAGTGGTGGAAGACGGAGAGAGAAAAGATTTCAGGGATTTCCGGTACATCAAAAAAGATCGGATACATTTGGGAGTACTATAAGCTCTGGATCATAGGAATCGTCTTTGGCATCTGGTTTGTGACGTTTGCTGTTCGTCAGTATACGACAACTCTGAGGGATTACTGGTGCTTTATGGTCTTTGCGAACACCTATGCCGATGCCGGAGATCACTCACCGCTTTGGGAGGACTACGTCGAATACGCGGGTTTTGACCTGACAGAAAAAGCGGTGAGATTCAACGCCGATTCCTATTTTGACTATCTCAAAGGCGTTACCGGAAACAGTTATTTTGAGGCGTTTGTCGCGTACGCAGACAGCGGGACACTGGATGCGATCGTGATGGGACGGGATTCCCTGACAGCGCTTGGAAAGACAGGGAGACTGCTGGATCTTAACAGTGAGGAGTGTTCTTCGATCCGGGCAAAATATGGAGACCGTTTTCTCTATGCGGTACCGCTTAATGAGGATTATGGCGGGAAAGAAATGCCTGTCTGCATAGATATCAGCGACAGCCGGCTTGTGAGCGAATACGGAATCTATTCGGAACCCTGTGCGCTCGGAATCGGCGCCTTGTCGGGAAACGTGGAATCGGTTGAACTGTTTCTGGATTTTCTTTTTGAAGATCCGGGGACCAAATAGGAGGGGGCTTCGTCATGCTCTACTATATAACACTGGTGCTGGTTTTCTGGGCACTGATCTATACAGCGGCCAGATTCCTTCAGTATTACCGGATCGTAAAGAATTATAAAGAAGAGACGCAGGCTGTTGTCAAACAGATCAGGGATCATGAACCTGCAAACAGAAAAGAGCCGCCGGCCCTTGACGTTCTCCTTTCCTATGAGATCGGCGGAGAAGAGAGAAGTTCCGAAGTCGTTGTCCCGCGTGAGCAGGCGGCGCAGTATCAGGTGGGAAGCAGGGTAGGGATCCGCTATCATTTGGAAGACAACGGTGCTGTGCATATTGCAACTGCCGGAGACGCGCCGCGAAAGATAATGTACGCTTACCTGGCGGCGATCATTCTGGAAATCGTGATCTATGCGGCGATATGGCGGATACTGCTGTAGTGTTGGGAGGAAGAGATGAATAATATGGTACAAGGCTTTTTGGATAATGACAGCTTCTTCGGAAGATTCATGACGAAGCTGGGCATCATCATCGCCGCGAATATCATGTTCGTGCTTCTGAGCATTCCTTTTTTCACGATCGGGGCCGGGTTCTCAGCTCTTTATTATGTTATGTTCAGGACTCTTAGGAACGACGGAGTCGTTAATCCCTTTAAGGAATTCTGGACCGGCCTTAGAATGAACTTCAAACAGGCGACGATCACCTGGATCCTGTTTGTCCTCCTGATCGCGTTTTTGCTCATGGATATCCGGATCTGCAATACTGCCGGGGGGACGCTGGGCTATCTGAAGATCGGCGTGTATGCTATTGGCGCTGCGGCGGTCATTTTATATTTATACCTGATCCCTGTTATGACTGTCTTTGAGGATTCACTGCCGAATCTGATAAGGAACACGGTCTATTTTCTCTGTAAAAAGCCGCTAAGAACGCTGGTGATCCTGTTTTTTGACATCTTTCCCTTTGTCCTTACCTTTTCAGATCTGCAATCGCTTCCGCTCTACGCTTTTTTGTGGGTGTTGTGCGGATTCGGACTTCAGGCAATGCTGGCGGCGACGCTTCTGCTGCCGGTATTTGCGCCGTATCTTGACGCGAAGGCAGAAGACAGGAATGAGGACCCGTCTGAGGAATCCGAGGAGTACCCGATGACGGAAGAGGAGATCCTGGAGGATATGCGGAAACTGGGAATGTGACGAAATCAATCTCCTGGAATTAACAATAATTAAATGAAATTAACAAATAATTAAAAACTCTCCCCTAAAATGTTGCATTTATGTGATTGATATATTACAATAATGTTACATATTAAAGGGAGAGTTTAACTATGAAAAGAATTTTGGCTGTAGTTCTCACATCCTGCATGGTAGTCGGGCTTATGTCACCCGCAGGCTCCGGAGTAATGACGGAGATAAAAGCGAATACTAGAGCCGCTCTCAGCAACCTCGGAGCTGCTGAAGAACGCACGGAAAGCGCGGCGGAAGGCGCGGGAAATTTTGATCAGTCGATCCGGGAACTGTACGATAATTCGATGTCAGCTACCGATGAAGAGATCATCGCGTCAGCAGAGATGATGAAGTCGGATTTCTCAGCAGTAGAGTCCGGAATAGGAGAGGACGCGGATAATCTGATCGGTTACCTCAAATATTATGAAGCTGCCAAGAGCAGATATATTGCAGGTTCTGAGGAAAACAGCCTGGACTTTTCGGAAGATGTGATCAGTGAATGGGACAGACAGGGGGAGTATACATCTTATGTGATGCCCGCTGAGGATATGATCCGCACATTGGTTCCCAGGATCAAAGTCAATGCGTGCACTGTGGAAAGCGGTTCAGCCAACCTGGATATTTACGAGTGGATGACAGTCGGATATGCTTCTGACGATATGTCCGCAGTAAGTGCAGCTGCATACGGCTATAATTTCTCCCTGAAACTTGACTGTGACCGCAGCGGAAGCTGGAAGATCGCTTCTGTAGAAGACACAGATCAGAACTTTGACTGGATGCAGGAAGAAGTCGAGTATTCACTTCAGGCTGAGAACGAGAGCGCAGACGCCCTCAGAGTGATCTCAGAGAACGGCGAACAGGAAATGATGGCGGCGACCGCAGCCAGAACCTACAACTATAATGTAGCCAACGCTATTGCTTACGCGGATAAGTACTGCATTAACTATAATTCTTCTTATAACAGTTACAAAGGAAGAGGCGGAGACTGCGCCAACTTTGTGTCCCAGTGCCTCTATAACGGAGGATTTCCCCAGGATTCCACGTGGTACAAGCACAGTGTAGCGTGGATCAATGTCATGAAGCAGATCGCTCATTTTAAACAGTATGGTTCATTCATGAGCGCGAACAACGGGAACCTCCTCGCCGGCAACCCGATCTATTTTGACTGGAACGGCGACAGCACATATGATCACGCGACGATCTGCGTAGGCCGCAACAACAGCGGAACTCCGATCCTGGACTCCCATACTAAGGATCTCTATCACGCCGCATGGAACAACTGGAGTTTCAGTAAAGCTGCTACGATTCAGCTGCGCAAATCGGGAACCGCACCATCCACATCGTCTGAGGGCGGTTACTGGAAGCAGAACAGCGTGGGCTGGTGGTATGAGTATGCTGACGGCGGTTACCTCACGAGCTGCTGGAAGAAGATCGACAATGTCTGGTACTATTTTAACAGCAGCGGATACGCTTTAAAGGGTCTTCAGAAGATCGGGGCCGACTATTTCTATTTTGACAAATCCTCCTGCGCAATGAAGACCGGCTGGGTGCTGGAAGGCGGTAAATGGTATTACTTCAATTCCGACGGTTACGGCGTACGGGAATGGCAGCAGATCGGAGGAAAATGGTATTATTTCAATCCCTCTGACTGCGTAATGGCAACAGGGTTTGCCAGCATAAAAGGCAAGATGCACTATTTTGGCACCGATGGCGCCGAGAAATTCGGATGGATCACTGTATCAGGACAGAAATATCACCTTGATCAGTACGGCGTCGTGCAGTACGGCTGGCAGACGATAGACGGACGTAAATATTTCTTCGACACAAACGGAGTCATGGTGACCGGTGTCGTCAGTATTGACGGCGTGATATATGGTTTTAACTCCAGTGGAGTCTTTATCGGTAAGTCTTCAGCAACTTCGGCTTCTACAATTGTCGATACAGTGAAAAAAACAACCGTAACTTCCGCATACGGTGGTAAAACGGGCTGGGAGAAGAAAAACGGCAAGTGGTACTACTACAATAACGGCAAACTCAAGACAGGCTGGCTTCTTTACAAAGGAGACTGGTATTATCTTGAAGGAAACGGAGTGATGGCCACAGGCTGGAGATTGGTAGGAGGAAAATGGTACTACCTGCAGTCCTGGGGAGGAATGAAGACCGGCTGGCTTAAAGACGGAGGCAAGTGGTATTACCTGGATAGAAGCGGCGCTATGAAGACCGGCTGGATCAAAGTCGGAGGTATCTGGTATTTCATGAACAGAAGCGGCGCCATGGAGACCGGCTGGATCAAAGACGGAGGCAAATGGTATTACCTGGACAGCAGCGGAGCCATGAAGACCAGCTGGGTTAAAGTAAACGGAACCTGGTACTATCTCAATGGAGACGGATCCATGAGGATAGGCTGGCTCTGGTACGGCGATGAATGGTATTACCTGACAAGTTCCGGCGCAATGGCCACCGGACGTCAGTGGATCGACGGAAGAACGTATTATTTCAACAGCCAGGGCGCGCTTAAGTAACTTAGAAGATCATAAAGACGAGGCAGCTGATGAGGGGTTACTCCTCAATCACGCTGCCTCTCTTTTTTTATCGCAACTACAACGGAGATAGTTGCAATTGCTATTAAATTGTGATAAATTCGATTGCATGATGCGACAAAAATGTACAACAGTGGAGGGTTCATTTCCATGGGTGACAAATACGACTGCCTGAAGCTGAAAAGCCAGCTGTGCTTTCCGCTTTACGCCTGTTCTAAAGAAATAATAAGGAAATACAAGCCGTTTCTTGACAAGTTTGATCTTACTTATACGCAGTACATTACTATGATGGCGCTATGGGAAAATGAGAGTATGAACGTGCGGGAACTGGGTCTTGTGCTTTTTCTCGATTCCGGAACGTTGACGCCGGTTCTCAAGAAACTGGAGAGCAAGGGATATCTTGAGAGAAAGCGCTCGAAAGAAGATGAAAGGAATCTGATCGTGACTGTGACTGAGAAGGGCTGGAAGCTTCGCGAAGAGGCGCTCAGCATTCCCGAATCCATGTCGAGCTGTGTTAATCTCGAACCTGAGGAGGCGTCAGAACTTTACAGGCTTTTATACAAAGTGCTCGGTACGCAGGCACGCTGAAGCCGCTTGTGGAATCTCTGTGAATAATGATGAGAAAGAATAGCGTATTGAAATGATTTATGATATCATTTCAAAGAATATGCGCATCAGATAAATATCAGGAGTATAAATATGTCCAAGATTACAGATATGTTATTCGGCACACACAGCCAGAGAGAACTCAAGAGGATCGAGCCTCTCGTTAAAAAGATCGAAGAACTGCGGCCCCAGATGCAGGAACTGAGCGACGAGCAGCTCCGGGGCAAAACAGATGAATTTAAAAAGAGACTCGCGGAAGGGGAGACACTGGATGATCTTCTTCCCGAGGCCTATGCGGCAGTCAGGGAAGGCGCGAGAAGGTCACTGGGAATGGAGCCTTTCCGCGTGCAGCTGATCGGCGGCATTATCCTTCACCAGGGCCGTATCGCGGAGATGCGCACCGGTGAAGGTAAGACACTGGTGGCGACTATGCCTGCGTACTTAAACGCTTTGGAAGGCAGAGGCGTACACGTAGTCACAGTCAACGACTATCTGGCTAAGCGTGACGCGGAATGGATGGGACAGGTCTACCAGTTTATGGGACTAACCGTAGGCGTTGTTCTTAACAGCATGAGCAGCGAGGAGAGGCAGCAGGCTTACGGCTGCGATATCACCTATGTCACCAATAACGAACTCGGTTTTGACTACCTGCGTGATAACATGGCGATCTATAAGAAGAACCTTGTTCTTCGGGAACTCCATTACGCCATCATCGACGAGGTAGACTCGGTCCTGATCGACGAGGCGCGCACGCCTCTTATCATTTCCGGACAGAGCGGCAAGTCCACCAAGATCTATGAGGCCTGCGATATTTTGGCAAAGCAGATGAAGCGCGGCGAAGATATGGAGGATCTGTCCAAGATCGACGCGATCATGGGCGTCGAGAGAGAGGAGACCGGAGACTTTATCGTCAATGAGAAGGATAAGGTGGTAAATCTGACGGCAGAGGGCGTCTCCAAGGTTGAGAAATTCTTCCACATTCCCAACCTCGCGGATCCGGAGAACCTCGAGATCCAGCACTGCATCATTCTCGCTCTGAGAGCGAACAACCTGATGCACAGGGATCACGACTATATCGTAAAGGACGACCAGGTTCTGATCGTAGATGAGTTTACAGGCCGCGTAATGCCGGGAAGACGCTACAGCGACGGACTGCACCAGGCGATCGAAGCAAAGGAAAACGTAAAGGTCAAAAAAGAGAGCAAGACGCTCGCTACGATCACATTCCAGAACTTCTTCAATAAATTCGACAAGAAGTGCGGCATGACCGGTACTGCCCTCACCGAAGAGCGCGAATTCCGCGAGATCTACGGTATGGACGTTATTGAGATCCCCACAAATAAGCCTGTGATCCGTGTGGACCATCAGGACGCGGTCTACAAGACCAAGAAAGAGAAGTATAAGGCGGTCGTTGAGGCTGTTAAGGAAGCGCATGAAAAGGGCCAGCCTGTCCTCGTCGGCACGATCACGATCCAGGTCTCCGAGGATGTCTCCAAGATGCTTCGCAGAGAGGGGATCCAGCACAATGTATTGAACGCCAAGTTCCACGAGATGGAAGCTGAGATCGTCGCCCAGGCCGGTCAGCATGGCGCTGTCACGATCGCGACGAATATGGCGGGCCGTGGTACGGATATCAAGCTCGACGAAGAAGCGAAAGCTGCCGGCGGACTTAAGATCATCGGCACGGAGAGACATGAATCCAGACGTATCGACAATCAGCTGCGCGGACGAAGCGGACGACAGGGAGATCCCGGTGAATCCCGTTTCTATATCTCCCTTGAAGATGATCTGATGCGCCTGTTCGGTTCCGACAGGATGATCGCAATGTTTAACGCGCTCAAGATCCCGGAGGGCGAGGAGATCTCCCACAAGTCCCTTACTAAGGCTGTTGAAGGCGCACAGAAGAAGATCGAGGCCAACAACTTCGGCATTCGTAAGAACCTGCTGGATTACGACCAGGTCATGAACGAGCAGAGAGAGATCATGTACAAACAGCGCCGACAGGTCCTTGACGGCGAGAGCATGAGGGATTCGATCCTTAATATGATCGCCGAGGTCGTTGAGAGAGCGGTGGATATCAGTATTTCCGAGGACCAGGACAGCGACGAGTGGAATCTCACAGAGCTCAATGAGCTGCTCCTGCCCACGATCCCCTTCAAGGTCATAAACAGAGGAAGGATCAAGGAGCGCACCAAGAACGGACTGAAGCAGCAGCTAAAGGAAGAGGCGCTTGAACTCTATGAGAGCAAGGAATCCGAGTTCCCGGATGAGGAAGCCGTAAGAGAACTGGAGCGCGTGGTGCTGCTCAAAGTCGTCGACAGAAAATGGATGGACCATATCGACGATATGGACCAGCTTCGCCAGAGCATCGGTCTTCAGGCCCTCGGACAGCATGATCCGCTGGTGGAATACAAGATCGCCGGCTACGACATGTTCAACGAGATGAATCACAATATTATGGAGGAGACGGTGCGCGTTCTCTTCCATGTCAAGGTTGAGCAGAAGGTTGAGAGAGAAGAGGTCGCCAAGGTGACCGGAACCAACAAGGATGAGACAACGGCCAAGGATCCTAAGAGAAGGGTCGAGAAGAAGATCTATCCCAATGATCCCTGCCCCTGCGGAAGCGGCAAAAAATATAAGAACTGCTGCGGACGTAAATAGTGATAAAAGCCGTCAATATATATAAGGAGATTTACATCGAATGATCGAATTAGACCAGATGAAGCTCGAACTGCAGCAGTATGAGACGCCACTTGAGGAAGTCAGGGATTCACTGGACCTGGATTACAAGAAGCAGAGGATCGAAGAACTCTCAAGGGAGTCTGAAGCGCCGGACTTCTGGAACGACGCGGATACTGCCAACAAAAAAATGAAACAGCTCAAGGATCTGCAGACCCTGGTGGAGGATGCCGATCAGCTCAGCACCTCTTACGAGGACATGATGATGCTCATTGAGATGGGAAATGAAGAGGACGACCGCTCCGTGATCGAAACGATCAGAGAGGATCTGGACGCTTTCAAGGAGAAACTCGAGGATATGAGGCTGTCCACCCTTCTCACCGGCGAGTATGACGATTCCAACGCCATCGTCAGCCTTAACGCCGGAGCAGGCGGCACAGAGAGCTGCGACTGGTGTTCAATGCTCTACAGAATGTATACGCGCTGGGCGGACCGAAAGGGATTTACGGTTGACGTCATGAACTTTGTGGACGGCGACGAAGCGGGCATCAAGTCCGTGGATTTCCAGATCAACGGAACAAACGCTTACGGATATCTCAAGTCAGAGAGAGGCGTGCACAGACTTGTCCGAATCTCTCCCTTCAACGCGCAGGGAAAGAGACAGACCTCCTTTGTCTCCTGCGATGTCATGCCCGACATCGAGAAGGATATTGATATTGTCATTAATCCTGACGATATCCGCATTGATACATACCGAAGCAGCGGCGCCGGCGGACAGCATATCAACAAGACTTCCTCGGCGATCCGTATCACGCACTTCCCTTCCGGAATCGTCGTGACCTGCCAGAATGAGCGCTCCCAGTTCCAGAACAAGGACAAGGCAATGCAGATGCTCAAGGCCAAGCTGTACATGAAGAGAATGGAGGAGGAGCAGGCAAAGCTTGCCGGCATCCGCGGCGAAGTGAAGGATATCGCCTGGGGAAGCCAGATCCGCTCCTATGTCCTGCAGCCGTACACGCTGGTTAAGGACACCAGAACAGCGGAAGAGACCAGCAACACGGGAGCCGTGCTGGATGGAGATATTGACCGCTTCATCAACGCGTACCTCAAGATGGAAGCGGGAAAAGCAGATAGAAAGAGCATTTGACGTGAACGGCACAGAGAGACTTTACGAAACAGACGCATATCTGACTCGGTGTGAGGCAACGGTTCTCTCGGCACGGAAACTTACGGGAGAAGATCACACGGAATCCGGATGCAGCCTGGAACTGATCCTGGACAAGACGGTCTTTTTCCCGGAAGGCGGGGGCCAGTCCTGCGACATCGGCTGGATCTGCAGCGCCGGAAACGACGGCGGTCACAGATCCGGAATGCTGGCTGTAACGGATGTACAGATCAAAGACGGAGTGATCAGACATACTGTCAGCTGCCCGGAAGACAATTGCGGGCTTTTCCTGCCCGGCGAACAGGTTCTTCTTCAGATCAACTGGGAGAGAAGGTTCGGCTTCATGCAGAATCACACCGGCGAGCATATTTTGTCCGGGCTTATGCACAACAGGTATGGATTTGATAATATCGGATTTCACCTCAGCGACAATTCGGTGACGCTGGACGTCAACGGACAGCTCAGTGAAGAAGAGATCCTTCTTCTGGAATGGGAAGCTAATGAGGTCATTTACAGAAATCTTCCGGTAAAGGTTTCTTATCCTGACAGTGAAAAGCTTGGAGAGATCAGTTACCGAAGCAAGATCGAGATCGAAGGACAGGTGAGGCTGGTCACGATCCCTGAGGTAGATGTCTGCGCATGCTGTGCGACCCATGTCGGAATGACAGGCGAGATCGGCCTGATCAAAATAGTGAAGACGCTGCGCTTTAACGGCGGAATGCGCCTGTTTATCGCCTGCGGAAGGAGAGCTTTCGCACTGATGCAGAAGAGACAGCAGCGCATTGAAGAAGTCTCCCATCTGACAAACCGAAGCCAGGATGAGATCGGAGACGGAGTAAAGCATCTGCTTGACGAAATTGGCGAGCTGAAGCAGAAAAACCGTGACCTGGAATATAAAGCGGCGTTTCTTCGCCTTGAGACGATCCCCAAAGATCAGAAGAATGTCTTTTTGTTTGTCGGGGATATGGACAATATTGTGCAGAGAAATCTTGTCAACAAGCTCTGCGAGGAACATGACGGATTTTGCGGCGTATTTGCCGGAAGCGATAAAGAAGGCAGATACCGCTATATTATAGGCAGCAGGCAGATGGACTCCCGGGATGTGCAGAAAGCGCTCAGAGAGAAGCTGGGAGCCAAGGGAGGCGGAAAGCCGGAAATGATACAAGGTTCTGTCACTGGCACGGAATCCTGCATTGCAGAAGTCCTTCCGTGAGAAAGGATGTGAAATGGGATCTCTGGTTCTATATGTAATGATCATGATCTGGTTCATCGTGATCTTCTCACTCAGACGTATTTCGGGAAAAGGAAAAGACGGAAAGCCGCAGAGACCATCCCGGACTGACGCGGCAAAACGGCTGGAATCGATGATCAGGGATGCGGGGAAAGGTTACAGGCCGCCTCGCTCTACAGACGGACACACGCTCAGAAAGGATCAGGATATCACCTGCAGGCAGTTCGGACACAGACATTCCGAACTGGAGGAACCCGCCGTACGCTTTATTGTCCACGATGATATTGAGGACGGTTTTATTATCCTGAACGGAAAGAAAATGCACAGGACGGAAGCGGACGCATACGAAAATACGATCTGAGATCCGCCGGAGTATAATGAGGACAAAAAAAGAGCCGGGCTTTTATGCCCGGCTCAAACTGTCTGCGGATAATCCGGCAGCTCACGCTTTCTTTCTTCTCTCCAGAATATTTGTAACAATGAGAGCTGCGGAGGCGTCACCGGTGATATTGAGAGTTGTGCGTCCCATGTCAAAGATGCGGTCCACGCCGGCGACAAGAGCTATGCCGTCGATCGGAAGTCCCACGGACGTCAGGACCATAGCCAGCATGACCATGCCCGCGCCGGGAACGCCTGCCGTTCCTACCGAGGCAAGAGTAGCTGTAAGAACAATGGTGAGCATCTGGCCCAGCGTCAGGTTAATTCCGTAGCAGGATGCGATGAATACGGCGCATACGCCCTGATAGATCGCGGTACCGTCCATATTTATAGTAGCGCCCAGAGGAAGAACGAAAGAAGTGATCTCTCTTGTGGCGCCAAGCTCTTCCGTACACTCTATATTGAGGGGGAGAGTTCCGACAGAGGACGCGCTTGAAAAAGCGAACATGATCGCGGGCATCATCCCTTTGAAGAATTTCAGAGGGCTTAGTCCGCCCAGTGTCCTGACGGTAAAGGAATATACCACAACAGCGTGGATGATATAACCCAGATAGGCTGTCAGAAGGACCATTGCCAAAGAGCCTATGACTTTGGGACCGTTAGCCGCGATCACAGGGCACAGCAGGCAGAAGACGCCGAGAGGAGAGAGGCGCAGGATCATTTCCATGACCTTCATGAAAATATCATTCCAGCGGTTTATGCCTTCGACAGCTTTTTCAACCTTTTCACTCAGAGAGATCACTGCAAAGCCGATCAGGAGCGCCATGACGATGACCTGGAGCATATTGGCTTCAGCGATGGGCTCTACGAAGTTCTTGGGGAAAATCCCTACGAACACATCCATCATGGTCTTTCCTTCAGGAGCTTCATAGGCGAGACTTTCAGTGGAGAGGACAGGATACAGGCCTTTGAAAAGATTGGCAAAGGTAAGACCGATCACGGTCGCGACAGCAGTCGTGCAGAAATAGTAGACAACCGTGATTCCGCCGATGGAACCGACTTTTCGGATATCTTTGAGTGAAACCACGCCGGACATTATGGAAAAGAGAACGATCGGCCCGACAATGAACTTGACCAGATTCAGGAAGACCGTTCCGAGCGGTTTGATGTAGGATTCGGCAAACGCTACATGATCCTGCATTAAAAGGCCTGCGATCACTGCGAGTACAAGCGCGATAAAGATCTGCATGGCCAGCGGCATAGATGTTTTGGATTTTGTTTTCATATACCCTCCCTTTTTGTGTATAATCAATAAATGCACAACACTATTTTAGGATGAAACGGCAGGGTTGTAAATCCGGCAGGATCACCCGGTCTTTTGAAATTATGGAGATATCAGATTGAACAAACTGCCTGAAGAGTTTAAAAAGCGCATGGAAGAAATGCTGGGAGAAGAATATGACGCCTTCCTGAAGTCTTATGGAGAGGACAGAAGACCGGGACTGCGGGTGAACATGCTGCGGGAGCGCGCGGGAACGCTGGAGGACGCTCCGCTGTTCGGTATGCGGCCGATTCCCTGGGCTCCTGACGGCTTTTACTATGATCCGCTGACAAGGCCCGGCAAGAACCCGCTGCATGAAGCGGGAGCTTATTATATACAGGAACCGAGCGCCATGGCGGTGGCGGCTCTGTCCGGAGTAAAGCCGGGCATGCGGGTGCTGGATCTCTGCGCTGCCCCCGGTGGGAAGAGCACACAGCTTGCATCTATGCTTGCCGGGAAGGGTATACTGTACTCCAACGAGATCCATCCGGCCAGAGCGAAGATCCTATCCCAGAATATTGAGAGAATGGGGATTCCCAACGCCTTGGTCCTGAACGAGGATCCGGAGAAGCTCGCGGAGAGATTCCCTCTGTATTTTGACACAGTGATCGCAGACACTCCCTGCTCGGGAGAAGGGATGTTTAAAAAAGAAGAGGAGGCGATCCCGAACTGGAGCGAGGAAAATGTTGAGCTGTGCGCCCGCAGACAAGCGGGGATCCTGGACTGCGCGGCGGAAATGACAACGCCCGGAGGGACGCTTGTCTATTCGACCTGTACATTCGCGCCGCAGGAGAATGAAATGAACGCGGCGAAGTTTGTTATGAGGCATCCCGATTTTCAGATCGTGGATATTCCGACGCTCCTCGGTCCCGAATATATGGAAAAAACCGGTCTGGCAGCCGGAAGACCCGAATATGCTGCCGGCGAAGAGATACCGGGACGAATCCTTGAATCTATCAGCGGAACGATCCGTCTGTGGCCTCACAGACTGGAGGGAGAGGGACATTTTCTGGCTGTTTTCAGAAAAGAGGGCTCCGCGCTCAGAAGAAGAGCCGCAGGAGGAAAAACTTTAAAAGATCGTGAAGCCATACGCCTCTTTAAAGAATTCTGCAAAGAAGCGCTGACAGAGCGCGGATCGGCTAAACTGGCAGCGGCTGAAGAAACAGGCGGATCCGGCGCAGCCCTGACGCTCTTTGGCAAAGAACTGTACAGGATCCCCGAGAACGTGCGTCTGGACGGACTTAAAGTCCTGCGGCCCGGGCTCCATTTGGGGACTCCCAAAAAGAACCGGTTCGAGCCGTCCCACGCCCTTGCAGCCGCTTTGGAAGAGGAGGATGTAAAGTGCTCGGCAGAGCTCTCTGACGGTTCTGAGGAGGTCCGTGGAGACGGAAACGCCGCCAGAGCGTACCTGAGGGGGGAGAGCCTCGAGGCACAGGACTGCGCGCGGATCAGAGGAGATAAGGGCTGGTGCCTGGTGACAGACTGCGGATTCAGCTGCGGCTGGGGGAAACTCTCGGGAGACCGGATCAAGAATCATTATCCGAAGGGCCTGAGGAGGCCGTACTGATTGCCCCTGTATTTTGAATCTGATATCATAAAAAGACAACGGTTGATCTTCAGGGAGAGTATCTATGAGTTACAGAAATATGATCTTTGACGTTATGGTGATGAATATGGAGAAGCAGCTCGAAGAGCTGTCCCATGAGCGATTCGGAAAACCGCTTGAAAAATGCGGGGATGAAGAGACATATAATATCCTGATGCTGCTGGTCAAGAGGATCCTGAAGATCAGTGAGAAGAACAGCGGAGAGAAGAAGGTCTATTATGTCTCGGCGGAATTTCTTCCCGGAAGGTTTCTTCTCAACACTCTGATCAATCTTGGGATCTACAGAAAGGCGGAGAAGCTTCTTGCCCGGTATGGGAAGAACCTTCAGGATGTAATAGAATATGAGCCCGAGCCCTCCCTTGGCAGTGGAGGAATGGGTCGTCTGTCAGCATGCTTCATGGACTCCATAGCGACGCTTGGCTATCCCGCTGAGGGCATAGGCATCAACTATCGATACGGACTGTTCAGGCAATCTTTCACGGACCATATGCAGCAGATGGATAAGGACCCCTGGATCCAGTGGGACTCCTGGGAGGACCTGACGGAAGTTACTTTCGACGTATTCCTTGGCAAATACAAGGTCAGGGCGCGCATGTATGAGATAATTGTCGCCGGCTATCACAGCGGAGTCAATAAGCTCAAACTCTTTGATCTTGAGAGCGCGGACGGATCCATTGTTCATGACGGGATATGCTTCGATAAAAGCGCGATTGACAAGAACCTGACTCTATTCGTATATCCGGATGATTCCGATGAGGCGGGGAAGATCCTTCGCCTGTATCAGCAGTATTTTCTGGTAAGCTGCGCGGCGCAGCAGATCCTTAGCGAGATGAAAGCGCGCAAATGCGACCTGAGAAGGATGTACGACTATGCGGTCATCCAGATCAACGATACGCATCCGTCGCTGATCATCCCGGAGCTGATCCGCATCCTGACTGACGATAAGGCTCTGTCCTTTATGGAGGCGGTCAAAGTAGTGACCGGTACCTGCGCCTATACGAACCATACGATCCTGGCGGAGGCGCTTGAGACATGGTCGGTCGATCAGCTCACCGAAGTGGTGCCTCAGCTCGTACCGATCATTCACAGACTGGACCTTATCGTCAAGAACAAATATCATGACCCTTCCGTGTGGATCATTGACACGGAAAGGAGAGTCCATATGGCCAACCTGTGCGTCCATTTCGGATTTTCCGTGAACGGCGTCGCGAAGATCCACACGAAGATCCTGGAGGAATCCCAGCTCAGGGGACTTTATGAGATCTATCCGGAGAAATTCAGCAACAAGACAAACGGGATTTCTTTCCGCCGCTGGCTGTATGGCTGCAATTCCGAACTGTCCGACTGGATCAGCGCCAAAATAGGGAACGACTACAAGCTTGACCCCGCGCGCCTGGAGGATCTCAAAGCGTTCGCGGACGATCAGGAAGCCCTGGCTGAACTTGAGCAGATCAAGTCGGGAGCCAAGGCGCGTCTTTCCTCTTTCATAAAGATGAGAGAGGACGTGGAACTCCTTCCTGACGGCGTCTGCGACCTGCATATCAAACGGATCCATGAATATAAAAGGCAGCATCTGAGCGCTTTGTATGTGATCCACAAATATCTCGAGATCAAAAGAGGAAGAGTGCCGGACAGACCGATCAATTTCATCTTCGGCGGGAAAGCGGCGTCAGCCTATGTACTGGCGCAGGACATCATTCATCTTATCCTCGTCCTTTCAGATATCGTCAACGGCGATCCGGACGTGAATCAGTACATGAGAATGGTGATGGTCACAGATTACAACGTGACCTATGCAGAGAGACTGATCCCGGCGGCGGATATTTCCGAGCAGATCTCACTGGCTTCGAGAGAAGCGTCAGGAACGGGTAATATGAAACTGATGCTCAACGGCGCCCTGACTCTTGGAACAAACGACGGAGCTAACGTTGAACTCTGCGAATTCGCGGGGGAGGAGAACATCTATCTCTTCGGCGTCAGTGCTGAAGAAGTTATCGGGCATTATGAGAGGGGGGATTATGACCCCTCTGCTGTCTATGACAAAAGCGAGACGGTCAGAGAAGCAGTTGACTTTATTATAAGCCCGCAAATGACTGCCGCAGGACGAAAAGAGAACCTCGAGCGGCTTTACAATGAGATCCGGAACCGGGACAGGTACATGGCGCTTCTGGATCTTGAATCCTATATAGAAGTGAAAGAGCGTATGCTGCGGGACTATGAGGACAGGATGTCCTGGAACAGAAAAGTGCTTATGAATATCGCAGGAGCGTCCTACTTCTCATCGGACCGCGCGATCGCGGAATACAACAGGGATATCTGGAAACTTAAGTCTTTCAAGACTTACTCCGAGGAGGGAAAGTAAAAGATTATATGGATCTTTTTGATTATATGAGAGAGACAGAACAGGAGACGGAGGCTCCCCTCGCCGCGCGCCTTCGTCCGGTCAAGCTTGAAGAAGTGGTCGGACAACAGCATATTATCGGAAAGGGGAAACTCCTCTACAGAGCGATCAAAGCCGACAAGATAAGCAGCCTTATCTTCTATGGGCCTCCCGGGACCGGGAAAACGACTCTGGCAAAGGTCATCGCAAATGCGACAAAGTCGCAATTCCAGCAGATCAACGCGACGTCCGCGGGAAAAAAGGATATGGAGGCTGTGGTGAAAGAGGCGCAGGACAGGCGCGGCATGTACGGCCTTAAGACGATCCTGTTTATCGACGAGATACACCGTTTCAACAAATCACAGCAGGATTATCTGCTTCCTTTTGTGGAAGACGGTACTCTGACTCTGATCGGAGCGACCACTGAGAATCCGTATTTTGAAGTGAACGGAGCTCTTTTGTCCAGGTCGATGATCTTCGAACTCAAACCTCTCTCTTCGGAGGATATACTGGAACTTATACACAGAGCGGTGTATGATACAGAACGGGGAATGGGCGCGTATGACGCCGTGATCGAAGAAGACGCAGCCAGTTTCCTCGCCGAGATGTCCGGGGGAGACGCAAGACGTGCTCTCAACGCGATCGAACTCGGCGTCATGACCACTGACCGGGGCGAAGACGGAAAGATCCATCTTACCCTGGACGTGGTGAAAGAATGCATTCAGAAAAAGGCGACCCGCTATGACAAGAACGGAGACAACCATTACGACACGATCTCCGCGTTTATAAAGAGTATGCGCGGGAGTGATCCCGACGCGGCAGTCTATTATCTGGCGCGTATGCTGGAGGCGGGAGAGGATCCCGTGTTCATCGCGCGCAGGATCATGATCTGCGCTTCCGAGGACGTAGGAAACGCTGATCCCAACGCTATTGCCGTAGCGGTAAACTGTTCGCTGGCCTGTGAGAGAATAGGAATGCCCGAGTCCCGGATCATTTTGGCCCAGGCGGCGGAATATGTCGCCACCTCGCCAAAGAGCAACACGGCGGTTGAATCAGTTACGGAAGCGGGTCGGATTGTGCGGGAGACGGGGAGCCTGCCGATCCCCGGATACCTTCAGGACGCCCATTACAAGGGAGCCCGGGGACTCGGAAGAGGGATCGGGTATCAGTACGCTCACGACTATGAACAGCATTACGCAGGCCAGCCCCTGCTCCCTGAGAAGCTGCGCGGAGAACGGCTTTATATGCCTTCAGGAAACGGCTATGAAAAGAAGATAAGGGAGCACATGGCCTCCCTGACAAAAGACAGCAGATATATAGAACCGGAACAACTCCTTAAGAGACCGGAGAAAGGGTGAGCCGGCCGGGGTCTCACTGCTTTTGCCCGGCAGCGTAATTACGAGGAAGAACAATGTCATCACCTCTTGCAATCTACAAACTGATCATATTGTACCTTCTGGATAAAGCGGACGGGGAGATCGCAATGGACAGACTCTCCTCTTTTCTGCTTGAAAAGGGATATGTCAATTTTTTGTCTTTGACGCAGACTTACGCGGAGATCGAAAAGAGCGGACTCGTGCGCTCTAGAAATTCCGGAGACAGGTGTTTCTACCAGATCACGGCGGAAGGAAGGCAGACTCTGCGGATCTTCCGGTCGGATCTCGGCAGGGAGATCATTAAGCAGGCAGACGACTTCCTTAAAAGTGAAGGAGCGGCCCTGCGCAGCGAGCAGTCGGTGAGAGCGGACTGTATTCCCGCCGAAAACGGTATGTACAATGTGGTACTTAAGGTCATGGAGAGAAACGATCCTGTTATGGAGATCAGGCTCCAGGTGCCTGATAAAGGACTTGCTGAAGAAATCTGCCGCAGATGGCCCGAGAAAAATGAGAAGATTTATAACTCACTGATTGAAAATTTATTTTGATAGGCTTACAATGTATTCGATAATTCTAACAGGCAGCGTAATCTGTCCGTATCATGCGATAGTCTGCAGTCATTACTCCAATTAAGAATTAAATTCAGAATTAGTTTTTACCGCGATAGTCCGGCTATGTCTGAGCCGGTTCATGCATATCTATATATCTAAAGGAGAATCATGACGAAAGAAAGATATGAATCCCTGGCACTTCAGAATCTCAAAGAAATTGCCAAAAACAGAGGAATGAAGAAGATCTCCACACTCAAGAAGGCGGAGCTAATTGAAGCCCTGCTCAAGAAGGACGAGGAGGACGCGATAGCGCTCGCGGCGCAGAACGGCGGCCGTATTCCCAAGACTGAACAGAAGAAGCCCGACGCGCCGATCATCCACAAAAATGAGTTTGCCAGTGAGCTTGACAGCGGGCAGATGGCAAACGGAATTCTGGAAGTCATGGCTGACGGATACGGCTTTATCAGATGCGCAAATTATCTGCCCGGCGACAATGATATTTATGTGGCGCCCAGTCAGATCAGGAGGTTTGGCCTCAAGACGGGAGATATCGTCAGAGGTAATATCAGAGTCAAGACCCAGGGAGAGAAATTCGGCGCGCTCCTGTTTGTCAAATCTGTCAACGGAATGAAGCCTGAGGAGGCAACGAAGCGCTATAATTTTGAGGATATGACCCCGATCTTTCCTGATGACAGGATCCGCCTTGAAAAGCCCGGCGCAGGCATATCCATGAGGGTCATGGACCTTCTAAGTCCCGTAGGAAAGGGGCAGAGAGGCATGATCGTATCTCCCCCTAAGGCCGGTAAGACGACTCTCATGAAAGAAGTCGCGAAGTCCGTCAAAGCCAACAATCCGGAGATCCACCTGATCATCCTGCTTATAGACGAGCGTCCCGAGGAAGTTACGGACATCAAAGAGGCTATAGAGGGGCCGAATGTGGAAGTGATCTATTCGACCTTCGACGAGCTTCCCGAGCATCACAAGAGAGTCTCCGAGATGGTCATTGAGAGGGCCAAGAGACTTGTTGAACACAAAAAGGACGTTATGATCCTTCTGGACAGCATCACGAGGCTGACCCGCGCGTACAACCTCACGGAGCCTTCCAGCGGCAGAACGCTGTCCGGCGGCCTTGATCCGGCGGCGCTTCATATGCCCAAGAGATTTTTCGGAGCGGCCCGCAACATGAGAGAGGGCGGAAGCCTCACTATTCTCGCCACGGCTCTCATCGAGACGGGAAGCAAGATGGACGAAGTTGTCTATGAGGAATTTAAAGGTACGGGCAACATGGAAATGGTGCTGGACCGCAAGCTGTCCGAGCGCAGGATCTTTCCGGCCATCGATATGCAGCGCTCCAGTACAAGAAGAGACGATCTTCTTCTTACGCCTGATGAACTCGAAGCGATCAACATGATCAGAAGGGCTTTCAACGGAGTAAAATCGGAGGAGTCAGTGAACCAGGTACTCGACCTTTTTGCCAAGACGAGAAATAACGGAGAGTTCGTGAGCATCGTAAAGAAACAGAAGTGGTTTTTCTGATCGCTGACAGAAGTGATCATTTCATAGTGTAATCGTCAAAATGTCTTTTAAAAGGGGGTTAGATAATGGATAGAAGATGCGGTGTACTGCTTCCGGTGGCAAGCCTTCCCTCCCGCTACGGGATCGGATGCTTTTCTAAAGAGGCGTATGAATTTGTGGATTTTCTGGCGGATTCAGGCCAGTCATACTGGCAGATCCTGCCGCTCGGACAGACAGGTTACGGGGATTCTCCATACCAGTCTTTCTCAACATTTGCGGGTAATCCGTATTTCATAGACCCCGAGGCACTGATCGAGGCGGGTTATATTGACAAAAAAACCGCGGATCAGTTTGATTTTGGAAAAGAGCCCCGGACTGTAGACTATGAGAAAATCTACCGGAACAGATATACCCTGCTTCGCAAAGCGTATGCAAACAGCCCTTTCTGCCAGAATCCAACGGGCAAATGGGCAGAAGACACCTTCGAAGATGACAGGAGAGCCTTCGAGGATTTCAGATGGGACAACTCGGAATGGCTTCCCGATTACGCGCTGTTCAGTGCGGTGAAGGAGTATTTTGACGGAGACATGTTTACATTGTGGCCCGAAGATATCCGCCTTCGAAGAGCGGCTGCCATGGACAGTTACAGAATTAAACTCGACGAGGAGATCAGGTTCTACGAGTTCCTGCAGTTCCTCTTCGCGAAACAGTGGAAAGAGCTCAAGGAATACGCCAACGGTAAGGGCATCAGGATCATCGGCGATATTCCGATCTATGTGGCCTTTGACAGCGCGGATACATGGAGTCATCCGGAACTGTTTGAATTTGACGAAAACGGATTTCCTACCGTCGTTGCCGGTGTGCCTCCGGACTCTTTTTCCGCTACCGGACAGCTGTGGGGCAATCCGATTTACCGCTGGAAGTATCACAAGGCCACAGGTTACGACTGGTGGATCAAAAGACTTGAGCATGTCTTCAAACTCTACGACGTTATAAGGATCGATCACTTCAGAGGATTTGACGAGTTCTGGGCAGTCCCCTACGGCGATCAGGATGCCTTGGGAGGTAAATGGAAAAAAGGCCCCGGTTATTCACTGTTTGCAGCGATGAAGCAGAAACTGGGAGAGAAAGAGATCATCGCGGAGGATCTTGGATATCTCACGAAATCTGTGCTAAGGCTTGTGAAGCGCACAGGGTTCCCGGGGATGAAAGTATTGCAGTTCGCATTTGAAAGTGACGCGGACAATACTTATCTGCCTCACAACTATACCAGCAACGCGGTCGTATATACCGGTACCCATGACAACGATACTACAAGAGGCTGGTACATCGCTTCAGATGAGAAGCAGCTGGAGTTCATCAATAAGTACGCGGACATTCGCTGCAGCCAGACTGCTACATGGGACCTGATCAGGCTGGCCATGCAGAGCGTAGCGGACACCGCGATCATCCCGATCCAGGATTATCTTGATATCGGTTCTGACGGAAGGATAAATACCCCTTCTACTCTGGGCGGAAACTGGTCCTGGAGACTGCTTCCGGAAGAACTCACGGATGATCTGGCAGCGAGAATGAAAGAATTTGCCCAAATATACGGAAGAATAAGCAAATAAACAGTTTTCATGTTGGAATTTTGCAAACTGTTATGATATAATGTACCGCAATTGTGTAAATCAGACAGGAGGATAGTAGTCAATGAGCGTAGCGGTTGAAAAACTGGAAAAAAGTATGGCGAAACTTACTATTGAAGTAAGCGCCGAAGATTTTGATAAAGCAATTAACAAGGTATATCTCAAGCAGAGAGCCCGGATCAATGTGCCCGGATTTCGCAAGGGCAAGGCGCCCAGGAAGCTGATCGAGCAGATGTACGGCACCGGCGTATTCCTTGAGGATGCCATTAATGATACGATCAACAGCACTTATCCTGAGGCGGCGCAGGGATGCGAGATCTCAAACGAAATCTCTTCCAACCCTGACATCGAGCTTGTGCAGGCAGAAGCCGGCAAGCCGCTGATCTATACAGCTACTGTAGCTGTTAAGCCTCCGGTAGGTCTTGGCAAATACAAGGGAGTCGAAGTTGAGAAGACCGACGTGACCGTATCCGATGAGGAAGTTGATGCCGAGCTCGCCGCAGAGCAGGAGAAGAATGCTTCTTATAACGAGATCACCGACAGACCGGTTGCAGACGGCGACAAGATCAACCTCAACTTTGAGGGATTTGTCGACGGCGTCGCATTTGAAGGCGGAAAGGGAGAGGACTATCCTCTGACCATCGGCTCCGGTTCCTTCATCCCCGGCTTCGAAGAGCAGCTGGTGGGAGCAGAGATCGGCAAAGAGATCGAAGTTAACGTCACTTTCCCTGAGAACTATCAGTCAGCTGAGCTGGCAGGCAAGCCCGCTGTGTTCAAGTGCACAGTCCTCAAGATCACCGAGAAGGTTCTCCCTGAACTGAACGATGAGTTCGCGGATGATGTCTCTGAGTTCTCTACTCTTGAAGAGTACAAAGCCGACATCCGCAAGAACCTCGAGGTTAAGAAGGAAGAGAAGGCGAGAACAGAGAAGGAGAATAAGGTGATCGACGCGATCATCGCTGATTCCGAGATCGAGATCCCCGAGCCTATGCTCAAGGCTCAGCAGGAGCAGATCGTAGATGAGTTCGCGCAGAGACTTCAGTCCCAGGGACTTAATATCGATCAGTACTTCTCCTATATCGGCGGAAGCAGAGAGAAGATGATGGAAGAAGTCAAGGACCAGGCCGACAAGCGCATCCGCACACGTCTTGTGCTGGAAGAGATCGTCAAGGCTGAGAATATCGTCGCTACCGACGAGGACTTCGAAGTCGAACTGGGCAAGCTCGCGGAAGCATACGGCACAGACCTCGACACGATCAAGAAGATCTTCGAGGGAAGAGAGAAAGACAGAATGATGGAGGATATCGCTGTTCAGAAAGCTGTTTCCTTTGTCGCTGACAATGCTGTAGAAAAGTAATTGGATGGCGGAGCGCAGGAAATAATGCGCTCCGCCAATGTAGATTAAGAGGCAGGCAATCTGGTCAGTTTTCGCAATTGAAGATCGGAGTTAGAAAATGGCAAATTTTATCCCTTATGTAATTGAACAGACAGGCACGGGAGAGCGTTCCTACGATATTTTCTCCCGCCTTCTCAAAGAGAGGATCATCTTCTTAGGTGATCAGGTGACGGACGCGTCCGCGGAACTCATAGTGGCGCAGATGCTCTTCCTTGAGGGAGAGGATCCGGATAAGGACATTCAGTTCTATATCAACAGCCCCGGCGGCTCCATTTCCGCAGGTATGGCGATCTATGACACAATGCAGTTTGTAAAATGCGATGTATCAACGATCTGCGTGGGCATGGCGGCCAGCATGGGATCTTTCCTTCTGGCGGGCGGAACAAAGGGAAAGAGATATTCTCTTCCTCACTCGGAGATCCTGATCCATCAGCCGCTGGGCGGAACAGAAGGCCAGGCGTCCGATATCGCTATCCAGGCGGCGCATATGGCTGCGATCAAGGAGAGAATGAACAGACTCCTCGCGCAGAATACAGGCCAGCCTTACGAGAAGATCGTGAAGGATACTGACAGAGATAACTGGATGACGCCCGAACAGGCCCTGGAATACGGCCTGATCGACAGGATCTATACAACCCGCAAGGAGATTACTGATGGCAGATAAGACGAAGATGCAGCCGCGCAGATGCTCTTTCTGCAACAGGACCGAGAATCAGGTTTCCAAACTGATCGCCGGACCTGAGGGAGTTTATATCTGCGATGAATGCGTTGCGATCTGTGCCGATATCATCGACGAGTCCATTGAGGAGGAGGATTACTCCGTAAACGATCCCGCCGTGGACGGGATCAACCTTCTCAAACCGGCTGAGATCAAGACTTTCCTCGACGATTATGTGATCGGGCAGGACGAAGCCAAGAAGACGCTCTCGGTTGCCGTTTACAATCACTATAAACGAGTCAGGCACAAATCCGGTATCGGCGAGGACGACGGCGTAGAGCTTCAGAAGAGCAACATTCTGATGCTGGGACCCACCGGATCAGGTAAGACCTATCTGGCCCAGACGCTTGCTAAGATCATCAATGTTCCTTTCGCGATTGCCGACGCCACGACGCTTACAGAAGCGGGATATGTCGGCGAGGACGTTGAGAATATTCTTCTCAAACTGATCCAGGCGGCCGATTATAACATTGAAAGAGCACAGCTCGGCATCATTTATATTGATGAAATTGACAAAATATCGAAGAAGGGCGAGAACGTCTCCATTACAAGAGACGTCTCCGGCGAAGGCGTCCAGCAGGCTCTCCTCAAGATCATCGAGGGCACGAACGCATCGGTTCCCCCTCAGGGAGGCCGCAAACATCCCCAGCAGGAGCTCATCCAGATCGACACGACGAATATTCTCTTCATCGTGGGAGGCGCATTTGACGGACTCGATAAGATCATTAATGCCAGGATAGGCAAGAGAGCCATGGGCTTTCACGCCAACGTTGAGGGGCATGACTCCAAGAAACTGGATGAAACCCTCAGCCAGGTCCTTCCGCAGGATCTTGTAAAGTTCGGACTGATCCCCGAGTTTATCGGACGTGTTCCGGTGGTCACTACTTTGAACGAACTGGACAGGGAAGCCCTGATCAGGATCCTCAGAGAGCCCAAGAACGCCCTTAGCAAGCAGTATAAGAAACTGTTTGCCTATGATGATGTTAAGCTTTCCTTTGAGGACGACGCGCTTGAGGCGATCGCCGATCTCGCTGTTGAGCGCAAGACCGGCGCGAGAGGACTTCGCTCGATCATGGAGAAGGTCATGATGGACGTAATGTTCACCATTCCTTCCGATAAGACCATCAAAGAATGCGTCATCACGAAAGGATCCGTCCTGGACGGAGAGCCTCCCAGAGTCATCAGGGAGACACCCGAGATTAAGACGATCGACCTGCTCGAGGCGAAATGATCGCAGGCAGCATATGGTGAATGACCGGATATCGCTTCCGCAAGATCTGCGGGAGCGATATCTTTATACAGATATTATGATTGCAGAAAGGGATAAGTATGATCATCAAAACAGTAAACCTCGAGACAGTGTGCGGTATCACAAGCAAGCTGCCTGAGAATACAAAACCCGAGTTTGCTTTCGCGGGAAAGAGCAATGTGGGAAAATCGACACTGATCAATGCCCTCATGAACCGTAAATCGTACGCGAGGACCAGTTCTACGCCCGGAAAGACGCAGACGATCAACTACTACAATGTAAACGATGAGTTCTATCTTGTAGACCTGCCCGGGTACGGCTATGCGACGGCAGGAGTAAAGGTCAAACAGCAATGGGGGAAGATGATCGAGAATTATCTTCACACCAGCAGAAAGCTTGACGCGGTATTTCTTCTTGTCGATATCAGACATGAGCCCTCGGAAAATGACGTGATGATGTTCGACTGGGTGCTGGCGGCAGGATTTACGCCGTATATAGTAGCGACCAAATCCGACAAGATCAAGAGAAGCCAGATCGCAAAGCAGACTGCAATGATCCGCAGGACCATTAAGGATAAGAGCAGAGTCAGCCACGACGTCAGCTTCGAAGTGATCCCTTTTTCCGGTCTGAATAAGGCCGGAAGAGAAGATATTTACAATATCATCGATGGCTTTCTCACGAAAGAGAATGATATGGTATAATCTTATAAGATTGAGAAATGACAGGAGGGAAAGCTTATGGGAAACAATCTGAAAAGTTTTAGGACCGACCGCATTATATTTGCCGCGGGAGCTATTGTTCTCGGCGTTGTTCTGCTGGTATGGCCGTCCACGAGCCTTCTGATCATGGGAAAGTGTATCGGGGCTTTACTGGCCGCGGGAGGCCTGGCAGCGGCTTTCATGTTCTTTAGAAACCATGAGTCCGCGATGAAGTCGATCCTTCTGATCATGGCGGCGGTGATGCTGATCTGCGGCGTTGTTATTTTTTTGCATCCGGACGACCTGGTCAGGCTGATCCCGACGATCATGGGTATCCTGGTCCTTATCAGCGGACTGATCAATCTTGGGGAGACATTCATGCTGACCCGCAGCAAATACAATAAATGGTGGGCTTCACTTATTGTTGCGATCGCGACGATCGCGGCGGGGATCTTCCTCATCAGAAACGCATTTAATCTGGCTTCGCTCATAACAAGGATTGCCGGCGGTATCCTGATCTTTGACGGAATCTCCGATCTCTGGGTGATCTCAAGGGTCTCTAAAGCTCACAAAGAAATGGAAGTCGAAGCGACAGCAGTCGATGTGGAAGCAGCAGTGACAGAGCAGGCGGAAGCTCCGGCAGAGAACGCCGGCAGCGGAAACGAGGCGCCGGCTGCCGAGGAGAGCGCTGTTCATCAGCCTCCGGCAGAAGCAGATCCTGTTCAGCCCTCGGCGGATACTGCGGAGAGCAGCGTTGTCCCTGAGTATATGGAACAGACCGAGCAGGACACTGATTTCTCTTCATTCGCAGGAAGTGATGACCCGAAGGACAAGCAGGATGAGGAAAAAGCGGCGGAATAATACGCCGGACTGACAGAATTTTCAAATAAAAAGAACGCCTTCATATTTTGGCGTTCTTTTTTTAAAATTCTTCTTGACATAGGGATTGCACATGTTATAGTAGTTATAGAACAACAAAAAACATCAAGCAAGGAGGACTATGCATGAATATACAGAAATTTACACAGAAGTCCATTGAAGCTGTCAATAAGTGCGAACAGCTTGCGTATGAATACGGAAACCAGCAGATCGAACAGGAGCATCTGCTTTACAGTCTTTTGACTATAGACGACAGCCTTATTCTGAAACTTGTGCAGAAGATGGGAATTGATCCGCAGCAGTTTCTTCAGGCGTCGGAGAGAGCCCTGGCCGGTGTCACAAAGGTAAGCGGTTCCGGCTCGAGAGTATATGTCAGCGGGGATCTCAACAAGGCCCTGATCGGTGCGGAGAGCGAAGCAAAACAGCTCGGCGACGAGTATGTAAGCGTCGAGCATCTATTCCTGTCCCTGATCAGAAATGCGGATCGTGTGCTCTCCAAGCTCTTTAAGGATAACGGCATCACGAGAGATACTTTCCTGAAGGCTCTGTCCACAGTGAGAGGAAATCAGAAAGTTACAACAGATAACCCCGAAGCGACCTATGACACTTTGGCCAAGTACGGCGAGGAACTCGTCGGAAAGGCGAGAGACCAGAAGCTCGATCCGGTCATCGGCAGGGACGCGGAGATCCGAAACGTGATCCGGATCCTGTCAAGAAAGACCAAGAACAATCCTGTTCTGATCGGTGAGCCCGGCGTCGGCAAGACAGCAGTTGTTGAGGGACTTGCACAGCGTATCGCTAAGGGCGATGTGCCGGAAGGACTCAAAGACAAGAAAATCTTTTCCCTCAATATGGGCTCCCTGGTAGCGGGGGCAAAATACAGAGGTGAATTTGAGGAAAGACTCAAGGCCGTGCTGGAAGATGTGCGTCAGAGCGACGGCGAGATCATTCTCTTTATCGACGAGCTTCACACCATTGTGGGCGCGGGCAAGTCGGAAGGCGCAATGGACGCCGGAAATATGCTCAAACCCATGCTGGCAAGGGGCGAACTTCATTGCATAGGCGCGACGACTCTCAAGGAGTACAGACAGTATATCGAGAAAGACGCGGCATTGGAGAGAAGATTCCAGCCCGTCATGGTAGATGAACCTACTGTTGAGGACACTATCTCTATCCTGAGAGGACTCAAGGAGCGCTATGAAGTGTATCACGGCGTCAAGATCATGGACAACGCGCTTGTAAGCGCTGCGGTTCTTTCCAACCGCTATATCTCCGACAGATTCCTGCCGGATAAAGCTATCGACCTTGTAGACGAAGCATGCGCGCTGATCAAGACTGAGATGAACTCCCTTCCCACAGAACTCGATGAGATGCAGAGGAAGATCCTGCAGCTGGAGATCGAGGAGACCGCGCTCAAGAAAGAAGATGATAAACTGAGCATGGAGCGCCTTCAGGACCTTCAGAAGGAACTCGCGGAACTCAAGGAGCAGTTCGCTTCCCAGAAAGCGCAGTGGGAGAATGAAAAATCCCGCGTGGACCAGCTGTCCAGGATCCGCGAGCAGATCGACCAGGTGAACAGCGATATCCAGAAAGCGCAGCAGAGGGGCGACCTGAACAAGGCGGCCGAACTGCAGTACGGCACTCTTCCGACACTCAAAAAGCAGCTGGCAGAAGAAGAGAACAAGATGAAGGACGTTTCCCTTGTTCACGACCGTGTGACGGAGAACGAGATCGGCAGGATCGTATCCCGCTGGACCGGAATCCCAATCAGCAAACTGACCGAGAGCGAGCGCAGCAAGACTCTCCATCTGGATGAGGAACTGCACAAGAGAGTGATCGGTCAGGACGAAGCCGTGACCAAGGTTTCCGAAGCGATCCTCCGCAGTAAAGCCGGCATCAAGGACCCCACGAAGCCCATAGGTTCCTTCATGTTCCTTGGCCCCACCGGCGTAGGTAAGACGGAGCTCGCGAAGGCACTCGCACAGGCTCTGTTCGATGATGAGAAGAATATCGTAAGAATCGATATGAGTGAATATATGGAGAAATTCTCCGTATCCAGACTGATCGGAGCGCCGCCCGGATATGTCGGTTACGAAGAAGGCGGCCAGCTGACGGAGGCGGTCCGCCGCAAGCCGTACAGCGTTGTGCTGTTTGATGAGATCGAGAAAGCGCACCCGGATGTGTTCAACGTTCTGCTGCAGGTTCTCGACGACGGCAGGATCACGGACTCCCAGGGAAGGACCGTGGACTTCAAGAACACGATCCTGATCATGACTTCCAATATCGGGGCGCAGCAGATCCTTGCAGATCTGGACAGTCATCCCGAAGCGGAAGAGATCAGTGAACAGACCCAGAATGCTGTAATGGAGCTTCTTCACGCGCACTTCCGTCCGGAGTTCCTCAACAGGCTTGATGAGATCATCCTCTTCACACCTCTGAGCAAGGACAACATAACGGGAATCATCGATCTGATCATCGCGGACCTCAACAGAAGGCTCGAGGACAGACAGATCTCGATCCGGCTCACGGACGCGGCTAAACAGTTTGTCGCGGACGCGGCCTATGATCCCTCCTACGGCGCAAGACCGATCAAGAGATATATCCAGAAGCATGTCGAGACGCTTTCAGCCAAACTCATCCTGCAGGACAATGTAGATGAGGGCGATACGATCGTGATCGACGTCGCGGACGGTAAACTCACAGCATATGTCGCTGAGTAAAATGACTGAATGGAGTTTGGTATATTTGTGGAAAAGAGCACCTTATGGTGCTCTTTTTTTGGACAAAAAAGCGAAACAGCGGTTAGCTATGACAAATATTTCACGAAATTCTGTAAATAAAAACAATTTTGTTGTAAAATTAACAAAACAATCAGAATGGCTATTTAGGCGCTGTTCAGCTTAAATTGTCAGTTAAATACGCAACCGAAAGGAGATGGGGATCGATGGCTAAAATGGCTTTTCGGGGAACACCCAAACAGGAACGCGAGCTTCGGAAGTTTATCAGGAAGCACAAGGACCAGCCCGGCGCTATGATGCCGGTACTTCAGGAGGCGCAGGGTATTTACGGATATCTGCCCAGGGAAGTGCAGGAGATCATCGCGCAGGAGATGAATGTGCCGCTCTCACAGGTATTTGGCGTCGCTACATTCTATTCACAGTTCACACTGACGCCTAAGGGAGAGCATACAGTGAGTGTATGTCTCGGCACAGCCTGCTATGTTAAGGGGGCAGACAAGATCCTTGCCGCGATCGAGGATCGCCTCGGGATCAAGGCGGGAGAATGCACGCCTGACGGCTTCTTCTCAATTGACAGCTGCCGCTGTCTTGGCGCTTGCGGACTTGCGCCCGTCATGACTGTCGACGGCGAAGTTTACGGCAAATGCACACCGGAATCCGCAGTTAAGATTATTGATTCCTACTACGAGGAGGTGTAAGCCATGACAATGACATATGAAAAGCTCATGCAGATCAAGGAAAAGAACAGAGAGCTGGTCATGGTCCGCAGACTGGTAGCATCCAAGGCGGAAGAAATGGCTAAGCACACAGCTTATCGCAAGCAGATCCTTGTCTGCGGCGGTACCGGATGTACTTCCTCCGGAAGCCACAAAGTTTGCGACGCGCTCGAGAAAGAGATCAAAGCGAAAGGACTTACAGATGTTCTTATCGTTAAGACAGGCTGCTTTGGACTTTGCGCACTCGGCCCTGTCGTTATCGTTTATCCTGAAGGCGCTTTCTATTCCCAGACAACGCCCGAGGGAGCCAAGAGGATCATTGACGAGCACATTATCAAGGGCTCCATCTGTAAAGATCTTCTGTATCCTGAGACAGTTCACGAAGACGGAGAGATCCTTCCTCTGAGCCAGACTAATTTCTATGCCAAGCAGATGAGAATCGCGCTTCGCAACTGCGGCGTGATCGACCCCGAGAATATCGAGGAGTACATCGCCCTGGATGGTTATGCCGCACTTCACAAAGTACTCACAAGCATGACCCAGGACCAGGTCATCGACGTGATGCTGGCTTCCGGCCTTAGAGGCCGCGGCGGCGCGGGCTTCCCGACAGGCAGGAAATGGGCTTTCTGTAAAGCTACAAAGTCTGATATCAAATATGTGTGCTGCAACGCCGACGAAGGCGACCCGGGCGCGTTCATGGACCGTTCCATCCTTGAAGGCGATCCTCACGCAGTCCTCGAAGCAATGGCGATCGCAGGTTATACGATCGGCGCGAGCCAGGGTTATGTCTATGTCCGTGCTGAGTATCCGATCGCAGTCGAGAGACTTAAGATCGCTATCAAGCAGGCCAGAGAATACGGCCTTCTCGGCAAGGATATCTTCGGAACCGGCTTCAATTTTGACATCGAGATCCGTCTCGGCGCTGGCGCGTTCGTCTGCGGTGAGGAGACAGCTCTTATGACTTCCATCGAAGGAAAGCGCGGCGAGCCTCGTCCGAGACCTCCGTTCCCCGCAGTGGAAGGTCTTTTCAAGAAGCCTACAGTTCTCAATAACGTTGAGACTTATGCAAACGTCGCGCAGATCATCCGCAAGGGCGCGGAGTGGTATTCCTCCATCGGAACCGAGACCTCCAAGGGCACCAAGGTTTTCGCTCTCGGCGGAAAGATCACGAACGTAGGTCTTGTGGAAGTCCCTATGGGAACGACACTTCGCGAGATCATCGAGGAGATCGGCGGCGGCATCCCGAACGGCAAGAAGTTCAAGGCAGCCCAGACCGGCGGCCCTTCCGGCGGATGTATTCCGTCTGTCCATATTGACACGCCTATCGACTATGAGAGCCTTCAGAGAATCGGTTCCATGATGGGATCCGGCGGACTGATCATCATGGACGAAGATACCTGTATGGTGGATATCGCCAAGTTCTATCTTGAGTTCACTTGCGAGGAGTCCTGCGGTAAATGTTCTCCCTGCAGGATCGGAACAAAGCGACTTCTGCATATGCTCGACGATATCACAAAGGGCACTGCCACAATGGAAGAGCTCGACAAGATCGAAGAGCTGGCAGCGCATATGAAGGTTTCCTGCCTGTGCGCTCTCGGACAGACAGCTTCCAACCCTGTTGTCTCCACACTCAGATACTTCCGCGAGGAGTATGTGGAACACATTGTGGACAAGAGATGCGCGGCTAAGAAGTGTAAAGATCTGCTGCACTATGTCATCGATCCCGAGAAGTGCAAGGGCTGCACGCTCTGCTCGAGGAACTGCCCTGTCGGCGCGATCAGCGGCAAGGTTAAGGAGCCTCATCACATCGACAAGAATGTATGTATCAAGTGCGGACTCTGCAAGCAGAACTGTAAGTTCGGCGCTGTCTACATGGACTAAGGAGGGATCTTAACATGAAGAAAATGATCAATTTAAAGATTAATAATATCCCGGTCACTGTCCCTGAGGGCACTACAGTCCTTCAGGCAGCCAAATCGGTCAACATCGAGATCCCCTCACTCTGCTACCTCAAGGACATCAACTGCATCGGCGCCTGCCGCGTATGTGTTGTTGAGATCAAGGGAAGACGCGGACTTACCGCCGCATGCACCTATCCCGTAGAAGAGGGCCTGGAGGTTCTCACCAATACAGCTACGGTCCGTGCGTCCAGAAAGACCACCATCGAGCTGATCCTCTCCACGCACCACAAGAAATGTCTTTCCTGCGTGAGAGGAAACCACTGCGAACTGCAGAAACTCGCATATGACTATGGTATTGATGAAGATCACTTCAAGGACGACGAGCCCAAATATGAGATCGACGATTCCACACCTTATGTAGTCCGCGACAACAACAAGTGCATCCAGTGCCTGCGCTGCGTCTCCACCTGCAACAACGTTCAGGGCATCGGAGCGATCGGACAGATCAGAAGAGGCTTTGACGTCCGCGTCGGTTCTCCTTTCGATCAGGGTCTGGATACAACGACCTGTGTCGGCTGTGGACAGTGCATCGTTTCCTGTCCTGTCGGCGCTCTGTATGAGAAGAGCAATATCGACGAGGTATGGGACGCTATCGCGGATCCCAAGAAGCAGGTGGTATTCTTCACCGCTCCTTCCATCGCGGCTACGCTGGGTGAATGTTTTGACATGCCTCCGGGAACCCACGTGGAAGACAAGATGGTCCAGGCGATCAGAATGCTTGGCGACGTCAAAGTGTTCAATATGAACGTGACGGCTGACCTTACAATTCTGGAAGAAGCCAACGAGCTGATCGGCCGTATTACTTCCAACAAGCTTGACAAGCCTCCGCTGCCGATGTTCACATCCTGCTGCCCCGGCTGGATCAAGTTCATGGAGCACTATTATCCCGAGATGCTTCCGAATCTGTCCACCTGCAAATCCCCGCAGGGAATGTTCGGCGCACTCCTTAAGAGCTACTACTGCCAGAAGAATCACATCGATCCCAAGGATCTGTATGTTGTTTCTGTTATCCCTTGCACAGCCAAGAAGTTCGAGGTCTCCAGGCCTGAGCTTTCAACCCGCGGAATTCCGGACGTCGATGTGGCGATCACCACAAGAGAACTGTCCAGAATGATCAAGGGCGCAGGTATCTCTTTCAAGGATCTCAAGGGTGAGGAGTTCGACGATCCCTTCGCGATCGCATCCGGCGCAGGCAAGATCTTCGGCGCAACCGGCGGTGTTATGGAAGCTGCTCTTCGTACAGCGGCCAACATCCTCGACGGAACCAATGAGAAGATCGACTTCATGGATGTCCGCGGAATCCCCGGCATCAAGGAAGCTACCTATCGCATCAACGGAGCGGAAGTCGACGTATGTGTCGCCAGCGGCCTTGCAAATGCAAGAAAGGTCGTTGAAATGGTCAAGAGCGGCAAGAAGAACTATCTCTTCATCGAGATCATGGCCTGCCCCGGCGGCTGCATCAACGGCGGCGGACAGCCGGTACAGAGCGACAGCGTCCGCAACTATGTGGATCTTAAGTCCCTCAGATCTCAGGTCCTTTACGACGCGGACAAGGGCAACGACCTAAGATGCTCTCACGAGAGCCCTGTGGTACAGAAGCTCTACGACGAGTTCCTCGAGAAGCCCGGCAAGGCGAAAGCTCACAGCCTGCTTCACACAACTTATACAGCAAGAGGAATGATGTAAAAATCTGACTATATGTATCTTCAAAAAATGCGCCCGCTTACGGGCGCATTTTTTTTGCCCTGATATACAAAGCTTCCGAACGACAATGCTATAATGGTAGGAAGTTAGCGGCAACGACTTGACCACAGGAGATAACACGGAGGCATCGTTTTCATGAAGCTGATTCATTTAGGAGACCTTCACTTGGGAAAATCGCTCGGCGATTTTGACCTTTACGAAGACCAGAAGTATATTCTGGACCGGATCCTTGAGATCATTGATAAAAGGGAGATAGACGGCGTTTTGATCGCAGGAGACGTATATGACAGAGCTGTTCCGAGCGAGTCCGCGACAAACCTGCTGGATTATTTCCTGAAAAATCTCGCGGCCAAAAAAGTGAAGACTTTTATGATCAGCGGAAATCATGATTCAGATGACCGACTGGGTTACGGGAGCAGTCTCTTCAAGGCCAATCACATATATATCGCCGCTCAGTTTCGGGGAACTCTTTACAAACAGACAGTGATCGATGAGTTCGGAGAAGCGGATATTTACCTGCTTCCTTTTGTGAAGGCATCTCAGGTCAGACATTTTTACCCGGAGGAGAAGATCGAGTCCTATGAGGACGCGGTACGAACAATCCTTAAACACGCTCAGATTGAATCTGAAAGGCGCAGTATCATAGTGGCGCATCAGTTTGTGGCCGGTAAAGGCGCCGATCCGGAACTCGGCGGTTCGGAGAGCGCAGGCACTCTGAGCGTCGGGCTTGTAGAGAAGATCGGTTATGACTGTTTTGACGTGTTTGACTACGCGGCGCTGGGACATATCCATTCTCCCCAGAGCGTTGGCAGAGAGGAAGTCCGCTACAGCGGATCTCCGCTCAAATATTCCCTCAGCGAAGTCAATAATGATAAGTCCGTTCCGGTAATCACATTGGGCAAAAAGGGCGAGGTGGAAATCGAACTTGTGAAACTGACGCCTATGAGGGATCTAAGGCACCTGAAGGGACCGATCCGGAAACTGCTTGATAAAGAAAATGTCACGCGGCCCGAGGACTTTATATATGCGACGCTGACAGATGAAGATCTTATTGACGACGCTATGGGGATCATGCAGCAGGTCTATCCCAATACGGTCAGGATCGATTATGATAATTCCCGCACCAGGGAGATCGACAGGATCGACATAACGGCCATCGCGGAGCAGAAGTCTTTTGACGAACTGATCGGTGATTTTTACAAAAAGATGTATGGCTGCGAGATCAGCGAGGAGGAGATGCTGGTCATGAGGGAAGCCGCAAAGGAGGCGGGAGTTATCGATGAGACCGACTAAATTAGTGATCAGCGCATTCGGCCCATACGCGGAGACGATGCCGGAAATAGATTTTGAGCAGTTTGAGGAGCGGGGACTCTTTCTGATCTCCGGAGACACCGGAGCGGGAAAGACCACGATATTTGACGCGATATGCTTCGCCTTGTACGGAACTACCAGCGGAACTTTCAGAGATACCAAGAATCTCAGGAGTGAATACGCAAAGGATAATGTCGAAAGTTTTGTGGACTTTTATTTCACTCATCAGGGGAAGAAATACCATGTGTGGAGACGTCCCGGTTACGAGAGAAAGAAACTGCGCGGTACGGGAACTGTCTCAGAAAAAGAAAAGGCTGTATTGTATGAGGAAGGAAGTGTGCCGATCGAAGGGATCAGCAATGTCAACAGCGCGGTTATAAAGCTTCTGAACATCGACGAGAAGCAGTTCAAACAGATCGCTATGATCGCGCAGGGAGAGTTCTGGAACCTGCTCAACGCCAAGACGGAGGAGAGAACAGAGATCCTCAGAACGATCTTTCTGACCGGTGGATATAAAAATATAGAATTCCGGCTCAAAGACCGCATGGACGACAGTTACAGGGAAAAGACGAAGGCGGAAAACAGCATCGTTCAATATTTTGGCGATGTAGATATAGACAGCGGGGATGAGCTGGCAGGGGAACTCTCGGAGCTGCAGACGCGGGCTGGGAGATCCGGAAGCGCCTGGAATACCGGAGAAATGCTGGGGCTGATCGGAAAGATCCTGGAGACGGACAGGGCAAGACTTGAGAGTAAAGACGAAGAACTGACGGACCTTAATGAGAAGCTGGACAAGGTAAAAGCGGAGCTTGCCACAGCGGAGACAAACAACAATATTCTGGAAAAGGCTGCAGCCCTGCGAAATGAGAAGAACGCGCTTGAGGCCTTAAAACCGGAGATCGAGTCGAAGGAAATCCGCCTTAACAGGCAGAAAGACGCCAGGAGAAAGGTTTATCCTCTGTACGATAACTGGAGCAGCAAATCCGCTGAGAGAGAGTCCGCCCGGAGGAAGATCAGCAGTGTGCAGCAAACTCTTTCCGGAGCTGTTAAGAGTGCCGGCGAAGCGAAGGCCGCTATGGAAGCGGCTCAAGCGAGGAAGTCTGAAGCAGACAGCCTTCAGAAAACTGCAGATAAGATCACGGAAGCAGAGCCGGCTTATCAGCGAAGGGAGGAACTGACGGCCTCCCTTATAAAACTGCGCCAAAACACAGCTGCATTAGAGAAACTGGGAGAAAAGATCGGAAGGGATGAAAAAGAGCTCGCCGGCAGAATCGTGAAATTGAAGGCGAGTGTTGAGGCCCTTAAGAATAAACCGGATGAACTCTCGGCGCTTCAGACTAAGGAACAGATACTTCGGGAGCTTAAGAATAAAATGCAGCGCATCGCGGAAGAACAGCTGCCTGCACTGCTGGTAAAAGAGAATGATTTTTACAAAAAAAGAGAGACTTATAAAAAAACACGCGAATCTTATGATAATGCCGTTGGTACGCGTATAGAAAAAGAGAGGATCCTGGAGAGCTGCAGGGCGGGACTTCTGGCATCCGGCCTTAAAGAGGGGGAGAAATGCCCTGTATGCGGCTCAATCCATCATCCCGAGCCTGCCGCGCTTCCGCCCGAGTCAGTGACAGAGGAGGAACTTAGGAGCCTGAAAGCATCAGAAGACAAGCTCCTGGAGAAGAAAAACGAGGTTATGCTGGAAGCTGAAAGAGCAAAGACCACTGCTATGGAGAGTGGAAAATGGCTTCAGGAGGCTGTCATCGAATGCCTCATAAGCCGCGCAAAGTCGGGAGAGGATAAGGACTGGAAATCTGTCAGGCGCAAAGAACTAATGGGAGCCTTTGACAACGCGAAGACTGAGACAGAACTGGAATATGAGTCAGTAAGCAGACAACTATCACTGCTCGGAAGACAATGCCTCAAGTTAAAGGAGGACAGGGAAGCCCTGGACAAAGCACAGGGCGAAGAGACGGAGAATCTCAAGGCCGCAAGAGAGGGATTCATTGCGAGAAAGCAGAAAAATGAGACGGATCTGGTACAGTGTGAGACGGAGCTGAAGGCGACCTCAGACCTGATGTATGCGAACTGGAAGACTGCCCGGGCGGAGCGCGATAAAGCGGCAGCAGCGGCATCCGGGATCCTGAAGGCGATCGAGGACGCAGTAAAGCGCAGCCTGGACGCAGAGCAGAAGGTCGCGGAACTCAGGGCGGCTATCACTACTTTAAAAGAGAGTCTTGCTGTTCAGAAGAAGGAAGAGGAGAAGCTCCGGGAGATATTAGACAAGGCGCTGGCTGAGCACGGGTTTATCTCTGATGAGGAGATGAAGACGTATGCAGTCACGGAGAAGGAGATCGCCGAAGCGGAAAAAGTCATAAACGACTACCGTCAGAAGGTGGAGACGAACAGAGCAAGGCTCACAGAGGCAGAAGAAGAGGCAAAAAACAGAGTCCCGGCAGATGTGGAGAATTTGAAGGCAGCGGTTCAGGAACAGAGCGAACTGGTGGAGAACCTTCGAAAAGAGGCCGGCGCGATCCGCTACAGGATCCGGACCAATGAGGAAAAACTGGAGAATATAACCGGTCAGCGCGCGAAATATGAGGAAGCGTGCAGAAAGTACTCCATGAACGCAAGGCTCTACAGTCTTGTGAGAGGACAGACCGGAAACGGAAAGATCACTTTGGAACAGTATATCCAGGCAGCAGGCTTCGACGGTATCATCGCTGCAGCAAACAGAAGGCTCAAGCCTATGAGCGACGGCCAGTACGAGCTCTACAGGCAGGAGGATTCCCTTGGAAAGAGAAGTAATACTTTCCTGAGCCTGGAGGTCCTGGACAACTATACAGGGCACAGAAGGCCGGTGGGCAATCTTTCCGGCGGCGAGAGTTTTAAAGCTTCTCTGAGCCTTGCGCTGGGACTCTCGGATACAGTATCTTCGAATCTCGGCGGCATCCAGATGGACGCGCTGTTTGTGGACGAGGGATTCGGGACGCTGGACAGAAAATCTATTGAAAACGCAATGGATATACTTGTGAACCTCTCGGGTGCCAATAAGCTGGTCGGTATCATCAGTCACCGCGAGGAGCTTATGGAGAACATCCCTCAGCAGATCAGGGTGAACAAGACAAAGAACGGCAGTATGATCGAAATAGACACAGGAGCCTGAAAATGGAACAAATAGAAAAGAAAAGCATTCTGTTAGTGGAAGATGAAGAAAAACTCGCCAGGTTTGTGGAACTCGAGCTGACACACGAGGGATATAATGTCGAAAAATCCGGAAATGGTAGAGAGGCTCTTGAACTGGCTCTTCAAAACCACTATGATTTAATACTGTTGGATATCATGCTTCCGGGCCTGAACGGCCTGGAGGTGCTCAGAAGGCTGCTCAAGGAGAAGGAAGTTCCGGTGATCCTTCTTACGGCCAGGGACGCCGTGATGGATAAGGTCTCGGGGCTGGACGCGGGCGCGGTGGACTACATCACAAAGCCTTTTGCGATAGAAGAACTGCTGGCGAGGATCCGTGTGGCGCTCAAGTTTCATGCCGGTCTTCCGGCCGGTAAAAATGAAAGTGCCGGCGGAAATGAAGAAGGGGTCATTCGCTGGAAAGATCTGACTCTGGATGACCGCCGCCATGAGGTGAGGTATGCCGGACACGAGATCAATCTCACGAACAGGGAATTCCTGATGCTGAAGACGCTTTTGGAAAACCGGGATATCGTCCTTTCCAGGGACACGCTTTTGAACAAGGTCTGCGGCTACGACTATGCGGGAGAGACCAATGTCGTGGATGTCTATATCCGCTACCTGCGCTCCAAGATCGACGATGTTTTCGATATCAAGATGATCCGTACAGTCAGAGG